>Ga0179593_1505151_pt1 | contig 12987 bp, 19 predicted proteins | sample CZODoug2_1_08_16_FD_185931 | JGI IMG/M metagenome (GOLD analysis project Ga0179593, IMG submission 185931) | Vadose zone soil fungal communities from Angelo Coast Range Reserve, California, USA - CZODoug2_1_08_16fungal (PacBio error correction) | ecosystem: Environmental > Terrestrial > Soil >...
CTGCGGAAGAAAAAGCGAAAAATGGTTGGGGGAGTTCGTATACTAAATAAAGAAGGTAAACTTGGATTCCTGGGGGGCTAAGAGAACAAAAACCTTTTGGGGGAGCCATCGCGTGAGAGAAAAGGGGGATAAGAAAGAAGGGGGAAAAGTATTAAAAGAACGTAATACCGGAAGGGAAGGGAACGGAGAAAGGGCTCCTAAAGTAAAAAGGACTTCAACTTCCGAGAAGGGCGGCAAGGCGAGGAAGGGAAAAGGTAAAAAGGGAATGATTTCAAAAAGGAAATTAGAAAAAAAAAGGGGGGGGAAGCAAGATTACCAGTAGGGAAATGATCAGTTAAACCTGGGAGGAAACAAACGCGAAATGCCAATCGGATACTAAAGGGAGAGGAAAAAAGCAATGATCCCTTGGGGGCGAATTCTCTCCAAGGGAAAGTTCGTCCTCGTGCGGGGGTGAGAAAACCGGGAACAAAAAGCACAAAAATCGCAAAAATCGGAAGACCGAAGATCGGACATGTAGACGCAGCATAAACCAAAGGGTATCTAGGCAGAAAGGGACGAGAGAGGGCCGGAAGCGCACGTTTAAAAAAGTGAGAAAACAAGGTTGACTTATAGGGCTCAGGGAAAGTGAATGGAAACAGTTCTCCCAGACTAAGGGGTAACGCCTGAAAGGAAAGGTAAGGTCGAGGATAAAAAGAGGGGCGAGGTGTTTATCTTCAAGAAGGGGTCGTAACAGGGGGGAGCCGAAAATAACGAAGTAGGGGTTGACACCAAGGGCGTGATGGGCTAGGGGGGAAAGAGCCAAATCACAGGGGGGGGGTCTACACAAAAAAAGACAGGAAAAGGTAAAGAGAAGACATTTCTTTGGGGGGCTTTTCTTGGAAGGGGAAACGGGCGGCTGCGGGATAAACTGAGAAAACAAAAAAAAAAAACACCACAAAAAAAAAAAAAAAAAAAAAAAAACCCAGACATAAAAGGCCAGTAGTAAAAGGAGGGGAAAACAGGAGCCAGCGTGACCGGGGTCTGGGAAAACACAACACCATCCTGCAGGGGGTCAGGACAGGGAAATTAAATAAGGGGGGGGTATTACTGGGGACACAGTTAAAAAAATGAAAAGTGTGCGAGACCGGGCTCCATGAGTAAGCAGTGGGAAATCGAAAGGATCGGAGCAAGAAGGGAAAAAGATCATTCTAGGGGGGAGGGGAAAGAAATTCGGCGGAGAAAAAACCTGAAACGATCATGAAGTAAAGTCCAAGAGAGGAAGGAGGGGAAAAAGGCAACGAGGGAAAGCGGTCAGAGAAGTATATTAATGGTCGTGGGCGGAGCCCTTCGAAGAACAAAGGCAGGAAGAAAAGGAAAGGACGAGTGGCGCTCCGCTCAAAGCGGGTACACGGGCTTGAACGCTGGGGCTGCCCAAAAGTGAAATTCCCAAAGAAAAAATCAGGACGGAGCAATAGAAGAAGGAACGGGAAGAGGGGGGGGAGAAAAACGGGGGAGTTCTCTTCTTTAAACAACCGGGAAAAATAAAGGGTGGAAAGTCTCGCTTTGGACTTGGGGAGCTAAAAATAAGAAAGCGGGCCGCCCCAGAAAGGGGGACCCCAAAAAAAGGAAGAGATACAAGCTGAGTGCCAGCACCAAGACAAAAGCCGTGAGTGGGTTCCTAAGTAAAGACCCGCGCGGGGTCGGAGGGGAATTGAAAGCAAAGTGGAAAGTGTGACACAGGTAAGGTCGGGCAAGAAAAGATAGTGAAGTGGGAGGGGGAGGGGCAACGGAAGGGGCCCCTAGATGGTTGCCAGTGGAAAAAAACGCAAGGGTGGAATCAGGGAGATTGAAGGGGGAGCGCCTCCGGGGTAAAAAAATCGGGACTCAAGGCGCAAAAAAAAAGTTGTGCAACACGGTCCGACTGGTAGATTTAGAGAGAGCAACACCACAAGCTTGAGTAAAGAAAAAGATAGAAAAAAAACGACCCGGAGGAAAAGGGGGAGCGGGGAAGAACTCAAATGCGTTCGACTTTGGACGACAGCGGGAGAAAGAAGGGCCCTCAGGGGCGCGGCAATTGAAGAGCGGGGGGAGAAAAGGCCAGGGAGAGGAGGCAATACCATACAAGGGAAATCGACAATCACCTAAAACAGATAAGAGGGGGAAAGAGAAGGGGGACACCTTAATCTCACTGGGGGGTGTGAAAAGACGAGCGCCGCCGCCAGGGGGAAAGAGATAATTCACGGAGATAAGGGTGGAAATCGCCGTGGGCAATCCAAAATCTCGGACGGGTAGGCCGATGGAAAAGGAAAATCAGGGGGGGCTGGGGCCTGCTTACGACCTATTTCCCTAAGCGCAAAAAAGCGAGGAAAGGGGGGAAAAAGGTTGACGGTTGCGTAGAATAAACGGCAATTTTTAGAAGGCAAAGTAAAGTGCTCGGCGGCTTAGGGGCTCTACCAAGGAGAGGTGGGCAGTGGCCACGTGGACTCACAGATTGAGAAGCATCGTCAGACGAATGAGGGCGAGAGAAAGGAGGCAGGGAGGGGAGGAGCTGTCAATCCACCAACAAACGATATCTAGAGAAAAAGGGAGGGACAGGCAGGGTGGGTTCCGGAAGAAAGAACCCTTGCCCGGAAAAGGGAAATCATGATAGTTAATCTAAGAAATAGAGGAAAAAGAAAGCAGCAAGGAGGAGCCAATTGGCGGAGAAAAACTCCGAGTCAGAGGAAACTAATGGCGATCATCCGAATCGTCCCTCTACACCGGTCCCGGTAAACATGGAAAAAAAAGGAAGGGCGGAAACAAAGTTAGCACCTTTGCGAAAGAAGAAGTGAGGGGGGGTAGGGGAATCGATAAGGGGCAAGAGCTTGCAATTCCGGATGGGAAAAGGGAGCGGAAAAGAAAAAGCAGAAAAAAAAAAGGAAAAGGGATGTCAAAAAGAAGAAAAAGAAAAAAGTCTCGAAAAAGTACATCCGGGAAGGGGCAGGATTGGACCATTAAAAAAAAAAAGAAAAAAGCAAGAATGCATCCGGAGGTAGGGGGTAGAGAAACACGGAATACGAACAACAGGGACCTTTCACGCAAGGAAAAGGAAAATTAACGGGAAGGGGGTAAAAAAGTGAGGGGGAATAAGGACACAAACAACAGGGATCTAAAATCAAAAAGGTTTGGGGGGAACTTGAAAAGTATTGCGACCCGTTACGTCAATCGATCGTGAAAAAGACCTGTTGTTAGGGGCTCTCGGCGTCGGATAAGGAAAAGAGAGGAGAGAGCTCTTCTGATCTGTGTTGGGGCGACTAACACGTCAATATGGAACCAAAAGGAAGAGGGGAAAAGTGAACAGTCGTATTGCCATAATGAAAAGAGGAGGGGCAAGTCGGAGGGGGGGAAAGAATTTTCCACGAGCTTTTTAAACATTCGCCTGCCTAAGGGGGGGGGCCGCAAAAGGGAAAGGGGGAGAGAACAAGGTGGAGAGATAAATATGACTAGGGCATAACAGGGAAGGGGGAGGGCCGAATCATTCTCCTGTGGGTGCAAGCACTCGGCTTTCGGCCCGGAACGGCCAAGGATCGGAGATGATTTAAAAAAAGTAAGGGGGAAAGGAAGAACCGGGGTGGGGGGTGGATCACAAAACTCTCCTTTAAGGGACGAAAAAAGGGCTGTCGAACGGGGAACCGGAAGGGGAGGGGGGGGGGGAGAGAAAAGGAAAACAAACCAGGGTCGAGGAAGTCGAAAAAGCAGCGAGCTACCGAAAGGACTCGAGGCAAAACAACAACTGGAAGGACCTCTCTCTCTTGAAGTAGACTTCACGAGAGGGGCATGAGACATGGGGCGTGAGGAAAAAGAACCAGGGACCGCCTGGGTGAGTCAAGGGGGGCCCATAAATAAATCGGCATATCAGAAGGGAGGGGGGGATAAAAAAACTTAACCACCTGGGTTAAAAGCAAAATTACCAAGCGTAAGAAGCAGCCGCCTGAAAAAGCCAGAACGGAAAAAAAAGAAATGAAGAGGGCGGACCGACAAGAAGGAGCTGGCTATTTCTGAAGTTAATAGCATGATTGGGGGGAAAGGAGACCGAAGGGAAATGGGGTATCCAAGACGAGATGTGGAAAACAACCACCTGGCTTCACCAAAAAAAGCTCAAATTCAGGGAAAGGGGAGAAAACAAGGAAAAATTGCACGGGGAAAGAGACTCAGGGGGTAAAGAATAAGAGGAGGGGATACCTGTGCGTCAAAGGAAAAGAAACCTCAAAGATTCGACAGACACTTCTGAATGAGACGAAAGCAAGCGACCAAGGTGCGTTGTAAAAAGTCAGTTCCTGATAGAGGGAAAGGGAGGGCTAAGGTTCGTGGAACGTGTCAAATACTCGGGGGCACGGTACTCAGAAAAAAGAAAGAACGGTGTAATCCACACCCGCCTGAGGGTCCAAGGGTAGAATCATACTAAGGCAGAATTAGCCATCTAAAAAAAGCGGGGGAGCCGAAGAAAAGAGGGGGAAGGGGGAAACCAAAGGAGTGTACTGGTCGGTGCAATGTATAACAAAAAATACAATCGGGGAGCAAAAGGAAAAACGCAGGGACGAATAAAAGACTTTCAAGTTGGAAAATGATTACTCCTTACTAAAGAAGGACCGGTTGCGCGCATGATCGAAGAAAGGTAAAAGGGAATGGAAGAGGAAAAAGGGGGGAAGCCGGAGGAGAAACGACAACCAACTTCCTGTCAGGCAAGGTGGATTCAAAGGGGATCAGGGAGGGGGGGAGAGGAGGGTAAACATGGCTAACGTTTGAGGGAGACTTAATTATTATCTCAGAGGGGGAATCTAACGCTTTTCGGAGAAAGAAAGAAAGATAAAAATTGAAAGAAGGAGGAGAAGCGAAAGGGCTGTCATGAAACAGAAGAAAAATTAGTCAGGGCGGCGCAGGCGAGAGTCGGGAAACATAGGAGAAAAAGCGGTTCAAGAGAGAGGAGTTTTTGGGGGGGGGGTGACAGAAACATCAAGCCAAAAGAACCAGGAGAGCGGCTTCTCTAGAGGGAAAGGGACGATAAAACTGCTGGTACAGGGGACTTACACGGGCGACACAGATAAAGAAAGGCAGAGCAGGTGCAAGCAAATAAAAAGCGAAAAGGTCCGCAGGGTGATCGAACCAAAAAAAACCCCTGGAGTGGTGAAAAAAGTAAGAAGAAAAGAATACCAGTGGGGGAACTGGGGGGGACGATTGGAAGGAAAGGCGACAGAAAAAAAAGAAAAGGGAAAGCCAGGAAGTTTGAAGCGCCACAGAGGGCACCGAGCGAGCGGGGTCAAATCCCTTCGAAAAAAGGAGGCAGATGATAGGTGGGGGGGTGAGATCTAGGAAAAAACTCTTGGAATGAAAAGGCCGGATTACAGTGGGACAGAAACGACATTTGGAAAAGGTCATGAAAAGAATGAAATCGATGGGGTAAGGGAAGGTTAATAACGCAAATATGACAGCGAACGTAGTGAATTAAAACAAAAATAAGTGGAAGGGAAGTGCGCGATTGAGTCCAGGGCTCCATCGGGAGGAAACATCTGGAGGACAAGGCGGCCTAATGTTCCAGAAGTCTTCCCCGTGTCGTAGAGGGGGGGAGCTCAGAAAAAAAAACGAGGGGTATAGAAAAGAGGAAGGGAAAAGGGTCCGAATGGTACTTCTCTTTCATACCGTCAAGGGTCTACTACCAGGAAGCATAGCGCGGGGGGAAGGGGGGACCAAAGGCATTTTTTGAGGAACAGAATCGACAAAAAGAACATTCACTAGGTCTACCAAATCAAAGCAATGGTCAGACTTTGGGACTGTAAAAAGAAAGGTCGGACTGTGATTGAACGTAAGCCAGAAAAGAACAAGCCGAAAGAGCCAAGTTGTGATAGGGGAAACTCCAAGCTGGCTAAGAGAGAGGGTCGACGGAAGCGGGTGCTGGCAATAGGGAAATTCCACCGGGCTTTGCAGGAGGACTGGGAAAGGGCGGATGACCTTAGGAGCCCAAAGGAAAAGAAAACATGGGTCCAAAGAGTGACTAAAAGAATAACCCTTCAAAAACATGACCGTAGGATAAGGGGGAAAACCCGAAGATAGGGAAGAAAATATCTTTTACCAGCGGACAAAATGTGAAATAGGGGCAGCCAGGAGCAGAGCGCAGGAAAGAACTGACTTAGTTGAAGGAATTCCCCGAAACCATGGCTAAAAGGAGCAGAAAGGGGAAAACGCAAATCAGCATGCATGCCACTGTCCACTTAGCGTGGAAAAGAGAGTAAGTTTGGGGGCTAATAAATAACGTTCCATCATCCAGCAAAAGGATAGACGAATTCTGACAAGGGAAGGTCGAAGGGGAAAAGGGAAAAAAGACTTACGGAGTAGGAAAACGAACATTTTTTAACCAACTGAAGGGGGAGAACCAACAGGGGGAAAAACCTTAGAAAGGACCAAATGAGGTTGGGGGGGGGGGGCACGAATATCAGAGCTGCAGTCAGGAAGAGGGGGAACCGAAGGGGAAGAGTAGAGGGGAAGAAAGCACGAATCTCAGCAGGGAAATATCCAAAGTTCAAAGGAAAAAACCGCCAATCGGAACCGATCCTGGTGAATTCCGAGCGGAGGGGAGGGGGACACCGCGCACAGAAAACCCCTTGAGGTTGGCAAATGCAGGAAGAGAGGGAGGATAAAGGAGGAAGAATACCCTTCGGGTTGGAAGCTAATTAGTCAAAAAAGCGTATAACATTACGGACAAGGAGGGGATTAAAAAGTGAAAAAGCATTCAAGGGAGCCATATTGATTGGGGAAGGAAACTGAACAGGATTGCTACCTGGAAACCGTCAGAAACAGACTGGAGGGACGAACTCACCAAAGTGTGAAGGTACCTCAATCAAAAAGGGGGAAGGGAAAAAAGGAGTCTGGCGATACTTGGGATGGGGGGGTAAAGAGGAAGCCAAGTAGACCTCATATATAGGACAAATAGGAGCCTCTACTCAGGAAGGTGAGGAGTCGGCCAAGGAGAGGGGGAAGTGAAAAAATCGGACCAGGAAGGGTGAATACAAGTGTGGGGCCAGGGGGCACCCTTAAAAAAAACTAAGGATGTCGGAAAAAACAAAAAAGTAGAAGAGAATAATATAAAGAGGAAATTCCGAGAAAGGAAGAAAGCTTCTATCAAGAGTGGGGGTAAGGGAAGGGGAGCGGTTCACCGACGGGCTTGAACGGGTCTCCTTCCAGGGAGCGGCACATCTTAGGAAACCTTCTAAAAAAGGGGAGTGGATCCACGCGAAAAGGGAAGGAAAACGACCCAGAGGGGGGCTGCTAAAAAAAGGACTCAAAGGGCTGACCTGGATTTTAAGTTTTCAAAAGAAACCACAATGTTTCGCGAGAGTGCATCGAAGGGAGCGACAAGGAAGTCTCCCACAAACACCGAGGAGAGGTAGTGAGAAAAAGGAGAACGAAAAGGGCTCCCCATGAGAAAACATGTTTGGGTGGGGCTCAGGAGCGAAGAAATAAGGGGGTGGTTTTGGGAGGAAAAAAAAAAAGTCGCGCAGCCAGGGGAGACGGAAAATAACACCTGGGGTGAAGACCGTCAAGAAATAAATATGAAAAAAAAGAAGGGAGCATGACAGACAGGGAGGCGGGCGGCGAACTGTGCTCTCTCCACACTTGGAAATAAACGCTTGAAAAAGCGGAGAAAGAGCATTCAAAAGGAAAGAGTAGAACGGTGGTTACAGAAAATAAAGAATTGCTTAGGGGGAGCGGGGGCTAGTGGAAAAAGCGGGGCAGACAAACGTCCGCTATCTTAAGACGAAAAAACAAAGAAAGGGAAAGGGTTCCTCAGTCAAGAGCCAAGGGGGTTCCACTCATCTATAAGAACGGGTCGTCGAGAAAGAAACAAATATTCCACCAGATAACTCTACAGGGAAAAAAATGACGAAAGCCGAGCGGATCGTTTAAGGGGAGGGAGGTTCAGAGCTGACAGGAAGGTAAGCAGGTCGGGGAAGAAAGGTTTAAAGTGGGAAGGGGGGAAAGGAGGGGTCTCACATAATCAAGGGAAAGACAGCCTGCCTAAAGGCGGGATGAAAGGGAGGGGGAAGGAAAAAGAGGGGGTGAAGATCTAAACGAAGGGGGGTAACGTTCCTTTATTCCTGCTGCCAGGGGGGGATTGGGCCCACCTAAGGAAATTAGTACCGGTTTCCGGGCATGGAAAAGAGCAGAGGGAGGGCTACCTAACCGGAGGTACGAAGAAGGAAGCAGGCTCAAGGAAGGAAGAAGGGGCAGACGGCATGATCAGATACATCTTCATCGTAAACTAGTATGAAGCCGCAGCAAAAAAAGAAATCCTATAGAGGAAAAGACAAAAAAAAAAAACTTCCTGGCAAATAAAAGGGTAAATGAAGCACTTTTGGGCAGGAACTTGGGAGACTCAGTGCAAAAAAAAAAGGGGAGAAGTGGACGAGAAGAAAAGGAAAAGAAAACATATGAAACGAAGACCGAAAGGAGCGGGGGGAGAAAGAAAGCTTAAGCTAAGGCAGGGGGAGGAAAGAGGTGCTTCTTCGCCAACTCAAAACTTCGAGGATGGGAAAAATTCTTGGCCAAGGAGTCGTCGTAAAGAGACGAAGCAGGGAAAGAGAGAAGGGAAGTGTTCAGTGGGGAAGCCTTCAGAAAAATCCAGACTGGAGAAAAGATCTTCGATCTGAAAAAAAGGTCTCGGAACAACATGGGTAAGAAAAGGAAAACGCTGGCGCAAAAAGAATCGTTACCTCAACATCGGAAATGAATATCAAGAGGAAGAAGGCAGCCAACATTTCGAGAAAAAAAGCCAATTTTATTCTGCCGAAAAGCATAAGTGGAAAGAAGACGAGGTTTAAGGGGGGAAAAAGGAAAAGCTTGCCGGGCAGGGAAAAAAAAAGAAGGCATTTTGGGAAAAGAGGGCCGCCAAGAAGAACGCTGCGATATCACTGAAGTAAACAATTGCAGAAAGGGGGGGAGAGTCAGAGTGAGAAAACCTTTGGAATCTGGACATGGGTCTCAAAGATGAAGTGGAAAGAAAAGGGGGAGAGCGGGAAAATACTGCCGGCACAAAATAAGAACATCGAAGGAAAGGTTGTCGGGTGGGGGGCTTGAAGAAAAAAGCGTGGAAAAGACCCATTTCGCGAGGGAATAAAGGCCGCATAAGAAAAGAGGGGGAGGGGAAAACGTAACTAAGCAGGGTTCGCAACAACGCGCCCTTTTTTCCGGAGGGACGCGGGCGAGTGGAACGAAGAAAAAACCAAAAAAAAGGGAGAGGAAAAAGAGAGAAGACACTGAGGTCCAAAGTCGTAAAAAAAAAACTGCCGGTTCAAAACCAAAATTTCCGACTTGGGAAACAATATTCCTCCTGACAAGAAACTAAGTCATTGCAAAGATGGGAGCACTCAGAAAAGAAATAAAGGAAACGCGGATATCACGAGAAAAGTCCACAGAGGGTGAAACTTGGACCAAGAGTAAAGGGTACCCCGGGACTTTTCGTTAGTAAACGGAACAAAACGCCGCGCCAGGGGGAAGATGAACAACATGTCTGAAAATCTTTTTGGGAGAAGAAAGGAAATCAACGCTAGAAAAAAATGACCAGGGTGGCGATGGTCAAAAGGGAAAGGACGGGGGAAAGGGAGGAGAGCTGCCACAAGTAAAAAGCGACGTTTAAAAAATTGAATTGGGGGGAGGGGGTAAAAACGAATAAAAGAAAACCCCTTTTTCGAAAATTCACCGGCCTTGCGGCTCAAACTAAAAACCAGAAGGGGGGAAAAAATGCAGTCGGGGCACAAAATCCATCGTATTAGGGAAAAGCAAGGGGGGAAAAAGAGTCGGCCAAATAGATCTATCTGGGCTCTTATGAAAAGGGAGAGGAGAACAAACCTAAAACCGAAAGAAAGAATAGACCAGGGGAGGAAATGAGTGGGAAAAAAAAAGTCAGCAAGAAGTGCCTACCTTGAAAAAACATGAACATCGTTACACTTGGCCAAGAACCCGACAAAAGGAAATCATTGTCTGAGCAAAGAACTCTGGCTATGGAATATGGGGATATCATAATTGATCTTCTCCACCACGTCGGAAAGTGGTGAGAGGAGACAAGACCTAAAAAAAAACTTATGGAAAAAGAAGACACATTTGCACACAAAGGAAGGCGGGGGATCGAAGGAGAAAAGCTGGGAGAAAGGAAAGGTCATACGGGGGGACACGTGGAGAGGGAGCCTGACCGGAGAAGGGGGAAAGGGCGCGTCAGAGCACGGAACGGAAAAAAACCGCTCTACAACCTACCTGCTGCCGGGGAGGAAAATTAGGAAAGGAAGGCTTTGTGGGGTAAAGTCTCCATGACTAAGCAAACCCGGAATCTAATCCTCCCTTTAGTGGGAAATTAAATGGATGGGATGTTAGGTTACGAAAAAGAGGCGGGAGAGATGGATACACTTCTCCTAACACATGGAAAAGGGGAAGGCAGGAGGGGGAGTAAATTGGACAATGGCAGGCGCCCAGACGGGGGGGGAGGGTAAAGGAACCAAGTGCGCGGGGGGCCCTGGGGAAAGTCATTAACTTACTAAGCGAGAAAGCGAAACCGTTACGAAAGATTTCTACAGTAAAAAGAGGCGGGTACAGAAGTGAGTCCACCTCTCATACGTGAACACGGGGGGTCAGGAGGCTCACAGGGTAACAGACAGAGGGGGAGGGAAAAACAGCATGAGAAATCCTCAAACAAGGTTAAGGGAGGCAGGACTGGACTGGATACACTGGGGCTCCTGAAGAAGTGACAGAGGAAGTTGGTGAAGGAGGGGGGTGACAATAGCAGTGGTGTGGGCCCTTCAAAAATAAACAGTTTCAATGGGGAAAAAAACTTGGAATTAAGGATACGTAAACGAGCCGATTAAATTGCGAATAGCTTTGGGTGGCCGGACCGCAGCGAAAGGGAAAGAGTGGGGAGCGGTTGACACTGATGTCTTGGAAACAGTCGCCAGGCGAGTCTACCGGATATTAAGTTAGAGCCAGACGGGGATGTAAAAAACCAAAGGTGGGGGGAGGGGGGGGGAAAAGAACCGAAACCTTTATGCGACAAGACCAACATGGGAATGCGACCAAAGCACCTGATGTTGGGGGAGGAAAAAAAACATGGGCCGGAAAAAAAAGGAAAATCAAAAAAAAATAAAAGAACAGTCACTAGAGAGAAAAAAAAAAACGGGGAGGGATGGGGAAAATGGGACATACTTTCTCCGGAGAATGAACATGCGCGAGAAAGGGTGTGGCGTTGGGGAAGAAAAAGAAGTCAGCCGGGGAGGAATTGGGGGGGGTCGCGCAAACGCAGTGGCAGCGCGAACTTTGAGCGTGGATAACAGGGAAAAATGGGGAAGCCAGAAGGGGGGGAAAGAATAGTCCGATAACGGACACCCGAGACGGAAGGAAGAAGCAAGGAACAAACAAAGGAGGAAAGAAAAGCTGCGGGAACGGCCCATCACCTTACAGAAACGATGACGAAAGGTACGAGGGGCAATCTCGGAAAACTCGCCTGGAAAGTCTCATGTGGGTGAGAATCAAACAAAGGCAAAAAAAGAGAGGGGAAAAACCGTGGGAAACAAAAGACGATGCTAGAGGACACAGTAGCGGCGCAGAAAGAAAGAAGGGTTCGCAAAAAACGAGCAGAAAATGATGTTCCTCATCTCAAGACGTCGGGAAAAGGAAAAAGAAATTAGAAGAGAGGAAAACGAAAGAGTGAAGTCGAAGCCTAGCGACATACAGGAGAGGGGGGGAAAGGGAAAAAGGAAGGAGAAAGGGGGCTGAACCGTGAAAGGGGAATACTTTTTCCAGGGTCGAACCGTGCTCGGGCCAAAGAAGGGGAGCATCCGCAAGGGGTAAGAAACAAAACGAAGGCAACCTTCCGTTAATAGAGAGAAAAGGCGAAATGGGGGACAATATCTTCACGAAATGTATTAGAACCCCGGAAGAAGAAATCGTGTAAACCTCAAGGGAAAGAGAAGTCGGTGCGGATGGAGAAAGACTACAAACCACATGTCGGGAAACGAAGACGCGGTCGAAGAAAAAGCGTGGGCTGGGGATGGGGGGGGTGAACCTGGAACTGGCCATGACTTCGCGCGGCAACGAGAACAGGCAAAGAGGGGTCAAAAAACGAGGAATGGGAGAGAAGCAAAAGTGAAAGAAGAGATGGAGAAAAGAAGAAACACCCTGCTGGTTCAGTATAGGGGGGGCTAGGGGGGGGAGTCAAGGTGAATGGGGCTAAGGGGCAACCATGGGAAGAAGGGGAGACGACTACAAGGAAGGGACGGCAATGGGGAAGCGCAGAGCGAGGGGAAAGAGTTCGGATCGCTCAAAAGGCGCTGGGGGGGAATTTAACAGGTAATTCAAGGTCAGAACCTGCTTCGAAGGGAGTGGCAGGGGGGAGAAAAGCCGTGAGAAAACAATAAGGAGGAGGTTCGATGAGAGAGCTACGGGGATGGGGGGGGCAGAGAAGGAGGGAAAAAAAGAAAGACTCAGGAAACAACTCTGTCTAGACATGGCAAACGGCCGAGACAAGCTGCAAAGGAAGGTTAAAGAGGGAAGGGGAAAAAAAAGAACGGAAAGGCACAACGAGGCCGGTGACCCGACGCAATCGCAACCGCAACACGAAACATCGTTGATCGCAACCGTGGGGGGGAGGGGGGGGCTGGAAAGAAAAGCATCAAGTGGGAAAAGGGAAAGACGGAGGGTTTGAAGGGGGGCGATTCCGGGAAAGAGAAGGGGGGGGTAAAAGGGGTAAGCGTCAATCCCAGGGTTAAAGAAAAAAAAAATGACGGGTTCGGCTCCATCAATAGGGAAAAAAAAAAGGGGAAAAACAAAAAGTGGGATAAGTGGGAACTATTCTCCAAAGTTAGGGTTCTGCTTGGAAAAGTTACTTCCAGCACCTGTGAAAGGGAAAGGGAATTCACTAAGAAGAAGAGGGGGGGGGGGGAAGAAAAGAGTTCAAAAGAATGGGGAATTGACGCTCGAAGTCCGTAAACAAAG
>Ga0179593_1559978_pt1 | contig 12987 bp, 16 predicted proteins | sample CZODoug2_1_08_16_FD_185931 | JGI IMG/M metagenome (GOLD analysis project Ga0179593, IMG submission 185931) | Vadose zone soil fungal communities from Angelo Coast Range Reserve, California, USA - CZODoug2_1_08_16fungal (PacBio error correction) | ecosystem: Environmental > Terrestrial > Soil >...
TGGGAGGGAGAGGAAGAAAGAAATGTTGCGCAGATCCATGCACGGGGAAGAAGGAGTGTGAAACACGAGGATCGTGAACCGTGTAATAAAGGAATATAAAAGGGGGTTATCTCCGAAAAAGTGGGATGTGAATGAGGCAGGCGTCCGCTAGGATGAATGAAGTCGAGGGGTGTGTAGGGGGATGGTGCCGGACGGAGGGGCTGGGTGTTCTTTGTGGCAGCAAGGGGGGAGAGTGGGGCATCGGTTTAGATGGTGATCGAGGGAGCCACCTTGTCAGGAAACATCTACGAATTGGTCGCACTTGTTGGGGGGACTCCTCCTCAAGCGAGCTTCAGTACCTTGAGAGTGGGGATCACCATGCTGCAAGAGGAGGAAACTTCCGGAAGGGGTAAAACTAATAAAAACGGAGGGGGGAGTCTCTTCTGAGCTGTGATATCAAGAGGCAAAAGGAGAAGATTCCTGCGAAAGAAACCGACCTCATTCCAAGCCCAAAAAAAAAAAAAAAAAAAAAAAATCTTGGGGGACTCGAAAAGCCATCTTCTCGAGGTCCAGGGAAACTCTTTAAAAGAACCTCGGAGGGTTCTTGTAGTTCAGAAGATTCTCTCTGCGTCAGAGGGGGAGGACGTCAGCCAAAGAAGAGAGGTCTTCAATCACAAAGACTAGGACTTCGGGACTCAACGTGGGAGGGGGGGAACGTGGTGCCGTTTTAGGCGTCATCGTGGGTCACTGGGCTTGTTGCTCAATAAGGGAAGGCACGAGAGGAGGAAGGACAATGCACTTTTAGCACCGATTGAAAAAACCCGTCGCAAAGATATCTGGATACAGAAGCAACTCTAGGAAAAGAGAGTTCTATGGCTAGGGGGACTACACCGGGGAGGACTGGGAAAAATCGAAAGTGTTGCATTCGGCCTCGCAAGAACCTCCGGGGAAGCGCAGGTTGCTTGCATAGGAGGGAAGTATGGCGGAGAAAGAACGATCTGTTGTTCCCAGGGACGGAATATTGAGGGAGCGGCCCGCCGAAACTGTTAGTTCGGGAGCAGAACAGAGATACGCAAACCTCCTCTATACTTCAAGGGGGAAAGCAGGAATGGGGTGCGGACCCCCAATCTCAAATGAGCGTTGAACGACAGCGGGGGGGGGGCAAGATCAATGGGGAGGAAAATTTAACCGCTTTTAGGGAAAACAAGCAGAGTCAAAGGAGGGGGCACCGGCTCGGTCATGGGGAAAGTCTGTGGTCGCGCCAGCAAGGAGGAAGAAAAACAACAACGGGGGGAGGGAAGGAAAGAGAGAGATCCCTTTCTGGAAAGAAAGGAAAAGTCAATGAAAGACGGGAAAGTAATCTGCTTGAAGTGAAAAAAGGGAAACGCTCGGGGGGGGGAGAAAAGCGTTTTAAAAAAGAAAGCTGCGCGGAAAGCTGTCCTTTCACGCAAAAAAGAATTGGGGGTCCGCAACAAACGAGATCCGGGGAGGGAATAATTTCATGGCATTAGAAAAAAGTGAGTGTTCTGGATTAAAGGTCTTCCGCGGGCGGAGGGGGGAGAAGTCAGTAAGTTTTTCCGAAAAAAAGAGGGGGGAGTAAGACGACGCCTAAGGACACTTGGCCCGGAGGCTAAAAAGAGGATTCTCCCGCCAGGACGATCGTGCCCAGAAAGGGTCGTGTCGGAAAGTGGCCATAGACTCCCTTTTGGGCCTAAAAGGGGGGGACGTGCGGGAGAAGGATCCAGATCATAAGCGAGGTTTCATTCAGGGTGAGTGACAGCATTGATAAAAGATAGAAAACGAATCTCGAGGAAGAAGGGGATTGAGCCCCGCAACAAAAAAAGAAGTCGGGCAACCACCGTCGAAGGGGAATCCCACGTTTGACAAAAAAAAAAAGCACGAGGAGGGGAAAAGGAAGACGCTGATGGGAAGGGGAACAACGGGGACAGCCTAGATCATATGGGGAAAAAAGAACAACCTCGTATCAGGGAGAGAGGGGATGAACTGGGGGCGTCTACATTCGCAAAAACGTCAGGGAGAAACAAGTCGACTTGGGAGAACCCCCCTTGGGCAGCCAAGGGGGGGGGGGGAAAGGCGGGAGTGTGAAAATATCTTTCGCAATTAGTCAAGGGAAAGGCCAAGCACCAGCATCCGGAGCCTCAATAAAAGGGTTATTTCGAGGGTACCCAGACTCTCAAGGGCCAAAGGCAGCTTTGGGATGCCAACCAAAAAAATCCCAAAAAAGGGAGGGCGCTCCCCAGGATTAAAAAACCAAAACGGAAAAAAACCGAGACCCACATGGAAAAAAGGGGGAAGTCACCACAGGAAAAGCCCGATCACCATGCTAGACATACCGGAAAAACGATCGACAAAACACAGCACATCCAAAAAACAATCCATTCACTAGAAAGGGAGACTTTTCTTTGCTTAGAAAAGGGAACAGCGAGGGCCATGCTTTTGAAAGGGGGAACCATATTGCCCGATGAAAAAGCGGAGAAGGCGCCTTCTTTGTAGGGGAGGGAGCCCGGTGCCGTTGTCCAAGGCGATTCGGAAAAAAGAGGATAGAGTCACGAAAAAAAAAAAAAGGGGGAAGTACTCCATCCACTGGGGAAAAAAACGATGAGGCAGAAGAAAGGAAAGTTAAAAAGAGAAACCCACATAGCACAGAAAGATTTCCACGGGGAACGCTGCTTACAGCGATTAGGTACTGAAAAAGGCGAAGGCGAGAGGGAATTGTAAGGAAAAGGGTATGATTGGCTCAGGGGGGGGGCCTCTCTGGTGGGGTTTCCTAATTCAGAGAAAAAATCGTCCTAGTTGGTAAGAAAAGGAAGGTTAACCAAGTAAGGCGGCTTGTTTGGGGGACAGCTAGGAGATAAGAAACAACAAAAAAAAGGATTCCCCTGCTAAAAAAGGGGGGGGAAAACCAATCTCGTCCGTAGGGGGAAGGGGCACGAGCAGGCATTAAAAAAACAGGGGGAAGGGGGGGGGGGGAATTTGAAAAAAAATAGAGGAAAAGAAACGGGAAAAGGACACTCAGAAAACTGTACCGGTATCAGACCTCTGCAAAAAGTTGGGTCAGGACCTGTGGGGGAAAAAGACCCTCGCTGTAGCAGCGCAGGTGTCACGTGAAAAGCAAGTGGCCGTAGCTGGGGTGGGGGGGGAAGGGGGCATTGATACCGTCGGAAGGAAGGCTACACGACTGACCAAGTGGATGGGGGGTATTCACTCCCCCGAGGAAAGTGGAATTCTGGCTCATGGCCACTCACCTGCAAAAGAATACCGAAAAAGGGCGATCCTCATGGTTGGAAGGCGAGGGGGGGATCTTAACCGAAAAAGCCAAATACGGGATGAGGGGAGGGTAACCGTATTTTCCGGAAAAGAAACAAATTGAAAGGGGAAAGGGCATTGGTGCCGACGGGGGGGAAGGAAAAAGGTTGTTCTTTTTGGCGAAGGAAAGTCTCCTGGGGGGGGCAGCTTCTCCTGATGAAAACGCCCACTGGGGGGGGTCATCGACAGGGGGGGCGGCAGCGGGGGGGGGTGTGACGGCGAAACACACAAAAAGGGGTTCGAGACGTTTTGAGGGTTCATACAATACTGCCAAAAGTAGCTGAAGGTTTTCAGGAAGGGAGGTTACCATAAGAGAACCTCACTTTTATGTAGTTCTGATGGAGGGGCCTTTAGATCAAAAAGGAAGGGGATCCTTCTAACTATGATAACACTTCCAGTCACCAATATCCACAAAGAAGGGCGGAGGGGGAGGCTAAGGGGGTGCTACTACAGAGAGTCCTACCCGCGGGAAATAACAACACAAAGACCAAATAGGGGGTTTTTCTGGGGAAAGACTAGCCACTCTGATTAACCGATGCGTAAGAGAACCAATAAGGCAAAAACACAGTGGGGGGAAGAAATCCTAGGGAGGAAATGGGGCTTCAACGTGGGGCTCAAAGGGGCGAACGCGTGGCTCTAAAGTCATCGGTTGGGGGGGCTGACATTGGGAAGATGTGTCTAAAAATTTGAGGAAAACGATAGGAAAGGGACTACCAGTACAGCATTCTCAGGTCAACAAATGAAACAAAGACCCTCGAGTCTCTTATATCAGGAGGGGAGAGCTACGGGTCAAAAAGCGCCGAGGAAAGAAGGCTAGGCAAAATCAAAGAGGAGGAGGGGGCCTCAAGATGGGGAGGGGGCAGTCGTTGATAAAAAGGGAAAAAGCCAAGTGGCGCGGAGGGAGGGGGGATTCTGGGGTTCGAGAGGATCCGAGTTCGTAACCGATTTTGGAGTTTTACTTCGAAAAGGAGGGGGTCGTTGGGGGGGGGCCAGAACAACGAAAAAGGGGCAGTCGCAAACCCCGATATTCCATTAAGAGAAAAGCAGGAGGTTTTCGGAAAAAAAGAGAGGACAAGCGCATTGGGGATCGGATTACCGCCAAGGATTGAGCCGCATCTGGTGAATGTCTGGAACCAGGAAAACTCCAAAAAGGGAAAGAGCCTCGGTCTTTGAGAGGGGGCAACGCCATCACTGGGAACTCAAAAAGAAGGGAGAGATTAAAAGGGGGGAAAAGGTGCTGGCTCTCACCCGTAGGGCCGTTGCCAGGAAAGAATCTTTGGGGAAAGTTGAGTTCAGGAAAGGAACCTGAAAAAAGGGGAGGGCGGCTCAACTCATTGCGCCCGCTTTCGTTGGAAAACTGAAAATTCGATTTTTGGGTAGGTCAAACGTCAAAAGAAGGACGGCGGGGAGAAAAATATTTAATGGATTAGGGAAGGGGGGGCGGTGGCGAATTGGGAATGGAGAAAAAGGGATTACCAGGGGGGCGGGCGGCGGGAAAACTCCTGTCAGGTGGTTACGGACGACACTAGGGGCGAGAAGGTAACGAAGGAAAAAAGGAAATCAACTTCTCGAGTTTCCGCGGAGGAGAAAAGGAGGACTACCCCTCCTGCAAAAAAACCTGGAAGGGACAAAAAGAATCTTTCGGTGGTAGGGGAAAAGGAGCCATAATAACAAAAAATTTTTGTCCATAGGTCATTGAGAGTTCTCGAACGAAAAAGAAAAGATACGAGGAAGGGGGGTTTCAAATAGGGAGGGAAGCATTGTGTATAAGGTGGGGGGCGGGGCTTTGCTAAGAATCTAAACGGATTGAAGTCCCCAAGAGAGGAAAAAAATATGGGAAAGAAGAAAACGAGCTGTCACCAGCAGAAACATCCAACCCCACGTCAAAAAAGGGGATAAAAACAAAAGTAATCCTTATTTTGGGAATTCACGTCTAAGGGTAAAGTGGGAAGCTAGCTCATGTTGGATCGTGGGGAAGAAAAACGCTTCCCTGGGGGATAAAAGGGAAACGAGAGTAAGAAGGAGAGAAAGCCGCGGAAGAAACAGACTGCGCAAGCAATTGGTGACTGGCAGCATTGGAGAATATAAGAAGGAGGGGAGGGCATCGGGACCAAAAGGAAAGCCCCAGAAGGACCGCATAGGGAAAGATATCCATTTTATTGTAGGAAACTATGCCTTGAAGAGATGAAAAGGGCTTGGCAGCATGGGGGAGGATACCAAAAAGAGAACGACCAATAAAGGGTCGTGATTCGTCGGAAAAAAAAAAATGGATAACAGGGAGGGTCACCACCAGGGAAACCTATCACATAAATGCCACAGGAGAAAAGGGGACCGATCGCCAAACGCATCAAAAAACGCATTAAAAAAAGGGAAAGTATGAACATTGTCTTTTTGCGGAGAGGACTGTAACAGAAGCCGTCTGGAGAAACCTGTATATAAGGAGAGTCCGAAAGAGAACTCTGAGAATTCTGGGAGACGGGGAATTAGGGTGAGGGATTTGATGCCAAAGCGGAAAAAAAAAATCCATCTCTAGGGGGGGAAAAGCATTGCGCTTAAGTACTAAAATGGTTCGTCTTTTGTAAGGGGAGGGGGGCGAATAGGACGGGGGGAGGAAGGCCAGTCTTCCCGCCAAAAGCCTACGCCAGAGCGGCACGTGAAGAAGAAAAGCAAAATTATCATGAAAAAAGGGGGGGGGAGGGCTCCAGATGATCAACTCTTTAAAAGGGGGGCGTTTGGGGGGGGAAATGGAAATTAGAGGGGGGGTTCCTAATGCAAAGCTAGCAGACATCGAGTAATAGTTGGGGAGAATAGTGGCAACACGACTTGGGGGAGGAAAGCCCCCCAAGAGGGAAAGGAAGCAGGTGCATCTCCCACCACGTAGGGGGGGAAAGATACTATCTTCAAAAACTTATCTGGGGGGGTCGAAAAGCAACCAAGCAAGGAAGAGTTGTTAACGGCATGGGGTAAAAAAGGAAGGGGCATTACACAACTCTTTCCAGAAAAGGGGGAAAAATCTCGTTGGGACAGCTCGGAAAAAAAGAGAAGGAGACGCATAAAACGGAAAGAAATATGCGGATGGGGGGAGCACGACCCTTTTCCAGGAGAAGGGGTCCACCCAAGAGGGGAAAAAGCCGGGGATTTTTCAGGAGGGAAAAAAAGGGGGGAGTCTGTCCTTAATGTTGGTTTGCTGAAGAAGGGGGGCATGAGCTACCACCTTCGGAAAAGCAGAACAAAGGGGGAGGATTATTCCGAAAAGGAGGGGGACTCTAGCGAGATCTCTTGGTTGCCAAAAAAGGCAAGCATCAAAACAGAAGGGAAAAAAATTCTAAGCGGAAAAAGGGCGTGCATCCGATTTGGTTGGTATAGAACCGGCAAAGCAAAACAACAGGGGGGTGTGGAAAGTGGCCTTGAGAAATGGGGGGGGGGGGAGAGAGAATTGAGAAGTGGACGAGGCTGTTCGGGTTTTGTCTGGCTATAGGGGGAAAAAAAGGAATAAGGGGCTCTTAGGAGGGTTCTTCACGCCACCGGTTTTTTATTCAGAGAAAGGAAGGGGGTTCTCAGGGGGGGGGGAAAAAAAACCACGAAACAGGGATGGTCGCAGGGAAGTTTGTCGGGTGTGGCATAAGAATCAAAAAAAGAGGGGACAAGGATAAACGGCCGAAAACTAAATCTACCATGAAAAAAGGTATTGAGTTGATTCAGGCTGGGGGGAGGGTCTAAAAAGAAGCATCTTCCTTTAGGAAGGGGAATCAGCACTCCCAAGACAAGATCCAGCTGCCGAAATAAGTGTAGGGAAAAAAGGATCCTAAAGAAATCATTCCCGACGCGCGGGAAGCCACCCGCAGGGAAAAATTATAGCGGTTGGGAGGGGGTAGGCCGAGAAACATCTAGGCGGAGCAAACACCCATAAGGCCAAAGTTCGTATGGGCCAGGGCAGGGGTCTCAAAAGGGGGGAATGGAGGGGGGGGCTAAAAGGGCGACTCGTGGGGTCTCTTTTTAGGCGGGGGATTTTGGCGCCATTACTCACTGGGGGGGACTAAATTTTCTACAAGAAAAAGGAAAAACAGAAGATAGAAAGCTGTCACGCACTAAGACCCCTCACAGAAATCGATTCGCTTAAGGAAAACATGAACAAAGGGAGAGAGGGAAAAAAATGGCATCATGTGGAACACCGAGGGGAGGCTTTGCAAAGAGGTAAAAAGGGGTCGATGAGAAGAGGGGGGGCCTTACAGGGAACAGGGAGGCTATTTGAAAACGTTATGATGCGAAAGGTCCGAGAAAATGTTCGTAAAAAAAAAAGGACTAATGGGGGGAGAGCCACGCCGCACAGGGAAAAAATGTTATTTCGGAAACACCTTCTGCAACGAAAACACCTCTCATATAAGGCAAAGTAAAAAAGATTCACTTCAAAGGGGAGGTCGTGACCCCCAAATAGCGAACCATCGCATTGAGCGGGGTCTGTACCTTTCCGAAAGTTGGGCGGAAAAATTAAAAAGTGGAAAAAAAAAAACGCGGGGGCAAAAAAAAAAGAAAATAAGATTTAAGGGCACTTTTCATTGGAGTCGTTGCCGAAAAGGTGAGAGGGCAAAGGGAGGAGGGGAAAAGAAAAGGGGAAAAAGGGCTGTCAACACCGACGGGGACCGAGTCCGGTGAAATGGGACTGGGTCAAGGAAACAGCGCTGGTGGTGTGCCCGATAAATCTGCTCAACTCATTGCGCGGAAAAAAATGGTCTTCACGCGCAAGGGGTAAGAGGGAAGAAACGCAAAGATAGAAAGGGCCCAAATATTTAAAGTTTTCGAATGGGAAAAAAGTTGTTCCTGTGAGAAAGCCAGACATTGGAAAAATTTCGGGGGGGGGAAGGGAAAGACAAACTCCTTCATGAAGAGATCGCTTAGTCGATCAGGAAAGACAAAAAGGAAGGAAAAAAGAAAAATTCAGAAAGTGGAAGGGGGATACCATGGGGAGGAGAAAGCCCGCCTGCAACAGTCTTTCCCCTCAGCCGGACGGGTCGTCCAGAATGAAGAAGATGAACTGGAGGGGTGCCTGTCCCGGTGACGTCTGAGAAGCTTCTCAAAAGAAAGAAGGCCGAGAGGGAGGGAGACTGGTGCAATAATTGCCTGCCAAAAGTTCTCAAGATTAATCAAGTATTGGGCACCTCACTCCTCAACCTCCCCGCTCTTCTTCACACCCAGTGAAATAGCCGAAAAAAGCACCCACGGGAAAAAAAAGTGAGCACAATCCATAAAGCCCCACTTCCATAAGCAAGGATGGCTCATAGGGTAGAAAAGTAGGGGGCCTTATGAGACGATACGCATGCCGCCTAGATTGAATCTGGACGAAAGGACCTAAAAAACGCGAGAAAGGGAGGAACCAAGAGCGTCACAAGGCGGAATATATTGGGGACGAAAAAATGCAAAGCAATGGAGAACTGGGGGGGGGGGAAATATTGTTAAGGGACTGGAGTTATAAATTGAAATTAAAGGTTCCTCCGGAACTGGTCTGCATCGGCCCTTCCCAGCAAAGAAAGCCCAGCTGTAGAAAAACACTAGGGGGGCGATTTCGGAACCAGACAAAAGGGGACGCGCTAACACATTGTTCTTGGTGAAAAAATACACGCCAACGTCGAGGATAGGAAAAAAGAGGGAGTCGTCGCCCCAGCAAAAGCTGCGAACCCCAACGAAATTCACCAACCAGAAAAAGCCCGATCACCAAAAGAAAGAAAAACCAAAGCACAAAAACAGCACAGGAATACAAAAACCATTCCCTTCTCCAGTCATGAACGGGGGAAGGTCGTACTAGGAGGGAAAGACGGAAGTCTGGCGTGAAAAGGTGCCTTTTACATAAGCCCTATTCCGCACAAGATCTTAGAAGATATCTAAGGGGGGGGGGGAAGGGGGAGAGAAATGTCTTTGCTGGACCCAGGCTCGGCCCTCCTACAACATGGAGGGAGGATTAATTATCCAGAAATTGGTCGTCTGGGAAGTCATCATACTTTGAAACAGACAATAGTCTCCAAGGGAAGAACAAAACTACGACGCCCCCCAAAAAAAAATCTTTCCACGTGAAAAACCTCTATGGCGAAAAGTAGCATGAAAAGGGGGGGAAAAAGCCAGAATGAAGGAGAAAGGTCCGGGATGATGGCTCAAAGACTCTCTGGGGGGGGGGGGTCCTAATCAACGCTAAGCCAAACAGAAGGAACCTTCTTAGGGTAATAGGTAGCCTTCTCGTGGCCGGGCCCAACTTCTTCTTATTTTGAAAGTAAGAAAAAAACGGCGAAGGGGAAAGGGTGAAGAAAGAGTCTCAAAAGACAATGGAGATTCCCATGCGAAAGAGGGTTTTCTAAGAGCATTACTTTTTCCCGGGCCAAAGGCACACCTATTACAGAAAAAAAGCGTGCGGGGGGGCAAAAACAGCTCCTGCAACCAGATGGTACCATGAGCACTCCCGTCCCTTTGGCCGATCATCTGGAGAAAAAAAAAAAACTTTCATGGGAAAACCTCGCTGTTACACATTTTCTTCTGAAGTCCTTCGCTCTGCTTCTGGTGGGGGGGGAAAACCTGGGGGAGGGGGAAAGAGGAGACGACAATAGGGAGAAAGAAACGACCAAGTGGGATGTATTAGGGGGCTGGACTCTAGTGAGGGGCGGCCGATAGCCACAGGAACGAAACTAAGCAAGAAAAAAAAAGATTCCGCATCTCAGGGATGCGGCATCTGGGGGGATTGATCTAACCTTCAAAGCAAGAAAAGACGGATGAGCCGGGGGGGGATGAGCTCAAAGACAAGTTTTCAAGAGATCAGTGGGCCGACTTCTTGGGGGAGGGCGGTGAGTGGTGTGAGAGAGAAGGGAAGGTTCTATTGGGGCATAAATGCCTCAGGGCCCTTTCTTCACGCCCCCTTGGGTGATTCATCGAGCGGGGTGACTCAGGTGTGGGAACTCCACAACAGCTTAGGGGGTCTCGATCAGGCTCTGTTTTTCAATAGAAAAATGCTGCCGCAGGAATCTCGGCACGGGAAAAGGTGGAGAAGACTCTCAACTGGTATGGGCAGGCGCTGTCTTGAAGATTTGCCTTTGTCAAGATGCCGAAGTGCAAGAAACGGAAAGAGGGAAACAAAACTACGCAGGAGGATCCAGCGGCGGAAAGAAGTGCGATGCCGGACGCGGAGGGGGGCTAAGCAAAATGTCCTAAGGGGGGGGAATCACACCACAAACACAAAAGTATAGAGGTTGTGGGGGCCACGATCCACTAGGAGAGACCGTCAGAACTTCTCGTCCAAAGAGCAAGCACGCGGTGAGAATAACTTGGGAAAAAGAATTCTTTCCGTGGGGAATGGGGATTTAGAGGCGAACTCTGTTGTTCCGCTCGTTTTATGAGGCTTTGGGGAAGGGACTTTTGCTAAAGAAAAAAGCTATAGAGGCGACGAACACAGGAATTGAATCCCGACGTGGAAAAAACCCGTCGCCTCTATGATGGAGAGTCTCTCTCTACGGATCAAAAGACGGAGGAGAAAGTCTAAGGGAAAGAAGGCTGGAAGAAAGGAAACGGCTGCTTGAAGAGAACATGCTGGCCGGGGGGAACGCAAATCCGGGAAAAAGAGAAGTTGAAAATCGTCGTTAAGGATGAGGAATCCGAAATGTACGAAACAGGTGCGTTTCTCCAAGAAAAAGAACTGTTAGTGGGAAAGCCGGAAAAAAAAAGGGGAAATACAGGCACAGCCATTAAATAGCGGGAAGCCGTATTCGTTGTGGGGGGAAAAAAAGAAAAAAACAATCCGAAAAAAATCGGATTGGGGAAAAAGAAAAAACAGAGGGGAAACCCGTCGCAATGAGGGGGAAGAAGCCTTTAAACGCTTGGAAAAAAAAACTCGTGGCACGCAAAAAAAAAAAGAGTGGCACCGGCCTGGAGTCAATTGAGGGGGCGGTTTCCGCCAGAAAGGGGAGACTCACGCCAACCACAAAAAAAGGGGAAAATCTAGAGATCCCCAGAGAAAAAACAATGAAAGGGGGGAAGGGAAAAACTTTGCTTCTGGGGGGGGGCAGGTCCAGCACGGGTGGATGGGTTAAAGATTCGGCTCAACTAGAGGAATTCCTATCCCTCTTGGGATTGGGGAAGATCAGGGGGGGGGTCGAGGGGGGCCTCAACCGAAGAAGATTTTCGCCCGAATGGCAGGCCTCTCGTAAGGGGACACTAGGGGTGAAGGGGTTTCTGGAGTGACAGAACTAACAGTGCTTCGCCGTTTTCTCAAAAATCGGCAGCCGGTGGGGTAACAGGATGAGGTCAGAACTTAACGACGAACAGGAACATCAAACTTCGACAGACTTCGGCACTAAGGGAGGCTACCAAATGGAGGGGGTAAGAAAGAAAAGAAAAAACCTGTTCGAAGGGGGGTGCCCACAGAAGAGGTCCAGCATAGAGAGAAAAGCGCGACTTTGGGCCTAGCGGGGGTTGGAACCATAAATATAAGAGAAAAAGGGAGGCTACAGGGGACACTTCTTGCGTGGAAAAAGATTGGTCAAGGGGGGGGAAGTGGTGGGAGGGGGAACTCTACTCTCAGGAAAAGCGTATTGAAAGCCCATTGATAATGTCGACGCCTAAACGATCGACCAACCTAAGGGGGGCAAAATTTAATCCCCACGGGACAAAAGACGAGGATGGCCTCCAAAAGAACGCCTATGCCGGGGGGGGGGGACTAAGAGAGAGGGTAGAATAGATCATAGTGGAGAGGACTAAAGAAAAAAAATTCCCTTTTTGATCGAGGGGGGAGTCAAAGAGCGTCTAAAAAAGGTGGGAAAGAGTCCGCACGCAAAGGGCAGAGGCCAGTCTCCTGGAAGATTGGAGGTGGGACAATTTGCCGGGGGGAGGGAAGTTCGCCTTTCAGAGGAGGTATATTTAGAAAACGGCAAAAAAAGAAAAGAGAAAAATCCTACCAAAAAATTAGAATTTTCGTACCCGACTAAAGCCGGAACGCGAGGAGGCAGGGGGAAAGGGGTGTGGCAGTAGGGAATCTATAAAAGACCAGAAGGGTAAGAAAAAACCGATGCGGACACATGGCGTAGGAAAACATTTGTCGTGCCGAAAAAAGTCTAGGAAGAGAAAAAAGCCCGAAATTAGAAGACCGAAAAATCACAACGCAAAGCGGGGAAACAATGACAATGAAAAGATCATTGGGAAGGCGGAGATCCGGCACAGACAGCTCAGTTGCGTGGCAGATGTGGGTACCCACCCCGGGTGGTGGAAGCAAACAGGGGAAAGGAGAACGCGGATAATGCGGATCGGCTTTGTCGGGAAAGGGGAATTCTGTTTGTCCCCGGAAAAAGGTCGGGAAAACATGCTAGAAGTCCCGCACGAGGGAGAAGGACTGGCCATCCCGGAGTACGGGGAGTCCGCGGATGAAACGAAAGGGGAGCACAAAGTCCCGATGCTTCCACCGGAAAACACCATCTACTTCCAGAGGAAAACGTGAATAATAAAGAAGAAAGGACGAACGGACATTAGCATGAAAAGGAAAAAGTGCCTCCATATGGCTTCTCTGGAAAGGGGAAGGTCCGTTTTAAAAGATCTGGAAAAATCTCTGGTTTGGGAAGTAAATGCACTCGAGGGGGGAAACCTTCTTTCTGGGAGGGGTAATTAACGGGAGCATAAGGACTTATGGCTTTTGTCATATGACAACCCGTCGAAGTG
>Ga0179593_1695414_pt1 | contig 12987 bp, 14 predicted proteins | sample CZODoug2_1_08_16_FD_185931 | JGI IMG/M metagenome (GOLD analysis project Ga0179593, IMG submission 185931) | Vadose zone soil fungal communities from Angelo Coast Range Reserve, California, USA - CZODoug2_1_08_16fungal (PacBio error correction) | ecosystem: Environmental > Terrestrial > Soil >...
CAATCCTAATAAAGGAGACTAGGCCGAACCTTGAAAGGTTAATGCTGTCCCCGATGAAGAGGTCATGACTCATTTGACTGAGAGAATGGGCCGTAAAAGAAATCTCGCAGCCTCGTCTTCTCGGTTGGAGTACGAGAGAATAATGAATCTGGGAGGAGGAGATTCACTGTAATGGAGCCTGAGGAGGACGGGCATGTCTTGATCTAGATTGGAGCAAAAAATTCAAAAAAGTGACCGAGGTGTCAGGGATAGGATCGAAGACCTTCACAAATCGAAGAAGGGCAATTCCTGAGGACTTCGAAGAAAAATAAGAGACTGGAACTCAATCAATAGGTTGGGGGGTTAAAAGCTGACTCTCTGCTCAGTCAAGGGGGGGACCAGGAGGGGGGGGCACCTTAAATTTGGAATAGGCAGGGGCTCGGTCCAGCAATCCGGGGTTCCCAACGCCTGCTGTCTTGCTTCGGAAGGACGTACAGAAAAGCATAACCTTTCTCACAACGCGCAGGCAAAGAAGACCGAAGCACTAAAGCCTTCAATAGGGTTTTATTCCGACTTCCCTCTACTTCGGATGAGAATGGAATCTTGCCATAGCTGAAAGGGGAACCGCTTTTAAAAGAACGCCGTCGACGAGATCAGGCTCAACATCATTAAATTACTGGGGAAAGGGGGGTAAAAGGGGGGAAAAGAAAACCTTGCTTCTCACCTTTGCAAGGTGGAAAGGTTGTCGGGAGAGCAGAAAAAGGATTGGAAAGACTTCGGGTAGAAGGCTCGGAAGCAAAGATGAATTTCATATACTGGGTAGCGAGGGAAAAGAAAAAATACATCTTCCCAAGAGACTAAGCGGATAAAAGTCTGTCAGAAGACAGAAATAGAAGAAGACCGGCCGAGGGAAAAGGTCTTTACGAAAAAAGGACTGCTGGCGTTTCCCCTCTGGCTACGATCTAACGGGAAAGAGGAAAGATAGGGGATTAGCCATCGCAGGGTCGCAAGGCGATTTGTAGGGGTGGAAAAAAGAAGGCAAGAGTCTCGGACTAAAATTACGAACCGAAAGAAAGTTCTGTTGACGTCCAACTGAGGGGAAAGGGTAACAAAAAAAAACATACAGCTCTAAATGCTAATACGGAAATTTCCGGAGTATCTCGTCTGGAAATAAATTTCCCGATGAATCATCCTGGGATGCGGGAAAAAAAAGGGGGGAAAAAAAGGGTGTCTTAAGCAATTGGTCAAGTTGGCCTGAAAGTGGAGTGGCGATGGGGATCGTCTCGCATGAGGTGAGAAGAGTGAGAAAAAAACTATTCCGCGGCAGCTATGGCGGATTTATTCTAAGGAGAGAGAGGGGGCAGGGGAGTTTTCTACCCTTGTTTGAGGGATCCCAGAGGGGGTCAAGTGGATTCGCTTGTGAGAATCAGAAGAGTGCTGTCTGACTACGAGCTGCGGACAGAAGCGTTGGCAAAAAGGATTTTTATTCTTAGATATTCCTGAGAAGACCGCCTGGAAAAAGGGTGGGGGCAGACATCCGTCAATTGGGCATTTATTGACAATTTCCATCTTCCTCACATAAATTTGGGGAGGGGATAGGATTCGTCCTTTAGGGGATTCTAAAAAGTCTCCGGGAGGGAAATTGTCTCTGATATGGGCTCTCCCGAGAATAAGGTTTACCCAACGCAGTCAACGGGTGGAAAGAAATTGGATGGTAGAATAATTCTAGAGAATGTCATCTAAAAGGTAACAGAGGCGCGAACCCATCCCTTTGAAAAGAAGGGAGTACGAAGACGGTTCTCATTGTTATCTCATCCTGGGAATAAAAAAATAAGACAGGCAGAGTTTTATGGAAAAGACTTCCATATCGAAATGACGCTATCGGGGGGAGAAGACAGGAAGTTGTTAGCTTCGGGACTCCAGTACAACGTTACCAGGAGCCCAGTATGAAACCTGAGGCAGGTAGGGAAAGGGGGAGGGACGAGGAGGACGGGTGGATTCAAGCACTACAAACCTATATCGCGAGGATTGAGGGGAAAGGTAAAGTAGGGATGTTAGGAAAAAACGCGCGCGTCATTTTGCGTTAAGATAGGCCAGCCATCTTCACCCAGACGAATTTGGTAACGAGGTCAGGTGCCGGCCGGAAAATTGAAAAAAAGAAATGCTTCACCTCGAAGAAGAACCAAAGGGGGGGGGGGGGGGTGGGGGAAAGAAGCTCCCGATTCCTTGGGCTGGAAGCAACTCTACGTGAGTAGACAGCACATTGCCACCGGAAGAAATTTATTTCCCGAAACAATGGACTGGACCAGGAAGGGGGGGTGGAGTCCGCAACAGGGGAAAGACTGAGAATTGGTGCAAGCTCGTCCAGCGTGAGGGGAGGTCACCAAAACGGAGTACAATTTTCGAGGTATCTTATCTTCTCAGGGCACACAACCGGCGGTGATGAAGTCGAAGGGGGCTAAATCTCGGGGTCACTTGTACAAACAAACTGATTTCGAAGCAGTTGGCAAGGGGAGGGTGTTTAGGCAAGTGATTCGGTCAGAAGTAACAAAAATAGCGAGCAAGACGAGAGGGGGGAGGGCCAATACGCCTGGGAGTTAGGAGGGGTGTTCCCGGTTTCGAAGAGCACAAAGCCCCTTTAATCCCAGATAGGGAGTTGGAAGCGAAGGGATCGAGAAGCATAGCTGAAAATTACAAAAAGGGGGGGGGGTCTATCTGGGGGAATTACGGGAAACTCGGGGGGGGAGGGAGATCCTTTATCGTACTAGGTTGTAAAGAAGAGCGAGGATCTTTCGAGGGCTGGGAATCCCGGAGTGAGAAGGGGGATTCCCTTTTTATTTCTGGGTTACAACTGCCAAACGTGTACGGTTAAGGGGGGGCTAAATCTTACATTGCTTAGGAAGGGAAAGCAGGGGGAGTCGGGGCCTCGTCCTGAAGGGGAATAGTAGGGAGTCGAAGGTGGGGTGAACGTAAAATATTATGTTAGCGTCGATGGAGATGAAAGGGGCTTTTCAAAAATCTGGAGAGGGTCTGGAATCTACGGTCCAAACGGGTCTGAATCAATGATTATTTTTTGTTTGAAACGTTCTTACATCCTCTGAAGCCTTCAGGCTCCCTTGAGAGGTGGTAAATCTCTTGGGGGAACTCATTGGGGGAAGGCGGGTAGAGAAAAGTCGAAAAAAACTGGGTTTTTTTGGAGGGCTGGAGAGCTCTGAAGGGAAGAACAGACCCGCGCGGCCGTCAGAGCGCTTTGGGGGCGAACGAAACGACCATTCTGTTTTTGGGTTTAGAACGCACCCACCAACTGGAGGGGGGGAAGTCAGAAGATAAACACAACACCTTAGAAAAGTCCACGAAAGCGTGAGAACGGTCCGCGATTGGACAATTTTGAAGACCAGTAAATAAAAGAAAAAAAAGCTATAAGGCTTCGAGGGCCAGAGGGGGTCCCGAATCGCGTGGAAGCTCCGCAACTGCGAAGGTAAAGACTTCAATGGGGGGAACATAGAAAAAAACCAGTGTTACCCAGGTCATTCTTTCCTATAACTTTGAAGGGGGGGAAGGAGAATTTTCCTCTACTAAGACTCCCTAGACGAGGTAGAATCCTAACACCATCATCTTGAGGGCAGAACCCATACGTCTAACTAATCATGCCTCCCCCTTCATCAAAACTGAAAATTCTATCCTGGAAAAGGGGAGCCTCAGGTTTCCTACCGGAACTGGTTTGATACGCAGAAAATTTCGCGGCGCACCGATGACCTGATGAAAGAGGACGAGAATTCGCTGGGAAAAAACGGGGGAGAAAGCTCCGGCTGATCAATCAAATCAAGGCGTTGCAACGTAAAATTTTCAAACCCCCGCGGAACAAGCGGGGGGGGTGTTTTTAATGTAGGGGGAACGAGAACATTAGCCGTCACAACGAGGATAAGGGGGTTACCGTGGGGGGTTTTTTTCGCAAAGTAACTAGGACTATGTATCGGAGAAGTGACCTCCTATCTACTTTCTAAAAGGTGGTTTGGGACTCCTAAAACCTTGCCTTAGAAAAACAACGAAACGTTTCCTCACCGTTCAAATTGCCGGTGGGGGGGGGAAAAAGGAAACGCCGCTCTGGCGAGGGGTATATTACGTCTACATCCCGCGGTAAAGAAATGAAAAAGACAAGGAAACTCAAGCCAACGCAGACAGGGGAAACAATGAAGACTACCCGCTTTTGTTCGGTTAAGAAAACAAACGTAGCCTGAGTTGGTACCATGGTTCGGTTGTGAGGTAACATGCAAAGTCAAAGAAATAAGGGATAGGTGGGGGGAGAGACAAGCTAGGTCGCTAGTAAACCCCGTGTTGGACCAGCGAAAGGAAGGGGGGTTCAAGGTGGGGGGGGAAAAGCGGGGGATGACGGCCAAAATGTCAGGTTCAAAAAGGGGGAAGTATGGGGTCCTTTGTCGAACGGGGAAACACTGCGAAAAGGGGGAAAGGGGAAAAGACAATGGACCTGGACACGGTCGCTCATTCACAATCAAAGGTGAAAAAAAAAAAAGGGGACTATCGAAAGGTATTTGCGAATCCTTCCGTCATACCGGAAGGAAACTTAATCCTTTTACTCGGTCCGAAGGGGGGGGGGGCTAAAGCCTTGGCAAATGTGTGGCTGAACAATTGAGGGCGGCATCGATTCAGGCCGGAGATACGGAGGCCGGGGGAATGCCTTTTGGCGCCGGATATATACGAGGCGAATTAATAATTTCAGAAGTAATCAATTCGTCCTGGGGCCGGAAAGGGGGGGGACATGAATGACATATATCCGCAGGTGTAAAGAAAAAAAGGGGGGCGGTGTAAAAGAATTGATCGAGGCAAGGGCCGCAACCGTTCCTGAATGCAGGCAATAGTCCCGGCGCGAGATCAAATAAAGTTTGGGGGAGGAGGGGGAGCTTCCATAGAGCTCTCCCAAAGCACTTTGACGTGAATTGGAAAAAACAAAAAACCTGATGATATGCAGGGGATGCCGATTAAGCGGGTGACCGCATAACATAATTACAAAGGGGTTCTTCGGGCGCGCCAGTCGAATAAAAAAAGGAAAAGTTCCTTGCAAAAGCGCATTCGAACGAACCATGAACTCCTCTATCAAGGGGGGTATGCAAATAGGAAAAAAAAAGCTTAAATATCTGTTGGCCTTCGAGCCGCCTCGATTACCGGTTAATAAGGGGGTCGAAAGAGATTTTCCCGCCGAGGGCGATCCATTCTAAAACGGAATGAAACTCCGGTTCCGCCGAGAAACAGGCACGGGAGAGCCCAGTTTTGGCGGGGCTGGAAGGGACCCTACCAGATGGGACTGGGCTCGACATTCCGTTTTCCGCACGAAAACTTTGTGGGGGGGGGGGGGGGGGGGGGGGGGGGGGGTTTAATATCATAGCTTTCTCTGCTTGAAGGGACTACCGGGCCAAGGGCAGGGGACGGGCACAACGAATTTCTGTTCAATGGGAGAGGAATGACAGTGGATTCCCATTTCTTACATGCCCAATGAAGAAGCTAGGAAAAAAAATGGGGGGGAGGTATAAGATTACTCCCTCTAAAAAAAAACGGAGAGTATTAAAAAAAAGAAAATAGGGACCCGGATCATTTTTTGTGCGTAAATACCGTGAATAATCAAAAGGGGCTAAGGGCACACGACCATAAAGGTTGCAACGTCCTGTTAGCAGGAAGATGGCCATGTTGGCCAGGAGAGGGAAGCGAAAAAGAGAAAAAAAAGGCCCGTGTGATCATCGCGGAAAATTACGAAAAATGGGGGGAGATGCCGAAGCCTGGGGATTGGGCTTCCTTCAAGAAACACAAATGGGCAAATGGGTGGTGAAAAGGGATCGGGCAAGCCCGGAAGTATAAAATATGGGCAGATAAAGGGGAAAGGGAGACGGGGTACAGCCTCTGAGGTTTCCACGATTCACCAGCTAGGAGGAAGGAAAAAACGAGAAGGACTTATCGCTAATAATTGGCTAACCATGTTGCAGGGGGAAGGCGCGCGGTCGGCGGAAATGCCGTTGTGTGCATAAAGGGGGAGGGGGGAGGTTAAGGGAAAACGGAAGCAAGCTACACATGCGTGGAATTTTGGCAACGAAAGGGTGCGGAGATATTGCCAGAGCATCCCCTGCATAGATGGAGGGGGGTTGGGGCGAAAGCACTGCAAAGTCATTTTGTGGCGATCGAGAGAAAAAGTTCAGGGAGGGGCCACAGAAATTGGGATGCGTGCGTCCGGGTTGAAATCAGGGGAGGCAATATGGGGGTGTGCTCACTCACCGAAAAAATGTGAGATATTGTCGCAAAGTGACGGGATGGTCTCTGGATAACGGCAGTACAAAATAAAACGAGTGGTAATAAACGGGGGGCGGTGGGTGGTGGCGGGGGGGGGATAGGGGGGCGTTTTGGGGGGTTTTAGGAGGGGCTATATCTATTTGGCGAGTGAAAAGTGAGAGCTGAAGGGAGATCGGTGGGGGGGGTCTGTGGAATACGGGGGGCGCGGGTCAAGTTTCTGTTGTACTAAGGGAGGGGGAGAGGGATAAGAGGAAGTGGCGTGTGTGGGGGGGGGGTGCGAGTGGGAACGGGCTCTGGGCGGGGGGATTGGGGGTCGAAGTGGGGGTGGGGGTGGGGTGGGTGAGGAGCAAACAAGGCGCTGCGGCGGAGGGGCGACGGGGGCGGACTTTACACCTGATAGTAAACCAAAACCTATCAAAATCAAGGTGGTGGGTGGGCAAATGACATGGGGATTCAATTTGTGTTAAATGAATTGGGGACTCGGAGGAAAAGAAGCCTCAATATATCAATTTTTGGATGGGAATGTAGGGCAATGAAAAAAGGGGTTTTAGATAGAAAAGAAGCCAACCAGTGGGTAATTTGGAAATCCAAAGGAAGGCGCAAATGGCCCCCTTCTAGTGGACCGGGGTGTGGACCATGGTTTGATCAGCCTGATAGCAAGAAAATCTTAACAGAAGCGACCTGACAAAAGTGGCAGTGTGAGGAACTACGAGACGGAGGAGAAGAAAAAAAAAAAAAAAAAGGCAATGCCCTTTCCAGGTTCCGTTTGGTTATGCCCAGTACGAAAAAAGGATGCGGTAACCAGTGGTGTATCGGGATGAATGGAGGTTTTGATGAAGAAACTGGGGTCAGGAGAAAAGAAAGCTTTACCTTGTAAAATTTAAATGGCTCGAGAGAACAAAAGTGCAAAAAGGGGAGGGGCCGTATAATATGGGAAAGTTTTGTTAAGGGATCCAAAATAAATTGGCAGTGAAGGAAAACGAAGGGGGAGTCTTTCCAAGTATATGTAAATCATGCGCCCGTGTTGTGGGGAGGAAATGGGGATATGGGGCATACCGGGAAGACCACTGAATAATCAACGTGAAACAATACGGAAAGGATAGGGAGGAAATGCATTGTTTAATTTGATTCATGAGGCTTTACCTGAACCCAGGGAAAAAAGAGAAAATTTCAACAAGGAAAGTAAGAGTCCGCATTCGTTTCAGATACACCATAGCCTTAAATATCTTAATGGAAGCCATTGTAGGGGGAGATAAAGAAAGAACACAAACAACGGAGGGTAAACAGATAAGGACACTAATTTTACAAGGACATATGAAGTTCTAAGAGCTCGACGGATAGGAAAAGGTAAAGTCTGGCGAATGCGACGCCTCCCCGGTGGGATCTGGGTGGGGGGGAAGAAAAGGTTAGGTTGGGCAGGGACCAGAATCAAGAAAAGAAAAAATAAACATTATGAAAAAAGGCGGGGCTGGTTTATAACGATCCGTGTTAACACCGGTATTTTGAGAAAAGTGACAAAAAAAAAAAACCCCTTATTCACAAAGGGGAAATGAAAAATGGTCAAAATCAGATCAAAAGGAAGACACACCAAAGTGAGGGGGAAACAGGGAGTTGACCGCACCGTGAGGACATGAAGGAGGGGGCCGGAGGATCAAAACAAATCATGGGGAGGTCAATAAATATGTATCGTGGAACTGGGGGAGGGGCTTTAAATTTACAAGCGCTTAATCAGAAGGCGATGAAAGAACCGGGGGGCAGAGGACTTAGTGAGAGGCAGATCTACCGATAAAAACTTACGAGTTGAGCATCGGGGGAGGAAAGGGGGGAAAGCATAACTGGAAAAGGGCATTGCAGTCCATTGGGTTTTTGGTGTGGAGTAGAAAAAAAGAAGCAGCGTAGGGGGACAACCGGGGGAGAATCTGCTGCGATGTTATATAGTGAACCCTCTGGGTGGGGCGGGAAAACTCAAAAGGGAGGGGTGGAGAAAAAGAAACACCCCGACAAAGTTGTCAAATCTGGCTACTGCGATCGCAGGGAAGGTACAGAAGAAGAAAAAAAAAAGAAGATGAATGGAAATATTGACTCAAACCTCACGGGAAAGGAGAAAAAGAAAATGACTATAAAAAAAAAGTGAAAGGGGGGGGTGAGCGAAGGGGTTAACACTAGACTTTGAAAAAAAACGGACCAGTATGGGCCAAGATCCATGGTTTCAACTTTGCCACAAAAACAGAGAAGACGTTGTCCGATTGACTTGTAATCTGAACGAGACAAAAGGAGAGGATCAACAAACTAGCGTCAGAAAGATTGGGGAACCGTATTGACGCAGTGTGTGACGACAGTTGTGTAAGAGCGAAAGAGAAAAACAAGACGAGACAAAAATGGGTGAAGGGTACGGGACAAAAGGGGTACTGGATAAAATTGGGCGATCAGAAAAAAGGGGGTAATTGCAATACTTCCGAGGAAATGAAATGCGCTATAATAAATACGAGCTAGAATACACAAGAAAAAGCTGGTGCCGCTGGAGAGAGGCGAAGGCGTGCATCAGCTATCTCCTGGTCAGGCTGAAGCGGCCCTGATAAAACAAGCAAAAGAAGGTTTTATACGAGGGTGGGGCTAGAGATACTCTTGCCGTATTGGCGCAAAAGATTTAATTTAAGACTCTCTCAGAAAAAGGAGGGACAAAGAGATCTTTTGGCTTCCGGGAAAAGACGGCAGACTGGGAGAGCAGGAGGGGTAAAACGCTTTACAAACTGGGGGGTTAAATAAAAATGGTCGGTGGTAGGGATGCGAAAGCCCGAGGACTAGACGCGGGGCCCGAGCGACCTATCTTTAACAATTCTGCGTCCACTAATGTGGGGGGTGGGGGAAGGGAGAGAAGGATGAAAACAGTGAGGTGAGATACCACCTTCGTCAGAGGGGGGAAAGCGTTTAAATGTAGGAGAAATGGGGGGGACCGGATATGGCCCCACTCATTTGCCGATGAACGGCCAGGCTGTGCTGTTACAGAGACGCGGTCCCACAAAGACACTGCGGAAACAACATTAAAAAGGACGGGGGGTCAAACATGAGGGTTCCAAAAAAAAAAAAAAAAACCAATAGGAGGGGGAAAAAATATAACGTTTCTCGTAAAAGATTTTACCTTATGACGCAGAAAAAAGAAAAGAGCAAGAGAACACCTTGGGGTGGGGAGGTACGGCAACTTTGGGGCACTGTATTGTGAAAGAGGGTGAAAGGAAAGAAAAATAGAGGATATGTTAAGTTCAGGGTTCGAGAAGGGGGAAAAAATGAAGAGTTTTAATCTCGACGACCTCGGTCCCAAGGTTGGGGGGGGGGACGGGGCAGACAAAAAACTGCGCATCGAAACGGCCAGGACCCCGTAGAAGCAGAGGTGTTTGAAACAATGGGTGGGGGAAGAAATAATTGGAATTTTGGGGACGAAAGGGGAAAAAAAGATCACACAGGTAGCCCAAAGGGATGGTTACGAAGGAGTAGGGGGAAAGAAAAAAACCACCACACATGTGTCAGCAGTGTTTTCACATTGGAGACCCTGGGACCATTACGAAAATGAGAAGGGGGGATGGTATTAATCGGTTAGAAAGTGGACTCCAGTTTGCTGACAAGACCGTCAGTGAAGAGAGAGGAAGATCGTACGTAAAAAGTTGAAGGAACCGCGTTTCATACATAGAGACACATAAAAAAGGGAACGTGGAAAGGGGCGAAGGATTGTCGCGGTTGGTGGTTGGTAATATCCTTTCGCTGCAAGAGTGTAAAACACGCGTAAAAAAGCGATAGGTTTTAAAAGAGGAGGGTTAGGAATTCAATGGAAAATGGGGGGGGGGCAACAGGGTGAAACAATACCTGTAAAACGGATAGGGGAAGACTAAACCGAAAGAGGGGGGGACAGATGCCTCTTAGCGTTGAAACTTTAAAAAAAGGATAAATTCACCACCAAGATTGCAGAGGGGGGAAAAAGGAATCAATACTACCAAGAAACTGAAATAGATTAAATTATAGATCCAGCATGTTAAAGAAGGGAGGGCAGGTATCCTCTCAAAAACCGAGGAGGAAAAGAAAGGTAAGGACAGAAAGAAGTGGTAAAAAGAAGGAGGCTAATGGGGGAAAAAGGTGCTATGGTAGGTGAACGAATGTTAAAGGGGGCGGCTTTACTACAAAAAGGGTATTGGAAGCGGGGAAGGGTTTGGGGGGTTAAGGTGTAAAGAAAGTATCAGAGCAAAGGTAAACAAGGAATGGTTCACCGAGACCGGGGGCCCAGGTTCACCCAAAAGTTCGGGGTTCAGTGATAATCAGAAGGAAAATAGTTAAAACCGGATCATGGAATCTTTACTTTTGTGACGATTACAGGACCGAAAAAGGGGCCGAAATGATATTAAACACCGACTGATCCCTGCACACCATATGAGGGGAGGAAAGAGGAAAGGTTATGAAAACGGGGGACTCAATGGGGATACAAAAGCTTAAAAGAATGACTGGGAGGGGGGGGAGTGAGAAAAAAAGGGCTTCCTGATATCACAAGAGAAACCTTACTAAACGTTGATCCTATAAGGGACGGTAAGAGAAAAACACTGGATGAAAGCCCATAAGGTGGTTTGGTGTTGAAGAACAAGAAGTCAGTCATGAAGACCGGGGGGGAAAAATGCCCGTTGGGCCTTGCGATGTATTTAAAAGGGGGAACCCGATTTCCGTCAAGGCTATCCGGAGAACCAAGGGGCAACCGATCTCGGGAAGTTTTAAGGCTCCTGAAGGGCCTTTACAGCAAGTGGGGATTGGAAAGGAAAAAAAAAAAGAAGTAGAAAAAAATATGTAAACTCCCTCATAGTACACCTCCTCAGTTTAAGAAGAAAGAAGGAAGGGCATATAAAAGTGAAAGTGATGGCGAAGGAATAGGACTAAAAATAACCAGATGCGAACGAACCTGAAAGGGACCAACAAAAAAAAGGGTGAGACTAGTTAAGGCTTGAGAATGAGGTACTGAACCTCGAGGAGTATATCACACGCATGCACCAGGGTTGGGAAAAAAAAAATTGGGGCGGGACAAGTGTTAAGGTTTTGGACACAGCCACTGCAAAAACAAAGACTCAAATTAATAAGACGGCCTATGTTAGGGGAAAGGAAGTGTACTGGAAGGGGAAGTGCTGGGTAAAAGAGGGAAAAGAAATGGTAATTGAAGCTACCTAAGAAATCCTGTAAGAAAGGGAAAGAAGAATACAAAAGGGGTGCCGAACTGGAATGGGAGAACGGAGGACACCTTATCCTGGTCGATCAGTGATATCGAGGATTATCCTCATAAAACAGGAAAAAATAATTTCGGTACGTCCACAAGTAGAGCGTCAAGCAAGAAGCTAGGGTGAAGAAAAAAATGAATCAAAAAACACACCCGGATGTATAGGGATAGATCGGAATATGGGTTAATCCTTTGGGGGGCTTCCGAAAAACGGAAAAAAGGGAGGAGAACTGCGCTTCGATTTAAACTTGTGGACTAGAAACTCTTCTTTGGTAGGAAAGGGAAATCGGATAAACGGGGAAAAATGTGCCCAACCTATCGGTAACAAGGAGAAAAAACTCTTGATGGGCCAGTAGTGTAGATTTCTCATTTTTCGGGGGGGGAAGTCTTCGGGAAGACTAAAAAGGAGGAGCTGGCTAGCGGGGGCACTTCCAGAAATGGATAGAGGGTTTCAGGAAGTAAGGAACAAAAAAGGACGTCTTCGGCACAGGGCGATGTCCGCAGATCGGTCTTGCGAGTGTCAAAAAACAGTTGTCTCAAGAAACGGAGACGGGTTGGTCCAAAAGCTGGGCAAGCAAACAAGAACGAAAGAGGTGGGGGAAATATAACCCTCGTCTCAGATTTTTACACGTTATATTACCTAAGCGCAAAAGAAAAGAGGGTTGCATGGGGGGGGAGGCCCAACATGGGAGGGCGCAGCTGGTAATTGTTTTGTGTGTAAAAAATATCACAATGAAAAAAAAGAGATTTTTTGAGGGTTGTGTTCAGAGCTTGGGGAAAACTGATTAGAGGGATATAGGGGAAGTCCAAGGGGGGTAATGAATCCAACAACGCAGGAAAAAAAAAAAGGAGAAGCCCTGGTCAAGGGGTGTTTGAAGGTTTCATAGAGCCATGATGGAAGAGGTACAATCGCAAAAAAATGAGGGGCGGAAATACCGTGCAAAGCCAGCCTGAACGACGTGCATAAAAACACATGTTGGAAATTCAGTTTTAATGTACAAATTCGGGCAGATAAGTATAGATCAGATCAGTTAGGGGGGGGGAGAGAATATAGGAAGCCTTTTTGATAAAGCCCTTCGTTTATATAGTAGTAATGGAGGAAAAGGGGGTGGAAGGGGAAAGAAATTGCCACCCCCTCTCATAACGAAAAAATGATTAGAAAGGGGGTTGAGATAGGGAAAAGGGGGTGCACATGATTTGCCTTCGGTGTGAGATCATTTGAAGCTAATCGCAGGAAGGAAATAACAAGTAAAGCGTGCAAGGTTGGGGAGGATGAATGTTGACCATAGGGATTTCATAAGAAAAGGGGGAAGACCGAAACGGATCGACACCGCCGACAAACCAAACATGATTGTTAACATTTTCCGGAGTCTTTCCCTTAACAAAGCAAAAAAAAAAGGCATCGCCCACTTTAACATTCGTAGAAACTAAATAAGGGGACATTTGGGAAAATTAGATAGGGAAGCTGATCA
>Ga0179593_1460722_pt1 | contig 12986 bp, 11 predicted proteins | sample CZODoug2_1_08_16_FD_185931 | JGI IMG/M metagenome (GOLD analysis project Ga0179593, IMG submission 185931) | Vadose zone soil fungal communities from Angelo Coast Range Reserve, California, USA - CZODoug2_1_08_16fungal (PacBio error correction) | ecosystem: Environmental > Terrestrial > Soil >...
GAAGTAGAAAAAAGAGAAAAAGGGTGGCTTCCCTGCCAGGTAAGAGGACAGGGGGAAATGGGATGTAGGCACTGTTCGGGAAGACAAATGCGGCATAGGTAGCGAAACAAAAAGGAATAAGCACAATGGAAATGAAAATGGGGGAAAGGAAAACAGTGGTACAAGGGCCACGAGAAGTTGCAGAGAGACAGCGCGACAGATCTAAGATCGGAAAGATTCATTCAGGAAAGTCGAGGGTACGAGGGCCTGGAGAAAACTCATCAAAAACAGGGGGGGGAAAACGAGGTAAATGCCGCTCGTAACGTAAGTGCAATCACTCGGTTCACCAATCAGGGTCCAACTCTGCGCAGGAAAAAAAAAGGAAGAACAAAGGCGTTCAACGGTAATGGTCAGAGGGAAAACAGCAAAGCGGAGAGAACAAGCGGGGTAAACTGTCTCGACGACGGAAAGAACTTGGAAAAAAAAAATGAGCGTAGGGGGCTTCAAGATGAAGGGGCGGAATCTGGGCCGTAGGAGGACTACTATCCCTAAATAGAGCTGGGTTCATTGGGAGGACTAAACGTGTCAGGAATCTTTGTAGAATAAACTCAGGGGGTAATCTGCCAAGGAATGGTCTAGCGTCAGTCGGAATAAAGTTCGGCGAACAGAAAAAAAGGAAGAGGAACTATGCACCGGGAAAAGAGGTTGTTGTGATAGAGTGGGGTCGTGTGGGGGACAGCGACTCCTGGGTCGAGAAAATAAACGTAAAAAACAAGACGCACGTTGAAGATGCCATCCGGGGGGGTTTGGGGGGTAGGTCATCTGATGGCGAGATGGATTAAGAGGGGAGGGGCAGATACACCAACCAGACTGACCCGAAGCATTGGCCGGCAAGACGAGTGTCGTCAACGGACGCGGGGAACGGCCCGGCTGGTGTAAATCGAAGGAACGCGAGAATCTGCGTCGAGATGAAGGCATCGGCGAGATTGGTAGCATGGAAAGGTGCTGCGGGAAGAGCTCCGTGAGAAGAGTGGGGGTCGGGAGGGAGCGGAGGGGACGATGGTCCCAGATGAGGGGCCGGAAAGAAAAATACCTGGTGGGAGTTCGGCGCTTGTCTCGCGCAAGGGACGAACCAGGGAGGGTGATGGCTCGGGCTAAGGTCCATCGGCAATGAGGAGAAATAAACAGAAATGAGAAGGGAAGAGCCTAAACACAAACAAGGATCGGAAGACGCTAGAGGGAGCAATCCTAGAAAAGAGCGCAAGGGTCCTGGGGAAACCGGTAAAGGGGCTGACCGTTGGAGCTTGAAACAACCACGCGTCAGAGGATGGAAGATCGTTTGTGGGGACTGCTGCACGAGAAGGCCGGCAGGACGAGTAGGACTCCTCACAGGGGGAGCCGTTCAGAGCCAACGAGCCGAAAGACCTAGACCCCGCGGAAGAAGGAGAAAAGGGAAGTGAGACTGAAAATTCTCCACGAGAAGCCAAAAAAGGTGCGGAATTATTGAGGAACGCAATAAACCAAACATCAAGCGCGAATAGCTAAAAAGAGGCGGGGCCAGCTTGCAGAATGAGAAAAGGTAACGGTAAACCCAAGATCCAACCACGAACTTTTCGGCAACACAAGAAGAAGATTATAGGCGAGAGGGCGAAGACGGAAAGGAAACCGGAAAGCGCTTGGTCTGAAAAGACGCTTCAAGGCACGGGGAAATGATGATGTGGGGCAAGAGCCCCGCTAGAAAGATCAACAAAAAAAAGGGAGGCGGAGGAAAAAAGAAAGATACGGTGTGACTAAAAAGAACGGGGAAGTGCCTTGAAGACGCGAGCCCGACCAAGAAAAGGGACATGGCCGGAGAGGCGAGGGGGAGCTCATCATGCTGAACCTTCGATGGACCGCCAGTAAGGCGGGAACTCGAGGGGGAACGTACAGAAGAAAAAACCTCAAGCTGCTAAAGGACGAAGTGAAAAGAGCACGAAGCTCTCGAGAGATCGTGGGATCCAAGCGGCGAAAAAAAAAAGCAGCCGTGGGTAAAAAATGCCCAGACAGGGGCAAAGAAATCAAAGGGACTCCAAGGACGAAATACTTCTTAAACAACTGTGACGGGGAGGTGTCGGCAGCGGGAGGGGAGAGTACATGGCAATTACAGCAAAAAGGAAAGGAGCGACAACAAGGAAAACTTAAGGGAGCGGACAGAAAAGCCCGACTTCCTCCAGCCGGGGAGAGAAGGCGCGCAAAAGAAAAACTTACGCGCTGGGAAGACCGGTATCAAGGGGAGGAGGTTCAAGGGTGATATGGAGACAGAAAATATCTCATGGGAAGGAGGGAGCTTGAGACCTCAGCCCAATCTTCATTAATCGGACACTTTCCGAGGAAAAAGGGGGAAAAGGTGCCCTACAGAAGGAAAAAGGCAGCACCTCCTTGGAAAAAAGAAAAAAGACCACAACATGGAGAGAGTAACGACGTCGCTTCAGGACAAAGCTGGGCATCGCAGATCCGAGAAAAAAGGCTGGAAACCGAGGAGAAAACCCTGGACCGGGTCCCCGCGGAACACCATGAAGAAAAGTCACGATGCCTTAAGCAAAAAGATCGAGAACGGGAAGGAGATCGCCAATCAGGTGCGCTGGATCGACCGCGTCAAACAGCACTTTGGAAGTGAGAGTTATGGGGTCCCCGCCGATGGGGATTGAGACGAGACTTCCGCCGATCAGTCGGGAAACCAACAGAGTTTGCGATAAAGCCGAAGGCTCGGGGGGACTACTGAGACATCAGGGGGGGCCTAACCGAAACAAAACGGAACGATCTCCCCTGCTAGCGGGGCTCATGCAAAGGAAAGCTTTTCCGAGGATAAGCAGCGGCCCAGTAGGTCTAGAGCGGAATCCTGAGAAAAAAAAAATAGGGAAACCGGGACTATACTCCGCCGAGACTCAGAAGAGGCTTTGAGAGGGCATCGGCGAGTGCGGGACGATCGCGAAAGAAATTATCTCGGAGGGCGGAAAGTAACAGATCTTGAAAGGACGGGAAGGGCAGGAATCAGTGTTGAAACGTGTACCACGCTTTGACGGAGAAGAAGTCGTCGGTGAAGAGGCATCGGGGGACTGACGCAGAGGGACGACGGAGAAAGCCTATGGAGAGATGGATTCGGAAGTTAGCAGACAGGGGGAAGTCGTGTGTCTGCGAAAGCAACTCGCGGTTGAAGAAACAGCGGTTCAACAAGATCACGGGGTCCATGGAAAGGAATCGCGGAAGCAGGGGCGAGTCACGGTAGACCATCTTAGAAAGTTGTAAATAGAGTGTCAGACAAAACCTACAAAAAACAAGGCAAGGGAGAATGACAGAAGTGAGGGGGAAACAAGAGAGTTTACAATTAAACAAGGCCGGAAGCCAGGGCTCAGGGAAAAGCACGCTTTGGGAAACGGAAAAGTCGAACGAAGCTGGGGAAGGGGGAACCCTCAGAACGGAAAATCGCGTGGGTTACAGCCGAAGGGCAGCCGAAGAGGGAAGGCGCTTCATCAACATGTAGCGGGAGAGAAAAAATCAAACAAGCAAAGGGGACCGGGGGTCACTTGAAACACCCAAAGACGCAGTCTAGAAGTTGCAGCGTATGCGCTTCGCAGGGGTTAAGGGAGGGGTCACCATGCGCAAGTGACGAGAGGCAAGAAGAAATGTGTACGCTCGCGGGAGTTAAAAGATGCGAGTGATAAAAAAAAAAAAAAAGGTTTGTTACGGAGGCGGGGCGGCCTTGAAGAGAGAGGGATTATCCGGAAAAAAAAAGAAATCAACGTTAAAAAAAATAAGGAGTTTTGAACGGACAATGGTGAAGGCTGGCCTCAACTTGGAGCTGGTACGCAAAGATGCGGCAGGAGTCGGCAGGGGACCGCACAAGAGAAGGACTTAGCGGACGAAGACGACTGAGGGAAGGAGCTGAGGGGGGCGTGATTACTGCCAGAACAGGATTGGCCGAGCGGACGCCAGACCCAAGATCAAGAAAGAAACCTCATTGTGACAAGGGAGAAGGGAGTTTGTAAGGTCGCCCAATAGGGGGGGTGACGCAAAAGGAACGTAGGTTACGAGAGGACCGAGGTAACCAGGAAAGACGGAAAGAAGACATCTCGAAAAAAAAAAAACAAACGAGGAGGGAAAGGGGCTTCTTCGACCGGCCCAAAAGGGAAAGAGGGAAGAGAGTCTGAACCTCGACGGAGCAAAGAAACGTCACAAGATGGGAAAAGAGACAAACCGTCGCCAGTCGTCGGCAAAACAAGGCGCGGGGAGAAGGGGATTCTAGCAAGGATTAACAGAAGAACGAGAGCGGCAGGCAAGAAGAGAAACACCATCAGCCTAAGAAGACAGAAACGGCCTAATATCGCGAGAGCCGCCGATGAACAAGTGCCTGAAGAAAGAATGCTTCCACCAGGGATCAATATTCGCAGAATAACAACTTGACACTAAGGGGAAAGACGGGACGTTTCGAGATCCCACGTCTTTCATCATTATAGAGCCGTCTAGGGGGGTGCCGATAAAACCGAAAAGGGAAAAAAACTCCGCCGTGGACGTCAGTTTCGCGCCGACTCGAGCGCTTCCGAGGATTGAGCGAGTCAAAGCCTTCCTTCACTGAAAGTGCACGGCTAAAGCCACGACGCTGACAAAACCCGACTGAAAGGACGGGAAAGTTGCAGGGTAAAGTTTCTGTTATGTGGGGGTCGATAAACACCCTCGAATGAAACGTGGCCAACGCAAGTAAGACCTAACCCCCATGAAGAAAATTTAAAAAGACGGGTCGGCTCCGGAATTGCTGCCGGTGGAGTCGACGCGGGAGAAGAAAATAGGGTAGAAAACGACCTCATTACGAAAGGATCTCGGAGGCAGGAATGTAAACGCGAGGGCTGGGGGAAGGGACCTTTTCTGTTGACGGCCCAATGGGCTATAAAGGGAACTGGCGGCTGGAAGTCCACGAGGCAGCAGATAAAAAAAGGAGAAAAAAAGTGTCGCAAAAACCGTGGCGAAGCAGGTGTAATCGAGAGGAATGTTTCACAACCTCATGGAAAAAGAAAAGGAGCAAGGCGGGGAGCAAGGGAAGAAAATAGAAGCCCAGTGCTTCGCCCGGGAAAGGGGGACGGATTTAACATCCAGAGCGGGGGATTACTGAGCTCAGAAGCCCATAGGAGGGCTTCGTCACGGGGAGGAGACACGCGATGGACACGGGAACCAGAAAACTGCAGCCTCTATACGCAGGATCGGGAGGAACGCATCCGACAGCGCAAGGTATTCGCATCTGGACCAGTCGAAAAAAGCCTCCTCGGAGGTAAAGAACGCTCACGTTGCGTGTGCCGATGGGTAGATGCGAAGGGTTTCAGGAACCAAGTCGCGAGAGGCGGATAAGATTCAAAAAAAAAGCTCCCCGCATCGCATTAAGACTATGTATCTTGGAAGGCCTGCGGGGAATGGTTCTTACCGGGGCGCTCGAGGTCAAAATCAAGCTCAAAATGCTCGTCAAGGGAGATCAAACCGTGGGTCTTCGTTAAGATGCGGTGAAGAATCGGCCCGCAGGAAAAAAGAAAGGGACGCGTTAGGAAAAGAAATTAATGTCGGACAAAAGGCGAGACCAGAAACTGGACAGAAATCCACACCCCACACCAAGGCGTCGAACACATGCCGAGGGTGTGTCTATCTCTTCTGCGCCGCCGAGACTCTCTGGGTGGAGGGGGGGTAGTGCTCGGGCGAAAATTTCTTAGAGGAGAAAAGCCCGTCGGGCCTTTATAGGAAAGTCGCGGATCGGCGATTTCCCCCTCGTCTGAAAATAAAAATCGTGAAGGTTTAAAAAACGACCGGAAGGGCGCAGACAAAATGATAAAAAACCATGCTGGGGGCTAAACCCTCGTCAAGTACGCATAACTGGAAGCATTGGAGGAAAAAACACAGACAATCCATTCGAAAAAATCTTTCTGCTCTGAAATAAGAAAACCAGTAAAGAGTCCCTTTCGAACAACCTGTCTTGAGGACTTTCGCGAGAGGATGATACCGGTCCTCTTCTGAAGGATGGTGGGGTCTGTTTGGCCTAGAAATGACAGTCGCCGAGAAGGGCATCCGAGGATGGGGCACTGGCATTTGCTCAAGACGCACCCCTGCCGACTCATTCCAAAGAGTAGAATGATAATTGGAGGCGCTGATGCATGAAAGCGAATCGGCATGAACAAACAACCGTGGAAATGATGGGGGGGGGGGTTAACTCACATGGGATCGACCGTGATCGCGCTGCAGAGTAAACTCGAACCGTCGGCTGGTGAGATCCAAGGCTGATTGGGGTCCCTCCACAGGCATCCATAACCTTGGATACAAAAAAAAGCAGTCAAGCAAAGGGATGACAAAATCGCCGCATCATGGCATGACCGGGGGAGAAATTGTCGGATGCCGGCGGCAAGTAGGACTCTTAGGGTTACACACAGATCCACCATAGCAAGTCACAACACCAACGGGGGGGAAGGAAGGAGAGAATTTCGATAACATCAGCGGTCAGTCATGGGGGGACATATAATGCCCGACCTCAGTTCATGCCCGGGTCGATGAGAGGCAGAGAGGACGCTGCGGCTGGAAGAGCCAGGGGCGTGGAAACGACGGAACGGCCAATAAGCACCGGCAAGCTGAGAAATCTCTGAGGGGCGGGAGAAAAAGAGGGTCAGGAAAATCCATGTGAAAGCAAATCAACTTGTGTGGGGCATGCCAGCGAAAGAAAGGTCTCCCAAGTGAAATCCTTCTTACGATGGTGACGGTGCGGACGGGTTGCCGTCTGACGCGTCAATGCATAAAGAGAGTACAGAACTCTGAAGAAGGGGAAAGCTGGCAGTACCCAAAGGCCCGGGGAACCGCGGTCAATAGTCGGACGAAGAGGTCACCGAAAAGGTCGAGGGATAAAAGGGTCTGGTATATGTCCAAATTCGAAGTCTTAATGCGGAAGGAATGGAGGCGCTAAGACGCATTGATGTAGGACGTGCCTAGTCCGGGCACGAGACCATCAAGACCTAGTCGAACCGGGGAGAGAAACAGCGCCGCAGCAACAGGTCGAGTGGACTCTCTCTTCGGCAATGGGAAAAGGGCTGCCGAGCATGCCTCAGGGGAGAGGGAGACGTGGCGAGAGGCGCAGCCACCTCATCAAGAAACCTATCCGAAAAAAAAGAATTGGGGGGGAACTTAAATAGCGCCGGGAGATTCTGGTAGTCTAGAAGAAATCGCCAAACCCTCAAGTGGAATATTAACGGACCAGGTCGTTCTAAGGGACCAAGGAGGGGATACTTTGCTTTTATGGGGTTTGCAGAAAGACCGAACCGCGCCATCAGACGCCGATCCAATACAGAACAAAAAACCGGTGGGCGGACCCGCGCAAGAGAAGGGCGGAGAGGGGGAAAGTCCGAACAAGGCGTAAAGACACCCCGCCGGAAGACGCTCGGCTCGGGGTCAAAGCTCAGGGAGAATAGACGTAGGAAACAGGAGTGAGAGGGGAAAAAAGGAATGGTCTACAACCCCGGCAACGAAAGTTCTATCTCAATCTCCCCTCTGGCGAATAGCTATCTGGGTCGAGATGATTGGGAAGGGTTTACTCCTACCAGGGAGAAACAAAAAACAGGCTTTTCGGTCGGTCACGCCAAAAAATCTTTGGAAGGAGAAGGGGAGGCGGTCGTCGATCTTTGTGTTGCCGTCGAGAGAATTTTGGGAGACATTAAGCAGGCGGCTTTCCCCTCGAGAAGGGGGGAAGGGGGCAGAATGATGGAATAATCGCGTTCTTAACAATAAGGGGATGATTCTTTTCAAAAAACCGGGAGGGGGATGGGTTCAGAAAAAAAGCGGGGTCAACCAGGAAGAAGGCAAATCCATGCATAGGAGGATTCAAAGGCCATCTTCCGCCATTTGACCGTATGGGGAAGGAACAAAAACAGACAGAACAGCGAAGCCCAAGGGGGGAACGCAAAGGGATGGCACCCTAGTTTACCCATGAGAATAGCAAAATAATCTATTCGGACATGCGGTCGGGAGCAACAGGGGGGAACGGAAAGGTAGAAACTAGCTGGCCGCCATTCTAAGGCGACATTTGTTACAAGTCGATACTGGAAGAAGGGGGAATCGGGAGCGTCTCAAAGAAATCAGAGAGGAGCTGACAAAATCACACAGCAAAAACTAAAACCAACAACTGAATCGAGAGATGGAGCGTCGTGGGGGGAGATGAAAAAAAGGGGCAACTAGGAAGGCAGCATGGGACACCGCAATCCCGGGGGCAAGCTGCTCTCAGCTCGAGATGAAAAGCGCGTATCAGGCGTGGGTGTTTTGATCGGGCCGGATAGTCTCGAAGCAATCTGAAAGCCACAACCTGAGGATCAACGTTAACAGTAAGAGGGGGGCAGGGTAGTATGATTCGCTTGAAAGAGACGGGGAAGGCAAGGGTGACCAGCGGTCTTCAAGAGTAGCGAAGACGTCGGTAGAGGCAAGGGGGTCGGGAACACGCTGCTCTGAGGAAGCCTGGAAAGGGAAAAAATATCAAAGCAAAGAGGCACATTTTGGAGGAATGTCTTTTGGGGAGTTCGAAAGGTGTTGACGCTGTGAATGGGGAGCCCGGTCTGGAGGCACCCGAAAACCCGAGAGCCGGTAGGTCCGGGAGCGTCCGAAATATCTCTTTCAACAAAAACCGTGATAGAGGGGGGGGGAGATATAATATTGATCCTCACCGGCGTAGCTCGGGAAAGAGCTGAACCTCGAAAGCTCAAACCGCGTCACAACGAATGTCGAACTAAACAAAAAGAACATTCTTCTTAACAAGGCGTCCGTGGACCTTGAAATCTTGGGGGTAAGACAATCGCGCGGAGTACGAGAGCGGTGGCATTGCAATCCCCCCATCGCCGCGAGAGCCCATAAATCGTGCCTGCGAGGAAATCGCCTGGAAAAGAACGGAGGCGATCACCTCGCATCGGGGAAAAAGCTCAAGAGAAAAAAGTCAAACAAAGTTAGCTAATGCAAAAACTAGGTTAACGTTTGACTAGGGGCGTTCAGCATAGACCCCGTCGATACGGTGGAGGGGAACGAGAAAGCGCCGTCACCCACAATCCGGAGGCGGGAGGTCCGAGGACGGCGAGCGTCCCCCCCGATGACTCATCCAGAAAAGGGCCAAAAGAACAGGTGGCAAAACATCAAGAATCTTGAAAAAAAACCAAGGGTACCGGGGGTGTTGACGATGCGAACCTGCGTGTTGATTGTGGTCAGGGAAGACTACCGGGGCGCTTTGAGCAAGGAGTCGTGTCCTCGTCGGCCAGAACCAAAGAAACAAAAAAAGCGATGTCCGCGGAATAATGGCGGCCAGCGGTTTGAATCGGGGGGAAAACGGCAAACGGTTGAGACCCAAAGCATGGGCGATAGTTTCGGGGGCAGGGGAATGTAAACGAAAGGGGGGCTTCAGGCCCTTGTAGAAGTCGGCCAGGGATCGCCTGGGGGGCGGTGCGGCTGGCTCGAAAGAATAGGGAGATTGGGGAACTGGGTAACCTGGATGAGAAATGAACAGGGGGCGGTCTGTGGACAGCGCGGCATGGGCAAAAAAAGAAGGCCACGAACAACTAGCGTCGTGGGGTCCGCAAGAGGGAATAAGCAGTTCTTCGAAAAATTCCCGGACGATTATATAAAAAAAATGAGGCTGTAAGGGAAGTCAATAGAAGAATCAAAGATTCACGCCGACCTTCGCCAGCACCACTAAAAAAGGAACGAATCAGCACTAAGACTTAATCTCCATCGATTGGGTAGGGAAAATGAGGACCGAAAAGCTCCTTTTGCTGCGTCATGGCGCTAGCAGAAAAGAAGACGCACCCAGGCCCGAAATCACGAGGAGGGCGGCAGGGACGTGGGGGAAAGGGTGGGTATACAGGATTCGAAAAAAAGCGCCCTGGGCGAACGTCGTGCATCTATTTACAGGGCATAGAGTGAGGAAGGTCTGCAGCCGGTCTTTAAAAAGTTTTGAACAAAACGCGGGGGGGAAACTACGTGGGCGGGTTCAGACCTGCAGCAGCGCGCGTCGGATAGAAAAGGGTTGGGGGGGTAAATGCGAAGGCTGGAAAGACGCCGATTGGGGCGCAGGAAAGTCGTCGGCGGAACCTAACCAAGGGCCAAGGGGAAAGCCTGCCCGAGGAAAACTGGGGGGAAAATCGCCGCGACACCTAGAAAGGGCTGGGGGGTGGCTATCTCTTCACGGAATACCGCTAAACGCGGGCAAGTCAATGAAGTGCAACCCCGTTGTGACTTGATGGTGAGAGGCCTCCCCGTCGCGGCACTTTTCCGATACATGGGATCGTGTCTTTCCACTTTTAAAGGGGGTAACGATCACCTTTGGCTGCAGTAAAAGTTCTAGCCAAGGGTGAGCCAGGGAGTCTGTTAGGGCGGAATCCTGCATGCATTCGCGCATCCCGAGTGGGGAGGAGCCCTCAAAAGGCAACCTGAGGAGAAGGGCTGAGATCCCGGGGACAGCGAAAGGGGTCAAAATCCCTTGTCCTCGGACTGCGCCCGGTCCGCGAGGATCCAAAAAACGAGGCTTAATGGAGAAGCTCGCCCTTTGAGGCCCCGCCGGGACGAGAGCAAGCCTGCCGTTTTGTGGAATTGCCCGGATTCAGAGACACTGCCGAAATCAGTCACGACGTGATGTCTCGGAAGCTCTGATATTTCGTCACGGTCAGCCAACAACCGTTGCTGAGGGCCCGGGGGAGGAAAAACATTGGTCACCCGACTCTAGCGAGCGCTCTTCTCACCGGGACACTGTTCGGGATGGATTGTGACGGGAATGAAAAAGAGTTCAAGCCGATGAAAAAAAGAAGGGCAGGCAGGAACGACCGAGGGCATGACCACTGACGTCCGCCGGCTGCAAACTAAACGTGATGGGTATGAATACCAGAAAAACTCATCACAACAAAAAGGAAGAAGAGAGGAGATATCGGTATCTGATAAATCAGCGGCAAGTATTTTCCGCGATCTCTCCAGACCCTCAAGGCCGTCAGGCCGGAGGCATGTAAGGACAATGAAGGACACGGAGATCCAGGAACTAGGGAGGAAAGTCACAAAAGCTCACCGAGGACAAAGAGCGACGGCGGGGAAGCGGGGGATTTGCGTCCAATGCGGCCATCCAAGAGAAACGGGGGGGTTAAGCAGATATGCTGAAACGCTGACCACTGTCCGATAGGTGCGCTTGGAAGACTGCAGCGGTTTCCTCGAAAAGCAAGACGAGCAAGAGGGGTTCTAGGGACGTCCTAGGCCGAAGACTGCATGGCATCACAAAGGAACACGGGGGAATCTCTCAAACCGAGCGGGGGGATATAAAAACATAAACGGTCAAGACTATAGGAAAGGGATAAGCGCGTGTCATTAGTTACATAAGAGGCAGAGGGATAGGGCACGGGGTTAGGAAAGGAGGAAGTGGCAAAGACGTGCCGATAGGCGAAACAGCAACGCCGTCGCCAAACTTAATAGCGCCGCAACAGTCGATTGCCCTCGTCCGAAAAAGACAGCAGTCAGCGCAATCAAATGAAGAAGGGGCCCGACGAATCGACAGGCACACAGGCCAATTCCGGTACCGATGCCCTATTCGAGGTATAAGTCGGGGCGGGGCGTAAAGAGAAAAACAACCATTCCCTCCATTGAAGGAGGAATTAGCAAAAGGGGCTTGGCAGAAACGGCATTTGGGCAGTCTCCAAAAACGTATTTGTGCGGAAAAAAAACGATCTTCTAGAAAGAGAGGGGCCTACGCACACAAGGTGGGATCCTAACTCAAAACAACCCCCCAAATGAGTCTTGACGGTGGAACATCTACGAAAAAAGGCGTCGATACCCCAGCCCCGGACGCCCGCGGATATGTCTCAGGCTCTCTAAGGTACCGTAGGTAGACACGCCGGAGAACTGCGTGGCGATGAAAACTGTGACGGGATACCACCGAGAAACCGTAAGGGCTGATGCAACAAAGCGCGCAGATCTTAAAAAGGGAGGGGAGCGCGCGGCAGGTTTGGAACGACGATCGAAAAAACTCGGTCGGCCACATCGCCAGAATGTCAGAAGGCTGCAGCTAAGGGTGTTTCCCCTTGTCCATAGAAGTAGCGCAGGCGGCGACTGGGCAGGAGCTATGGTGCTTGGAAGGGGGGGGGGGAAAAAAGAGGGATAGAATCAGGCAAGGAAGCCATGTCGACGGTCGTCTGGCAACTCCGCGGGGTGTTCAAGTCGGTGCCAGCCCGAGTTGCGCGATGTCGAATCGGGAGCAGATCCACAAGCTTGGACCGATCGAGGAATCACGACAAGCAGCGCTCATACAGAATGGAGCAGCCCTCGCGTGTAACCAAAGTAAATGCAAGAAAATAAGTCCCTGAAAGATTGAGGTAAAAAGGATAGCACCGCTTGGGAACAGCCGAACGCATCTCAGTCCTCAGAAGCGGCCGCTGTTAGTAAGGGCAAACGAAGCAGCTAGGAAATGGGCCGGCTCAGAGGAGGCGCGACTGATCTAAAGGAAAACACAGGCCGCATCGTCAACAACCCCGCATGATGTATTTGGGGCAGGCGCTTGGAAAAAAAAAGGCCCGGAGCAGGCTTGACGAGCGCAATCCTCCTTCTCAGACGTCAAACTAAAATGAGGCGCGTATCAAGGCGTGGGGGGACGGCGGTGATCGACCCACAGAGATACGTCACTGACCGCCAAAAAAGAAAGATAAGGAACAGTAGGTCTGGGAGCTCGCGCGAGTAATTCTGCCGTCGGGGACGCATGCTGGCGGGGGGCAAGGTCGGCTCGACTGCCGAGTAAGAGGGGATTGCCGAGGGTTAGCCTGAAGTGGGGCGTGGAAGGCACGCTCCCGCTAGGCAGACGATGTCTCCCTCAAAGGAGAACCGCGAGGCATTGTTAATAAAACGACTGAAGAATGGGTGGGTTGAGTGAAAAGAAAAATTGAAGGTACGTGAAGCGTCCGGCAGTCACGAGAGAACCGAGCGGACGCAGGAGTGCAAGCGGCGCCGAA
>Ga0179593_1623842_pt1 | contig 12986 bp, 17 predicted proteins | sample CZODoug2_1_08_16_FD_185931 | JGI IMG/M metagenome (GOLD analysis project Ga0179593, IMG submission 185931) | Vadose zone soil fungal communities from Angelo Coast Range Reserve, California, USA - CZODoug2_1_08_16fungal (PacBio error correction) | ecosystem: Environmental > Terrestrial > Soil >...
TAAGAGAAGAGTTGGAAAAAGAGGAGCTGACGAGAACGCGGTCAGTGGTTTATCGGCGTAACGTGGTAGTTCGAAGGAAAAAAAGGCAGAACCGTTGTCCCGAGCAAACGAAGACAAAAACCGACGCCCCACGGGTCACGAAGGGAGTGGGGGCGCTGGACCGATAGCTATGTCTCCTTGGTAAGAAAGGGAAATCAAAACGGTTAGACCGTACAGGAGGGGGACAACGTAGGAAGGAAGCTAAAAAACGTCGTCGACCAACCGAGGGTAGAAGTTCCGGGCACCCAGATCCTTAGAAAAAAGACGCCCCCATGCCCCCGGTCTGCGGTCCCTATCTCGCAAAAGGAAATGAGCGATCATGGGGGGAGAAACGAAGAAGCTCAGAGTAATGTGCAACAGTCGCGCGAGGGGGGCGACTCACACTCTTCTTGATAGAGGAAACGGGACTTCGGCGACGATGGATACAAGCTCATCTAGAGTTCTCACACGAAAGGGGGACCAGGGAAGTCAAAAACGAGAGGATCGTCAGCTGGTACGTGAGGAGGCCCCCATGGTCAGCGTTAGTACGTCTTGACTTCCATAAGCAAAAGAAGGAAACACAAAAAAAAAAAAGAAAGAAAAAGAAAGGGAAGAATATACGCTCTCAGGAAGGGTAAATCAATAGGAGGTGAACTATGAATGGGATAGGGTGGCGAGTGGTGAGGCCCGTCCAGGGGGGGGACACGAGTGGCATGGAGGATGGTAAATGTACGTGGTGTGGTATAGGGTCTAGACGATAGACAGGGTAGTGGGGGCGAAATAATTGAAGGGGAGGGGGAGGGGGGAGTCGGTAAATATGTGGCGGAAGGGGGAATTGGTGAAGACCAAGGTAGGAGATAAGAGTGGAGGAGGAGGACGGGCCAGGTTAAAAAGAGGGTGGAGGGAGGGTGATGGGTGCTATGGGAGCGGCAAAAGAAGGGAAAGGGAGGTGGATGCGGGGCTAAGGGCGGAAGTACAGAGTAGAGGGGTACGGCTTAAGGATGAACGAGGTAGGAACTTAGCAGGTAGTAGTGGGAAAAGTTAAACGACCAGAAGGGGATCAGAAGGGGGGGGGTAGAGAGGAAGAAGGGAGAATGGTAGCTCAGAGCGGGAGATGGAACCCGAGAGGGAGCGGCACAGAGAGAGAGCGGCGTGTGGGTGGGGAGAAAGAAGGAAACTCACCACGAGGGTGGGGTAAAGGCGAGAGAGGAGAGGAGAAGGCCGAGGATGTAGGATTATGGGAAGGGGCAAAGGAGATGACAGGGGTTTACGAGGTAAGGGGGAGGAGGTGAGGCAGGGGGGAGAACGAGGGTGGGGTGCTACAGGGAGGTGGAGTGAACAATAAAAGGAGGAGAACAAGGGAGCGATGGGTGCGAGGGGGGAAAGGAAGAAGTAGTGGGGGTGGGGGGGGGCGGGATGGACGAGATTCGGAGGAGGGTAAGGAAGATTAATAGATGAGAGGGAGAGGGTGAAGGAGAGGTGAGAGAAGGAGGATATAGAGAGTAAAGGGGGGAAGGGGGGGGGCGAGGTACAGAAGGGGAGCAATGGGTTGGGAGACAATTTCCGCAGGAAGGAAGGGGAGAAGGAAGATGTTATATAACGGCGACGGAGGGTTCGAGGGGAGGCAGTGGGGGTATGAGCGGGACGGGGTAGAGGACGGAAGAGGAAGCTCGAGGGCGGAAGGTCTCGAGGCGGGCGATATTGTGGCAGGGAGGCGACATGGGGGGGAGGTTCATGGTAGGGAGAGGGGAACTAAAGCTCGGGAGGAGGGGTGGTGGGGGAGATGGAAATGGATGCGGGGGGGGGGGGGGAGGGGCAAAGGGGTATTAGTATGCAGACCGGTAAAAAATCGGGAGCGGGGGGGAGGGTGCGGGAGGGAGAGGCGACGAGGGGGAGGGGGGGAGGAGATTAAGGTAGGGCGAATTGATACTGGGGGGAAATGAGGAGACGGATTGAGGAATAGAAACGGAAAAGGAGTATGCGGGAAGGGGAGAGGGCTGGCACGAGGTCGAGTTTGTAGAGAAAGGAGGGGGGAGGCGGGGGCGGAACATTAGGGGGGAGGAAAACCAACACTGTACAGGGGGGAGGAGGGAGGAGTGTGAGAGGGAATATTGATGAGGGGGAAGCGGGGGCGCATGGGTAAGGGGGAAGCGAGCGGGTTGAGGGTGAGGGCAATGGAAAGTAGGGGCCGAGAGGGAGAATAAGACACTTAAGAACGAAACTTTTGTGATGGGGGAGAAGGGCGAGGGGTAGCATTGAGTCGTGGGGGGCTGGACGGTGGGCCCCGGAACTCCAGAGGCTGGTTCTTGAAGCTTCTTAAGGGAAAGTTGAACCCAGGGACGTCCAAGAACGCGCGTACGGGAAAACGACCAGTTGGAGTGCGCTCACGAAAAGAAAAGGAAGGGGTGTTCTTTTTGCGGGGGGGCAGAAAAACGAACCGATCAACGGGAGAGGAGGGATCGGCCTGCAGGAAGGCTGGGGGGTGTTAGCAGCCTTGGGACCGTAAATCTGGTTGGGTTCCCGCCGTGAATAAGGGGACGTCCTGCTTCAGAGGCCGCACTCGGTGGGGGATGAGGCGGAAAAAGTCGGCAGGTACAGTTGTCCGCCGCCTAACGGGTGAACGCGGGAAAAAGGAGAAGGGGGTAGAGCCGTACTCGCAGGAAGGGAAGGCCGCCCCGCCGGAGGGGGGGAAGGGGGATGGGGCCCTTAGGGTTCCCGAGCTGTCGATGAATAAAGGTGTAGGAACCTCGTCGGTAGCAGGAAGTTGTTTAGTGGCACGTGATGTCCGGGTGCGGAGGAGCACCGCGTGGGGTATTTGGTTGAAAAATCAAATCGTGTATGAGGGGAAAGCACGCATCTGAAGGGGACGACCAGCGGTAGATCCAGTCGTTCTTAGGCGCTTTGAAGAAAAAAAAAAAAAAAGGCTTCAGAAAAAAACGGCAAGCGGTTTAACAATTCGAGGGGGTTTCCCTACCACTCCCTGTCTGGATTAGGGGGGGGAAAACTATGGGGTCGTTATGGGGGGAAGGGGGTCGACGGTCCGAAAGGTGTCGCAAGAGCCCAGAGAAGAGCCCAGTTGGCTACGCTGGGACCTTGTTTGGGAGGACTGCCAGAAGGTGGCACAGGGGAAAAGACATGAGAGAACCCTTCACGCAAAGAGGATTCTCATGTGTTGGGAATCACTCATTAAGACTAAGCGCATCCCAAACTCGAAGGGAAAAGACTGGAAAAAACGCCGACGCGCGGTTAGAATAAAGGTGTCAGCTCGTTGATGGTGGGGGGGTTTTTTGTGCGATTGCGAAATGTTTTGCGGATGAATGTTTTCTCAGGGGAAAGTGGGGAAACCGAGCTTGCGCCCAGGATGTTTCAGAGGGGAATGAAAACACCGGGCACACCCAGGCTGCTCCGCGCCCTGGGGGAGGGGGGGGGGGAAAACCGGAGTAAAAAAAAAAGGAGAGCGGACCTGGGCCAGAGTAGGCAGCAGCGGAGCCAGCCCCGGGTCCACTAAGCGATAACGTTCAGCTTGGGAACGGATCGGGGGGGTTGTAATTTAAGTGAGGGGAAAAAATGGAGGTCGACGGAGGGGGGGTGGCGTCCAGGAGATCTCCGAGGGCAAGGCAATCGGGGGGTCTCAAGTTGGGAAAGAGGACGATGAAGGAAAAGAATGTTCATTCAAAGAACCGAGGGACTGCATAAGGGGTCAAAAAGGTCGTGTTCAAGCGAGGATGTCACGGACGAAGAGAAAAAGTGGAAGCGAGAGGTAGAAAATAGGATAGGGAGAGTGAAGAAGGCGTAAAGCAGGGGTGAGGCAGGAGGAAGGATGGTAGGAGGCAGGTTGAAAAGTAAGAAAGGGGAACGGGAGTGGTAGGGTGGGGGTGGTGATGGGGGGAGAAGCGAGGGCGGAGGTGGGGAACGGAAGAGATGGGAAAGGGTGGCTAAAAGGGGACAGGCTTAATCTATTGGGGGAGAGTCGCACTGAAAGCCCCTCTCGACGAGAAAGGATCCAACGGGAGAAGTCGAGAAGAGAGTTAGAGAGGAAAAGGTGAAGTTCCATCGCCGAGGCTGCCTACCGACCTCAGAGTGTTGGGGACCCTGCCGTGGATGACAAACCTTTACGGAGACCGGCTTTCTCTTTACTCGAACTAACATACCCTTTCTCTCTAACAAAAGTTTGATTCGTGATTGGGGGAACCCCCCCCTGGGGGGGAGTCATATTGGGGGGGGACCGAAATCCTTTCATCGAAGGACACTATCGACCTTCAAAAGAAAAAAACTTGACAAACTCCTTGCCAAGGGATCGGGGGGGGGGAATGAATGCACTTCTTCTGCGTGGGCCGCCAAGGAAGAAGTCCCATGAGCAAGCGAATAGCAAAAGGGTCTCGCCTGTAAGGGCGTGCCCGCGAGAGTCAGAGCGCGGCCTAAGCGGAAATCTGTCTCCAGGCGCAGAGGAGTAAGGGGGGGTCAAGGGGGCGCGTAGGGTAGCAAAGCCCGGACCCTATGCGTCTCGCGGGGGAGAAACAAAACAAGAGGCCGCGGATCATAAAAAATCGGAAAAATGAGGGCCACCCCTTCTCATCTCCTTCTCTTAGCGAATGTGCATGCGACAAGGGGAGACGGGTCGGAAGTAACTGTATCGGGAGACAGGAAAGAGGCTCCGAGATCTCGCAAGCCGTCAGTGCGGTTAAATCAAGTCTTTGATCACGCGTTGCGAGAAGGGCGCAGTGTTCTCGGTCGGTTTTTCTAAAACCAAAAGATGCTGAATATTACGGGGGACCCTCTAGCTCGGCAGAGGAGGGTCTCTATTGTTCATCAAGGAACAACAACTGATCTTATTAAAAAAGATGAACAAAGAAGACACCTATATCTTGGGGCGATTTTCCAAAATCTCAGTTCCAGTACATACAGTAGACCAAAATCCAAGAAGGACAGCGTCAGACTCTAGGTTATGCCCCGGGAATAACGCGAGAAAAGATTAGAGACGCCATATACAAATCCGGGAGTTCATATCTGTTATAAAAGAAGACAAAGATGTAATGCAGGCTAACCCCGGGTATAACTATCGCGGAATCCTCGCCATCAGAATGAAAAAGACTAGAGCATGGAGGTTGAAAAGACGGATGATCCTATTTACTCCAGGGAGGGACGTTCCGCATCTCTCTTCTGGGGGGTGCCCAAAGATACTCAGCTCAGCGCAGGCAAAAGGACGACAAAAGAGGAGGATTAAAGGGGCATAGTCATCGAGCCCCGGGGGAGAAGTGGCCGCGAAAAATGGAACTGGGGGAATGAAATCCATTCTAAAAAAAGAAGGCTATATACGGCCAGGAGGTTAATAGAAAGGTTCTTAGCCCGGGCTGACAACGAAAATAGGGGTTACGTCATCCCCCACCCTCTACCGTTTCCGTGGTCCCTTGGAGAGGAACGAGCTGTGAGTTTTAATCGTCATGGCCCGGACGTCAAGGAAAATAAAATAGGGACACCGCGTCATCGGATCTATCATGAGAAGGTGAGCGTCCAGTGTCCAGATTGCGAGGAAAGGCTTCAAATGCATCCGCTCTCGTAGGAAGGAAGAACGGAACTTCACCTTGTGAGGCGACGGATTGTCGGTAGACAAACTACTCGCGATTGGGGGTCAAAGGGGTTTAAGCCCGGACGGTTTGTACGATGAGGGGGAGAATCGAAATCCGGCGAGAGTAGGGGGGAAGATGAAGCGCAGCGAAACCAGGAAGCAAGGCGAGGGTAAGTAGACTAGGTGGCCCGTAAAACTCCCGGTAGGGGGGGGGGGGTTGGGGGGGGGGTCTGAGTCGCCATAAAAAGTGGAAAGCGGGGGGCTCCTTCCCGGATACTTCGACTATGTGACAAACTAAGGGTAACTGAGGAACCCCCTCTATTCCAGTGGCTTTCGGAGCGGATCGCCCGCGCGACGCTAAACCCACCGGAAAAACGACGACCTCAGACGCGCAATGAATCTACACCCCGGGTGCGACAAAAAGGAAAGGGGGGGGACTACTTCGAGTGTCCAAGGGCTTGCCACAGGAAGGAAGGAAAAGCGCAGGGAAATTAAGGTACCTCTTCGCATGTTGGGGCTTCCTATACAGGTTAGACTATCAGAGAAATTTAGGAGAGCTCTCGGGATTTGGAAGAGAGAGGCACCTTCTAGGCGACAAACAGCGGTCTGGGCTAATTTCAGGTAAGGAAGGGAAACAGCCGCGAAACAAAAAAAAAAGCGTGAAAAAAGAAAAACTCAACAGGGGTAACGATGGGGAAAGCCAAGGTACGGAAAATAAATCTTGAAAAACCTCTTGCCTTAGACGGAATGAGATCGTAAATGGAAGGGGGGGAAGAAATTCGACTGACGATGGGCTCGCCGGGTCTCTTCAGGAGAGGAGAAAGATAAACGTCTGGGCCTTCCCGCACAAGGGAAAGAGGGAAAATTAAGGAAGGGATCGTCCTCTTCGCCGACCCTGTTGGTGAAGGGGGGGCGAAAAAACTCGTCCCCCATCGAACCCTTTTCTGAGGGGAAATAACGCAATCGGTTTCAGACCCCATCGAAACCCACACAGACGGGCAAACCTTGAAACCCGACGGCGCTTAGTACAAAAGTTCCTAATGACTTAGGAGAACCCCCTGGGTGTCGGGAACGGCTCAAAGGCGTGCTCTTCCGCAGACAAAAAGAAGAGGGGTTTCTTCCGCAATAAACCCCACCGCAGAAGAACGAAGGGTCGGCGTCAAACCGGACACGCGAAGGAACCGACAAGGAAGGAAAGCTCATCGCGACCGGTCCTCACACAAACGTCTTCATACAGAGGTACTCAGACCCAATCCGGGGGCAGCTAAAAGAGGCAGTGGCGGGCCTGCAAAGCCATAGCCAAGAAGTCACTGGGGCTCAGTAAGGGTATGTTCTGGCGGCCACCGTCAGCCCGAGGGTGGCAAAAGAATAAACAGTGTGAGTACGTCTTAAACAGGAGAGCCTCAGTCCAGGGCGAACCGCATGTGAAGAACCTCGGTACCAGACACAGATAACTCTCCTCCGCTACACGGAGGGAAAGATAGGTGCTTAAAGAAAAACAAGCACCCCGACCAAAAAATTCCAAAGCCCTCAACGTTCATTTTTAACGGGGCGGGGTGAGAGAAATAATGAACTTCAGGGAAAGAGATAGCAGAATTACGGCAAAAAAAATTGGGGCGGGAGTCGGGAGAGAAAGGCAGTTAAGCCATCCTGCCAGACAACCTCAGTTCTTCCTCTAGGGTAAGATGGCCGAGAGAAGGGGGGGACGAGAAAAGTTCGGAAAGTGAGAAAGATCAGAACGACTACAGTCCATGGGACTCTCCGAGGGGGGTGCCTCTAGGAGAGTTAGCTACGTCACCACGGAAAGAGAGCTGTTCACTCTAGAGGAGGGGAAATATGGTTCATTACTCAGGGCTCGAGGGGCCGGGGCCCGCCGTGAAAGGTACGCCCGAGAAAACCGGACAGTCCGCCTCACTACAAAAGATGAAATAAAACTCGGGAGCGGTCACCTTTCTGCCTTGGGACTCATGGGGGGGGCGCTCTTCTACCGGAAGCGCCGAAAGAGAGCTCCTAAGAGCCACTTCTTTGTGAGGGGGACTCACGAGAGCAGACGGCGTCAAAAGAGCGCATAAATGCGGGAGGGGGCCTGATCAAGAAAGAGGGGCGAGGAGGTCAGAAGGCCCTCTCAAGTAAAAAGCGGGGATGGGGGGAAAAGGTTTCTACACGCCGGGGAAGGTGACGGAAAGATGGGAAAAATCTTTGCACGGTCTAAGACCACGGTGGGTTGAAGGCCACGAGAAAAAGCCGGGGGGAAGCAAGACGGTCGTACAAACGGAAAGGTGCCGTATGACTACGCGGAGGCGGAGCGGGACGTCCACGCCTCCCGAGAAAAGTGAAGCCCTGTGGGAGAAGGGGTCTGGAGGACGGGGCGTCGGGAATAACGGGAAATGCACCTGGTTCTTTATTGTGAAAGAAGAAGAGAAATCAGGGACGACGCTGATCACAGAATAGATTGATAGAGCTACCCTCGAAAAAGACGTGTCGCAATCTTCTCTCAACCACAAAAGAAGGATATTGAGATTCTATAAATCGGAAAACGTTTTCTATGGAAAAGGAAGAAAGCTAGGGGAGGGTGATCCGAGGGGAGGGGCTGAAGGGGGGGTATATTTGAGGAAACAAGGGCCCCAGGGGGGGTAGCAAACTCCACGAACCGCATCGATCCGCACACCATCTGTCAAAGAGGGGGATTGGCTCGTGACGAGAGTCAAAAGGGCCTGGTCATCAGGAACACATTCGGGCGCTCCGGGATCGGGGGAGAGAACGGGCGCCCTAACACCCGGGTTCGAACCGGGGGGGCAAGGGAGGTTTCTATCGGTCCTTTCCCATATAAGAGGAAACGGACTTTGCCAACCCCGGACAGCTCGCGTGGGGCCGAGAGCAAAAAGAAAGAGAAGTAGGTCGATCATGGTGAGTCGCTTCTCTCGGGGGAAAAGCTCTATTTGTTCTAACACAATAAGCTGCGTCTCGAGGTAAACTCTTCGGATTCTTCGAGAATGGAATAGACTCCGAGTCCTCACGGCGCAGGGGGAAGATTGAAAAGGAAAAAGGAGAGTCTAGTGTAAGTAAATTAAAGGTCTCTTTCCGACAGGGCCCGGCACTCTTGGCGATCTCCTCTGATGAAAAGGGCCTCCGTCAAATCAATAGTCGGGCGATATGGGCCACCTGGGTGACGAACGCAAAAAAAACTTCGATGACCCCCACCAGGAAAAAGACAGGTAGAGAAAAAAAAAAAGAGTGCGTATTCGGTCTGTGAGATTGAGGTTGGTAATGGGCTCTAACTCTCTAGCTGTGGGCTTCGCGAAAGAAGCGGAAAGAGGAGTAAATGCTGGCCAGGGAAAACGGACCTCGACATGGTTCGTTGACCATTTCTCTCGCCCGTTAAGGGGCTCAGCGCGGTCAAGGAAAGGAATGACGCAAGATATGGCTGTTGGTTTGAGGTAAGAAGACCGATCGTACCGACCGGGGAATCTAATTCTTTATTCTGTTGTGCGCTTGGTCCAGGGAACCGGAACGGGGGCTAGGTTCCCTGAATGAAGTCATGAAAGGAAAGGAACTCCGCCTCGGTTCGTATGATGCCCAAAAGCAGGTCTTTACCAGGCCAAAAGGAAGTACTAGAGGGAGAGAGAAGCATTGACGAGATGAAGAGCGGACTTCAGGCCCGTTGGCCGCTGCCCGGATAAGGGGATGGGGTCCCAAGGGCGGGAAGGGAGGCAGACCGGGGTGCGGGAAAGAAAAGTAGGGAGATGCGTATTTCCCTTGTTGGGGGGCGAGCGAGAGTGATGGGGGGGGAAGAAAGAGAAGTATCACCGGCGCGTTGTCTGAAGAACGAGCCCTGCACTGTAGTATCTGAGCACGCTCTGTAGGTCAACAAGACGGGTCAAAAGCGACCCGTTCGAGGAAGAGGGGACTCGATACTCCCGCAACAGCGTGGGGAAACGCACGGGGTTCCAGATTGGGCAGAGCTGCGAAGTAGTTAAATCCGAAGAAGGTAACGGGGTCGTGATGGGAACGTGGTGGGAGTATCGGTTCAACTAAAGGTTTGGCGGCGCAAAGAGGCCGGAGGAAAGTTTTCTGACATAGGGGCGGGGGGGGCTCGGCCCAGAAAGGGGAGGGAATCCATTAGAGACTCCTCGCGCACATCGGACAGTAGATTGGGGGTTGAAAATTCACGTAAAATTAAGCTATCGCGTTCCGCCAAAAATCTACTGACCGAACGACGCGCGAGGCAAAGTGAAATAGAGGTACAGCTAGGGAGGGGGCGCTTGCCGAGGTGTTTAGCGGGAAGTATGACCTTGAAGCTGTCGAAACCCAGTTGTCGCTAAACGAACGCGGTGAGGGGCAAACCGCAGTAGGGTCGCGCCAAACTGAACAGGTGTCGAACATTAAACGGATTAAAGCAAGCGGAACTGGAAGTCGATCCTTCTTCAGCACGAAGAAGAGCAAAACGGACGTAGTCGGTCAGGACAGACCAGAGGGAGAGTAAGGTGCGAGAGGAAAGCGGAAGTGGGTGTGGCGGATGAGGGCTTAAAACCGCAATCCTGTGAATAGATGCGGTCTCATGTAGTGGTGAAATGTCGGAGGCGGAATGGGCATGGCTAAGTAAACCGGTTCGATGAGCGTAAATTAGATGAAACTCGTGAGAGAATCCACTTCTCCACTAACTCTTCGCCAACGGTTTTTTGAACGCGACTTCCACGATCGCAGAGTCGCAGGGAGGGGGCGGAGGAGGGCGTAAGCGAATCAGAAAGGGCCGTCAAAAGACCAGAGAACTGAGGTAGGAGAAGAAATAAAGAACTCGGTGGGGCGGTGAATCCGGACATCAATTGACAACTACCTAGCATGGGCACGGTACGCGTTCTAGAAAGATAAAAGGGGGGGGAAGATCACGGTGGATTCTATTAGAACAGGGTGGAAGAATTGGGAAAGGACTTGCCGGCTATTTAAAGGCCATCTCGCCCTTCTGACATCGCCGGGAAATTTACGTTTGGGGGAGGGGGCGGGGAAAATTAGTCTTCGTGCGCGAAGGGAAACAAAAGGAAAAACACTCAAATTCATACTCCCCGTACATTAAACGAAGAAACAGTATATAGCTGAGAAAGGGAACAGCTGCTCTGAATCAAGAGAGAGAAAAGACTCTAGCACCAAAAAAAAGGTTGACTAGCTCATCTGGGAGAAAAAGGAGAAAGAGGGGTTCGTCAGGCGAGGGGAGGAGAGTGATAGCTTCCAATTGGAGGAAAGTAGGGATCTCTCTGGTCGGTCTTCCCGGAACACAGTCTCGGAGGGAAAAAAAAAAAGATCCAGGCTCGTTCTAAAATCTCCTTCTTTCGTATGAGGAAAAATGGGATCGAGACATGGGGTTCGGACTAATACTACACGGCGGTATGAGGGCATGAGAAGGACAGCGTCGCCCGGGGGGGGAAGGAAGGCGCCTTCAGGGTGGTTATGTACCGTACGTGGTCATCTACAGAAGATTCTTAAGCACGTATTCCGGTCGCAAGGGGTGTCAGGCTCTTCTGACAAGGCTGGAGTCCTCGCCAAATGCGGGGGGGGCGCTCATTTAAAATGAGAAAACAAAAACAACGGAGGGGAGAAAAGAATAAAAGGGAAATGAGAGCCAACAAGCCGTGATAAATGGGTAGGTTTCCGCGACCCACTCAGAAAGTTTATACCCCCTAGGAATCACAGAAATGAAAAGGAAAAGTGGGCCAATGACTCGAGGAGAAGTCCCCCGTATTCTGCAAATGAAAACGTCAAGACAAAGGGCACGCTGCCGATCGAAGCCACTATCCCTCCGATGAGGTAAGGGGTGTCTAACACCCAGGAAGGAGTAAAAGATCGCGTAACTCGCAGGGAGAAGAAAGTAACGAGCAGGGGGGGGTCCTACGATTATGAATTCTTGAGTAAAAATTGCCGCTCCGTAATCTCGGCGGGGTTCACGCGCTAGCTCGCCCGGACTAACTAATGAAAGAGGAGGGGAGGGCAGCAAAACAAGGTCGCTCTGACCGAGAATTGACTCGCTACTTAACATGAAGGAAGAAGAAGAGGGGGGTTCGCGTAGGAGCTCATAGATAAAAGGGGAGTATGCCAACAGGGGGAGGGAAAAGAAGAAGTGCAACGTCAATAATCACGGCCAGATGTCCCGCAAGTAAGGTCTATCTTTGGAAAACAAAGAGGAAAGGAATGGGGGGTCCCAATCTGGCTCAAAACGGGGAGCATCGAAATAAAGCAAAAGGACGGTGCGATTTCGAAGCATTAAGAGTTGGACAAGAAAGCTCTCGGTAGGAGGTAGGAGGGGACCCCTAAGTCCCAGAGGGGTCGGCCACCGAGGGTCGGGGGAATGGAGCGCATACAGAGCGATTTGGCTCAAGCTGGCATGGGAAGCCCGGATCTTAATTCGGGAAAAACTCCGCGGGTGCAATGAAGCGAGGGAGGACATTCGTAGTGAGGAGACAGAGACTTAAACAACTCGATGAAGAAAGGGGGGGAGGAGAGGACGTACGAGGTCTCCATAACTAAGGCCACGGTGTTAAAGAAAGAGCACTGACACCAGTTACTGTCAATAACGACGAGGGGAACCACGTAACGGGAGAACTCCGCATCTCCGAATTGGGACACGTTTCTCCGTCGAAAAATCCCACGCCACCCACCTCAGAACGGAAGAAAGACACTCGAAAGGGTGACTAGACAACCCTGGGAAAACCAAGACCGACTACCGGTACAGGTAAGGAAAGGCCGCGCGATGCGACCGGGCTGAAAGGAACGGGGTCAAAGATTCAGCAATTTGGGTGCTTCAGACTACGTGAGGGCACTACCCCGGAAAACCCAGTGTCGGGGATAATGCTCAGAGGTCCCGGGCAAAGGGAAGGCGCTAAAAACAGAGGATAAAAAAGGTTTCAACGACGAGAGGAATGAGCGAAACGACGCTGAATCCAACGAGATAAATCAGGGGGAAAAAGGGAAGGAGATGCACGAAGCGGGCCGGCAGTCGATTGAAGGCGGACTCGATTTACTTCATGTATGGGGGGGATAAAAATAAGTCTAAAGAAACTGGGTGCAAGAAAACGGGTCTTTATGGGAGATTCATGACCGCATCCCCACGTTGCCTCCGAAAACGGGAAAGGACTCTGTCGAAAAATTGAGTGAATCGCGCTCTTCAGACTAAAAAAAAACTTATTGTTGCAGGGAGACCAAAGTCCCATAAGACACCTAAGTTTCCCTACTCCGAGCCGGGTAAGACCGCATCGAAAAAACCTCATAACCATCCTCGCGAGGGAGCACCCAAACTAGGAAGAATGAGTATCGATCCTCCAAGAGGACGACTGAGGAAAACGCTGGGGTCCGCTCCCTATCGGGTCTAAAAAAGAAACTACACGGTGCAGGGAGGGGAGGACCCTAACAAGCG
>Ga0179593_1724938_pt1 | contig 12986 bp, 15 predicted proteins | sample CZODoug2_1_08_16_FD_185931 | JGI IMG/M metagenome (GOLD analysis project Ga0179593, IMG submission 185931) | Vadose zone soil fungal communities from Angelo Coast Range Reserve, California, USA - CZODoug2_1_08_16fungal (PacBio error correction) | ecosystem: Environmental > Terrestrial > Soil >...
AAACGCGGGAAAAAAGGGGGGGCTACCCCGCACGGCGCCATCGTCGTGAGGAATCTTACCGGGAGTGTGGGGGGAGGACAGGTGATGCTGAATGAAGTTCAAATAGAGCTATCGTCATCGAGGGCGTAGCCGGCGGTTCTATTCAGAAAACGCACGAGAAGGCACCAGTTTGGATTTATGGGAGAGGAGGATTGTCAGGGGGGTGCGTCGGGGAAAACCTCACCAGAAGGGGCTTCTTCGCCCGTCCGCCCGGGGTCAGCGTAGTTTTTTCGCATGAAAAAAGAGGAAGCAATCAACCCGAACGTCGGGGAAAAGCTTCCACCGAACAAAAAGAGGAGGGTGGCTGGGGTATTTCAACCGTCGGGGCAGTGCTCCCTTTAAAGAAAAAGACTCCCAGAAGGGGAAACCCCGAGGAAGGGTCAAATAGGAGGGTGTCATGAAGAGGAACCTTCACACCGTTTTAGAACCGGCTTGTGAGGCAGCACCGTGAAAACACCCTTGGAGGGGGGAAAATGGTCGCATTGCCGATGACAAAGGGGGAACTTGGAATAAAGTGCTTCTCTCAGGTCGGCAATTAGAGGGTGCCATTACAAAAGATGAAATCCGAAACGTTCCAGGGAAGCGCGTTGGATAATTATGAGGAGCAGGAAATTCTCATGAAAAAGAACCTGACATCTTGGCGGCGGGAGCGTTTTTCAGAGGGGTTGCAATTAAACAAAGAATTAAGGAAGAAGCGTCTCCAGTCGTGAAATGCCTGGTGGATGGGAAAGGGGGACACATTTTTTTCCCGCGACGGGAAGCATCACGAGCAAACACAAGCTTTACGGGGCCCGTGGGGGGGCCGGCCGATGTCTGAAGCGACAGGGGAAACGCTGCTCACAGTACAAGATGCATGAAACGCTGGAAGACAAGGGCTGGGCGCGTGGAGGGGGTGTGTCGGGGAAAAAGGCCACTTTTACATGGAAAAGGGTAGAACACAAGTCACGCCAAGGGGGGGAAGACCTGCCCCAGGGATCTGGAAATCTCCAAAACGATCCCAGGGCTCAAGAAGGAAAAAGACGATAAAGGCATCGGAGCCGATCATTACAGGGAGGGAAGTTCGCCAAAAAAGGGAATGCGGTGTGCTCGGGGGGAGCGTTGAGGAACAACGGAAAGGGGAGCGTTTAGGTTTGTGGTTCCCAGATCTCTAAGGGGGGGGGAAAAGCGCTTGCCAACGGCGAAAAAAAGGGGGGAGGCCTTCTCCTCCCTCGACAAAGGAGGCCGACATCGAAGGCGCGGAAAAAAGTTCGATACGCGCTTAGTGCGCGATCCTGGACAGAGGAACGAAAAAAAAGGTGGATCATGCCAAAGATACTATTGCAATTCAGCAAAAAGTAAGTAAACCGATGCCCACGAGCCGGGGAAAGTTCAATACAACTACCAAAAAAACTCAACCTTGCCTTGGGGCAGGCCATTCACCCAGGGAACTTCCGGTGTCTAACAGCTACGTAAAAGGAGAGAAACAACCAGTTGCTGCGCGACCATCAAGTTTGAGAGCTTCAGGAAGGCATTGTCATCAGAAGATTCAGGGGAAAGAGCGCAACGTCAAAACTAACTTAACGTCGATAGCGTCAGAGTCAAGCTAAAGATTCTCGCTTTACGCGGAAAGGAGAAGAGGCAAAGGCCTTCTTGCGCAGGGGAGGGGCTCGCGTCGGGCAAGGGAAAGCGCATAAGGGACGAGGGGCGCTCTCAAGTCGCCTCAGGGGGAAGCAGGCTATCGAAGAAAGTTCGTGCTGGAAAGCGAGAGGGAATGGGGTTGGCAGGCCCTTCGATGACGGAAAAGAAAAGGGGACGCTCCCACTCTGCGGCATAACTTATTGGAATTCTGAAAGGCAAGTTACCGATAAAGGAGGGGGGGGAAGAGTCCGCTCTCAATTAAAGGGAAATGTCATGATTAATCAGACCCCGCCCGGATTCCGGTTCAGGGAAACAAAGTCAAGAAGAAAAAGTCAGCTCTACTTTGGCCGGAAGAAGGAAAAAGAAGGCCCTGACAACTTTGGGAGACCCACCACTGGGGGAGAATGGAGGGACTGTGCACAAAAGAGGCCAATAATCATCTCGTCTTTGCGCGGCAGCAGGAGGCGAATGCATTAACGAAATTGGTCGGCGGTACAAGTTTTCCCGTTGAGAAGAGGGGAGAAAAGAGGGGAACCAGAGTCGCTACCACGGATTTCGTTTGTGTCTTATCAGTAAGGAGGACTCTATGCTCGATCCAGAAGGAAGGGGGACAACGGGAGGAGGAAGAACGGGCCGGCCTGATTCGAAAGAGAAGAAAAAACTGACCAGAAAAACCCATCCGTGTGGGAGAGAGTCTTACGGTACGCGTCGAAATTGTTTGGTAAAAAACTCCGCTTGGGAGTTAAAAAAATGGGCATTCGCCCGCACCACTTTGCGAAGAGGAGGCGGGTCAGTGTGGGCATTGGCGAAGGGGGCGGCACATCCATTCTCAAGGGGGGCCAACCGTTAGGGGGGGGTGTTTCAGGTCATTGGGAAAAAGAACCTTCGAGCTGAGGTCAGGGAAACGTGGGACTTGTTGACGGTCCTTTCTGGTAGGGGTTCGTGATTAGAGGGCTTATTGGACTCTCACGTCCGCGAGCTATCACGAGCCGTGATTGATCGGGCAAGGCCGAAATTCAAAAGAGTAGGGCGCCTAGGGGGGGGCGCCGGCACGAGGTGGCCGTCCTCTAAGGGAAAGGGCAGTATGCTCTCGCGGTCGGATTGATATCCTTGCGTTCGGGGGAGAATTGACCGGGGAATGCTCGGTCGCAGAACGCTAGCTCCGACATGGAAAAGACAGGTATCATTTCGAATGAAGGGGGAAACCCACGCGAAGTCGATAATTTTTCGGAGGCCCCAGTATACGGATAAATGAGCATGATGTGACGTTGAAAAAGGCGAAGTCGAGTCGCATGAAGACTTTAGATGCTTCGGTGCAGGAAAGAGAAAGCTTCCGGTTCAAAAAACACAACTGGTTGATCTAGGGGGAAAAGCAAGTGCGTTCGGAACGGAAGTTCAAAAAAGCTCGGTTGCATGGCCGGAGGGGGGGCGGCCCGGGGGAGAGGAAGTTTGTTTTATTGGGGGTTGAAGGGGAAAACGTGGAAGCTGTTTTGACAGGCCGCTGCTTACTGGGGGCTGGTGGAGGACAACACGTTGGCTACTGAGGGGCGGACCTTGGTTTTCACCGAAGTGATGAATTCGAGGGGGTCGAAACTGAGAGGGGTCGGAAAAGTGGCCGGGTCGAGCGAGAAGGGACGGTGATCTCTTCCCCCTGAAAAGGGACTGGCACACAAACGCGACCAACGGCGGAGGGAAGACACGGTGTTGTAAGAAACGAGTTGACGATGCTGGGGGGCACACCGAATTCGAAGGGCTAACATTCCGCAAGAGCGGGGGGAAAATCTGACTATCTGGTTTAGGAAAAGGGCCCCGTGAGTATTGCCCGTCGGTTTAAAAGGCAGATTTCCCTTGGCAAGGGAGAAACGCGTTGTTTTTTCGACGGGGGAAAAGGGATTTAAAGTGGGGGGGGTGCAGCCGGCCCACCACACGAAGGCAGCAGTTCTTTCCAGGGAAAAAACCCGGCCGGATCACTTATCAAGAGGAGGGGAAGGCCGGCTGACTCTTCAGACATAAACAAAGGCATCTCAAAAAAGTGCGCAAACCGATAGGAGGGAGGGAACGTTTCTATACCTCTCCAAAAAAAGGGAGGGACCGTGGGTCTACTTAAAAGAGAAGGGAAAAGAAAAAACTCTCCGTCGAACAGATTTCCGTTTAGGTGCAGAAGGGAAAGGCTACAAAATCAACAGGAGTAAAGGACAATTCTCCACGCGAAGGGGGGAAAGGGGAGGGCGGATTTCAATCGAAGGGAGGGGCATAAGAACTAATTGCAAGAGCATTTGCAAAGGGGAAGGGGGGAACAAGGCTTTTCCGTTTTCATAAGAAGGGGGGGGGGGAACGACCCAAGGGTTTCCACCACCGGGGGCTTTTTATCTCAACGTGAGGGGGAGGCAGAGATAACTGAGTTCAAGTGGGATGAAAAAGACATCCCCTGAGAACGGGGCAAGGAACTTCCCAATACGGGGAGTAAAGAAAAGAAAAGAAAAAAGTGTGGCTACTTCCTCGTAAGAGGGAATGCCATTATGGAAACGGTTGGAATAAACAGAAAGAAGATGGTTCTGTTGAAAAGGGGAAAAAGACAGGCGAACACGTCTTCTTTGCAAAGGGGGACCCGTCTGCTTCAACGTCAGGACGACGACGCGCACCGGGAGAAGAATATGGCAAATGGAGGGGAGGTTTTGCGCTTGGGGAAAAAAGAAGAACAGAAAGAAAAAAACTATCCTCTCTCCCTCCGGAAAAGGGGCCGCGAATCTTGCCGAAAGGGACCGCCGCCCCGAGAGCGAGAGAGATCTCTCTCGCGAAAGAGGGACGTCATGCATCACCCTGAATTTAAAAAGAGAGGGGGAAAAAAAAAAAAAGAATCTGGACAGTGGCGCCGTTGTCGGAAGGAGGGAGGGAGTGTCGATCATCCGCAAAGGCTCAACAAACAACAAAGCGCGGTTGCGGGAGAGGGGAAAAAAACCGCCCTGCGCCCATCACCGGGGCCTCTGTCACTCCGGGGGGATTTTTTTGGGTACCGAGAAAGGTTCCTTTTCGCTATAGAGGGGATCGCTTTTTTGCAACCTCGGGCGGAAAAACGCACTCACTCTTCGAGAGGGTTGGTCGTATTCTTGAACGGCTTATTATCGTGATAGTAAAGGGGCGGGGGGAAATTTCTTTCAGGGGGCCAGCCAAAAAAAAAAAAACCTCCCCAGGGGCCATTCTTTCTCCACGTCCCTCCCAGGTGCGCGGAGGGAAAAAAATGACTTTGAAGCCAAAAAAGAGGTAGCACATCAGAAGACGTCGAGTGTCAAAAAAAGCAAGACCATGCTGGAAAATCAAAGATGTATTCAACCGTAAACGAGGGGGAGCGATGCATCGCCCAGATACCTTCTTCCTTCAAAAAGGGGGGGTTCCTGGAAAAAAAAGAGGGACCGTTCATCCAATCTTCACGGTCACATGAACAGACGACTATCCGTCTTGCCGTTGGAAGGCCAGCCGAGGAACCGGGGGAAACAACATGGTCGCATTGCCGATGAAAAAGCCTTGGGCTCCCGTACGAAACGGCTAAGAGGTGGGGGGGCCTTTGCCATTAAAAAGAGAAAAAGGGGGAATCCTAAACGTCCTCATTATCGGGGAGATGAATAGGGGGGGCAAGAGAAATGTAAGGGAGCCTAACCGGAATCTTTGCGGGAGTGTGTTTTATTCGCTCGGGGGGCGGAAGTAGCCTTTACAAATCGGGGAGGGGAAAGGACGGGGATGGAAGAACCGTTTCACATTTTGGAAAGAGAAACTCAATTGCCTCCGCACGATCATAAAGAGAGCGCTTGCCTTGATTTGCCGGAGAGGTCTGAAGCGTCAAGGAAAGGGACTGCTCCAGGACAGATGGGGGCAACGCATGAAACGCAGGGGGGAGACTGTTCGGGGCGGCGGTTGGGGCCGGCCCGGAAAAGGAAAATGAATCCCGTCTACCAACCCTCGGTTTGACGTAAATTATCGGAGTCTGCCCGAGAAACCCGACGATCCCCAGGAGGGAAGAGACGGGCTAGACCGATCTTTCGAATGAGAAAGCGGAATTTTTTCTCCATTGCCAGGGGGTGCGCGGCCCGTCTCAAAACGTTTGAGGGACGCAAACACCGGGGGAGAGGGGGTCCGGTTGGTTGGAACCATGACTATCTCATAAAGGGAAAGCTCTTTCCCAACTTCGACAGGGCGCGACTTCTAAGGCCTTCCACTCGGCGGGACATCTAATGCGCTAGAAAGGGGGCTTTGGGACAATACAGCTCGAGAGGGGGACCCCGTCCTCCAAAAAAAACACAACTTCTTAAACGACGATTGCAATTCATCAGAGAAAGGAGAAAAGGGGCGAAGTCGTGTCCCTATGAAGAGAAAAAAAAGCGCCCCCGGTCTTCTGCCATCATCAAAAAAAAAAAAAAGGAAACCGAGCCGTGACGTAGGGTGCTCAGGAAGGGAAAGGGAACCATGGGGGGAAGGGGCGAGACGTGAGGTCTTCTCTCGAAAGAAGGGGGAGATTCCTTTGCCTCACCGAAGGGTTCATCGAGAAGAAAATGCGACTCGACGGAGGGACAACGTCAACAATCAAGGGAAAAGGAGAGAGAGAAAGGGTCCTCTACAAAAGAAAAGAGTGTACGCTTCTCGCAAGGAAAAACCGGCCTTCACTGAAGGTCTTAGCTCGGCGGGGGAGGGGAAAGGCGAAGCCGAGGCTTAACTCCCATGTTCGCGAGGGTCGCTCATTCCTACCTGAGGATTCAAGCTCGAGAGGGGAAAAAAATGGAAAGCTAGCTTTCAGAGGGGAGGGGAAGTGGGACCAAATTCCCTTCTAGGACTGCCAAAAGAAAGCGGGAGGGACCACTCTTTCTCCATAGGGGAAATTCGGCCGTTTACAGATCACGAAAAGGCCCTATCTCAATCGAGAGAGGGGAGAGAATCATCTAGTCTTCATTATGGAAGAAAGACCGTATCTCCTTTAAGGAAAACTAACAACGTCATTCCCTAGGGGATCGACAAGGGGAACCACTCTCCTGGCAATGCAAAAAGTGGTGGCAGACCCACACGAGAGGAACCTGTTTTTATAGGAATGTGAATCTCAAAAAACCAATTCCGGAGAGGCTATCCCTGCATGCACTCTTGCTGGGACTAAATTCAGACTCAAAGCTGGAGTTGGTCTTTTCTTCTTTTACAAAGGGGAAATCGACTAAAAGGGGGGAGGAAACAACGGAATGGCGTGTTTCGGGGTCTAATTAGCAGGGAAGGGAAGGGGAGTTCTTCTCTCAACAAAATGATAATTGAAAAAGGTATTCTATCTAGAGGTCCGCAGACAGGGGGGAGGACCATCCGTTGTTCTCAGAAGTTTCTAGAGGGAAGTTTTGGGTACACGAAACTCCTCCGGAAGGATTCAGCACCACGTTGAGGGGAGGGAGAAAGCCGAGCTTAGAGACCCATCTAAGGGGGAGCTCTGTTGCAGAGAAAAAAATTCTCACCCGTGGGAACAGAAGGGGGGGGGGGGGGTTTCCCCAGTGGGAGGCATTGCCCGGAGGAAAGGAGTAGAGACTGAGAAGATGGCAGGTGGGGACTTTATTCCGATGAAAGTGGTAGAGTTCTTCCATCATGACAGGAGGGGAAGGGCTCTCCGTCCCGGAGGAAGAGATCTTGGGGGACCGATGATTGTATAGGGATAGGGGGGGGGGGAAAAAAAAGGCCGAATTCCAATCCGGGGGGTGTGTCTCAGATTGGGAGCGAAGAGAACGATTCTTTTGCCGTCCAAAAGGACATGCCCAAAAGGAAAGGGGCTCTCTTGAAAGAAAAAACTTATAAGCTTCGTTCGGGAATTATTCTAAGGCTAACCTGGGAACTTCAGTCTCGGGGGAAAAAGGAAAAGAAAGTCGGTCTCAACGGCCGGGGGATGGCGTAATGCTTGCTCAAGAGTATGAGAAGGCCAAGTAGACGCTCTCAAGACGTTACAGAGCAGGATTGTGGAGGAAACTGTCTATTCAGAATCGAAAGTTGATTCTAGAAATTCCTGCTGGGAACTCTTCAAATGGGGGGGAAAGGGGACGGCCCGGTTTCGCCGGCAGGAGAAGGACCGTATCGTGAAGGTGTGTTTCCGTAACAGAATGGGAGGAAATGTCCTGATTTCTTAGGACCCGGGGGCCTTGGAAGTTTGGTGGGGGGGGGGTATTGATGTAGGAACAAAGGGAAAGGGACGCCCAGGGGTCCTCTTTTTAATACAAAAACTTTCCTCCTTATCTCCGTTGGGAAGTTGCTCAACGGTATCGGGGCATTGTTCAAGGGACGCGAGATTAAGTCGCGGGAAAAGTTTGGGGTTTTGGGGGGGGGGGGGGGGGTGAGGGGGTCTGTTTTTTGGGGGTGTTTTGGGTGGGTGTTTTGTGGTGTTTGGGGGGGTTGGGGGGGGGAGGGGGGGGGGGGGGGGGGGGGGGGGGGGGGGGGGGTGTGTTGTTTGGGGGTTTTTTGGGTTTTTTGGGGGGTTGGGGGGGTTGGGAGGGGTGGGGGGTTCTTGCGGGTTTGTTTGGTGTGGATGTGGGTGGGGTTGTTGGTCTGGGTTTGTTTTGGAGGGAGAATTGGGGGGTTAAAGGCAAAAGAAAGAAGGAAATGGGGGTTGTGTTTGTGGGGCCCCAAGGCCTTTGCGGTTGCGCCGCAACCGGGTTTCTTTCTCCTGCGGCTGATCGAACCTTTTCCCCGCGGCGGCCAAGGGCGCGCTCTCCTGGAACACAAGAGGAAGAAAAAGGCAAGGGGGTTACTTACTCAAAGAAGGGGGGACTGTCTCCGGGCAAAAACCGGGGCATGAAGGGCAATGGAGGATATTTATCGAAGGGGAGGGCGGGGTATTCGACCGTCGCGGGGAGGGGGGAAGGGGGGGGCGTCTTTTCAATTTGTGGGTGCAGAGACAAGCAAGTTCTTCAACTTGTCGGGTTGGTCGGACTGGGGGCCTTGTGGAGAGGAAAAAACCGCCTAAAAGAAGGGAAGCAGCTATGCTTCCCTCGTTGTAAAAGGGGAGAAATCTTTCCCTTTATCAGCAAAAGAGAAGTGCCGGAGGAAGCCGGCCATCAATGGCAAGCGCCCCAAGCTCGTGTTTTTCTCGGGAGCAACCGATGATTCGCGGAAAAAGGAAAACCGGGTGCAGATAACGCAACCCGCTGGAGGCCAGGGATGTAAGGGGGAGAAGATTGCAGACGACTAAGAGAAAGAAAGCAACGATGTCAATTTTAGGCTGTCAGACTTTCTCAGGAGAGCACCGCTCAAGCAGATCATTATGACGTGTCGGATTGGGAGAACGAAGGAGATTTTCTGGGAAAAACAAGCAGGAAAAAGCATTTGCGTACGGGACAGGGGGTTCCGTGTCTCTGCACATGCAAGAAGTGGGGAAGGAAAAGGAGTGGGAAAGGCTGTTTATCATCACAAAAGAAAAGGGAGAGAGATAAACAGGTGTTCATTTTACAGGAGGAAGCGTTGGAAAATTCACTTCCCAACGACGGGGTGGGAGAGGAAGTTGTTCGATTCCTCTTTCCCGAGGGGGGAGAAAGGGTTAAGAGGACAAACATCCGCATCAGAAGGGGAGGGTGAAGCTGTCGTTGACAGAGAGCGGGAGATTCTGGATTTGCTAAAAAAGGGAACGGATTCTTTCCCCGTCATGAAAATAAGAACGCAAGAAAATTGGAAAGAATGGCAAATCAGGGTTTGGCCGGCAGAAGAAAAGTGAAAACTTACTCTCCTATAAAGCCGAAAAAAAAAAAACTTGGGCCGCTAAGCTGGAACCTACGCCCGAGAAGCCGAGTAAAAAAGGGGATTGAAGGGAAGAGAGAGAAACGGGAACGAGCGTCAGCAAAAAAAGAATTCCGCCGGTCCTCCGTTACAGAGTTGGGAGAGGGGGGATGGCGGCCTTTCGGGTCTAACTCGAAAAAACGAGAGAGCTCAACAACGAGCGCGGTGCGGGGGGGATAAGGAGAAAAAAAAGGCGCCATCAACCGTCAAACGGCCAATAAAAGAGCTGGACCTATTTGGGTAAGAGGGGCCTTTACTCTCGTTCCCTTTGCGAGAAGAAAAGTCTCTCGTAGGGCACCTCCGTCTCGAAGAAGGAGGAGGCATAAAACGCACCGGGAAGGTCGGGCTTACCTCTTATATCGGATGTAAAGGGGGGGAAAGGGGTCTTCAGGTGTCTCATCCTAGAGAAACTCCCCTAAGGCTTTTCAGGTCCGCAAAGAAACCGCCCATTGGCTCGTCGAGGGGGGGCGCAGGGCACGTCTCAAATCAGCCGTGGGGGAAAAGAAGGGAAAAAAAACCGCTTTCCGACACCGAACCATTGGATGTTGTTGAGGAAGTATTCAACCGTCCTCAATAGGGAAAGGAAAGAAAGATGTTGAAAAGGAAAGGAAAAGCCTCCCGGGGGGGGGGAAGGTCCCTGGATGCAATCCCAATCTGCAAGGAAACTGCACACCGTTTATTCAGGGAGGGGGAAGTGAATACCATCCTACTCACCGGGGAAAAGAAGGGAGAAAACATTTTCTCATTTCCCGGAGGAAACCAGACTGTCGGCGTCGCGTACAATTAGTCTTTGGCCATGGAAGAGAAGGGGAAAGCCAAACTGAAACGGACTCTTGTATAATGAGAGGGAAAGGGGGGGGGAAAGATATCATTAAATATGGAAGCGACAATGACCCGCGAAGGAGGTTTGTGAGGAGCGAGACGTTTTTTTTGAGGGGGAATCTATTGCCGTTCATCGGAGAAAAGTCGGTGAAGGGGGTGTATGGAGCCGTTATGGCAGGAAAAAGGAACCTCTACTCATCGGTGAAATCAAGAAGAAAACCGAGAGAGACTTCCGATGTAGGAAAAGGGAAAAACCGGAATTGCCGACGTACTCTTCTAAGGGGGGGGGGGCGGGTCACTCATGAAACTCTTGGAAGAAAGGGGAGGGACTGTTTTTTCTGTCTGGGAAAGAGGAACAAGGCAAAGGTCTACAACAAAAAGAGGAAATTTTCCGACCTTAGAAAAGAGGGAGACAATGGGGAGCACCCTACTAATCCAAAGTAGGTGAGAAGCTACTTTCTCTCACCCCGAGAGTAGAGAATTACATGGGAAGGAAAATGCCCTTTACTTCGGGGGGGAAAGAAGGTCACAGCATCTTCAATCGTTGAGCTTACAAAAAAAAGGGGAGCGGGAGACTTTGAAAGCATCATTTTCAGGGAAAAGAAAAAAGCGACGATCCATTCAAGAAGGAGATCGACCCTTCCACTTTCTTCGAAGGGGAGAGGAGGAGAGGCCAATTTCGAAAGAGAGGGAGAGCGATCTTTAACAGGTGAGGGAAGAAAAAGAAAGGTGGGACTTCACCAACGTCGATACGAGGACAAGAAAGGTACTAACCTCTTAAAAGCAGGAGGGGAACTACAAAAACTACAAAAAGCCTCTCCCCGGGAAGAGCTCTTCCAGAAGGGGGGAGTGAACATGCTGGAGCCTTTCTCACAGGAAGAAAAGGAGAAAAAAAGTTGATGCCGAAGGCCGCTTAGGCGAGAGCCCGTCAATTTGAGATCTTCCGGGGGAAAAAAAAGGCATTTTCATCACGCGCATCAAGACGAGAAAAAATCGACCGAAAGAAACATCATGCTAGGTAACGAGGTACTGGGGCCTCTACGAGCAAAAGGGGCGGTTAACGCGTCGGAGAAGAGGCCTTCCTGATGCAGTAGCATAGGGAAGCGCACGGGCCATTACGAGGCCCTCTCATGGAAAACAGGGGGCGCGAGAGAGTCCGAACGCATAAAGAGAAGGATTGAGGGATGTTCCCTCGCGGGAAAAAAAAAAAGAATGCGGGCATGCCCGTCGCTGAAAGACTCGGGGGGGGGGGGTGAAAAGTCGCAAAGAAGATGGGAATCGGCAGGGACATCACTCCTCGGTCGGGAGAAGAAAAAAAGGGCTCGCCAGACAGACGAATTCAGAAAGGACAATACCCTCCCGGATCGACGGGGGACGGAAACTCCCACGGCCAATGAAAAATCGAGGTTTCCTCTCACCGGGCAAGGAAGGAAAGGCAATACCCACCACTTTTAAGGGTTGAGAAAAGGGGCTGGGCAAGCGCTGACGAAAAGCGCCACAACGAGAAACTCTCTCTTAAGGTGGCTAGGAAGACTTGGGAGACCCGAAATGGAGAAAAGGCGGGGTTGGGTTCTGTGGCGTGGAGGCCGTCTACCTGTCAGATCGGGGAAGGAAAAAAAACGGAGGGGGCTAGAGGGAAAGAGAATCCAGGGCGGCAAAGGGGAGGATAAAAAAAAACACTTGGGAAAGATATAGTGAATCAAGGGAAGGGAGGGGAAGCAGAGAGCCGCTCACCTGCTCAAAAAAGTTCGCGAGAGAGGAGGCGAAAGTTTTGGGAAGAAGACGAAAAAAAGCTCCGCTTGAGGAAGCAGCACCAAGGGAGAAAGGGGCTCCAATACTATGAGGGGGGGAGGGGGGAGCATGGAAGGCGTGGAAAGAAATACATTCTCAACCAGGGAAAAGGGGGGCACAAGTTGGTTCATGTCATTGGCCAGGAGAGGGAAGGAAAACTGATTGCTATTGCAGAAGGGGAAGTTTAAGAATCCGTTCGGTATGGTTAGGAAGGAAAGGAAGAAAGGAGCTTATTGGGGAAAGAAGGGGGGGGGGGGGAAGAGCGATAGGTTAAGAGAGGGGGATTATTGTCGTATCGGTAAAGGAATAAAGAAGGAGAGTAGGGCAAGGTGAGCGTCAGAAAGAAAAGGTGCCGTCCTAGGGATGCAGAGTATCTTCCGCTCGAGGAAAAGAGAAAAGCTCGATATCTTGAAAGGCAAAGGTTAGAAAAAAATTAGTGAAGGGGACCTTTTATACTGATTCGAAGGAAAATGGGCCCAAGCTCGCTCCGAAAAGGGGAAAAGAAGAAGGCCATTTCCATAAAGGGGAGAAAAAAGCCGGGAAGGATAATTATTTCTCGAGAGGCCCATTAGAAAAGAAGGTTGAAGATCATGATGTTGAGGGGGGAGCAGCGAGTAATCGCATTTCGTCGAAAGCGGAGGGAGAGGGATGCCTTCCTTGCGGCCCAAAAGAAAAGGGGGAAAAAACGGTCGAGGAAAAGAAAAGAAGCAACTTGTTGAGAAGGGAGGAGGGGGGAGGTTGGCAAGGGCTGTCGTAACATGAAGGGGGAAGGGGCTGAAGTATGGGCTAAGCCCGTTCGAAAAAGAAAGGTGGGGGGTGGTATTGAATTACAAAGCAAGGAAGCAGCGTTTATAGGGGAAGTCTGATGCTCGTATGCGCCAGGGGGCTCAACCTTTGGCCCCAGGGTATCGACCTGGTTCGCAATCGCGCAGAGGGGACGT
>Ga0179593_1731007_pt1 | contig 12986 bp, 14 predicted proteins | sample CZODoug2_1_08_16_FD_185931 | JGI IMG/M metagenome (GOLD analysis project Ga0179593, IMG submission 185931) | Vadose zone soil fungal communities from Angelo Coast Range Reserve, California, USA - CZODoug2_1_08_16fungal (PacBio error correction) | ecosystem: Environmental > Terrestrial > Soil >...
GGACAATAAAAGCGCAGACGGAAATCCAAAAAAGGCAATCACGAATCGGCAGGTTGACGGAATGCCAGAAGGGATCAACAAAGGAAAACACAGCCGATAACTATGAAGAAGAAAAAAAAAAGCAAATGAAAGGAATGACACCTTTCAGGAGACAATAATGAATTGGTAGCTAAGCAAAAGGTTTAAGTGCCATCGGGGGGGGGACGTTTTGTTACACCCCTAAGGGTCACTGAAAGGTGCCCGATCAGGGAAGTACGGTTAGAGTTTTCCTCAAAAAGAAGAAGGAGCGGGGGGTGATTACAGCATCACCACCGTGGAGAAAAAAAAAAATGGAGTGATTCCCCGCATCACGAAGAGGAATAGGATTCTCGGGCAAATAGCCAACAAGAGAAACATTGAAACAATAGGTAAAAGGGAGCAAAGGTTGCAAAAAAACTAGGGGAAATTGGAAAACTTAAAGGAAACAAACAAAAAAAAGGACGGTTAGGGTTTCATGTTCAGGAACATTGGAAACCAATCGGACTGATAGGAAACCGAAGGAAAAAAAAGGGGTAAGTTGTTTCGCAACGGAAAGGGACAAAGTAAGTGGCAAACATGAAAACCCATCCAACGATAAATATATGGACAAGGGAAATCTAAATAGGAACCTCCGTGTCGACAGAAAAAAAATTTCCGCAGAGGAAAGGAAAAGTTTTCGTAAAACGTAAGGGACGAGCACGGACGAGTGGGGGGGGGGTGAACAGGGGCACTTCCCCCGAAACCCGAGAAAAAGGGGTGGGAGTCCAGCTGGCCCCTAAAAGAGCCCAACCAAACACAAAGAGATGTGGGAGGAGCTGCCCTCGATGTTGGGGGTGTGCAGAAGGAGATGTAGGAAAACAACCGTTACCCAACCCCCGGTTGCAATATTAGGGGGAACGGAGGTCTTCGACCGCCCACAGAAAGGCAGAGCAAGGGTTCGCCAAAAAAAACAAAGGCGCCTCCGGGGGAAGTCTTATACAAAAAAAAAGGCCAAGTGAACCGCAAAAAAGAAAGACCAAACCACGGTCGACAAGGAAAACTACCGGGGACATTACTCCGCGCTAAGAAAGAAAAAAACAGTTCTTTCCCCGAAGTTCCCGCTATCAAGTTAAACAAATTGTCAAAAACCAATCAGCGGGGAAAAAGCATACGGGATTCCCCTACGCTGATGTGAACCTGGCCAGAATGAAAAAATTTGCGCTGGACAGAGGGGGGTCTGTCATCGGGAAAAGGGGGCGGGGGGGTAAAAGGGACCGAGGACCCTGCCAAGTTAACAAAAGTGAGGGGGCCCGATCCGCGGGGATCTTCGGCTACGCTCTCATGAAAGAAGAAAAAAAGGGGGCCGTTGGTCGCCTAAACAAGCGGACATCAACCGAAGGCGGGGAATCCGGCAGGGCCTCCCCCGTCGTCAGGAGTAGATAAAATGGGGTGGGAAAAAAAAGTCCGGACATCGGACCCAAACAGGGGACAGGAAGTTGTTTTCGAACAAAACAAAAACATCCCTTGTCCCACAACACCAGTCTGATCTTGACCATTGTCTTGAAACAACGGCCACAGGAGGAGAGAGGCCAAGCCTAAGAACCGGAAGGTAGGCGAGAATCCGAAACATGGTCCAGGTCTTGGCGGGGCCCAAAAGCAACACTCTAGGGGAAAAGGAGCAAACGTTCGGAAACAGACCCCGCTTGGTTGTCTGTCAGGATCTCAGGTGGAAAACGAGCAAACCTTGATGGAGCCTCTATGAGAAACAGCTCGGGGGAGGAAAGTGCGTTGCGGTAATACATCCCAGGGTTGAACTCATCTAGAAAGAACACAACCGGCCAAAACGAAGGGTAGCAACGACCAAAGTAAACCCCATAAACAGGGATGCAAATTTTTCGGTCTTTTGCAGCATCCAAATACAAATAACGGGGAGGGGGGGGGGACGGTCATAGGAAAAGCGGGGAAGAAAGACTCTTGAGAAAGAATGCACTCACCTCAAAAGTCCCAGCGAAAAACCGTTGTGTCCCAATTGGTCTTGCCGAATCGGAAAAAGGAAACCGCACTGGGGGTGGGAAAAGCCAAAACAGACCTTGGGCCAGAGTTGCAGCGAAGGGGTGCGGGTCCCAAGCGGGGGTTCGCAGCACAAAGCCATTCAAAGCCCTGCGTGCCTCCGGAAGGAAACGCGCAGCTTTTGGCGACAAACGGAAACAACACATCGGCTTTCTGGGCCGTGACAGAAGAGGGGGGGCAAAGCATAAAAGGAAAGGACAATCCAGTGAGGAAGAAAAAGATCGCTCAAGAATCTTGGTGACAAAAATGAAAAAAAAAAAACAAAAAGGGGTCCTTGGTCCTACGAACACAGCAAAAAAAAAAGATTAATTGGGGGGCTGTTCGCCTCGGCCTAAAAAAGAAAGGGAAAACGCCATGCAGTGCGTAATGGTTAAGGCAGAAAAAAAGGCAAAAGGACGGTACTGAGATGGTAAAAAGAAAGTCGGAGTGGTCCACAAATCCATCGACCGCGAATGGGGGGGGGTGCCTTCAGACGGCAATGGGCACAGGTAACCCGCTTTACCGCCACCTCAAAGGGGTGAAGGTATGGGAGGGGAAAAACCTTGGCAGGCCTCTAACATCGCTCGATTGAAAAAGGGGGCGAGCTTTAGGGGGAATTAACAAGGTGAAAGGGGGGGCCAAAAAAATTTGGGGGAAGAGTTAAATTGGAGAACAGAGCCTGAAAAAATTCCATTTGCAATCGTAAAAAAGAGAAAAGAAAAAAAGCCATAAACCAAAAACGAATGCCCAATTGAAAAAAGGGGGGGCGGGAGAGTAAACAAAACGAAGAAAAGCATTCGTAGCAAAAGAAAAGAGCAAACGTGAGCCAACTTTCAAGGCAGGTCGTCAAAATCAGAAAGAGAAAAATATTAAAGGTTCCAGAATGTCCCATGGTAAAAACTTGAGAGTTCAAAGAGACAACTGGCAACGGAACTCCACATTGGGGGAAAAACGGGAGCAGTGGGAGGAGAGTAAAAACTGTTAGATACGCTCCCCTAAAGAGGAAAACAGTGGGAAGGGGAAACCCTCAGGACTTTATCAGGTCGAAACGTGAAGACCTGTCATTTCCAGTATATAGAAGACAAAATCAAGGAAAAAAATATTTAAACCCTGTCGCCGAGGCCCGACGCGGGTCTCCGGATTCCACGGGGGGGGCCTTGGGTGTGCAAACGGCAACCGATAAAACCATCCCACAGTGGAGGCAAGGGTGGAGAACGCAATTAAAAAGGCCGGCGCTACGCCGGCGCTTGGGGGGATGAGATCATAAGGGTCCATGCAGGGGGAAAATACTAGAAAGATGCCTAGACAAGAAAAAGTACAAACAGGGAAATAAAGCTGTGTTTCGTCAGAAACAAGGGAAGACATCGGAAACTCCAAACGCAGAAAGGGGGGCCCTTTCAATGAAGAAAAAAAGGGGGCCAAATTGAAGGCTACCACCAAAAAAGGATAGGGCCCCATCCCAAGACGCCAATTCATCATACTCCCTCGCACAAAACAACAAAAAAAGGGTATGGAGGAAAACTCAGAACGAAAAGTTAAGGAAACGTTCGAAGGGGAGGTGGCGAGCCAATTGGAACTTCTTTGTAGGTAAAAATGACCCTTGTCAAGAGAACCGATGGGGGTCACAGAGGTCGGTCTTGGAAAGGTAGGCTGGAGGTTGATGTGAAAGACGCACCCGCTTTAACCCTTGGACATTCAAAGGGTCTACCATAAATTTCACGACCGTGTCGGGAACGGAAAAAGATTAAAGCACAACCCGTCCCGGCGTGCCTGGGAAGAAGACGACCCGGGTGTCGAAACAAAACGCCTCATTGAAGGCAACGGGTATCCTGCCCCAAAAAATTCCCTCGGGGAGACGCTTGCACTGTCTGATCGGCAGGCGGGGGAAAAATAGAGGTGATCACCTCTTTTGTAAGGGGAAGAGAAAGAAGGACCGATTTCGCTGCGGTCTGATGCGTTGATCCTTCCTGGGAAAAAGGGAGACCGCAGAAGCAAAAGGGACCGTCATAAAGGAGCAGGAAACTGTTGGGGGGGGAACGCCGAACAACCGAAGGCGACCATGCTCTCCGAGGGGGAAAAATGAAAAAGTACCCCCACCCAAGAGTTCGGGGAGAGGACCAGAAGCAGGGACCTGAAAATGCTAGGTTAGGGGTCTCAATGCTTGGCAATTTGAGGGAATTGGGAGAAAGGAAGAACGAGCATCAACGGGAAGGTTGGGGGGGGGGGGGATGGGGGGGATGGTTACTTCGCCATGGAACGGCAGGCTCGCGCTCGGAAGAGCCCTCCCCAAAAAAGGGGAGACACAGGAAAAAAAAAACGGTCCTTCACCGTTTTACAAAGAGAGGGGATCAAGTTAAAGGACTCACGATTTAAGAGCCAAAACGCTGGCTTGGAAAGACCTGAATTGGACCTACAAGGGGGGGTACATGGAGGAAGGAAGGAAGGCACCAATAACAAAAAAAACGGCACACGAGAGGGGGTCGTTGAAACTTATGAAAAGGGATCGCACGCAGGGAGCGCCGACAATGAGGAAAATGCGATGGTTTTCTTGGAAGGGTCAACCTGGGGCGGGAAAGGACTAACGGCAGGGAGGAAGGGCAAGGAATTGTGAGTAACCCTTCTCAAAGCGACGATTGCAGGACTCGTTGGAAACACGCCCCAGAAAAAGGAAAAAAGAGGGGAGGGGATGATACTAAGATTGCCACTGGAAGCAACAAAAAACCAAACCCAAAACCCAAAACCCACAATAGGACCAGTTCCGGAAAGAGGGCGGGGGATTTGGTGCGTGGCAAGAAAAAAAAGAAATTCGGTACGAAAACTCAACATGGTGGGGGGCGTCAAGGCCCGTGTCCCCCCCCCCCCCCAGAGACAATGGTGAATTCCGTTCCGCGGGACCGAAAACATTGGTCGTACTGAGGTGTCTCCCAAATCCTAAGATGGGAGGAACCAGGAGGGGAACCAGAATCGGAAAAAAAACCCATCAACAGAAGAAAAGGGTTGACTAGGGAGGACCGTTTGCACACTGAACCAATTGCCGGCAATGTGCCCGAGCGTGGCGAACACGTCGTTGCAACTGGTGGGGGGTGAAGATCACGAAAAGGGGATGACCACCTGCGATTGGACTGAAAAAAGCCTGGAAAGAATTGAAAACGACCAGGGAAGACAGACAGGGACGATCAGCCAAGGGGAAGTTCCGAAGACGATTCAAACGCAAAATTCATTTGGGGGGGGGGGGGGGGGGGGGGAAGGGGACGGCCTTTGCGATGTGGGAGGGGTGGGGATCCTATTAACATGGGTCTACCGCACTGCCGCGATATCGCAGCCGAGAAGAGAGGACAAATAAAAGGCAAGCAAGTTTCAGTTGAAGGACAGGTGGGGCGCAAAAAGAAAAGGTCATAGTATGGATCGGGGGGGAGGTCAACAGGGGAATGAAGCAAAGCCGGATTCTTCGTGACGCCGTAAAGGGGGGGGGGGGGAGGGCTCGCGTACGACGCAAAACCGTTGGGCATGGATTGGCAAAAGCTGCGGGGGGGCTGCGCAGGATCTCGGACAGTTCAACGTTGGAAACACGAGGGCAAGGGGGCAGACAAACCCCAAGAAATTTTGACAGCGGAAAGCAACTCGGAAAAGAATCAACGGACATAGGAAAGCAAAAAAAAGGGATGCTGTAGATTACCTTTGGCCCGTGGGGGAAATGGGCTCGAGGGAATGAAGGGCCTTAGCCAGGCGGTGGGTGTGAGGGGGGGGAGCATTGACAAAATCTCGGTTGCCGTAGCCCGAATGGTGAGGGGGGGGTCAAAGGGGGGACCCCACATTGCCCTGGGGGAAGAACCGGGGGGGAGGAAAAAATCAAAGCGAGGTGGCGGGGGCCGTCAGAACGTGGCCGACTGCACAAGGGGGGGGAAAAAAAAGGGAAAACGTAAACCAAAACACACAAGCGGTGAAGAGACAAAGGGTGTGGCCCAGCGTCCGTAACCCTCTAAGGGGAAAGGGTCGGGAGAGGTCCCTTCACTAGGACTAGTTGGGTGGGCGGGAAAGAAATAGGGAGCCGCCGTATCGATCAAGGGTCAGCATAGGGATCGGTGATGGGTGTTTCGTGACCATTAAGGGGTGTGTCAAAACGAAAGGGGGGCCCGCTAAAACACCGGAAAAAAGATGGAGGGGGTTCCAATGACTCAGGGGTGAGAAAAAAGGGGAGTCAAATTTTAAAGGCTCAGGGAGGTTTTTCAAAGATCGAAGAAAATTGTGGAAAAACCAGAGGCCAAAAAGGAGGACTTGGGGGGGAAAGAAATACTGGGCATGTGAGATGGTGGACTCAAGAGAAAAGGAACTGGGGACAAAATCCTCTTGACGCATAATGACTGGAGGTTTACTTCTCGCTTGAATCAAAGGGGAGATAGTTCTTCAAAGCGATCCTTTACGTCCCGCTAAGGACGAGAAGAACAGGGGAAAAAAAAACAGCCAAGTTGCTCCAAAACTGGGCCGGCAAAAACCTTAGCGGGGGGACATTGAAGGAAAAAAAAGAACAGGAAAACGGTCTAGAGGTGAAGGGTCGTTTCTCGGCCTACAATAAACCTTAACTGGTGGGTCAAAAAGTGGCCCGGCTGCGACGCGCCTGCAGAGGAAAATGCGTGGAACACTGAAAGAACATTTATGCGCTGGGTGAACTGGCTTTCTGCAAGAAGGGGGGGTCATGGAAGTCACCGACCGCACAACAACTGAGGAAGAGAGAGAGGAGCCTGAAAAAAAGAAGGAACATCCAAATGAATACATCCCGCCAGAAGGAAAATAGAAAGAGCGGAGGGGATCAGCTCTGCCCAGCAAGTAACGGCGTCAAAAGCCGTGCGGTACAACAAGGAAGTAAGAAAATCGATTGAACGAAAAAAAAAAAAAGGACCAAAAGTGTGTAGCCGAACTTTTGCCGCTCAGGATGCTCGAATAAGGGGAGGCGAGACCAGGGGAAAGGGTTGAAGAAAAGCGACATCAGGGGGATAAAAAACCAGGGAAATCGGCTTAGTGCCCGAGTTTAAAGCTTCCCCATCTGGAAGGAATCCTAGCCCTGGTTGGAAAACGAGGACAGGGCCACACCGTACCCACCATGCCGGCGGTCCGGTCCCGCGCATCTCCCGAACGTAAAGAGAAGGGTGGCCCGGGCAGCTCCCATCAGCGAAACCTCACATTGCAAGGATCGAGGGGGGAAAGCAAGGGGGGGGAAAATAGACGAAAAAAGAAAACGGTTTGAAAAAAAACTAACACTTAACGTACGTGGTTAAAATGATGACGATTGAACAAGAAGTGCCCCGGGCCTTGGAACGGGGAAAAAAATGCTAACAAGGTACGCGTTGGGAGGACAGGGGGAACAAACCGGAGGAACCCCAGAGTTCGAACCCAGATCCCATATTTTCCCCTATTCGCTCACGAAATTAACCCGACTCGATACAATTTCAGGTCCCCGGCGGAGTACGAAGTGGTCGTTCGGAGAAAAAAAGAAAAACGAGACACGCGAGGTGTGCAGCCGAAGAAAGAAGAAACGCGAGGGGTTCCATCACATCGCGCCAAAGAAATAAAACGCGATGGGTTTGGGGGCTCTCAATTGGTGGGAGGGGGGGGGACGATGGTATTCCAGGACACAACTGTCTGGTGCCATACCGCCTTCAACAAAGTGAGTTCAAACATTGTAGTAGTGCAAAAAGAAGCAAAAAACATTGGGTCGCAAAACCACTGCTGACATCCGGGGGACTGGAGGGGTTAAGTGACAAAAGAGAACACCCCCCAAAACCCCGCAAAAAAACAAGGAACCCCGCAACTACCCTGTAATCCAGAAAAAAAGAAACTAATAAGGCAAAAAAATTACCTCGCAAGGGACAATCCTAAAAGAGAACCCACAGGTTCATCTAAGACGATAATAAGACCGGGACGGGTCTTTGGCCACTCGAGGATGGACTAAGGGGTGCCGTTTTCTTCTTTGTAGCTGTTGCTTCAGCTTAACAGAGGGTGTGGGAAACAGTTGAGGTGGAAGGGAGGACACTTGGCCCAATTCCGTTAACGTGGCCACTGCCCCGCCGAGAACATGCGGCGGACCGCGCATCCCCATTCCCGGACTAAGAAAGATTTAAAAAAACGCGGGAAAAGCCGAGAAAACGCACAGCACTCACGCTTTTCTCACTGGAAAAAAAAAGGAATGAAGAACCACAATATTTAACAGGTTGGGGAAAAAAACCATGGGCGAACTAAAACCCTCGGAAAGAGGGGCCCTCTGTCTTGATCCCCTCCAGAGGGGGGGAGGGCAAAAACGAAGAGAAAAACAAAAAAACCAAAAACAGTCGTTGCCGTAACCAGTCCGGTCGAGACCAAGGGTCCAGGTGAGGGGCTGGCCCAACCAAGAAAAAAAAACAACCGGCCGGCACCAACAAACAAATTGGGGCTCCCTGTATTCTCGGAAAACCGGGAGGGACGCGACTTCGGTTGCCCACAGCAACCGGCATTCCCCGTGGAGGGATTGGGGCGTCAAAGGCAGGGTTGTGAATCCTCTATCGAACAACAAGGGACCCTTCGCACACCCGCTGGGCCATAAATGCGAAAAACTTTTTATCCGTTGTGCTCAAAAAAGGAAATCATAATCGTGGGGGAGGGAAAAAGGTATTCTGAGCGCGCACAACGCCAGGTTGGATTTAGCATAAAAACGGACGTCGTCCAGGAGAACCAGTGGGGGCTCCGGGTCAACAAATCTACGCAAAAATCGCCACGGGGGGAATAGCAAACCTGGGTAAGCCGAAATTGTTTGCAGAGGGAAGTGCAAGTCCTGTCGTGGGGTTTCATCACAAAGGCAACCGGAAGATGAATCTTCCGGAACGTCAAAATAAGCGAGAGTTGCAGAACTATGCCTCAAAACCAGTTTTTGAACTGGGTCCTTTTTGGTTCAGGTGACACTAGAAAGGAAAAAGGGAACGCCAAGACTGCCTATCCGCATCCCGGGGGGAAATTTCACGCAATCAGCCTCAAAAAAAGGATGAATTGGTTGCATACGGCCGAAAGAAAAAATGCACTCCATGCCGTTCAGGGGGGGGCCGAAAACCGGTGGAAGTTGGAAGAAAAAAAGACAAGGGAAAGAAAATTGTTTCGAAATCCCGAACCGCGATGGGGGAAGGTGGTCCTTACAGGCGGGCATGACAAAACCACACCCCCCACCAAAAACCGGCCGAGGTCAGAAACAAAGGCCGTGAGGCACCGCGAGGGCATATTCCTCGGCGCGCGTTTGGAAACGGAAAGAAAACTGGTAAAAACGGAAAGGGGAGGTGACTGGGGGTTGACTAGGTTTTTGAATCTAGAAACAGGACTCATTGCGAGCGGAAGCGAAAACAAAGAAAGGAAAAAAAACAAGAGGCCCATGATTTGACAAAACGAGAGGGTCAAAGGCGGACTAACAAAAACATGGGTGGACCCAAGACCCGTGGATCAAATCAATGCTTGGAAAAAAAGGGAATTAGGGAAAAAAAGAAAAACATCCCGAAAATTCCTCAATCCGCTGGGGCCGGCGACCCAAAAACAACCGAGAAAAAAATGTTCTTCGAAAGATTAAAAAAGAGGCCGGTAGCTGACAGACTAAAAGCGAAGGTCACAAAAAACCCAGTAGAAACCACGCCAAAAAAAAAAACACCTTTGCATCATTGTTCGAAAATTGGACCGGAGGGTCTGGAAAAGAGAAGGGGGAAGAAAAAAACCAAAACCGCCCAGCTGTAAAAAAAAAACCCGACTCCGTCACGAAGTCGGACAGGGAGCTAAAGACACTGGCCAGGGGGAACTTTTCGAACCCCCAATAGCGGTCGCGCAAAAAAACGAAAGGAAGAGGGGAGGAGAAGCGGTTAAAAAAAAGGTTGTCTACAGAAAAATTTCATCGGCGGTGCATATATGCGATAAAAAATGAACTACATGAAAACGCCATAAGCGGTAAGCGGGTTGACAATAAGGCCAAACCCCGGGAGGCGAGAAAAGACAGCAAGGGCCCCTAAAAGTTTCCCTGACACGTGTGCATCATAGAAGAAAAAAAAGAGAATTTCGACACCAGCCGACAGCCCACGTTGCAAAGATCACTCCACCAAAAAACACCGGAGGGGGGGGAAGGAGGGGCAAAATACTAGCGAGTGCATACAGGGACTCGGCGGATTTGAGAAGGCCCAGACTCGGGGGTCGATCTGCAATCCCGTCAGAAAAACAGAGGTTCACAAATTCTGTAGTGCACGTGTGCTTTTGGGGTTTGGGCTACTCCATAGGACTGGAAGGGGAAGGTTATGGGAACACAAAAGCAGATGTCAGGTGTCAAGAAGGATCGGGATCAAACAAAAACGCCCGCTTTGGGCTAAGGATAAGATCCAGTTCTCCCCCAGGAAATGTGTTAAATCATCTTACAAGGGGGCCTAGAGAACGCCCCGGACTCGATCAAGGGGAGGCGGGAAAGCCCGTGGCAGCCCAAAACAGGAAAACAAAAAGTTTTGGCTACCGCAGTAAACCAATGTTTAGAAGAAAATCGAAACGAAGTCTAAAAAATGGGGGGGGGGAAAGAAGGGGTGGGCGATTGGCGGGGGCAGAGGGTCCCCACTCAAAAAATCATCAAACGGGCAACTGTGGAGGAACCGGGGCTACCGACACAGCGGAAATAAAACATGGAGAGTAGAGGGGAATGATTATTTTGAGGAGGAGACAAAAGAAGTGACGGGGGGGGGTCGGGTTGCTCACGAAATGAGGCTTTTCGTTCATCGAGGGGGAAAAAAAAAAATAAAGTGCCCGGGGGGGGGTGGTTGGAAATTAAACTGATTTTGGGGGGGAGAGGCAGAGAAAGGGGGACGTTTCCAGTAGAAAAACTCGCTCGAACCAATACAAAAGGGTTCCCAAAACAATGAAAAGCACCAGAAGACGTTACAGCCGTGAGCAGTCGAACGGTGGGGAAAGAAAAGTGCCAAGAGCCATCAAATGCAAAGTGGGGGGCGGGACCGCGCCGGGGTACTGATGCCGGCTGAAGTCAGCCAATACATCCGAGTTTAAACAGGGGATCGTTGTGGAAAAAGAGAGCGCTATGAAAAAAAGACACGCGGGCTTTTCGACCAAACATAAGCAATGCGCAGGAAAAAGTTTTGGGACTTGGGGGGGAGAAAGGTAAGAACCAATTAAAAGCGGAGAAAGGCATGGGAGGGAAGGAAAAGGGACCAACGATAGGGGACCGGTGCGCCACATGGAACGGTAGAGGGGACCAACGCATATGGAACGCCCAAAAACCGTCAAAAGAGGGGATGGTTAGATGTGGATGTGAAAGAACCCACAGACCCAGGAGGCGGACGTTGGCCCGGGGGAAAAGAGGCAAAAAGGGATTGGCGACGAACAAAAACACCCACGACGTCGGGAAACAGTCCACATTGACCCAAAGCTGCGCGTGGGGGCCGACGACACCAGATTAGAACTGGGGGTCGAAAAACCAGGAAGGGGCACAAAGGGGGTTACCACGGAGGGTCAGGAGGAGCCGTCACGCATCTTGGACCGAAGGGGGCAGGTCTCTGCACCGTTACCGAAAAATGTTTTTCGAGCAGGTCTTGTGCGAAAAAAAAGGAACGAAGTTTTCCCTAAAAAAAATGTCAGACCGCAGACGTTGAACTAAACTTCTTTTGCCGGGTTCCCGGAACCGAGGATTCAAAGGCCCGGGCCAAGCTTTTGACGACCGGGAGCCTGGGTTTTGTTTGGGGAGATCGACAACGGTGGCAGGCCGAAAAAAAATCGATGACCGACCAAAAAAAGGGGTTGTTTTGAAGCCAGGTGGGCACACGGAAAATGGGTTGGAGGGTGTCCAACGATCCTGACCAAATTGTGAGAATGCTAGGCACGGACTCAGGATGGGACTGGGCGAAAGAAAAAATACAGAAGCAGAATTGTAGACAAGGCGGGTGTCCGCCCAGGAGTCAATCAAAAAAAAAAAAAGAAAAAAAAAAAAAAAACACCCACCCCACCAACCAAAAAAAAAGAAAAAAAACACAACCAAAACAAACACCAAAAACAAAAAAAAACACCCAAAAAACACCCAAACCACACAAAAAAAAAAAAAAAAAAAAAAACCACCCCCCCACAAAAAAAAAAAAAAACAAACACCACCCAACACAAAACCACACCAAAACCAACACCACCCACCAACACCACCAAAAAAAAAAAACACAAAACACCACAAAAAAACAAACAAACCCACCCCACAAAAAAAAAAAAACAAGCTCCTTGGACTGGGGAAAAAAGTTGAAGGAAGGGAGAATTCCCGCAGCCGGGGTACAGCGGGTTAGGGGGGGGAAAACAAAAAAACTCCCTCCGCTCAAATCTGGGCTGGATGTCATGCGGGGCGCGCTCGTTCGAGGGTCAGCGGGGAGGGAATGTCATTTCAAGAATGGTGGCAAGGTCATCAAGGCCACTAACGAAACAGGAATGTACCGCGGGACAACAATAAAAAAGACGCAAAGGGGAAAAAATAGCAAGCAATAGCCAAAACAAGAAAGGACCGAGATTGCTGTGAGCTGGTTCCAAGTTGTGACGTGGGGGCTCGCGAAGCCGGCCGGACCAAACCAAGGGCGGTGGGGTTTGTCTACGCCTGGGAGGCGGTAGAGCCCGGGGTGGGCGCGGTGGACAGTCACGCAATGTCCCTGAAGAAAAACGGGGGGGGGGGGGGGAGGACGGATGGCCTGGACGGAAGTCGAAAAAAAGTAAAGTGCCGGAACTGGTACTCAAAAACCAATATAAGACTCAAAACAAGAAAAAAGGGGAAAGCTAAGTACACTGACAACGTGGGGGGCTCCTGACAGAACCTCCAGTTTGCCGGGAATAGCGCCCAAGAAGGTCCCGCTGAAGGAAAAAAGGGACAGGGGGAATCACGATTTTCCGGAAGGGTAAAAGAAAAGAGAAAGGGGGATTGTCGC
>Ga0179593_1739239_pt1 | contig 12986 bp, 17 predicted proteins | sample CZODoug2_1_08_16_FD_185931 | JGI IMG/M metagenome (GOLD analysis project Ga0179593, IMG submission 185931) | Vadose zone soil fungal communities from Angelo Coast Range Reserve, California, USA - CZODoug2_1_08_16fungal (PacBio error correction) | ecosystem: Environmental > Terrestrial > Soil >...
CGGAATTCTGTCCTTCTCACTTTGTGATCGGACTGTATCACAGCGGAAAACACCGGGCTGATAAAAGGAGTACGTTTGGAAAGCTTCGCAGAGGGCGGAGAGATCACTTCGAGGGGAAGCAGGGGGCGCTGAAGAAGAGAGGGTTCCCAAAAAATACGATCAGTGTAGTGAGCCGTTTCCTTCAAGAGAGAAACGCGCAAGGAATCCGGCTAAGGGAAATCCGGCATTTGCCTTCTAACGTCGCCTCGGGGAGGGGGTTTCCAGCTAGGATCTCGGTGAGGAGCGGGCCAGTTAGAAAAAGGGGAGGGTTAAGGCCCGAAATGGGGGGAAAAGGGTATTAGTCGTCGCGCAGGGGGATGGAGGTGGACTCACACACGGGATTTCAAGCTATACGGGATGCATATACGAAGAGAAAGATTCAAAACGGCAAAGTCCGGTTATCACGCCTCTGAGGACGGAAGTTCGAATGCTTCTGGGTCCCCAAAAACATCAGCAGACGGGCCAACGGCGGGGGGCGGTGCTGATAAGGGGGCCCGGGAGACTCAAAGAGAGATGCTAAATGGAGGGGCCGAGAATAGCGCGTAAAAAGGGGAGCCACGGCGGGTCAGGACACGCAAAGCCGTCGCCGATACCAGCCGAATAGGAATAATCGGGAAAGAAGAAGTCGACCGATGACGCCTTGCCGGAAAAACACGGAGAAAAAGGGAGCCGGCTGGCAACAGGGGGGGAGACTCATCGGCGGGGGGAGATCCCGGAAAGCGTGACGCGTCGGGAAGGAAAAAGTGCTTCGATTAAGAAAATATATTCATGAGGAATGAGAAAAGCCGGGATAGGGGTCGAGGCCAGAAAAAATCAAATAAGGTGATAGATCGTTCGAGCAAACAAAAGAGGTGATTGTCGAAGGGTATTCCAGAGGGTGAGAAAAATGAGGTTACCTTTCGGGAGGTGACAATAGGGTGCGGCAAAAAAAATAAATAAACGCCGCGGGCTGCCGGGAAGGGGGGGTCCGTCGAACTGCAAAAGGGGGCACGGAGGAAAATCTTCGAGAGGAGGAAAAAAGGAAGAAGGGGGGAAAATAAAGTCCGCGGCAGCGGTCGCGAGGGGAAAGACACACGGGTGCCGGGCACAAACGAACTTGGAGAAGAGGGGAGGAATCGGACAATACGAAAGAAGTGGAAAGAGCAGGAAAATGACCACAACGTCTGACTTGTAAAGTACGAAAGCGGGCCTCATGGCAGGAAAAAAGACATTTTAGCCAAGACTCAGGCTATCGAGGAAGGAGAAAGGCGTTCCTGTTGAATCGAGTTCGAGAACAACAGGAAAAAAAGACTCTATCTTACTCGACCGGTGTGGTGTGGCGTTTCATGAGGTGACGGTAGGGACAAAATCGGTTCCGGGAGGGCGAAAAGATCGGGGTCCGAGGGACATTGGACGAAACCGGGGGTAAGGGTCTATCCCCTCTTGGAAAGACCCTCCTGAAACGAGCCGCGTCAACAGGGGAAAAAAGGAAAAGTCGCAGCGGGAGAAAAAAGAATACCCACCTGCATCCGACTGAAACGAATGGGAGGATTAGAGACGCTGCCACCCAGAAAATAACTTTCATCGATGCAAAAAGGGGGGTCCGCCGTCTGTGTGGCCTAGCGTGCACAAAACGACCAAAGTCAGTCCAAGGGTGGTGGTGTACTCGCCTATGGCAGTAACCGACGAAGATCAATCAGGGGGACGCAGAAAAGGCGCGCGGTACAAAACACCACCAGAATCGAACATCCCTGTAGGGGGATCGTAGAGGAAACGAAGATCTCACTCTCAAACATTTCTTCAAAAGAGGGAGAATAACCCGTGAGGCGCTCCGCGTTCAAAACGCGTGAGGGGGGGGGGGGGGGATTTATGAGACCTACAAGTAGGGTCGTACTCGTGTATGGTGAAATTTATCCATCAAGTGTCAAGTGGCCAGAACTGTGGGGGCCCGAGAGTCGAGTGTTAAAACAGGGGACGATCTGTAAGCTGCCGGGCGGGACGAAAAATGAACAACTCTCAAAAGCCATAAAATGGTGGGACGCAGGGGAGGGGCGGCGTTCTTATAGCGGCGGAAAGCCACTGTAGGCAATAGGGAGGAAACTCCCACAGCAGGGGAGGTCAATTCAACCAAACTTTCCTGAGCCTTTTGGGGGGGGGCGGACGTCACGGGCATGTAAGGGTTTAGGGGGTGTGTACCTTCTCGAACGGCGCTCGCCCCGGGAGACGTCAGCGGCTGGGTACTGACAGAATCGAGAGTGCTCTTGGTTTGTTAGTCTCATTGTGGGACCGGTAGGCGCATCACCAGCTTCTTCTACATCTACACCGAATGGTAAACAACCGGCGCGGCAACCGGCCAAACCCACCTAATGGGAGCAACTGCCTCACATATCGGCAGGAAAAAAGGTGGGAGAGCGAAGCCGTAGTCGTACTGGAGATGTCGGCTTATCGTTGAGCCTTTTCTGCCTATCACCAAGACAGTTCGTCTACGCCGTCGAAAGAAATCTTCGGCAGGGCAACGGGACTAGGGTGGGGCATAGGGGTGGCTGCAACGCGCTGGACATGTGGTCCATTCGGGCCCGCAGGGGGCCCTCACGGGGGACCCAACAATCGGCTCCTCGGGGGTCTGGGTGTACAAGGAACGGCAACCCGCGAACTCAAACAACAACAACGGTGATTAAAGAGAATTATCCGTTTTCCGCTGTACAAGCAGGTGGACGGTTCGAAAGGGGATCTGGCGCATCGGGTAAGGCGCGAAGGCGGGCCCGCCGAGGGACCCCACATGGAAAAGGTTGAAGTCCACCCGCTTCTGAAAAGGGAAAACTGGCCACAGCCCCTGCCGAAACGAAGGAAGCCCCAGAGAAAATGTCCCGGGTGATAGGCAGACAATCACGGCACTACCCTCCATCGTAAGTCCGGAAAAAAGGTCGCGCTGACACCGGGGGAGGCGGAATCTCCTATGTAGGAAGAATCACAGGGGAGGTCAGGGTTGCCGGCGTCTTGCCGGTACCAAAGGTAACCAGAGAGAAACGCGGGGCCACGAAAAACAACATAAAAGCCGTAACTGAAACGACATTTCGGGTCCTAACGCTGCGACGTCGCGGAAGGAGGGAAGTTACACCGCCTTCTGTCCCCCCCAAAAACGAGGGACTTAAAAGCCGCCAATCCTGGCAGGTCCCTACTTTTCTAACTCCTCAAGTCCTACGTGGGGGGCCTGCCCAGATGCCGGCATTTTCTGGCAACAATGCCGAAGAGTCCTGGGGGAGAGAAAAGGAACAGATTCTGAAAGTGAAGGGTTTCATGGAACCGAGGGGAAAAGGTCGTCCCGAGGGTGAGAGCGACGATCGGAGGGGTACAAAAAGAGCGGCGCATAAAGGAAATTTACCTGACCAACCCAGGGGATTCGTTCGGCAAGAGGAGCCGAGTACCCCTGAAGGGTAACTCTTTCGCTCCTAGGTGAAAGCCTAGGCAGTGCTGGAAGGGGGGATTGAGCAGGCGGAAAACCCTACGACGATTGGTGGTACACGACTGGAAACGAAGCCTCGTCCTGCGGGGACGAGCCTGATTGCTCTCGCGGACTTTGAGCACTCACTCTCGTTCGAAAGCGAAGAGGAAGTGGTAAGGCAACGACTTCAGAAGGGGGGGGGACACGGTGGCATGTAGAAAGGGTGTCGAGTGTAGACCGCAGCGTCGGAGCAAGTGAGGGAACGCTGTGCGACTGGGCGTTGACTCCGAAGCGGGTCTTCAAAATCAGAGCACCCCACCGATGGGAAAACCGTGACAGGAACCGAAGGCAACGAGTGGCGCTGAACAACGGGAGCATCGGGGCCGCACGAGATGTTGACGGAGGAAAGGACGACAGGAGGTGACACGAAAATTGAAAAGCTGCAACGTCGCGGTGACGACGCCAGGACCTGCGGGGAGACCAAGGTAAAGACCCCTTAAGCAGAATTGTCCACGCACTCTTATGTCAAAAGGGACCTGTCAGGAAGGCTTTAAACTCGTCGCCCGAAGCGGGGCGACCTGGGCATGGAGGGGAAAAACCCTGCTCGTCTGGAAGGTGTCTCGTGGAACGCGGAATACCCGCGGGGTTGAATCCGATCAGGTGCAAGCAAAGGGGAGAAAGTCCATTAGCCCGTGGGAGCGCGCCGTCGCACCACGGGAAACACAGCCGGGGTCCGCGGCCCCCTCGTGGGTGACCACGATTTTTCCGGAAAAGAAACTCGGAAGGTCCGCAGGGGGAAACGATCTATCACACCCATATAACTGCATTGCAGGACAAAACCGCAACATCGCCCAGGCGGTGATCATTAATCATGACGAACGCGAGTCAGAAGGCAGCAGAAAAAAAGGAAATGCCGACGCTTAACAGGAGGCAGGGGGAGAAAGGTACAAGACGGCTCCAACTCAGACAGGGCCAAGCCGGTCGAAAAACCCAACGCATAGGGGGAATGCAAGGACGGCAAGGCGGGGAAAATCGTGAATAATGCCGAAAGCGGGATGAGGGGGAATTCTGGTCGGGCTGGGGGAAAACGCTACGCAGGGGGCGAAGGGAAGTGCGCCCGAAAAATGAAAGGGAACGATGCGATTGGTAACAAGAGAGAGGCGCCAAAGCAATTCAGAGAGAGCGATCATCACCAAGGGCCACCAGCCACGGCCAAAAAGAAAAGTGATGATTATCGATGTCGTCCATACTATGAAGAGGGGGCCGTTATCCCCGTATCAGGAGAAAATGGTGCACCGGGGGGGAAAGAGCAGGTCCGGGTGAGTAGGCAGCTGAAATGACGACCACGAGCAGCGAGGGGGACGAATGGAAGGGGACTACTGCAACACTTTCGAAAGAAGAAAAACGTAGGGAAAGGAAAAACCGCCAAAGGACACGAAAGCAAGTAAGGCATAGGCGACGTATACGGCCAAGCCCGGGGGGGGAGGGAGCGCAGAGCCTAAAGGGATGCGGCGGGTGAACCCGCGGAAAAGAACCGTCTTAAGGAAGAATCGCGGGATCTTAAGGGTGAAGAGGGTAGCCCATCCGAGCACGTAGGGGGAAAAATCGTGCTCCGCCTTTTGGAGGAGAGGAACGGACGGAGGGGAGGAAGGCGCCCGCTTATCATCAAAGGAGAAAGAAGATCGACGAAGGGGGAACCTGTGAACGCTTAACCTTCGAGACACGCAGAAAAAAAGGGTGATAATTCCTAATCCTTCAAAGGGGAGGGAAATATCTAGAGAAAAAGGAGGATTATGAGATAGATATCTTCCGGAGGCGGAGGAGCCTTAGAAAGGGAGGGTTCATCGGACGGAAAGGATTTTTCACCTTTCTGGAGGAGCCTTGAAAAAGAATTGTGCTGCTAGGGTGGGATAGATCGGCAAGGGCGGCGCACGAGGGAGGAAGAAGCGTGCTGGGCTCGAGAAAAGTAACGGCATCAGCTACGCACGCATCGTGGAAAACTTGATAAAAGCGCGTCCTGGGGGGGGACCTCCTCATCAAGGGACGGGGGGGGCAGGCGGCAGGAGAAAGAAAAGAGGCGTTGTCCTTCGAAAATTAAAAAGGTTGGAAGGCGTTGTCTTAGACGATGAGAGGGGCTTTTGAGGTAAGGGGGAAAGGGGAAGGTCGAACGACGGACGGAAAGGGCAGCCCGAAGGGGGGGGAAAAGGGTCAACCTGATTACAGGCAGGGATACTTGGTCGGCGATGGGGGATGTCTGCGGGGAGCAGAATATATAGGCTCAGGGGGGACGGGGGGACGGGGGCAAACTTAGCAAGGCAACGGTCACGAATGGGTGGGGACTGCACGCAGGGAATAAATAAGCAGTGGCGCATCCTAACAGGGGAGTGAGAGGATCATGAAGGCATTTGTTGGGGGGGCTTTTGGCAGGCGGGGGAAGTCTTCTCGCGGGAGAGAGGGGGAGAGCATAATTGCTGCCGCTAAGGGTGGAAATCGCGCAAGGGGGTATGGATCGGGCTCGGTGAGAACGAAAAAAACCATATGCCACTCAAAGTAGAGGAGAAGAGAAAAACCGACCAGAATTCCATCAGACACGTGCAAAGCAAAACAAATGACGCCTTGCCGTGGCCACAGATCCAAAGCCCCGGCTTTGGCCACCGGAGGAGCAAGAGGGGAGGGGTAGTACGCCGAGGGAGTGACGGGCAGGAAGGGCGTCGATGACGGAGCGACCTAGGCATGAATTCCTGCTTACACCGACAGTTGAGGTGGGGGGGTAAAAATCTCATGCCGAAAATCAGGTCCATATGGGGTTGGGAAGTTCTAACAAGAAGGGGGAGGGGCTCACGAAGGGGGTCAAAAAAAGGGCCGCGACGATTAAGTCGGATGTGGTGAGAACTGCGCAGGGGGAGGAAGAGGCTGCCTTGAACCGACAGGGATGCTCGATAAGCCTCGTAGAAGGTTTTAATGAAAGCGGTGCAAGGGGAGGAAGACAACTGTCCTTATAAAAAAAACGTCAAAAATCCAAAAATCGGTCCGCGATTAAGCAGACGATAGAATTCCTGACTTGAAGTCGGTCAATGGAAGAAGCAAATGCGTTGATAACGAAAACAGGGAGCCAAGGCGTGACGGAATCGCGGTCCTGGCGTCAAACGTAAAAAACGGATGGATTTCATAACAGATAAAATCTGCTCGAAAAGGGCAGTATACTTCAGAGAGCTGACGGAAAGTGACGGAACGGACCGGTCAGTAGACGGACGGGGTCGAGTTTCAGGGGAAGATTCGAGAAATAGGGCTGGGGAGGATCTGATCGGTGTCATAAAGTCGGGGTGGGGTCGACACGTCCCCTAGAAAGGCAGAGGGAAAAAACCGCTCCCCTCACCTGCTCGACGAGCTAAAAGGAAGAATAGAAGTCAAAAAGGGGAGAGGGCCACTGCTCTCTTCCAAATTTAGGGTACAATCAAGGTCGGTGCGTTGGCCACTAGCGTCACCAATTCGAGGGGGGAAAAAACGAGCGTGCGGAGACACTGAAGGGGCGACGCGAGATCACTCAAAAGAAACCCGGACAACGGGGAGAAATCAAAGGGAGGTCCCCGCTCATCGGTCAAAACCCGAAAAACAGGGGAACTACTGATCGCCTCTTCAAGTCACACTGTTCGTCGGACTGACAAAGGTAATAACGCCGCGTCCGCCAGGTGGAGTCTGGATTAAGCAGCGCGAACGATAAAAGCAGCAGGACTCAAGTGTGCATCCGGGCCAATTGTCCTCGAAATAAAAGTTTTACCGGATCGGGGAGAGGCGAAATTAACCCCCCGTGTCTCCAAATTCAAACGAACAAGCAAGAAACTGGGGCTAAATGGGTCCCAAGGTTAAAGGAATCTCCGGCGGCTGGTACGTAAAAAAAAGTCGGCTGGTCAGGGAACTGAAAGGGAAGGCACTCCCCAGCCTGGCGGGCTTTCTGAATTAAGCCTAGGTGCCTGCGGAAAGGGAGGAAGGGGGGAAGTGACGTCACCGTTCATTGGGAATAGGGAGCGCGCTCTATCTCCCTGCCCGGCCTCGACTATCCGGCTGGGACAAGAGAGACCCTGGAGGGATCGCGGGAGAAGGGGGGGGACGTGGCCAATGGAGGCATGTCCGGACACACCCGATGCAGGCCTCGAAAAAATTCCAAACCGCAAAGAACAAGGGGGAGGAGAACCTCCCCTCACGCAAGAAATCGGAGGGCTGCAGCAATAAGAGGGGAAAAACGGTAATGCCGTAAAAAATGCTCGGTGGATAAAAAGGGCCTATCACCCGACAGTTTCGGAAAGACGGCTCGCTTTCGGGCTGAAAAGGCTGTGGAAAGGGATAGGCAGGAGCTGTCAAATTAGGCTACACAAATAACAATGGGTCAAAAAGGCGGGGCCCTACATGGCACAAGGACTCGACCACGAGACCAACGACCGATTCGGGAAGGAAAAAGCCGAAAGGGGGGGAGGAAAAAAAAAGCAGCTGGTTTGTACAAACCTAAGGAGGGAGAAAAAACAACAACAACGAGGAGGAGACCGAGATATAAGACGTTGCCGCTGTATAAAAGAGACACGAGGCGACAGCGGGGGCGCTGAGGGTCGTTGAAAGAAAAACGCCGTAGGTACAACAAAAAGGGGCATAGGTTGATGAAAAAAACATTGCGATTCCATACAGGGACAACCCTGCCGGGCTTCATAAAGGAAGAACGCGCCGCGTAATACTCCTTAGAGATCAACAGGCACTTCCCTCTACAACATTAAAAGGAGGGGGGAAAACGCGAAATTGTGAATACATGCCGTTCCGCCCGCTCTCCCCGATTAAATGGGTTTTCATAAAAAACGTCGGGCAAAGGAGGGGACGCCAGGTGTAGAAGAAAAGCCGGGAAACGACCGACACCCTGACAACTGACGCGCAGGGCTCTATTTAAAAAAGAAGCGGAAGGGAGGGGGGTCAACGGAACGTAAAAGAGAAGGTGGTCTTCCCCAGGGAAGGGTCCGCCACCCAATAGTGGACGTGAAGGGCACGCCCCTCGAAGGAACTCTTATGAAGAGCCGCGGCGGCTGTTAGTTCCAAAGGTTCCGATAGAGGGCAATGCCTCAGTTCTGCTAAATCATGTCCTATATAAAATTTGTTATGAGTGCCTGTTTAGCCCGATCAATTGTCAAGATGGAGACGTCCCGACACTGGGGCGACGCAAGACAGAAAATAGACCTCTCGGCGCGATGAGGAAACCCTGAGTAAGATGAGTTCGCAGGATCCCCTACTTAGCGGAAAAGGACGGTGCTCCGCGATTGGTTGAAGTTCGGGGCACTGGATGCAGGTCATTCTGGAAAAAAAAAGACGTGGGGAGACAAGAAGGGTGACCGCTCGCCTCTTCGATACTTTGTCAATGGAAGGCGGTGGCTCTCGCCGAAGAAAACAGAAAACAGCGCACCTCGTGCTGAACAGCTCAAAATAAGAATCAGACAGTCCCACTGAAAAAAGGAGGTATGGGGAGGAAAAAGGAAAGGGTCCCACCCGAAGAGTAAGAGAAACGATCACAACGCCACGCCCGAAACTCAAATGGCTCGAAGAAGAAAATCTCCTTTTTAGCGGAGGGACTAACATTGGGCGCGAAAGCTCCGAAAAGACAGCATCGGTCGACGAGGCAACGCACAGCTCTCACTCCCGCCATGAGGACCCTTGTGTCATGAGAAAGGGGGATCGATCGGAGGGGAAGAAGACTCTTCTAGGGAAGAAAAGGGCACAGAAGGGAAGAGAGGTGACGTTGACTCCTGCTGCAGGAAAAAAGATCAGTATCTACGCCACCGAGGGGGGAGCGCAAGGGGAAAAACGGATCCGCGCGGACCTGTCCGTCAGAAAAGGAAAACCATGACCGTCCTTAGAAGCCGGGACGAGCAGATCTCGATTCCCTGGAAACCTACTGACAACGGAAGAGGTGAAAGACAAAAATCCGCGCCTGCAGGGGAAAGGTATCAGCATGGCGTTTCACTGGGAAATCGTATTTCCAGTGACCTCAAAGTCAGGAAAATCGTCGCCGTACGTGAAAACGTCTGCGGGCAGGGGGAGCGGCACCCTGCAGAGGGGGGACCGCGAAGGAAAAAGGCCTTAGATTCCCACCGGAGCGAAGTGTTGCGCTTCCTCGGAGAAAGGGAAAAAGCGAATATAAAGGAAGGAAAACGCGTGCGCTCAGTGCACCTCTACACAAGGAAACGGTCGCTTCCCTCTGGGGGTAGCGAAATCACCCAGGACAGCTCCTTTTTCAAGATATCACCCAATATGAAAGGGCGGGAAGGAAGGGACCGCCATCAACCTGAGGTGAGGATCCTTAAAGGGATCGAGATAAAGGTCATCTGCCGCCCAAGTTCCGGGGAGCGTCACTCGTATCTATTCTTAAAGAAAAACGTCATCACGGGGGGGGAAAGACTACAAAAAAAGTAGGATATCGGGGACTAGTGAGTCATTTGGAGAGTGGACAGTACTAAAAAAAGGATCTCTATTATGGTTAGGGGGGTCTTGTAGCGGCGACGAAAGAAGGCTTTTCTCTGGAAAGGTTCCCAGGGAAAAAAAGATTTTCGCCTAGTCGGTCTGCAAAACGCTCCTATCTCTACACGAAAGGTGAAATTTCCAACCTCCGCCCTTCACGCGGGAAACATCCCCGAGTCGGGAAAGGAAGGCATCGGACTTGATGAACCTAAAGGTATTCCGTTGAACAAAAGAATCTCCGTAGAGGACCGTATACAGAAAAGGGACAACGAAGTCATCTGTCGCAGGGACTGCACATTCGGAAAAGAGGGGGAAAGCGAACTGGCCATCTCGGAGCCACCGAGCACCGAGAAACCGCCAGCATAGGCGACGTAGAAACGAAAGATCTCAGAGCACGGCGAAAGTGGGGGCTTCGGTGTCCCGCGGGAGAAAGGAAACCACCGGAAAAAAAAGAGAGCGTAGGCTTATTGCTGAAAATAGCGGCTTCGTCGCCCTCTTGCGGAAGCACCCCGGGTGAGAGAGACCGACGAGGCAGCCAAATTGAAGCCGATCAGGAACGGTAATACGGCATTAAGTCGAAAAAAGAGTGACTCATACAAATTTAGAAAGACCCTTGAGGAAATCTCTCTCAACAACGGAGGATTCTTACAATAGGAGGAATTCGGCGAGGAGGAGAACTTTTGTCTGGCTTCCTTTTCAAGTTAACCGGAGAAGGGCTGATCGGCTTTTATCATGGAAAAGCTGGCGCCGAAAGGATCAAGGGGGGAGAAGAGGGGAAGGCGCGCACGATGGGGAGTCGCGGCTGGGGAGAGAAGAAAGTCATCAGCCGCAGATAAGCATCAGGGGTCGGGCCTTTCCCAGGAAGGACCCGAGCAACTGCGCGGAAGAGGCCTCGAACCTATGCTGCGGTTTAGAGAGGGGAGAGGAGTGATCGCGGTGGCCGGCCGCGTGGCAATGGGAAAAGGAGGATGCGCGATTGTGTCCGTATGGCAAAAGTCTCGCCTGAAGTGTCTTCGCGGAGACTAGATTCACGCTGTGCACAGGAACGGCAAGGGCACTGCCGCTGGCCTCGGGGAAGGGCTGGGTCTGTCTCACAAAGGCGCGGATGGCTGTGGCAATGGCTGGGGACGGCTCGGCAGGGGAGCGGCGGCCGGAAATCGACCCGCGTCTACAGAGCGTAGGGGTACCATTCCCGACGCAGCATTCAAAAGGTTCGTCTGACCGCGGAACAAATAAAATTGCCTCGAGAGGAGGTATCCCTATCGGGGGGGGGGGAAGCGGCTTGGCAACCGGGGGGGAGGAACGCTTTGGTCGGCCTGGGAGGAAGACGAAAATAAGAAAGGAAAAGGCTGCATCCTTCGGAGTCGTCGATGACGGGAGAGCCAAGATTCCATGATTCAAGGAGACGACGGGCGATTGGGGGAAGAAAAGCAGTCATATTTGGGTTCTAAACAGACGGCGCTAAGGGGGGGTTGTCGCCGTGGAACTCGGGGTCAAAAACAGAGGGGCCTCGTACTAAAAATTAGTGTGAGTGGGGCTCCAGAGAGAGGAGGAGGAGCGTCTGCCGAAGCTTTGAAAGACCTGCTCACCGGGGAAAAAAAATTCGAGGCGGGGGGGAATTCAAGGACGGTTGCAGGCGGGCAGCGGTCCTCGAGCGAGCGCCGGGGGGCCGCCGTCGGTCCTAGTACGACGCGGGCCAGGAGGACGTGATCTTTCCACCAATACTGATTAGACGTCAATCGAACTGATAACTCCACGTCAGGCAAAGGTCCTGGCGGGAAAAAGCGTTGAACATTGCCGTCAGGGGGAGGTGACAGAACGACCCTTAACCCGTCTCGACCATGAAGTTGCATACGGGGGGGGCGGAGAAGGTCAGGCGCTGAAACAAAAAAAAGCGATAAGAAGTTTTCGATTGAGAAAGGGGGCTAACGCGGGTGGATGAGTCCCCTCAATGTGGCTTAGAGGGACCCTCCTTTGATAGCCTCAGAACGCTTCCCGTCGGAAAATGCTCACGGGGGCGAATCATCACCTGCGATCTATCAGATCAAAAAGGAGGTGACCACGTGCTTCATGATACCAGCAAAATGGCCAACGCGTCAAATGGAAAGCGTAACTCCGACGTTTGTGCCTGGCGCCCCGAACACAAGGGACGAATCGAGGGTCGCAGGGGCTTGGGTTCGTCCGAAAAAGAGGCGCGGCGTGCAGACGCGAGGAACGGCCGACAAAACGTGCGCGCGGTGGCCAACGTTCAGAAAAAACGACTCTTCGTCAAGATCGCAAGGAATCAGATCTGGGAATTACGCCAATCGACGGGGGAAAAAAAAAAAAGGAGAGCGCGAGACCCTCAAATAGGGATGCACCTCAAACGTACTCAGGTTGGTCAGGGGGCAAGTGTCTCTCAGAGCCGAGGTAGGGGATAGGGGATCGTCGAAGCAGGAAACGCAAGACCGAAATAGGAAAAGAAAAACAAGCAGAAAATACCTCCTGTTGCTAGCGGGGCGGGAAAAGGGCTGCCCTGATAGGAATAGGTTTGCGGCAATAAAGCCTCCGCGGTCTCAGTAAGTTTGTAAGGCCGGAACGATGGGGAGCAAGTGGTCATTGTGGCGGACCGATGCGTTTAAGACTTGGGAGTGCGACAGACGCATCAATGGGACATGGGACCTGAGGGTGTTAGAGGAGAAGGGTTGGTCCCGTGCCGGAAAGGTGTCAGAAAGGGTAAAACCGAATTTAAATTCCCTCCGTAGAAATGCAAAAAACATACAAGTGGTATACAAGCGTGAGCTTCCGAAAGCCAACCAACGTGTCATCAGGATGGCAAAGTAGGAATGTCGATGTGTCAGTGAAAAGAATACAGGCTGCCTATCAAAAAAAGGGCGGCGCGCTGGGGGGCGGGGTTGGATCAGTGCGGGGCGTGATCGTTGTAGAACGCAAGGGGGGGGGATTCAAACGCCGGGGTCCCTAGCGGGAAGAAAAGACCCGGGCGCCATCTGGAGGTCGAACTGCAATGGTGTGTAAAGAGCAACGGTCAAAGGAGAGA
>Ga0179593_1260411_pt1 | contig 12985 bp, 11 predicted proteins | sample CZODoug2_1_08_16_FD_185931 | JGI IMG/M metagenome (GOLD analysis project Ga0179593, IMG submission 185931) | Vadose zone soil fungal communities from Angelo Coast Range Reserve, California, USA - CZODoug2_1_08_16fungal (PacBio error correction) | ecosystem: Environmental > Terrestrial > Soil >...
CGGTGAATCGTCGTTTTGGAATTAAAGCTTCTGCAGCTGGCTTATACCGGAAGTAGCTCGCTGAAACGTAGCAGGCAACAGAGCGTAGGGCAAAGGGCGTGCCGAACGGACAACTTGGAGGGTTTCCCTGGGGTTATGAGCATGGACGAAAGGTCTCGACACCATAAACAAGGGGAAGCCGGTGCAGAAGCCAGCCTCGATTCCGCTAGACGGTAAAAACATCTGGTTAAACACGCCACCAGGTCGGCAGGAAAAAAAAACGACGCAGTCGGGCGCTGTCAAGGGCTAAAGCGAAATAGCTCACGAATCGGAAGTCCTGCCCGGTCCGGCGCGACGATTAGTGTGAAGGTCCTCGGCAAATAGCCGATCCGTGTGCTCTCGTTCAGGTAGACCGTCTGAACGCTATGAGAAATGGCGTAACGCACACAGATTTAACGCTCTATTCTAAAGTCCAACTCCTGACCAGGAACTGGCCTGGCCACAAAAATTCGGAATAAACTGCGCTGGACCGAAAAATTAGGCCCTCGTCCCTAACTCTTCAGCCGCGGCTGTTTGTTTGCTCTTTCGTCGGGGACAGAAACCGCTGAACAGGGGACAGTTCTACAGGGGTGATCACGGCCGCCGATTTCTAAAAAAAACAGGAGCTGGGGTTAAAGGTTATGCCTCTGGTTGAGCGGGGGACCGTGGTCCGTATGATGCTATACACATTTACGATTGGGGGGGGGAAAAAAAAGGGGGTTGAATTCCCTAAACGCGGCCGCTAAAAAAGCACCTAAATGGGGAGGGTCAGAAAAAAACCAGAAAATTCTTTCCTGGGCTTGCTCAAATCTCCAAGGATAAATACGTCGAAAAGCGGCTCTGGGGCCTGAACTACACATAGCTCACCTGAGGGTGATAGGGGGGGAGGCGTTCTTAGATCACGGGGGAGGGAAGGAAAGTCCATGCGAAGGATCGGATGGCGTGAAAATTTGCAGAGTGCGTCCTTTCCTTTTCGGGGGGGGGAAACAGTTCATTGTTCGAACACGTCATCGAACACCTCTAGAGAGGGTTCCTCTGCGACCGTCTTCTGGGTTTACCTGTCACGAAGCCCTGGGCTCAAAAGAGGATGTTGGAGGTCGCTGCTGTAAAAATCTCGCTTTATCACTTTTGGCAATCACACAGTCATGAATATGTAAAAGGTGTCAGGAAAAATCTGCAGGAGGAGTAAGCAGGGGACGAAGCGTGCAGAGACTGTGGCAGGAAGGGCAGCCTTAAAACACGAGGTGCCTGGTCGCGTGGGGCGACGGGCAAGACATCTCTCCACGTTGCGTTTCGAACGAGGGGGGGGGTCGGGTAAATCTTGATCAAGCGCGCTTCGCAGTCAAGCCAAACGGGGGGAAGGAGTATAGAGTCGCGTCCTCATCATCGAGGACAGACGGGGGGCAGGGGTGGAAGGGAAACATCAGGGAGTCACTCTTCATCCTGTTTCGGTCAGGCGTACGGGCTGCATAGTACGCAGCTGAGTTTGTAAGTAGTGAACTCTAACCTGAGGACAACGGAATCTAGCTGCTAGCGGAGGGGTCGGCGAAGGAGGGAGGAGAATGGGGATATCAGTCTCTGCCGAAGGGAGTTTTCTGCGTGGCTGGGACATTAAAAGAGTACAACGTTCGTCAGACATCAAAAAGCAAACACGCAACTTCCCGCACTCTAAAACTTATAGGGCGAAGGATTGGATATGGTGGTTGGGGAAGTCAAAAGGGGAAAAAACTTTTCTGCGCGGTGGAAAAAACTAGCACAACGCTGAATTGAAGTCGACAAGGAAAACAGCTAAATTTCACGCAGGAATGTCGCCGGCGTGGCAGGGGTGAGAGTCTAGGCTCGCAGCGTGACAGCCTGTGTCCAGGGGGGGAAGGACGGAAAGGAAGACACTGGGACGTCGTCAACTCCACTTCTTTCGCGATCGGGGGGGCCACGGGGGGACAAATCCATCGTCAACTACGGGTCACAAGCTGGCGGACCGGCTCTCTTGCTATCTGGGCCAATGCTCAGCTGTTTGCACTTCTCCTAGAGGCGCGCTCCAGTTAGAACCGAACGGGCCGCGTGCGCCGAAAGAGGCCTCCTTGTACTTAGGCGACGCTCATCTTGGGCGGGCTCCTGGGGGGTTTCCCGAGGGGACTGAGAAGCTTCATATAAAGAAAATTCCAAACTCAGGAATAGAGGGGGTTAAGGGCAGCAAGGGGCGGGGCGAAGGAAAAAAAAAAAGGCATGGCCCATCATGCGGCGTTGGTCCCGCGTGTAGGAAGGACTCAGCTATGAACATCAGAAAACAGGCTGAAAAGAATAGGCAAGCCCGGGAAGGGACGCGGCTGTAGCGACAATAAAATCAGGAGAAGACGAAGGAAGTCACGGAGCCGGGCCAAAGGACCAAAGTGCGCTGCGAAAAAGGGCTACTGGTGAACCTGGCATGACTTTCAAAAAGGAAAACTGATGGCGACAAGGAGGCGGATGAGAAGGAGTAAAGGCATGCGGGTACGCAAAAGAGTGAAAAAGCGCCGAAGAAAAAAACGAACTAGTCTTCTAACACGAAACCTCTCTCCCAGACGACGATATGAAAGAAAGAAGTTGCAGCGAGGCGGCTAAAAGGGCAGACAACGAGCGCAAGGGAAAAAGGAAAAGGAAGGAGCTCTTGCCACTGGATGCGGCATACTCGATCGGCAATAGATAAGCCGGGGCGACTCTAAGTGGGGGCAAGATCGGAGAAAGACCGACAACTCTTCTGTTTTGACGCGGGGGTCAACCTGTCGGGGCTGTAGAGTCAGGGTTTACGGCGACGGGAACTTCAAGAAAATGCGCAATCCGTAAAAAGTACAGGAAGGACATAAGTCTAGCCAGGGCTTAATAAGGGCCATTCAGCCAGAGTGGGTCTAACATCGAAAAAGTCTTGGGTTCCAGAAAACGTGTGGCGGAGTAAAGGTGAGGGGGAGTCGGACTTTCTAAAAAAAAACAAAAAAAAGAAGTGGCTCGGCATTTTCGAAGCCGGGGCCTATTACTAGATCTGTGAGAAGCCGTGGGAAGATGAGGTTTATTCTCGTACAAGTGCAAGCCCGAGTTGTTCCTGTGTCATTTACAAGGCCAACTGTTCTGCGCGAAGCTCGAGGCTGTCTCGCTCACAAAAAACGAGGAGGAGAACGGCCGCGGAAGGTGAAAAAGGCGGAAAAAAGAGCCGCTCAGGCTGGCAGGCTATCTGAGCCCCCAGGTCAGTTCATGGGCTGGGCAGAGACCCGCGCGGGACAGGAGCGGCAAGAGCGTAGAGGAGAGGGAGGAAAGGGAGGAGTCGGCAGAACCTTCCCGGGCGATCAACTGTTCTGAGCTATAATATCTTCTTATTTCCCTGTTAAGCGAAGAGGTTCTTCAGGTCAAGTGGCACGTTGTAGGCGGAAGCAGGGGGCCGGGCGGGGGTGAGGAAAGAGTCACGGTGATCTTGGAGCCGGGGGGTATGTACGAAAGGCTGAGACGAGCTTTAAGTGTCTGTAGGGGGACCCGGGGTAAAAGAGGAAGAGAGGCCACCAGTGCGTGGACAGCTTCAAGAAACGCCGGAGGGCGCACGAAGGAGAGAAAATACTACTGGATTAGGTCCCAGGAGGTAAAAGGCAGGTTGTATATTCCTTATGGCGGTCGTTCAATTGTTTAGATAGGGAGCGTCAGTGGGGGGGACCAAGTCGGTGGGTAACCGGAAGAGTCAAAAAAACATTCTTGACCGTTCAGGATTTTGGGTGCATGAGGTCTTGGGACTGGCAGAAGGAATTGAAAAAGTGACGACAGGTGTAGATTTTTCGCCCGGAGGGGGGGGGGGTTCAAAAAAAAATACTTGGGGCGCTTTGCTAAGGCTCGAACATTGGGGATGGGAGATGTTGGAACCGGGGTTGGCCGTAGCGTCCTTTCAGTCCTAGACAGAACTGACTCGGTAAAATTGCTGGTGGGGATACTTACATGGATTTAAGTGTCCCGGTCCGGGGGGGGGGGGGGTGGGGAGGGGCTCAAGAAAAGGGGGGGCTCAACCCTGGGCCAGGGAGGTAAGCTTCGCTCGCCGGACCCTGGCGAACCTTATTCAAACAGGCGGCGGCAGAATGGCTCCAACGGCCTCGTTGCCATTTCTGGAAAGGAAGAAAAAAAGAAATGAAGTTTTGAAAAATTTTGTTATAAGGCGACAGAGGGAGAAGGTCAAACGGGATGGTCACAGAAGGAAGGAACAACGTGGGGGGGAAAGCCGGCGCCCCCCGGTGTGAGGCGTAGATACGGCTGAATCGGCGCAGCTCCTCAGCAGAGGTAGTCAAAGCAGGAAAAGGGCGGAGTAAACAGAAGGGGAGAAAAGGCTATCCCAGAATCAAGGTCTATCACCCTCGCGTATGAAAGAAAAGATTGGAGCCTCACGAAGGAAAATCTGGAGGAGGGGGAGGGAGAGCTTACGCAATATAGAATCGAACTACACATCCAGGCGCAGCGGAAGCGAAAAGAGCAAGAAAAACCTTTCCTCCCCATCTTCGCCCTCTCTTCTCTAAAACCATTGAGAGGTCGGACCTGGTCAGTTAACTACGTGACGGGGGGTATGGGAGTGGAAGAGAAGAAAGGGGACGCGAACATCAGCTTTGAAGACCCGAACCCTAAACATATCCAAAGCGCATGACGGAGGAATGGAGGACGCGTCGGGCCAGGGAAGGGGGGGGGGGGGGGAGGGGGCGGGTGATTGGAAAAAGGGAACAGACGAGGAAAGGGAGCAAATTTAACGATTCACATCGTCATCGGGTGTGGTTGCAAAAAAAAAAAAAAAAAAAAAGGATCAGCCGGGAACAGCAACGTCGAGGGGAAAGACATCGAGAAGGAAAGACGGATGGGTCAGGATGATCGAGGGGGTTTGGGGCACTAAAGTAACTGGGAGGGGAGTGGAAAAGGAGTGAAAGGACACCCTTGCCAGATAAAACTATTGATGGGTAACAGTAGTCTGGAAGACAACGGAAAAGGATGCGTACCGAATTGTAAGAGGATTCGAGCGCGGAAAAATATAACGACCCGTCTGGGGGGGCGATGACCTGGTGTTTACTTGCTATTACTGAAGGGGGGGGGAGAAAGGTAGGCGCCGCCGGAGACCAGAGGGAGATCTACAGGGCAGCACGGGTTAGTCCCTTGGAAAACTCATAGGATCGCGGGAAACTCGCACCCATTTGAGGAATTAAGAACAGGCCGGGGGTGTATGTAACTAGCGTCTATCGAAATCAAATCAATCAATATTTCCGGGGGAGGGTGGAGGGGGACGCTTAGTAGAAAGTGAAATAGCTCGCGAGAATTCACGGGGGCTTCTCTCAACCATCCCCTGGCGCCTACGCGGGGTGATCGGGGTTCACGAGCTCTACTTAGGCAGCAGCGGTTCTCGCCATTATCGCTCCCATCTCAAAGACACCAAATAGTCTATCCTTTTCGCCGCGCATCAGATTAAAGTGAAAAAAAAAAAAAAAAAAAAAGCGTGGCGAAAAATTCACTCTTTATCTCGAGGCATCGACAACGTAAATCACGCTACGGAGTCTGAACACAGAACGAGCATTACTTCTAATTTAGGGATATAGGGTCTATCGAATGGGGGAGAGCCGGGGGGACCAAGAACAAATCATCATCCTTACGGGGTTGGGGGACATCTTCCTGGGAGGGGAAAAATTCAGGGTCCAGGGTAAGGAAACTATCAAAAAAAAAGTGAGATGTATGGGGGAGCCAACAAGACGCCCTGCGATCCGATGTGCGGGGAAAAAAAAGGGGGTTTGGAAGCGAATATCATTGGGAAGGAGCGGACGCGGGAGAAGGACGGGGTAAAACGAAACTTTCTTTAATCCCGTTTCCTTGGGAAAAAAAATCTTGACGTAAAGAAGTCACGGTGCCGCTCAAGCGGTCAACTTGCAGTAGGACAGCAGGGCACCTAAAAGGGCCCAGAGGGGATCAGGTGAGAAGAACATAGCTTTTGGACTCATCGAATCCGCAGGACAGAAGAAGGACGGGTAGGAGGCTGATCTGCTCACTTGTCTTTCTTTCATGTCCCAGCTAGATTAAGAACCAGAAGGTTAGCTAACAGCGCTTTATTAACCAAAGGGAAGTGAAAAGAAGTTCGACACGAACCACTTCCTTTGACCGATCTCGCGGGGGCGTTGGGTGGCAGGGAGTACGGAAAAGGGGACTAAAGGATCAGGCTCGGAAATGTCATTATCTCATTGTGATTAGGTTTGCGGAAGGATTGCCTACGGTGTGGCGGAAGGAGGGTCGGGGAAGAAGAGATTATCTCTGTTCTTTTCTCCGTATTGGCGGAATCTGATAATACAATTGGATCGAAATTTGAGAAAACATCTCGTTCCTCTTGGACGAAATTCTCAAACGAGAAAACGAAATTGCATCTATGTTGCGTAAACATCTAGTAGGATGACGTCCACTGACGGAATAGAGAATTTTTTCAGAACAAGACCCGAGTCTCAGATGTCTCATACACAACAAAAAAAGGGAATGTAGGGAGAGGTATTTCTGGAAAAAGAGCGGAGGGGGGGGCTCAACAAAGTTCTTAAACTGGTCGCGAACCATTCTCGCCTGGATCTTTGCCAGACAAGAAGGCGATGGAGGGGATTTCAGGGGGGGTACAGAGGAACAAAGCTGGGGTATAGAAGGAAGAGAAAGGTCAGGCGATAATCACGTCTCAGGTCTGAAAATCTACATCTAAACTTCTTCGCCTGCAACAAGAGAGAGACGCGCAAAAGAGATTTCTGGTCACGCAACGAGGCGGGACAGAGAAAGTAGGGGAGAAAAGAGAGAGACTCCCCATTTCGGCGTGATCGAACATTCCTTAAACATTCTCGATATCTGGCGCTCACGGGAAAGTCGGAGAAGGCTGTGTGCTTGCGGTAGACACGTTTCATCAAAATATGCTTCCTGCAAAGGCTGGGAGAGCGTCTACTAGGAGAGGGGCCCGCGGTGGGGAGAAAGGGAAAAAGCGGCTGTCGAAGACGTCGGTACCATCTCATTCTCTCACTGTCCCTCATGCTAAAAGAAAAGGGGGCGCGCGGGGGGGAGAGGAGACCGGGTACTGCGGATTCTTCGATGGGGGTGGGGTGGGGGGGTTGGAAAAGGTGACCCGAAAGGGTCGAGACACGAGGAAAAGCGGTGGCGGGAGGGGGGGGGCCGAAACTGAAGGCACGTGGGAAGTGGGGGGGCCCATCCTACACACACGTAACCGCGAAACGGTCCGGGCTTTCAGGGGGGAAGAGGATTATTGCGTGCTCGCAAACCGACGTTGCCTGTCTGGGAGTCTGGTGCTCTTGGTCGAACGAAAGAAAAAAAGGGGATTCTTAAGAAGACGCATTACAGATCAAGAAAGAAAAAAAAATGTCGGACCTGGGGGAAAATTCAGGAAAATAGCGATATCCCGAGAGCTAAAATGACAGGCTCGGGGGGGGGACGGTTAGACAAGGAGAGTGGGAGGCGGGAGGGAGAAAAAAACTAGACAGAAGAGAGACTTCCAGCTCCTAGGGTTCACCATTCAAAAGGACGTGTAGTCTAGGCTATCTTCTCAGGAAATCTCCGGGCGGAGCTGGAACACGCTACTGTTCCAGGGCTATTAAGCCGACGAACGGGAGGCATCTCGAGGGGCGGAACGCTGCAGGGCAAGATAAGAGAGAGTGAGCGAGGGAGGGGGGGAAAGGTCTAGGGTCATCGCCCGTTTTGCGTGAAGGGGCACTTTGGAGCCTTCCCTTCAGCTTCGTCGTTAAGCTCGGGGGGAAGGGGGAAGGACTCGAAGTCTCCAAATGCCGCCCGAAAGCACAAATGAAGTTCATTACTCGTCAAGGCGATTGGGTGGACTGCAGTAGCTTAAATCAGGCGGAGGATGTAGAGAGGGGGGGTACGGTCAAGGAGGGGAGAGGGTTTAGTGAGGCATCGCGGGAAAAAAAACACTCGTGCGATATTTCAGGGGCAACTAACAAGTTGGGCAACAAGACGATCTGATTCTATTCGGAGCTTCGACGGACTTTCGCTCGTTAAAATGAGATCGCGTGACGACGTGGGATGTTTCGGGGGTGCATCTGCAGAGGAGTCTCTTTCTTAGCCCATATACAGTTCCTCAACGGAGGAAGAGCATCTTGAGCCTGGGAAGTAGGGATAGGTTTGTGTGGGGGTTGGCAGCGATTCATAACGTTTATGTTCTAGGCTGATAGGGAAAGATCTCAGGGGCCTTCAGCCAAAAAAAAGAAAAAAAGCGTCAAATTCGTACATGGGAAAAAAGGGTCGCAGGGGGGCGGGACAGGGAATGGTCGCCGTCAGTTTTCAGGAGAGAGTCGAGCGAACATGGTAAGCCTTTCAAGGCTGGGGCTCGGCACGAAGTTATCTTCTTCAAACGGGTCAACACGAGGAAGGACGCGGGGTCGTTGGGCTGGGGAAGACGGCGGACCCAAGCGAGGGAAAAGTAGGGCGGGCATCGGGAGAAAATTTTTCTCAGTGCGCCTGACCGACTTCGAGTCTCGGAACCTATCGAAAAACAAAAGGGGAGCTGGCTGGAGGAAGCGGGCTACGACTCTCCCTACTCTCAAGGAGAGAAAGGGGCGTAGGAGGACCCATCGGGGGGGGCGACGGCAAAAGGGGCCTTATCCGGAACTTGAGACTCTTGTTCTATCTAAAAGGAAACGTATGACAACAAACCGGATATAGGGGGCTTGGCAGCGATGCAAGTGGCTTCCGAGGTAAAATGTTCTGGCGTACTGTTCTGGTGAGCCGCGTTCCAATTGCCAAGCAGCATACATACAGCATCTAGTTGCATCCACCGAGAGAAGGAAGAGGTTGACCAAAGCCAAAAGCGGTAACTAAAAGTCTTACAAATATCAAAACTTATCAAGTCTTAGTCAGTCATAAAAGTGGAGGAACAAGGCCGGCTAGCGGCTCAAGGGCCTAATTGAGGGAACGTAAAAAACGGGACAATGGCTTCTCTTAGGGCTGTACAGCGCTAGACTGGCACGGGGGCAGAAAAGTCTTTATTTGTGCTAAGTACAGGATCGTCCTGGAGGTATCCCGCTAAAACAAAAACAAGGACCCGAGCCCGCAGAAATTGAATCAGAAGTTTATATCAAAAGGGGCGGATAAAAGAGAAAGGGAACGAAATGGCTATTATTCTCTTTTGTTCACTCTACTTCAAAGGGGTGGGAAAAAGAAACGCAATAAAAAAACAAAATCTGACAGGGAGGGCAAAATCAACGAAATGCCTGATTCAACACTACGCGCTTATGAAAGGAAGTCGTTTTCACAGGACCTGGGTCAAGCAGGTAGACAGGGGGGTAAAGGGAGAGCTTCGAAGGAGAAAAGATCCTGAAATAAAGGGCGGGCTACTGAAAAGTAGAAGTGGCGGGGGTGCAGACTGAGAGAGTCCAGTCAGTCCTAGGGCCGACAGCAGGGGAAAAAAGAAACGAGAAGGAGATTCTTGTCAAACGTTGGGTCCGTGTATCTTCCGGAAAGGGGAAGACGTCAGGTAAACAATCGAGTTCTACATAGAGAAACAAAGTCATTTCCGAAAAAAGGGCACGACCGAGGGTGCATGAAGACCGAGTTCGAAAAATAGACTGAAAGGAAGTCTCGTATTCAGAGAGCAACTATGGCTGCTGAAAGTTCGGGAGTTCCATGCTTAGTCATTCCTCGAATTACAACACCAAGAGGGAAAAGGAGTAGGAGAGCTGCAATCGAGTAAGGGGAGCGAGAGCCCGTGCGCTGCAGGAACTTCTGTTCGGTCACGCGTTCTGAGTTTTCAAAGGAAAGTGTCGAGAAAGAAAAAGAGTTCACAGGAATAAGGTCGGGGGAGAGAAGGGTCGCGCTAGGGGGTGGGGGAGGGCGAGAAAACTCAGGGCCACTTAAGTCCTATCACTCTTCTTACGAGTAAACGTTCTAAACCGGATGTTCCTCGGTAAGGAGCACGGGGGAGTAAACCACGCTGGAGGGCCGTCAAGGAGGGGGGAAAAGGAACCGGAAACTGGATAGAACGGACGTTATAGGGGAAGGGGGAATACTGGCGCCTAGGGGGGGGTGGTGGGGGTGGGTGGTGAGTTCAGAGTGTGTACAATCGTAAAGGAATGAAATAGGAAGGAACCGGAGTCTGTGACCACGGCGGAGACGTTATATTCTTACCAGACGCCCTTGAGGGACGGCACCTGAGGTCGTTTAGTGCTCGTAAAAATGCCGGCGGAGGGGGGCAGCTCTATTATAACGGCGTCAGGTAACAACGAGACACTAGGATCTACTCTTGACCCGTACGGGGTCACTCAAAACGTGGGGGTGCGGGATGGTGTCGGTCGAAAATAAGAGGTCAAAGAAAAATGGACTGGTACCTCGCTTCTCTGACAAAATCAGGCAAGTATCAAACAGATAGGGGCAGAAGAGGGGAGATTTAGTGAACAGGGGGGGGGGAGTAGCCTGAAGCATCGGGGAGTACAGGCTGGGAAGAGGAACTAGGGGAAATAAAGTTCTGTTCCTACTTGAAAAGATTCGTCAGGGAAGAGAACTGCCGCTCGGCGCAATCTGCTGGGGCCTGGCTGGGGGGGATAGCGCTAACAGGCCGGGGGGGAACTCTTGCACACATACAATTGAAAGGGGGCAACAAGGTCAAATCGAAACTGCCCTGAGGTGCACTTGGCTTGATCTACTGTAACAAAAACTTACTTTCTCTATCCTTGTGGGTTCTAGCTTTGTTATCCGACTCGGTTGTGACGCTCACCCGCTCACGAGGGGGCAGGCGGGGAAAAAGGAATCTCGTCAGGGGGGGGGGGGGGGTTTTTTCTGTCGTCTTATACTTCAGCACGTCTATAACCAGACGGCACATGATAAGATTCCTATGCAGAGTCACAGGGAAAAAAAAGAAGGGGGGGGGGGAGAAAAGAATAAAAAAGCAGGGGATCCTCGAACAATCTAAGCTTAGCGTATTAGCCACATCCAAAGCAATAGATCGCGGCCAGCTTGGGGGAATTACCGTACATACCGGCTAAGTGCGATGGCAAACGCATGCGGGAGGCGACGGGCGGTCCGACGCGAATCGGCAGGGGAGGAACGCATTCCCGAAGACGCGGTCGAAGGTGGGAGTATGGTAAACGTTCAGGAAAGAGGAGGTGGACAGTCAAAGAGTCAGTCGTCGACCTATTCAGTTGAGTTGATCAACGATGGCAAAACATAGCTATCGTGATCGCAGTAGATACGCGCGCCGAATGGGCGTTGATGGGTGCGACGAAAGTTCTCTGAGGGCATAAAGCGGCTCATCATTGTCTATACGGGGCAAGAGAGAAAATAATGCAGGCGCAGGCGAGCCGCGGATCGTATGGATAGGCCGACTGGTGGCAGACAGTATAGTCAGTGTGAAAATGAAGGTCAAAGGCGTGACGAAGTCAGTGTCATGATCATCCGGAAAGAGAACTGCGTGACAGGCGCGACGCGAACAATAGGTAGGGCGCTCAGAACACGTCGTAGCATTGAGCCCTGCACTTAGATGGAAAAAAAACGGTTGGAAAGGGAGGCTAAAGGGAGCTTAAGGAAACACTGATACCATCTTGAAAAAAGTGACTAGTTCTCACCACGGGGTAAGGGGGATGTGCGCCGTGACAAAACTCCACTTCTCAAAAACACAAGTGTCTATTAGCCGGGCATCCTGGGGGGGCTAGGCAGCGTAGAAGTCAACAAAAATCGGCAGCATTTATCAACCTATGTCGCGCTTTGCAATTGCAAGCGGCTTCACGGTACGGCTCGCGCGCATCACTTGATTGCGTTTAACGGGCAGGAGATAGACGTGGTGAGTCATAAGTCGTGACTAAGACATTCGGCTCTTTTAACGCGTTGGGCCCCATGGCGACACACAACCACTCTCTTGCCGGGACCGAGGCGAAAGTAATTCGTGGATGAGCACACCGGGGAGAAACTCTCTAACGGAGCTCTAACCACGCTCATCTCACACGTACGCAGATCGCGTTAGGGAGGGCATCGCGGATGGAACAACGACACGGAATCTCGTTGATTGAGAGGAAATCCGTGGGGGGAAGGACGGAGTCTACTTTGTGGAGAAAACGGAGCCTTAGCACGGCGATCTGGAGCCGCAAGAGAAAAACGAAAGATGGGGTTCAAAACGTAGATCACCGTTAAAAAGCGGTGAAGAGGCATGGGCCTGTCCAAGTCACCAAGGGAAGCGCCAAGGATCCTGGGGGAAAAAACTGGTGGGGGGGCAGAGACTCTTATTTCGACCATCGGTGTCCGACGGATTGCAACGGCGGCCACCCGAAAAAAAAGCTCGCGCCGCTGGAAGACATGTTACAAGCTGCATCGCTAAGTATTTGGAATCGGAAGAAGCGAGCAGCGTGCCGGCCAGCGCCAGTCGGGCGGAGGGACGTCGAGGGGAGCCCTAGGCCTGTATGTGGGGGGGGGGGGGGGGGGGGGGTTGGGGGGGGGTGGAGAAATGTCGCATGGGTGGAACCATGCGGGTCGGAGGTCTCTTGTATGACGCAAAGTAAATATCCGAAGGGTCTAGGGCATAGGCCCAGGTATCTATTCGTGCGTATTTCTTGGGCGTCTTACGGAGGCATGAAAGGGCGGTAGACCATAGTAGACAACTCTGCGAGTCTACTAAAAAATCTATGGACTTGTCGGATCTCCGGGAAGTCAGGTAAAAAACGAGGAGGAAGAGGAGGTACGGGGGAGGGGGGGGGGGGAAGGTGGCGGGAGGGTCTGGCATTGGGCTAATTTGCAACCGTCCATGGGGGGGGGGGGGGGCACCGGTCAGGGGACTTTGAAAAAGCTGCCCTCAAAACCCCACCACCCCCCCAACCCCTCACACCCCTCTACCCAACCACGCAACAACCCCAAACAACCTCTCCATCCACGCAGGGATGGAGCCCATTGTAACAGTGTAGTAGGAAAACTTCCTGCGAGGGATAGAAGGAAAAAAAGCGCAAGTGATCTCAAAACCCTC
>Ga0179593_1283208_pt1 | contig 12985 bp, 14 predicted proteins | sample CZODoug2_1_08_16_FD_185931 | JGI IMG/M metagenome (GOLD analysis project Ga0179593, IMG submission 185931) | Vadose zone soil fungal communities from Angelo Coast Range Reserve, California, USA - CZODoug2_1_08_16fungal (PacBio error correction) | ecosystem: Environmental > Terrestrial > Soil >...
TTTCTGCCGGAAGGAAAAGAAAGTGAGCACATCAGGAGGGGGGGAACCCGGGAAAATGAGAAACAATCACAGGCTTGGTCTTCAAGGAGCCCGAAGCAACGGGGGGGCCATTGTCGAGGGGCAATATCGGCGACAACACGAAACAGGTACGAAAATGCATCCCGGAAAACACTAACCACATTAAACTACAAAAAATGTGGACTGGGGTGGGAATCTCGGAGAACCACAGCTGGGAAGGTCATGAAGGACGGATTACCGGAAAATCGAGACGCTGCGATTGGAGGATGAGACGGCTCTTACGAGGGGGGACACTCGTGAAAAAAGAAGGCTTGGCAACCGGCGCGCATTTCGGGACCTAGGGAAAACGGAACCCGGACATTTAATCCTCATAAAAAAAGAAATCGGGGGATCAGTTGATGGAATGGGGGGCAGGTGGACCAGAGCAGGTATGGGGTTAGGCTGCGGATTCAAAACCCTAATACACGGGGGAGACACATCTCTATCGAAAAAAAAAAACGAATGACTACCGATTTCGATTCCAATTAACATTTCAAAGTCCTATAATGAAAGGGGTTCCGTAAAAAGAGAAGAAGATGGGCCAAATAAAAAACGATGCCAAGGCCGCAAAAACAGCCCCGCAGGCGGAAGGGTTAAAAAATTCTAACGGACCGAACAGGTTCAGTAAGGGGAAGGCAACTTTACCTTGTTTCATAATGTCTGATGTGGAGAGATTCACAGTGGCCTAGGGGAACGCGAATGTTATGGGAAAAGGAAGGAAGGGTTCCAGACGGAAACATTGGTGCCATTGAGGACAGGACGGTCCACGAGAAAAAACTGAGAAAGCATTGTAATCTCATGGTTAGACAAAAGCTTGATCTGAATAGCTCGTTTGCAGGGTATACAGGTAAAAGGAAGGGCGACAGAATATCGCTGGAGGGGGAGGAAGAGGAGTACTGACTGAGCGGGTGGGAGAAATTGCATCTGTGCGAGGTGGTGGACAGCCGCTGACAAAGGCAGGAGTGCCTTAAAGTGTTTTTGAAATAACCTCAAACACTGAAAACAGGGAGGAAATAAAATCCGAAGGGTTTAAGGGGGCTGAAGGACCTATTGGATGTTGGGAAAAAAGTTCAAGAGCGGGTAAGGGGTTGGGAAAGGTTTTGCACAACTGGCGACATATCTATGGAGGTAGGCTAAAACAGGAAAAAATTTCGATGGAAAAACACGCGTAAGCAACCAACAATATCCAACGGGGGAAGCCAAAAGAGCAAGCGCTGTACGAAATGTCATTGGGAGAAACCGCTTCAGAGAGTCCGACGGAGATGTGGAAACAGGGGCTCAAGATCGGGGGTTGTCCACGAGGGAAATCATAAACCATCCACTGAAACTTGGGGAGAGGGGGGAGAGTGCCTATTAATTTTCGGAGATCGAGAAAACACAAAAAAAACCAACACCGGAGGGAAGGAAAAAAAAGGAAAATAGACCCAAAAGTTGGGGAGGCGATTGCAAGAGCAAGGGTGTGTTAATGTGAAGGGGGTCCCTGAGGAACCCCGAAGATATGAGGGAACCATGGGCCTGGTCGGAGAGGCTATGGTGGACTGTTGTGCCAGCGTTTCATCAGTGCAAGACCGGGCCGTGCGGTCCAGGGCGGCCCTGTTGGGGGGATATTTGGGGGTTTGGTTTCAAGAGAAAACGCCGATAGGGGGAAAGGACAGACGTTTGGCACAATGGCCGACCATCTGTAGACTAGCACAGGAAGCAAAAAGGCCGATCGACTGAAAGGCAGGAAGCAAACCTAAATTAATCAACTTACTCTGCCAGGCTTGGTTCCTCAACATTAAAAGGGGGGGGTGAAGGGTATTGTCCAAAAATGGCTGAGGGGAATCAGTCAGTGCACGCCTTGGGTGGAAACCTGGCGACACCTGGAAGAACATCAAAAGAAGGCGGAAGGTAAAGCCTCTCAGGCACTGAGTTCTGTTCCGAAAAAGTTAACTGGCTCGGCAGATCTTCTTTCGCAGGTCAGAGGCTAATCGGAAGACGAATTGTGGCAAGAGGGGAAGAAATGGGAGAGAGAACATGTTTCAAATGGAATTTTGAGGGGAACTTCAAAGTCAAATTCACCGAGCTCCTGAAAAGTAAAGGGTTGAAGATACTTTCCAAATCAGAAACCGCCATAAAAAGGGTGAAAGTATAGGTCTATCCAGAAGAAGTTCTTTCACTAAAAAACCGTTTTCCACGCCGCGCGGACTGGGGTGCGGCCAGGTGGAGAGGTGGAGCGGAAGGAAAGGGTGTTCTTTCGGAGTTTGGGCCGAACTGAGATATAACGCGGGAAAGGGGAGCATGTGGAGAAAGAAAGGGAGGAACTACAGGTCCTCTCAAGGGCATAAGCGGTGAAATACGGCCACCTTGCGGGGCCTCCCAGCCTGAAAACAAATTGACGTAACCGGGCAGATTAAAAGGGGGGGAAAAAAGGATGATCGTCTCGGTGGGATCGTTTGTCGCAGGGGGGGGACGGCGCCGTTGACGAATGTCCCTTTCACCTGGGGGTCCCTCCTTCAAAACGCCAAAAGTTTCACATGTGGTCATCAGGAACTCATCCATAAGAAGCAAGTCTCGATTGAAAAATGAGAAAGAGTAACCTTGGGGACGCCGGATCAAAAAAAGAAAACTTAAAAGTGTGTCAGGGGTTTCGCGGGAAAAGTATTTCCTGATTCAAAAAGAGGAGTGACGTGGTTTTTTACGCGAGGAACCGGCGAAGAAAAGGGAGTCAAACATCACCGGCGAATAAGGGAACTTCCTGGAAAACGGGATGCTCAATTTAACCGGGTGTTTGGAAAAGGGAGTAAATGAAGTAGAACTGAGGATGTCCGCCGAAAGGGCTCTAAACAACAACAACTTATGAGGGAAAGAAGATCGAACAAAAGCAAAGAACCCACAGGACTTCCTCAACCCGGAAAAAGGTAAAGAAATGAGCTCAAAAGGGAAAGGTCAAAAATTCGAGCTGTTTCCAAATTGTGATTTGCCGCGGGTCGCCGCCGTATTCGAAAAACCAACAAACAAAAACCAAAATTCAAAACACTACACCACCGAGAAAGTAAAAGGGGGGGGGGTCAAGGGGGTCATGGGGGAGAACCAAAGCTGGTCGGCGAGCATGCGTTTCAAAGACGAAAGGGTGGGAGGAGGGAGGTCAAGCCAGGCATGCGAGAATCTGTGAACATCCTGCGAGAAATCCGAGTCTGGAAGAAAAACTTTGAGAAAAACGATATGAACGGCGCGGACATCGAAACACTCTGGGGGGAAGACAAAGAATATCTATAGGAAGAAAGATGGAACGGCAAGATGCAACCACCAGTTTGGGGGAAGGGACGAAGTACCAAAGAAGGGAACGTTGAGATGCATCCTAAACGAGGAAATACAGGAGTCAAGCCGGGGATTCTGAACACGAACTTTCACGGGACACGTCGCATTTGGGGTTCCTGATACAAAGGAAAAGAAAAGGGTTGCAACTCCTTCCAAGGGGCAAACAGCCCACTGCTGGTGTAACAACTGTCGAACATGTAGGTCGCTACTAGATACGTCCCGTGTGTATACAAGAGGGGAAACTTGGCCAGTGACAATTGTCGAAAGTTAAAGGGTTTATGACCCTGTGAAATGGTACGAAAAGTGGAAGATGGGCTCAGAGAATCTTAAAAACGCTGGGCCTACGCCCAGCAGGATAGATGGTATCCTAGAATAAAGGAAATGAAAAAAAGGATTCTGCAGAGGCTAGACTTGAACTTCCTGTAACAAATAAATAGAGAGAGCGAAGTGAGCGTACGAAATGCGGCGGTGGGAAGTCGCAGGGGGGGGAAACCTAAAATCTGCGGTCATGTTGGGTGGGAAAACAAGACCAGGTCAATTGGGAGGGACAATCCTTCATATTTAAGGAAAAGAAAGGCAGAGGGGGGTTTTGTAAGGAATTGCTTTGAGCTCTTTCAAGTGGGTGTTTCTGGGGGTAGACTTAGATAGGACCGAGGAAACCAGTCTAAAGAGCTCAATCGAGATTGGTCGTGGAAAGCTGAAGAAGAGAAAACCACACAAAATATTGGCCCACATCCATTATCCAGAAAGAAAAGGAAAGTTATGAGGAAGTCAAGGTCTCAACCCAGTCAACCCTTCATACCGATGCAGCGTACAAGGAATCGCCAGGAAGCTTCAAATCTCGGAAGAAAAGACATAGACAAGAAAAAAAAAAAAAAAAAAAAAAAAAAAATGTGAGCGTGCAGCGGGCCCTTCCGGTTTTTCTGGAAGATAGACAACAACGGAGGGGAGAGGGTCTAGCAAGAAAACGTAACTGACCAAGAAAAGGTAATGTTTTTAATGGGGGGAGGGTTTGGGGGCCGGATCACCCGAAGATGCGAGCCTTTCCCATGAATCCCCGCGGGGAAAAGGCACCGGGGTTTGGGAAAGTTCCGAGGCCGTCCTTTGTCGGAAGGGGGTCACAAGACCAAAAATGGTTGGAAGTTTTGTGGTGGATGATACGGTCGGTGGCCAGCGAATTCGAGCGGGCTGTCTCATTGCGGAAGCATCGAGACGAAGCAACCACGGGAAACTCTAGTTAAAATGAGAAGGACTTGACAAACAACCTCTCAATGGGAAGGCGGGGAAGAACGTAAGGCATCGCTGTTAAGGAATCTAATTTGATTAATTGGGGAAAAAAAATTGACCATAAAAGCACTCCCTTGAGGATTCCCCAAAGGACCGGGCGGCAATCCGCGGGGCAGCGGACCAGAGTACCCTGGCCTTTTTAGGGGGTAAGACAAGTGAAGGAGTAGAGGAGAAGCTCCTCAGGAGTCGCTTCATTAGGTCTCTCGAGTAAGAGAAATGCGTCGAAGTTTCCGGAGACGTGACAATGTTGCGTGTGCTGGTCTGTGGGGGTTCGCACAAGAGTTCAAAAAAAAGGCCTTGTGACATCAGGTGGCAAATTACAAAAGAGCGTGGGCACCCAGACAACTGTGAACGGACAGAAGCCCGCCTTTACTGATGGAAAAATTAATCGTAATCCCGCCTGAAAATGGAGGGGGAAACGTGGAAACGTTTGGGCCAACGGCAAGACTTGTCTTGGAGGGTTGGCATGTGGAGAACCGGCAGGGTTGACTCGTTGTGGGGGAAAGAAGGGAAGCTAACTAGCACTGAGGAGGGACAGAGTCCGGTCGAATCCCCCGGCTTGGGGAAAACTCTCTTCCATCTTCGGGGGCATGCAATAACCACGTTCCAGGGGAGGGGAGTCCGAAGAAAGTAACAACCACCGGGGGTAATTGTGACCTGACAGAAATTTGAATTACAACGGATCACTTTAGATCCTTCCGATTTCCAGAGTCGAACGGGGCGCCGTTTAATATCGACCGGTCACCCGGGAGACCGAAGGACGTGATCGCCAGCCGTAGGTTTCACGCCTGGTCGACTCGAACCGAACTCACCCTTAAGAATAGAATTGAAGCTAGCCGCTCGACGACAAAGCTTGTGAGAGAAAAAACGGCCGCTTGTGGAGGAGCAAGGTGTAGGGGGGGTAAACTGTCGACGCAGTTTATCCGTGGGGGTGGGGGGTCGCGAATGGAAAAAAAAGCAATCCAAAAAAAGAAAGCAAGAAGCACCGGACCTTCCTGGAACAGATGTCATACCGGGGGGGCCAACGCTTTGAAGTAGGGCTGGCGAGAATGTCAAAGAAGAAAGCTCTCTCACAAACCTGAGGGAGGATAATAGTTGGGCGGAGAAGTCTCGAATCAAAAGACACGCGGATGGAAACCTTTTAAATTAGAAAGAAAAGGGGGTCAAGGAAGTCCAAGCATGCAACGGCTTTTGCCCGGGGGGGGCAATTTTCGCGGGGGCAAGAGGGCAAACCAGGAGAAGCCGAGTCAACCACGGAAAATAGGGGGGCAACACTAAAATGTCAGAACAAATACACCTTCCAAGTCTGGGAACACCAAAGCTGGGGGGAGGGGAGTAGGCGGGACCGAGGAGACCTGCCTTCAATGGGATTAAGAAAGCGCTTCGATGAACGCATCGGGGAAAAACCTTCTGGTCTAAAAAACCGGCAGGACCGTTCTTGGGGAAGGATTCGGGGCGTCGGAACCCTAAAACCGGAAAAAGAAGCATCAACTATCGTGGCCCTGGGGAAAAATTGAGCCAGGCAAGGAACCCACGGGGGACTAGGCAGTGGATTCACTACACTTTTAGTATTAAGAGCTGAGAAAGAGGAATAAAGCAAGCAGGGGGGAGAATTCTCCCTAGCCTTCCCCGGCTCAAGAAAGGTGGTCCGGAGAAGTCATGTCCTCCGATACATCCAATTCCTCACCATAGAGCAAAAGTGGAAACGTGGGCGAACATGAGGATAACTTGAATTAATTTAGACGACTTGGCAGAGGAGGGGGGAGGTGGAAAGGGGACAACATTTTCAGGTCGGAGAGGGGAGTTTGGGCACTGGAATTTTCCTACAAGGCAAGTGTTACCGGGGGAAAATGACTGGCTGGCCACGCGAGATTCTACGATGGATCTCATTAGACCATAAGAATTAAGCGAGGGAGAGAGGATACCGTGAAAGTCTTGGGTCGGAAGCAAAAGAGGACAGTAAAGAGTAAGTTCGGCAAGAGAGGACTCCCAGAAACTAGGGGGGGTGTAGCTTTAAGGAAGGTGGGGGTACATCAGAAGGAGGTACTGCCTGATGTGACCTGTGTGAAAAAAAATAACGTCAAAAACAATTAACGTGATTAAAAAACGGGCACGGAGTTTACTGCTAACAGGAACGGTGGGCAGAGTTTAAGAGAGCGGCACACGTATGAGAGTACAGTTGCGGCCTGGCAAAGGAGGAGATGAGTCAGGGGAAGCAGGAAGAAAAAACTAATGAATGGCCAAGCAGAAGTAAACCCCACACAGATAAAAAAGGGCCTCCAGGGGGGAGACAAGCAATCCCTGATGCCAGGGAAATGAAAATGCAAAAAACCAATCAAAAGAAGGCGCCAGGGAGTCAAGGGCGTACACCTCCATATGATTGCATCAACGCGGAAAAATCCATCAACCGGAACACATTCAACCTTCGGGGCAAAGTGCACCTTAAATTCTGGATCTGCGCAACAAACAAACCGGGGGGAAAAGAAGATAAACAGCTGAGAGCACGATGCAAAAGCAAAATTTCAGTGGGTGGAATTGAATTTCTTTCCGCTGTTGAAAAAAAGAAGAGCACTGTAGACATGATATCATGGCGGACTTCTGCAGGAGTTGCAAGGGTTGGACGCAATTAGCAGGCACCTTCCCGGTATTTGGGGTGGGATCCTGGCGGAAAGGTGGAAAGTATTTTGTTTGGGGTCTCTACGGAGACCATCGAATTGAGCGCGGCGGTCTAGAATTTCCTACGCCAGACAAGGAAAGAGCCTGCTACAACAGGGGGGAAGACTACTGAAAAGAACAGAACTTAAACAACCTCTGTCAACGGACGGGTTCCCGTAATACGGCAGGACAGAGTTTCTTCCACATGAAGTTTGGAACGGTTAAGGTTGCAAAAAGTGAAGGAGAAGAAGGTCATGTGAAGAAAAGCTATGTCACACCACCTGAGAAAAAGGGCCACAATCGAAGTCACGGACGCCGCTTCCCGCTACGCGTCCTGCACTCCAGGGATCACTGTCCTCAGCGAACACGGAGGATCTTTAAGCGCTTGATGAAGCCGCGGAAAGAAATGAGATCAATGCTTTCGAGTTGACGCTCTTGCCAAGGCAGTGTGCAGAACGGAGCAAAATCGGTTAAAGGTCAAATTTCCTTCAGAAAATGGGCGGCAAAGCAACAGCCAGTTTCCCGAACAGACCATGGAAAAGCCAAAAAATCAGCCACGCCTTTCTAAACACGAATCTGAGGAAAGCTTTGTCGGTCGTTCTGAAAAGTTTGAACAAGAAGAATCGGTGCGGAAACTTGGGGGCATCATGGCGGCCCGGTCAGGTCTGTGGGACGGCCACTAGAGGTACCGGGGGAACTTCATGTGGAAGAGAGCACCGCGCGGGGGAAGACGTATGCACGGGTAGCATCGAGCTTGGAACAAGTAGGGGCTTCCGCAGAAAGTAAAACCCGGAAAAGTGTGGGGGCAGATTGAAAAACAAGGTCCGGGAATAAACGTCTGATATTCTTGGGAAGGTCGCCTGGGCTCGTTCCATAGCACCACCCGGACCACGGGCCTGATTGACATCCAGTATTTGAAACGAGGAGGGGAAAAGTCGAAGCGATTGAAGCATCCATCACAGGAAGGAACTGCCTCTTGCAAGGGAATCGAACTCGGGATTTGGTTTTAAGCAACCATATAAAACCCAAGGGGACGTTCTGGGGCTAGGTCAGGGTAGGTGTTTGCAAGGGAAACCCATTTATTTGTGGTTGTAGGAGAGGCCCGCGCAATCAAAAAGGGCGGCCACGAACGGCAATTCCGGGACCGGGAACGTGAGCATTGCAGAAGGGGAAACGGGGTTTTCCAGACAGAGTGCAGAAAAAAAAAAAAGTATAGTGGATTTTCGAAATGGGCAGCCGAAACTCGAAAAGAAAAAAAAACCAACGGTGAGGATTAAAGAGAGAAGATTTTGGTTAAATTCTCGGACCAGTCTCCCATATCCTGCACGCGTCTGGAAAAACCCCGGTGAAAGAGAAAAGCACCATGAGGAGGCACAAGGAAGGCAAGCCTTCCGTGCTGGTCGGCAATGTTGGATTGGGGGCCGAGGTCAAAAAAACGGGAAAGACGCAGTAGGCCTGCATCGAATTGCAACGCGAACAAGAAACAAGGGGATAATTTCTGTTCCGCGAAAAAAGAGGGTGCGTGAGGCGATTCAGGGTAACAAGAGAAATGTTAGTGAGGTCAAGACCCCTTCATGTAAAAACATAGGGAAAAATCCGGCGCGCAACCAGGCGGGGGGAGGGAAGCAGGGAAATAGTGTCGTAACGAGGGACCGGCGACACCGGGGAATCGAAGAGGATAGGGGATCAAGGATTGACGAGTTAAGATCAAAAGGCAAGCATTCCCACCGTGTTGGGATGCCACCCGAAGGGAACGGAGATTCAAAGATAGAGGGCGAAACTGAAGTTGCCGGGGGGGAATCCTGCTAACAGAAGAACGAACCGGTACGGCATTTTGAAGGGGGACCCACAGAAGAAGGCCGTCCGCCGATCAGGACGGTGCCTCACCAAAGAACTCTGGGAATTTAAAAAAGGGGTGAGAACATGGACTGAAAAGCTTAGAGGCAGAGACGATAGAAGTTCCCTTTCAGGCGATATGTAGGGATATTCACATTTAAAAAGGGGAAAAACGAAGGGTTCTTGGAAGGAATTTCCCACGGACGGGGAAGTGGGGAAATTTTCGCCAAATATCTGCCCTTTAATCAAACAAAGACACTACGATTGGAGGAACGGAAAGGAAGAGGACTGATTAGATGAAGAAATCAGTGGCGCGAAGAAAGGAAATGACTGGCGGAAAAAGGTCCGCCGACGATCGCTGAATATGGATGACTCAAACTGAAGGTCGATTGGGGGAGAAGAAGCGGGGGAGAAGGTTTTGACGGGGGAGGGCACTCATGATTCACCTTTTTGGGGGGAAAATAATCGAAAAGAAAAAAAAAGAAATAAGCCCGGAAGCTAGCTGGACTACAGGGAGGCATAGGGGTTTGGAAAAGGCAGGAGCTTTCATTAAAGGCCCTGTTGGTGCTGCATATCAGCGAGAGTGAAAAAAAGGCAAAGACGCCGAGAATTTCCCAGGGGAAAGGGCTCTCGAGAGAAACCAAAAATATCAACAGGGGAAGGGCGCAGCAATAAGGGCCCTGCTAAAACCCCGGACAACACGCATCTCAACCGAGAAAGCGTACAGCTCAGCCTCGATGGGTGAGAGAACCGGGAAACCATCAACCGACCATTCCCTTTGTCTGAGGGGGGAAAGAGTCATCCTTAATTTGCGAGACTCAACCAAAACTGATTAAACGAGAGAGATCAACCCACTTATTAAAAGGAACCGAAGCAAAGAAGTGTGGGGGAGGTTGATGGAGTTGGGTTGCAAGCCTTTTAATAAACACAAAGTGCTTGCCGGTACTGCATCTCCTGGGAGGGAAAACTGAAAATAAAGGGTGTACAGTTTCCCACAGTTCCAGGGAGTGCTTCAGCAACGGCCTGTTGGGATTTTTGGGGGTTGACTCAACTGAAACCCGCGTGGACGAAATAAGGCGGAAGGGTCGAAATTTGCAATCATACTGATCAGCCAGAGTCAACATTTCACAGACAAATACAAAAAAAGGCCCAAACAACCTGCCAGCGGCAGGGTAGCGTAAATACGCTGCCCGCTCTTCCTCCAGGGAAGGGGGGGTGATGTTCACAGAAAGGGGTACTTCTGGATAATGCAGGCGAAAAAAAAATAGGGGCCACCAAAAGACCAACGAACGGCATACCGAGAAAATCAGACGGACCCTCCCCGCAACGGGTGCCTAAGTCCTGTTCACTAAGGTAGAAAGGTCTAGCGCACAGCGATCTCCTCTCTTAAATGGAGGTCCTAATCGAAACCCAAGATCAAGGCAACGAGGGCAGATCTGTGGGCAAGGAAAGGTGTAAAAATCTTGCTCACAAGAGGGGTTGAAGGAAGTGTAGAATTCATGGGTCTAAAGAGATTTCACTGCAAGGTTTCAGAAGGCCAAAAAAACTACCCTTTGACATAACAAAAAGGAAGGGTAGCTGAGAGGCCCTCCGGAATTCTTTAACATCACAGGTGAACAAATTTCCAGGCCGCAAGGGGCGTTGGGATTGCAACTTTTCACTGCTGCCCGGACTGTTCTTGGGAAGAGGAAAAGGTTGAGGATCCACAAAAGGGGTATTACCTGGGTGAGGTGGAGAGAATCCCCGGCATGGAAGAGGTAGGTCACTTTTAAATAAAGGGGATTGAAAGACTCAACTCGGGGAATTAAAAAAAACAGAAAAAAGAACACGTGAAATGCTTGGACCTGGAATTGAAAGGGGGGACACGGAATGAGTGAACATTTTGGGACTGGGGGATGGATTCAAGGGGTTCAAAACTCGAAGGAAACGCTAAGCGGGACGGTCCCCTGCATCGGCACCCGCCGGGAGTAGACTCGTTTGGAAAAGGAGGGTCGTCCATCAAAACTTTCTGTGGGGAAACAGAAAAACCAGGAAAGACCTGAAGGAAGGAAACGGTCGACCCGGGACGAGAAGAAAACAGTTTTTGGTGAGCAAACGCCGGTCAAAAACAGCCCCACGGGACGGTCCTGGTGTGAAGGGAAAGGGGTTAGGTTTGCCGGGCTGCATTGGAGGATTTATCTGTGGGCAGCTATGCCCCGCAAAGCAAATGTAAAAAGAAAGGAGAAAAATGCCGAAATTCCTGACGAATAGGGGGGGGGGTCTCCTTTTAACGTTGGGGGTTCCACACGTGCAGGAAGTAGTGGGGATACTGGCGACGAAAAGGTCACGAAATACAAAACAACTGAGAGGAAAAGAAGGTATTTTTCGGCAGACACGAAGGAAAAAGAGAACACTCTGAATGGAACGGTCCTGAAACACTACCATGGAGACCCATGGTCGTAAAAGGAAACCGGCATTAGGCTGTTGCCCAGAAGGGTAAGTTGGAGGAAATAAGGCAAACCAAAACAAGCCGCGTCGAAATGCAGCCGCAAACAAAAAAAAAGCTCTACAAAGACACCTGTCCAGGGGGCAAGGTTTGAATCTGCGAAGAACCAAATCTGTTCAGGGGAAGATCCTGCAGTGTCAATAGAGAGAATCGGCATGGGGATGGATAGCCCTTCGAATAAGATGGAAAGGACAGAGGGAAAACCAGGAGGAGAATACACGGAGGAGGGACGCTTTTTACTCTGGGATATTCGTTAACGGAGAGAACAGCGAAACACGTAATACGTCCGATAAAGACGAAGAGGGTCCTGGGGGGGAAGGGGGGTCATGAGGAAAGCAAGCAATTTCCAAACTGGGCGGCAAAAAATGGAAACCAAAAAAGGAAAGGTAGTTAAGGTGCGAACCAAAGTGACTACCGGAAGCAAGTGGAGAAGGGGGAGAAAACCTTACAGAGCCCAGGTACTAGATTTTTCGCTTAAGAGCAAAAGATCCGAAAAAGGCTCGGGCCGGGATCCAGAAAGGCAAAGTGTCAACAAGGGGCCGTGGCAAAACTGTAGTGGACCCTTGAAACGAACTGGACAATGACGAAGCTTGCACGTGTGTAAGAAAGTATGGGTGGACCGGAGATCACATTTGGGTCTCTGGACTGCGGGGGACTTTGGAAGAACTGAAAGGCTACCTAAATTGAAAGAAATTGTGCAAATGAAGCGGAAACATTTACCCAACTCGCGGAAACAGCGCATGTTGGGTCGGGTAAGGGGGGAGGGACTCCTGACATGAAGGAACGAGGAAATCGCTTGTGTGAGAGAGAACATGAACTGGACTCGACAAAACGCCACGAGAGTGAAAAAGAAAAAAGGCGTACGCAAAATTGGGGGGTGGGAGTGCACTCGTGGACAGGGGGACATCCGCAAGGGAGTAACTGCAAAATAGACGGAATGGGTGGAAAACATAAACAGCATTCAAGAAATCAAAAACGGGCAGATTATGTACTGGGGAGACAAGGAGATTTCATAGTTTTTGAGTCCGGGAGGGGAAAAGTAGACTGTTCATGTTGGGGTGTCTGCGTAAGTACAGAGAAGGTGGGGGGTTCTGACTTCTAAAGAAAAGGCCTAAGGAAAAGGGTCAGGGAAATGTAAGAGACAAAAATCCAAACATGGAAGAAAGGGAGAAATCAAAAAAAGAAAAAGGTGTCCTGGTGATGAAATGGCGTGAAAAAAACCACAGGGCAAACTCCTTCTAGAGTCCCGGAAAGGAGAGGCAGGCGTCAGAATACCAGCCTCAGGGGTTGACATACAACGGAAGAATACAATCAAACCTTCCCAAAAGGAAAGGTGCTTCGGCAAAAGCCATTGGAAGTTGGGGG
>Ga0179593_1294617_pt1 | contig 12985 bp, 20 predicted proteins | sample CZODoug2_1_08_16_FD_185931 | JGI IMG/M metagenome (GOLD analysis project Ga0179593, IMG submission 185931) | Vadose zone soil fungal communities from Angelo Coast Range Reserve, California, USA - CZODoug2_1_08_16fungal (PacBio error correction) | ecosystem: Environmental > Terrestrial > Soil >...
ACAGGTTGAGAACCAGGGAGACAGGAGATTTAAGGAAACCCCCAAAAGCCCCGGAAAATTTCGTTGAAAAAAAACGAAGAACTTTGAAAAAGGCAAAAAACAAAGCTTGAAGGGTAATGCGAAGGGTAAGCTGAAATGGGGAGCAGTTGTGGCTCACAAAGGCGTGGATCAGAATGGGGGAACTTTGTGTGAAAAAGGGGGCGATTGGACGGAATGGCTGTCCTTTGGAAATTTGGGTGGAAATGCACCATGTGAGCAAAGAACTAGGAGTGAGCTGCATATTAGGGTGGAAATGAAGCCCAAGTGAAGGAGGGGAGGGAGGTGCGGTGGGAGATATCAACTGCAAAATGAGCTTAAGGGTGGGATAAAGAAAAGAAAGTTTGGAAGGATAGAGACAAAAGACCCAGTCGGAAGACGGGTTCTGCAAAAAACCCAAGCCGGGAAGGTATTGCAAGAAAAAGGTTGAGGGGATAACACAGGGATTGGTGAACACCCCAGTTGTAAGGGGTGACGACCAGAGGAAAAAAAGAGAAAAACCTTGAACAAAAGATCAACCTTCTAAAAAAAAGTGAGGGAAGGGGGCCGACAAGGAGCGGGGGGGGAAGGGTAAGAACAACATTTGATACCGACAACGGTGATCTTGCACTCTGCTTGGGGGGGAAAAAATATTGAGAGAAGAAAAACAGGGGGCAGTCCGTCTCCACTGGAAGGGGAGAAAAAACTTGGTAAGGATACAGATCAGAGAAATAAGGGTCTGCAATTGGGGCATTGTAGTTGAGGGTCAGAAACAAATCAGGGAGAAAGGAAAATTAGGAGTTGGTGATTGAAAAAAAAACCAAAGGGTGAAGCTGGGAGTAAGAAGCCAATTTGAGGGAGCAGGCTGACTGTGAGTGAGGGAGGGTTTGAGTGCAAGTCGTGGAGAGGGAGGTCAGGACCAGCATAAAGGGGGGTCAAAAAGGAAAAGGGAAGGATGGTGCAAGCTAGCCGATGTGATTAGAAAGCAATGGAATTCATGAGGTCTTGAGGTAGGTATCAAAACAACAATGGGAAAAAAAAAAGAACCGCACACCCAGAAACGACAAAAACACTGGACGAACTGCAAGGACAAGACTGGGCTAAAGCAAAGATGAAATGTGAAAAAAGACGAGGCACATTCAATGACCCAAAGGGGGCACAAATGGTTGGGGGACTGCTTGAAGCAAAAACACAGAAAAACACTGTGTTCCAGCTAAACAGGTGAGAGGGGAGGTTAGTCAAAAGGAGGACTTGAGGTGTGGGTGGGAGCAATGTGGGGAAGTACACCTTTGAGGGGCAAAATGATTTGGAAAGGGCCAAGGGGAAGTATCCAAGAGGAGTTCGAAGGTGTTGAACCGTGGGGAAAAAAAGGCGTGACGATCGGGGGTTGAATGAAAAAAGGGATGGCAGGTGGTTGTCGATACAAATCCACCAGTTTGTGAGGGGGACGAAGGGGGGGGACTCCTGTTCAAGGAATTGAGGTCCTTGCTATGGCTCACACGACCACTGAAAAGAAAGAAAGATCCTTGAAGTAAGAAAAAAATCCGTGGAAAAACTCAAACTGAGTGAAAGGGGGGGGGGTATTTATGAAAACAGAAAGTAAGGTCAGTTCAGTAAAAATGATTTACGCAAACCCAAGGAAGCACCAAAAGAAAGGAAGGATGGGGATAAATTCTCAAAACACAATTTATGAAACACACGGAGGAGAAAGAGAGAAGTGTGGTGTGAGCATATTATACCCAGTAGAAAAAAAGAGGGGGCGTGGCTCTCTTGGAGGAGAAAAACATAAAAGGGATAATTGTGAAGAAAGAAACAATAGCTTGTGTATGAGAAAGAGGAAAGGCACGAAGGAGAGGTGATTTTTTTGGCAAAGATAGGGAAGGGCTGAGTGAGCCTTGCAAATGGGTCAAAGGAAACGGAGGAAACAATGCTGAAAAAACCCTTGGCACAATATTACTGGATAGAGACAACACCTCATCAGAAGGGCGCATGTAAAACCAAATTTAGCCCAAATCCTCACCTACATGGGTCAAAAAAAAAATTCCCTGGCAGATGGGTGAAAAAAAACAAACAAGGAAAACGACTCTCCACTAACAATGAAAAGAAAGACATTTGCACGAAGAAGGGGCACGCCAACCAGAAAAGGAAGAGGCACCATCAACAGAAAGAGTCGAGCATCACTTGACAAACTCTCCCAAAGAATCACAAGGAGGGACACAGTAGCCGGGTAAAAAAAGTGGATGGAGAAAAGATACAATACAAAAAATGCAGGTTGCACAAATGTGGTTGTCTGCCTTTGAATCCGTGGGGGGGTGGGTGAAAAAGGAAAAGGGGGGGATCCATCTGAGTGCATTGAGGGGAAACATGAGATGGAATATTGAAAGGTAGGGTCAAAAAATAGAAAGGGGTGGTGGGGGGGGGGGGGTTGGTGTAAACTCATTTGGGTGGATGAAGGAAAAAAAACCCCTCATCTCCACTGATGTAAGAGCAAGAAGTGGAATATAGGCTGCAACTAGAAAAAAGCCAAACCTGGCCAATAAGAAAAAAAAGGGGAACTTCAAAACAGGAGCAAGACGCAATACCTAGAAACGACTACTTTCAAAAAAAACTGACACCACCTTCAGAAGAACGAATACGAGAATGGGGGCGAGAACAAAAAAAGAAACAAAATTGGGTAGGAAAGAAACAGCACTGTAATGTTAGGTAATTGCAATGGTTGAAAAAAAACGTTTTTTACCAGCCATGATGAACCAAAAAAAATGGAGAAACACCATCAAAAAGTTGACTGGCATTAAAAGAAAGGGGGGGTAGAATGACTTACAGTGCGAGCGAGTCAAAAGGTTAGAGTATCACCCCCCAATCCAAGTGCAAGACCGCAAGGGAGCAAAATTTTGCTCAGCCGCAAGCAAATCCTGGTCGGCAACAAAGGCCAAAGGGGGGGGGTGGGGGGTCACAGGGGGGAAACGGAATGATAGATCTCCGAAACACTAACTGGCCCCCACATCACTGGGGAATCTTCAACCGAATACAGTTGATGAGAAAAATCTCAAAATGAAACGGGGGGGGGGGGTGGAAGTGCATAAAAATCGGACACCATTATGCTAGCAGATGGAAGCTCGCAGCCTCAAAAAACCAGGGGAGGGGTTGGCGGGAAACAACGGAGACCACAAAAAGGAATCTGACACACCAAAAAGAAGCAGAAAGAAACAAAGTGGCAGGACACAAATAGTACCCCTGAACTGGGGGGGAAGAAGATTTCGCAAGGGTCTGGGTTCAACTGGGGGGGAATGTACCAGAACAATGTCACAGAAACAGGGGCGGAAAAAGAAGAAAAAAAAAGGAAAAGAGCAACTCTGGGGAACAAGAGGGGTGACCACCAATATAGAAACATTTAGAAAAAGAAGGGGACAAATTTAGCGTGGGGGACAGCTTGGAGCGTGATTCAATGGAGGCGGGGGTTTTTTGAAGAGTCAGAAAAAAAAAAACAAATGGAAATAAAATCTCCACTTGTGCGGGACCTGCAGGAAAAAACGACATCTCGCTCAAAAAGAAATGACAGAAAAGAGCTTTCTGCGCGGAAGACACTGCAGTCAGCTGGACATGGGTGGAGAGGTAGGAATATCAAACACAGAACCCACAAGTTGGAAGGCGGAAGCCAGAAGAATGACAAGCGAAAAACAAATAAAAGTGGAAGACAGTGTAGCCATACTAAGTGATAGCTCAGAAACGACGTCTTGGGACTATACCAGCCATTTTGGGGACTCTTGGGAGGGGGGGCCGGAAAAGGATTCGGGACAGTGGGGGGAAGGAATGCACAAAAGGGTGAAACAAAGAGGGGAAAAGGAAGATTGATCAAAGGTCCGCGGATATCTGTCACCACCTGAGACAAAGATAAGTTCAATGCTGGGGAGGTGTTGTCGGAACATCCAAGAAGGGACAAGTTTCCAGGGGGGGAACAGAACATCAAATTGGGGGAAGGTGTAAGCATATCTTTTAGAAAGAAAAAGTGTGAATCACACTGTTTTTAAGAAAAAACAGAAGACATCCAAAGGTTTGAAAGGCAAAAGCAAACTGGAGGACGGGTGGAGAAAAAAAAGGATGGGTGAAAATCCCCATGAGACAGGGAGAGCCACTTACAAGTCACAAACCTGCTAAACAATGCTCCGGAACGGAAAATGAGAAAAGGAGTCTTTGTGTGCCGACAAAAAGAAAGAACAGCCTTGGATGCACGGGGGAAAGAGGAAGGTTGGGGGGGTGAGACCGGAACGACACCATGGAATCGTAGCAGTCATTGGGCAACGTGGCGGAGTAAAAAAATAAAATCACCCAAGGGTAGTTATGGTGGGTGCCATGTGTGGGGGGGGGGGAGCATGGGGTAAGTTTCCGTCATGACCAAAAAGAAAAAAAGGAAAGTGAAAAAAAGAAGCAGGGGGATGTGCACCCAACATGTGCAAATGCGGGAAGCCATTTGGGACTGTATAAGTGGGGGATAATGTTGGGGCAGGGTGAAGAGGAAAAAATTTAGGTGTGGGGAAAAGGTCGTGGCTCGATGACCAATGGGGGGACCGTGAGATCCTGCCAGGCAGGGGAGGGTGAAGAAAAGTCAGTTAACAATTAGGCATGGAAATCATGATGGAGGGAAACCAAAAAACAAGAGTGGGACCAAACCAATTTCAAAACCACACAAGGAAAACTAACCAAAACAGTCACGCAAGCTCTGCCCTGACAGCAGGCGAAATCAAATCCGCAGAAGCGGAAGAAACGTGAGAGAAAAAAGGGCACCTCACTACCAAAAAAAAAAGTTTGCAAGATGAAGGATGACCCTGACTGGCAAAACTGAAAGAACACTGTGTAAAAACCAGAGAAAAAGTAGGGGAAGAGAGAGATAAGGGTCAATGCGGGGGGGGGGAAACTTTGGACTAGTAGGGTTGTTTGGAATAATGAAATGAGGTGGGATCTGCTGAACGGGCAGAAATGATCGGGCAGGGGGAGTATCCAGGGAGGGGGCGCGTGTGAGAGGAAGGGAGAAGTGGGCAACCCTGGCGCCAAGGGGCCACGTTGGTTTGACAGGCAAAAAAAGATCAGGTGTTGGGGGGAAATATGAAAAGAAAGGGGTGCCAAAGTTGGGGTGGACGTCCAAAGGGGTTACTATGTGAAAGGGAAAGTAAGTTCGCAAGTCATTGGGGGACCAAGGCACTCTGCTGAAAAAACACACATGGCACCTCAAATCAGGGCGATGTCAGTGAATCCGGACAGGTTCCCTCACACGAGAGAGAGGGGGGGTCTTGAAAAAATAAAAGGAATTCTTTAGGTTTTCTTTCTGGGGGGGGAAAGCCCAGAAGCTCGACACAAAAAACAAGAATGACTGGGGATAATGAGCACCACAATTATCCTACTAAACAACAAGAGGGGGAGAAAATTGTGTGGTTAAGGATGTACTAAAAACCGTCTGAGAGGAGACTGGCTCTCTTGGGCGAAAAATAAAAATTAATTTAATGTTTTCCTAACAGCCACAGAGAAGGTGGGCACAGCGGGGTGGAAAACTTCAAAGCACAGGAAAGTGGGTTGGGGAAAAAATAAAAAAGGACTGGCGCAATTACGGAGCCTGGCACAACGTTAACAACGAAGAAAAAAGGGAATGGGACTGACACCACCACTGTAGAAAGAATCACCTGCAGAAAACAGGAGCCTCAGGGAGCATGGAACCACTTTGAGCAAAAATGACATGGCGCCTCAGTGGTTCCCAACTCCCCTGCAAGATCTCAAAAAGGAAAAAAAGCAGCGCCAAATCAAAAACAAATGGGAAAAGAAACGCATTGGGGGAGAAGCAAATTGTCCTCACTCCCCACCGACACAAAAACTCCGCACCCAGCAATCTGGCACATTCTAACTCAAAATGCACTGATACACAAATCAACCCATCACAAAAAAAGAATGGGGCTCAACCGTAGAAATGGGGGTGATTTTGGAGGAAAAGAAGTCAAACAAGTCAATTGTGCACAAGCGGGTGGTCTTCAGCCTGGGAGAGGGAACCTCAAGTAGCCATCGAGGTGGGGAGGGTGCATAGACTAGGAGGCAAATGAAATACCGGGTAGGTTCTGAGGAGCTGGGGTTTGGAAAGTGGGGGTTGGGCTCGGTTGGTTTGCCAAAAAAAAAACAAGCAAAAGTCCAAAATGGGACGCTTTTTACGAAAAAGATCCCTTCAAAACCAGTAGATCAACGGGTACGCGCAAAAAAGACAAAGAACGGCAGGAAACAAAAACAAATAAATGGAAAATACAAACATGCACCCAGCTCAACACGCAAATAAAAGAAAAAAGGTGCGAAAAGGAAAAACAAAATGGTTTTGCAAAGAAAAAAAACAGCAGGACGTCAGGGGCGGTGCATGAAGTGGGGGAGAACAAAAACAGAAATACACCCACAGATGAAGAAAAAATTGGGAAAAGCTGCATTCCTACATGAAATGGGCCTCCCAATGCGGGAAAAAAAGAAAAGGGCGCTCTTCCAGAAACAACCCAAAATCAAAAACGGGGATACAAGGGGGTGCGGCCACCATGCAGTCAAATGAAACTGGGGCCAAAATGCAGTTTAGGGAAGGAGGGGAGGGATGTAAAAAAAAAAGTGTTAAAATCTGGCCGGGCGGGAGTAATGAACACTTGGCATGGCCCACAAAAGCAATTTTATCGAAAACGGGGCAAAAAAAAGCGGGGACATCTCAACCTTTGGGTACCGCTTCTGTACATACACACGGAAGGACCAGAAGTGAGCAAAAGCTCCAATTTCCGGGTCTAACAACACAGCTTTGCGGAGGGCAAAAAAAGGAAAAAGTGCAAAAAAGAAGTTGAATGGGAAAGAACACCAGAAAGAGAAACGGACAAAAGAGGGAAAGAATGTGACAACAGAATAAACTTCCTGACCGGGGATCAATAGAACTGTCTGGTCTCAAATGCAATTTCTAAACAATTCCATCGAATCCATTTTCAGGAAAAGGAAAACACCAAATACCCACTTCTGGACAAGAAGGAGGGTGAGCCAAAAAGGAAAAAATTGAGGGGTCCTATTAAGGTCCAACCAGCGTTGTGTTGGGGGAGCGAAGTCGAGGGAATTGCAACGAAATGTTTCAACAACAGGTAGGGTGGGACACAGAAGAACTCAAAACTGAGGAAGCATCTGACAATGGGGACATGAAGCAAGTGTCGAAAAGAGCCAAAATCGAGAAACAACAGGGAAGGAAAAGAGAGAGAGTGCGTGAAAAAAAAAAGCCTTGCCACAGTGTAGATGAGAGAAAGCATGGGGATGACGAAAGTTGGGGGCAAACACATCAACCCATAAAGGGTGGGAAAGGAAAAAGTCGTGAAAAACAGACGACTTTCAAGACAACAAACAAATCTTACAGGGGGGGAAGGGGGAAATGTAAGACCGAAGTGGTGTTGAGAGCTCACAGGGGTGGAACAACGATCCTTGTACTCCAGAGGGGGGGAAAGGGGTGTGTCGGGGCAAATGAACTAAAGGGGAGTTTCAAAGGGAAGGGGGGTTGGAATGAAAAGGGGAAAGACCCAGACAGAGATGCAGAGGGAGGGAAAAATGTCAGACATTATTGTAAAAAAACACAGACCAAATCTGTGGATAGCCGTTCTTAGGTGTTGGGAATGACCCATACACAGGGAACAAAGGGACAATTCCCGGGAACAGAAAACACATCAATATGGGGGTTGAAGGGAGAAACATACATCTGAAAGACAAGTCTGTGACTCTGGTGAATGAGGAACCAAGAAAGTCACAAAGTTTGAGTGGGGAAGCAGGGAAAACATGTAGGTCAGGTGGGGAATCACGTTATTTGGGAAAAGTAAAATGTAAAAAGGTGCTTATAGAGTCCAGAGGAAATAACTCTCAAACCTCAAAAAAGGGAAAGGTTTGGAAAGGAGAAGTGCATCACACAGTGGGGAAAAGTGGAAGGTTGCACTTGGGTGGTGGGGGTATAACACTGAACCTACAACAAATGCCTCAAGAAAGATAGAAAGGAAGCACATATTGACAAAAAAATTGGGGGGGGGATAGGTTGTGAGAATAAAAGTTGTTAAAGGGAAGTAAATTAAAATTAATCACAACTTCAATATCATAAAGCAAAGGAGAAGGCTGGAAAGACCGGAAAAGGGAGTTGGAAGAAGGCAAACACATTTGTGAGGAATAGACGGGGGGAAGGAGGCTGTTTATAGGGGGGGAAAAGGGGTGGGAGTTGCTGAACCAGAGTACAGGTTTCTATGAAAACTGGCCATTAAGGGATGGTGACGACTGAAAAGAAAGCATAGGACTAAGCAGGACTGGAGGAGTGAGTGGGGTCATCCCCACAACAAGGGGCCAAAAAAAGTCAAACAACCCAACCCAATCATCCGAACCAACCCCACATTCAATGAAGATCCTTCATTATGCGTCAATAATCATGCAGACAAAGCCAAATCCAAGGGGCCAAAGTGAACTCTCCCTGAGGCAAAATCACCCACACAGTGGGGGCACCTGGAAGGTGTGGAAAGGAAAATCTGACTTGTCAAATGAAAACCACTGGTTAAAAACGCTTTCAGACCAGGTAGGGATGGGTAGAAGGGCAGGGGAAAGGCATTGGGAACTTGAAGAGGGCATGTGATGGGCAAGGGGGAAAAATGGGGAGGGGGGGGGTTTACCCATCAAAATGGTGAGGGATGTGAAATGTGTTATCTCCAAGAAGTTCGTGCGTGTGAAGACATGTAATTTGGTGGAAACACCTGAGTGAAGGGATTTCGAAAAAAAAGGGGGGGAAAAGTGAATATGAATGGGGTAAAAGTATACATTGAGAAGGGGTCCAGGTTGGGGCAAGTCCCAGGTGGGGGAGAAAGTGTTACGTTTGAAAAGGGTAAGGCTAAGAAACATGCATTCTTGGTTCTGCTGAAAAACAAAAAAAGTAAGATGGACCGAGGGAGGGTGCAACAGCCCTAGGGAAGCCAAAGAGTAGATTGGTGTATGTTGGAACAACAGGAAAAGTAAAGTTATTCAAGGTCGTTCCGAACAGAGAGACAAAACGACAAAAAAAAGAGAATAAAGGACTGTGGAAGAGAAGGGCGAAAAACAAGTTAACAGAAAAACAAGAGAGGGGGGAAAAAGGATTAGGGGTATGGGATTCCCACAGTAAAAAGTCTTAGAAAGGGGTGTCGGTTTGGGCTCAGACTGGTGATAAAAATAATAAAGAATAAGGGAAAGTGAAGAATAAAAACCATCTCCAGTGGAAGTTAAGCCACTGAAGGGAAACAACCTTCAAAAAAGGAGGAAAGTGTTGGGTCAAGATACCGGACGCGAAAGTGGGTGAGCCTTGAAACAGGAAAACGTCACACATTAGCAACACTGAACTGAAAAAACCCGGGAAAAAGAGGCAAACAGGTGTATCATACAACAAAATAAATGCAGCAGAACGGGGGGGGGGCCCTTGACCCCCCAGTTGACCCACATGGAAACAAAGAAGGGGGGTGGACCACTCCAGGTCCAACTCAAAAAATGAGGGCAGACAAAGGGGGCACCTACCACAATTTCCGAAGAAATCAGGTTGGCCTCCGCAGTGTTCCGCAATCAAAACACCTCATCAAGGAGGAAAAGAAAGAATACCAGAAGAAAAGCCTCCAAGAAGATAACTATCGACGCTCAAAAAAGAAACTGGGGGCAGTACTGACCCGGGGATGGGGGTAACAAGAGAGTCACTCACACAAGTAGATTTGTGCACAACCGGGGGAGTGAATGGGAACTAACTGAAGATTGGCCTCAAAAGAGTCACCAGATAGGTAGGGGGGAGGGTGGAGGGGTGAAAAGAGAGCTGTGCAGAGGTGGGTTTTCTGAGGAAGGACAGGGGGTTTTTGAAAGTTGGGTGGGTCAACATTTGGTGTTTTGAAAGAAAAAAAAAAAAAGAAAGACAGGACATCCACTGAAGAACAGCCTATACATTCTGCTCAGGAAGGAAAAAACCCAGGTCCTCCCGTAGATGCCGAAAGGAAGAGGAAAAAAAAAAAAAAATCAGCAACTAAGAAAAACGTAAGACAACCACCTAAAGGGGTAACCCTAAAGGAAAGAAAAACCAAAGGAAAAACAGACAGACTCACAAATTTGGGGGCTAGTCACACACTAAAAAGGGTTTGGGGCAACAAAGACCGGGCGTAAGGAATGTGGGGAGAAATGTGAATTTAGGGAACGGCACACAGATAAAAAAACCACATGCTGGCAAAAAAAACGTAAATCAAACTTGAAATATGCAAGAAAAGGAAGACAATTTAACAGGGTGACCTGACATGTGGGAGGGGAGCCAGGTTAAAAACCCACAATCCCAATGAAAAGAACGGACAAGGGACTCTGCACCATCACAAGTCCGGTAGAAAAAAGATCACGGTGGTGAAGAAGGGGGAGAAAAGTGTTGGGGGAAGAAAAGGATTTCATCTCAGGGAGGGATAGATCACAAACGGTACAAATGGGCAAGCCAACACAAATCAAGTGGTCCAAGAAATAAATTGCGAGGACCCATCGAAAAGGAAAAAAACAACTTCTGGTGGGCCTGGGGGAATAAAAACAGGATCAACAAGAAGTTGCGAGCTTCAAGGAGGAAGGGGGCTAGGAAGAAAAAAGAAAAACCACCACCTTTTGATGTTGTAGGGAAACAATAAATGGAAAAAAAACATTACGTTGTTCCATAAAAAAAAAATAAATGGCAGACTGTGTGTACAAAGATATCCCAGCAAGGGAACCTTCACTCAACTATGTAATAGCGGGAGGATAACAAGAGCAAAGAAAAAATGCAAAGAAGGAGTCAAAAGCGCCAAAAAACCCCGGCGGGGTAGTACAATACTTGAGGGTGACCCAGTGGGATGGAATTGGGACAAGCGCACCCTTGACCAACTTAAGGTTTGGGGTGGACAGCTTAAAGAGGAGGGGGGGATTGACAAGGTTCAAAACTGGGGGGAGGGTGTTTAAAAAAAAAAGACATACAGCTCAAAGAGAAAAACTAAACACATTCTCTGCTTGTCTTGAACCAGCGCAACACAAACGATCTGAGAAAACTGGAAGCTGAAGACACTGAGAGAATGGGGGAAAAAGGGGAAAGAAAGCTGGGTTTTTATCTTCACACAGTGGGGCAAACCACAGGACCCCCCGAAGGTGGAAAGTGAAATTCGTTGAAATCCAAAAAAACTTGAATGCCAAAGCTAAAAGTTGAAGGGCGAGCTGTAACGCAGAACTAAGGTGGCTCCCATTGTTGAGACACACAGGGCGGGGACAACAAAAAAGAATTGGTATCCGAAAACTTTCATGTTGGAATGACGAAAGGGAAAATAAATTGGGAATGGGAAAGGCAGGAGACAAAAAAATAGGAGCCCAGGAGAATTAAAAGAGGTAACGAGGGAAAAAAAGAGAATTCAAATGAAAAATGCTGCTGTGTGGGGAAAATTTGGAAAACAATTTCCACAAGGGGGCATATTCCCATGGGTTAACAACACAAGAGTTTGGAGGGTTGTGCTTAAGGGAGACAGTAGCCGCACTGCGGGCAGTTTGGTTCTGCACATGAACCAAACCGGGACAAAGGTGTGAGGGCAAGCAGGCAACTGGATGTTATACTCCCAGGTGAGGTGTACCGGCTGCCCCTAAAGGTGGGACGGATACTACAATTAAAAGGAAAAAGAGAAGACTACAAAGAAAAGATTCACAAAAACCGTTGGGCCAGGACAAGAAGTGGATTCCGGTGAACAAACCACCTGGAGGCCAAAGGGGGAAAAAGAAAGGTGAATGGGAATTACCCTGAAAAAAAGAACAAACCTGCATTGCCTCCAAGCCTGGAAAAAAAAAAAGGCCGGGCCTGAAGGGTAGTAATGCACAGATACTACCAATGGGTGGAATAAGGTGTTCAGCAAGGCATTGGTTGGGGGATCATGGATGGAATCGGTTCTGTGAAACTCCCACTTCAACAGCAAAACCGGGACGTTGGAGGCAAAACCACAAATTAAAAATGAAGAAACAAAGGTGTGGGCAGGATATACGCTTGAAAGGTGGTTTGCCTGTGTCAGTGACGTGGGTTTCCCGGAAGGATTGGGGGGATAGGAGTTGAAAACTCCCTCTAACGTTCAGGAGAGAAGAAGGGTGCTACTTCCAAATATATGGACGAAAGGACAAACAGGATTTGGCGGAGGGAGTATTGGGGATAAACCATGGGAGGACCAAACCCAAGGCAAAAAACACACCGGCATCCGCAAACCATAACCAACAAAGTCAAGGGAAAGAAAACCTGTACATGACATATGCTAAAAGGCCACAAATACCTAAGATTGAGCCCCAGGGTGAGAAACCCAGAAAGAATCAAAAGAAAACCAGAGTGTGGCAAACTCTAGGCAGGGGGGAGGGGAAGCTGCGGTGAAATACAAAAGACCACGGGAATAAGGGAAGCAAAAGTTTCGGGGGAAGTTATCATTGGGACAAAAGTATGAGAATACTTTGCAGGGAGTTGTGTGGGAAGAGAGGCACATGTAGTGGGGGGGGAAGCGGGGAACAGGATGGCACATTATGTCTGAAGGGCAAAGAGAAGGGTACTATTTGGAGAAGGTGTAAGGGGAGGGCAAAAAAAAACAAGCGGCGAAAAAGGGGTTTTAAATGAAAGGCTTGTAACTGTGTGTGGGTCAAACGATAACATAGGGTTGCCCAAGGGGGGTTTGGGGGCAAAACAGGTTGAACGAATGGGAAATAGGGGTGCACCTGTTGCGAGTCGAAAAAAAAGAAAGGGAGCAGGGACCAAATTTGCTGCCACAAACAACAGTCCATCAGGGGGGAGATTTAACGGGGGGGGGCGTAAAAAGAAGTAGAAAAGACCTGGGGAGGTGATTACAAACGGAAAGGTCTTTATTTTCTTTATTTTTTCCGGGGAAAAAGCCAAACGAACACAAAAGCGCTCGACGGGGAAGAAAGGGGAAACCTCAAA
>Ga0179593_1522758_pt1 | contig 12985 bp, 15 predicted proteins | sample CZODoug2_1_08_16_FD_185931 | JGI IMG/M metagenome (GOLD analysis project Ga0179593, IMG submission 185931) | Vadose zone soil fungal communities from Angelo Coast Range Reserve, California, USA - CZODoug2_1_08_16fungal (PacBio error correction) | ecosystem: Environmental > Terrestrial > Soil >...
AGCTCGTTAAACCGCCTGCGAACTCGGGAGTTAAAACATGCAGGGTAAGAAAACCACGGGGGGGGATGAAAAAAAAAAGCTGGGGATCGACGAGGAGAAATGGCCAAAAAAAATTACGGAAAGACCGCCAAGAGGACCAAAAAAGGCGAAAGTTCGTTTAAACCTTTGGAGTCGGATGACAACTGCAAACTCACCGAAGTCGTGGGAAAGTGAACACAAAAGGAAAGTAAACAAAGAGGGAGAACCGATGCGTTTCCCCCGACACGCGGAAACGGAAATCGCCGAGCATAGGCGCACCTCAGTCACAAAAAAGAGGAGTAATGAAACTTCATTTCTTAACAGGCGGCGAAAAGCCGCGGCAAAAGCTGGCGCTAGGGAGTAAAACCAACAAACGGAAAAAAAGGGGGGAGGCTCGTGAAAGTTGGAACACGCCAACCTTGCAGGTAGGTCACCAAGCCGAGATAGGCGGGGAGCTACCTTTTGATCGAAAGTTCCATCAACGGGCTGAGACGGGACGGATGGAAAAAGTCGAGAAGAGAGACGGCTCGCGTGGTTGAAATCACCTCGTAGGCACGAAGCAGAGGGCATCGAAAGGGGGAGGAGGAGGGAGACCTATCCCAGCCCAGGCGCAATCTTTGGAAAAGTACTTTGGTAGGCAAAGAAAAAAGAAGCTGGAAAAGGGCGCGAAGCAAAGCTCACTCGCAGAAGAAGGGCAAGCAGGACATCGCCCACCCTCGTCCAGCCACCATACCCTCGAGGCCACGAGCGCCAAAAACGAAAACAAAGTGAAAAAAAAAGAAGGGAAGGGGGCGGGACTAAAATAAAAAGGGAAAGTCAACTCAAAGACAGAGGAAAGGGATATGGAACACCGATGGAGCAACCGGAGCATTTGAGGAGAAAAACCTACTCCCTAATTCACCTCTCGGCTTCAAGGAGTGTGGGGGTGGAATCTACGAAAAAAAACACAAAAAAAGATAGGGGAAAAAAGAAGCCCATTGAATCGACCTGGCCGGAAAGGGGAAGTAGCAAATGAGACTCAGAGGGGGCCTGGACATTCCATACTAAGAAACACCTCGTCTGATGGCGGTGAGGATCTGAAGGGAGTCGGAAATTAACAAGAGAAATCGTGGCCGGAGGATGCGAACGGACGGGCACTCGAGGGGCGCCGCGGCCTGGATTTAGGGTAGCAGTGGGGGTCTGATGCGCGCGGGGCGGTTAGCTTTTTGTCAGTTGGCCGGGAACAAAAAAAACAGGAAAGGGGGAGGTCAAAACACCCAATTATTTCTACCTGGGCGATGGGGACGGAAGAGAAAGAAAACGAACTCAATTGGCTGGAAAACCTCAGTTTGATTCGTGGAGGGGGAGCGGGGGGAGGGAAAACACTTGAAAAAAAAAAAAAAATGCAGTTGGCACGCGTCTCCTTCCTGCAAAAAAACCGTCAAAGAAGGCGCTCACCAGTGTGACTTGCTGCTTTAAAAGAAGAACAAGTGGAAGCGAACCTAAAGAGTGGGACGAACTGGAAGTGAGAAGGGGAAAGAAACCCAAAGGAAGACGATCAAGTCGGGTGCGGGGGGCCTACTTCCGGGGACGCGCAAAAAAAGGAAGCAGAGGGGGCTTTTCTCTTCTTGTCTGCAAAAGACCTGCAGTCCTGAAAGAAGAATTGAGAAGCCGCTGAGAAGAACGAAGAACACGAGAGGCGCAAAGAGAGGGGGAGAGGACCGTTAAAAAGCGTTCGCGGGAACGCAACAGTGAGCGATGCTCAGGGTTGGGACGGCGACGGCGGTGATAAAAAATAAAAAGGCTTGAGGGTCACGATCAAAACCTACTAAGGGAGGGGACAGCAAAAAAAAGTGCAGGTCTGGCGCGTGAAAGCCAAAGTTCCCTTCAGAGAGAGGAACACATCGGGTGGGCAGGAGCAGAAACATTGTAATATCGCCGGTTTCGAACGATTGGAACCCAAAATGGGGGACGAAATTACTATGGGGACGCATGCGTGAGGGACTGATGTATTCGAATCAGTTGCAGGAGAATGGAAGCACGGGGAGAAGCTAAGGGAAGCGGGAAGAAGAAACGAGCCCGCGCGCATGGAAGGGAAAGGGGGGGGAATCAAAGGGGGGGGGGGGCGTCTTGCCGATTTCCAATCCAAATCTTATCTAGGAAAGGGTCATGGAGTGCGTTGCATTCCGATCAGGAAGACCATCCTGCAGAATAGTCGTGGGGAAAACGTCCGCTGCCAGGATTGAAAGACGTTATTAAGGTTTGAGCGCCGGCTCCTCTACCGAAAATGTTGAACCTCAGGGGGGGGACGCACGTAAACGCAGAAAATTGGAAAAAAAAATCGATTTAAGGGCCGGAGGTGGAAAAGAGGGAAGGAAAAACGGCCGCACTTCGCCCTTCCGAAACTGATCAGGAGGGAATTGGAGGGGGGGGGAAGAAGAAAGGAGAGATAAAGAGCGTGGAAGGAATTAGAGACCAAAAATCCACCGAATGGAGGGAATACAACGGGGGATTAGGGTTGAGCTGAGACCCATACTATCTCAACCACCGATTCGCGTGCACAAATCAGAGGGAAGAAGGAGGGGAACGGACAAAAAGAACAAAAAACGGGTTAATCCATCAGCCTTAACATGAAATGGGGAGAAGTAAATGGGGCAAATAACGGGTGGTAGAACGCTGGGGTGTACTTTAACGATTCTCGACGCCGCACGGGCAACATGCGGAGGATTGGGCGGCAAGCCGTCCAAAAACAGGGAGTTCAAAAGTTCAAGGGCAAGAAATGGTTGGACTCAAAAAAAGGAGCTGGTAGTGGAAAAAAGATGAAGAGAAGGGGGTCAGCTTTGAAACACGATGCAGAAGAGTACAAGAGGGAAGCTCGGAGACAAAATTGGGGACGTGTTGCACTTTGTTTTATCCACCGTCTGCACACGAGGCGCAGGGGGAAACTACAATTAGGGGGGAGGAAAACGTAAATCCAACAAGGGGGCATCGGTTGACAATTATAAGAGGAAGATTGCGTCGGAACTAAAGGGAAAGAGGAGGGATGGAGGCTCTAATTCCATGGAAAAATGAAAGGATGACCGAAGCAATCTTACAGAGAATACAGGCTTTGGTGACCTCGAAAAAAAGGAGCAATGGGGGAAGGAAGTCATAGAAAGCAAAAAGGAGATGGAAAATAGAGAAAAGGTGACACAGGTGGATCCATCCACCCCTGGAGAAAAAGCCTTGTGTAAAATCCAGGGGTTACGGGATGCCTTTCCGTCTGGAACGACCTAGAAGAAAGGAGGGGATCGAAAAAACAGCAGGGGGGGGGGGTGGGGGGGGGGGGGGGGGGGGGGGGGGGGGGGGGGGGGGGGGGGGGGGGGGGGGGTGGGGGGGTGGGGGGGCTCGTAGCGACGCCCTCTCCTCATTGACAGGGAACAGAAAAAAGAAAAGTCAGATGAAAAAAGAGTTTCAAGGTCGACAGTTAGGACCTTTCCAAAGCACCAGCGGGTGAAGACGGGTGGATAAAACCTATTCAAGGGCTCAATTACCACGAGAGCACGTACCTATCGAGGGGAAGTGAGTTGTCAGGGGAAAGGAAAGGGCCACTGGACGGTTTGAGGGAGAGCAAAGTCAAGGAAGTTGCTAGTACAAACAGCTTCACGAGTAACGGACCTAGCAATGTGGAAAGGGCAGTTAACCAACCAAAAGGAAGGCTAGATTAGTAAAGACAAGGGTTTACACTAACCACACCTCTCTCACTGTCATCGCACAATTGGGAGGAAATCAAAAGGGGGCATAACACCAAAGAGGGGGCTCAAAACTGCAGTGCCTTGCGTCGAGGTTGACGATAATCCTGGGGAGATAGAGCGGGGGTCTCAGAACCTCACTCATGAAGAAACTCATGCGGGGGATTTTTTGAACTAAATGGAAAGCGAACGAAAAGAGCTTCAACCTCGCAAATCGACAATCGCACGAAGAAGTATAGTGAAGGAAGGCAATTAGAAGGATGGGGGGAGACAATTCCGACTCTCGAGGCAACGGGGGGGAAGGAGATCCCAATGGGAAACGTTCGAGGACGTGCTACCTGCCGAAAGACGGGGCGGGGAGAGGATCAAAAGCAACACAAACTCACGGTCCATCAATTCGCCTCTGTTGCCGAGCTTTGAAAAAGACTAGGAATACACGAGGGAAGGGTCAGCAAATCATAACAGAATGTCAGCAGATAACCCAAGGAAAAAGCGGATACCGCCATAATCCATTCAACTATGTTACCTGGCATTCCGCGGCGGGGCATCGTTGACAGTAGGAAAGACAAAGAAAAGACAACGTGAAGCGTATATGAGAAGGGAACGAAATAAATAGATGCGAAGAAGCAAGAGAGGGGGAGAAAAACGTGAAAACATCTCGTCGAAAACCCCCTAAAAAACTCGGTCTTCTGATGCAGTAGGGGGGGGGGGGTCAAAAAGGGAAAAGGGGGGGGAATGGTTGAGCCGAGAAAAAAAAGGGGAGAGCCGCCGTAATGTCACCGAGACAAGCATAATTCCCAAGATAGGTCACTGCGAGGAAGTGGACCAACGGGGATTCGAAACCATCTTGCAACTCACACGAAAATTGATCCACCCGGAAAATCAAAAAAAAGAAAAAAAAAGAGATGGACGTTTCGTGAAAAAAAAGGAAGCGGGAAAAAGGATCGCATGCGCGAGTCTCTAGCAGCGCTGGATCAATGAAGGAGAGACCCGGCGGAGTGGGAAGGGAAATGAAGGGGCGAAAAGCTTCTAATAATCTGGGAGGGGAGGAGTACACTTACTACAACGGCAACTCGAATCAATAAGGACCAAGAAGGGGGGAAAAAGAGGGAAGGGGGGCGGAAAAACAATTGCGTTCGTACGAGATCTTCGGTAGCGAAATTGGGCAGGGAAAGAGCAAGTGAACATAAAAGGCACTTACTGGAGGGAAGGCTCCTTGTACGTCACGTCAAAATAGGAAGAAAGGCCAAAAGGGGAAAAGGCCGAAGCGGCCCGCCATTGAGTATAGTGGGCGAAGCGCTGTCAAACGGCACAGCGCACAAGGACTAATAGGGGGCGAATCCTGTTTGGCAACGACCGCCGCGGACACCGAGCCTGAAAAAGCGCGGCTACTGCAAAGCAAAAGGGGAGACCGCCGAGAGAAAAAGAAAGTGGACCGCGAAAGCAAAAGAACTGAAATCCAAGGCCGCTATACCCTGAGCCACTCTTTCGCATAAGAAAACAAATGAACAAGAGTCGAGCAGCTACTACGACTATCAAACTCACGTCCATCATCGATTAGGATAGAGCGTCGGCCGGGGAAAGAGACAGTTGCGGAAAATCACTAAGAAAAGTCAGAAACGTTCAAGGCGGGTTGGCACTCTCACAAACGGAGGAGGAGGAAAAAGAAAGAGGGGAAAAGATGAAACACTCACCTGGAGGGGCCTGTCGCGGATGGCGACCGACGTAACCGTAGCCGGATTCCCAAAGGAGGAATCGACTAGAAGATAGGAAAGGAACTCTGATGGTGTGCGGGAGGAAACGACTGCCTAGAAATAGGGGGTAAAGGCGGGCTTATGCACGGCAAAGCTATGGATGCGTCTCAATTGGATGAGAGGGGGAGTGCATAAAAGACCTAAATGGGGAGAGGGGGGTTGAACGTCGCCCGAGCTGGTGCGTCGGCGGGCGTGGGAAGGAAAACAAGTCGTAAAAAAATTCTCCTGGCTGGGATGGAAAGAGCCGCGCTCTACAAGGCATACTCAAGGCGAAGGGGGAAGGACTTGAAAAAAAGGGGAAAGGATTTCAAAAAAAAAAAGATCAAAAAACCGTGCTTTAATGTAACTACGAAGGAAAGAAGGACCAGCCAAGGAAATCCCGGGTAAGACTCACATTTTCTCAAATTGCTGCGGGGACGAACCCTTGGGGGCACCAAGAGAATGAGGACGGGGGGGAAAACGGGGAGACCTTCCAAGCAGAGCAGAGTTCTCCAGCTTGAGGGTGCAGGGTGGGTGGGACGCTTACCCTGTCCTACGAAAGAGTCGCACGTTTCTTTTCACGGCCGTCAGTGCTGAAAGGACTGAAAAAGCCCATGATAAGAAACCCTGCGAGAACAGAGGGACAGGACTTCCGATTTGCCGGTTTGTCGGGGAAAACGAGGGGAGAGGGAGAAATTGGTCTATATGGGAAAGCAGGTTTGATGAAAACGGGGCGGGTGGATGGAAAAAACGCTTACGGGGGCAAGGGAGCACGACTCAAGGTATGAGAAAAGACGCGAAGAAATTCAAATCCTTTGTAGAGCGAGACCGAAAAGGAGACTTAAGGCAGGGAAAGGGACAAAAAAAAACTGCGTACAGAAAACAAATGTTGCGCGACAACCAATTAGAGGGAGGAGCGGAGATCCGGGAAGCAGAGAGTTTCGACATTCGTGGACACGAATGGGGGAAAGTGGTTCGAAAAAAAAGTGGCGGGATCTAATGTGCGGAGTTCGAGTATCGGGGTGTATAAAATAGAGCGCCCGGTTTCGGCGCGTAGAAGAAAAGGAAAGGACCGCCGAGTCAAGGGGACATGTCAGGGACGTTTACATGGGAAAGGGCTTTTTGTTTGAACCAGCGGGGAAGTCCTGGAGGTCGAGGGGGGGGAAAAAAACGGGGGAGGGTTTCAGCAAATAAATAGCCGGGTTCACTCCGCGGCAATCAGGGAAGGGCTTAAAAGGGGAGGCTTGAGCTTGAAATGGTGAGAGAAGCCTTAAAATAAATCGCTCGTGCAGCATGTGGAAGGGAACCTCAAGGGAAAAGGAGGGACATTTCGGATGACTGAGGAGAGGCGAGATCGGACAGTAAACGAACTTCTCCGTCCCTGCGCAAAGATTCCTGAAAGGAGGGTCGTGGATGGGGGGAGATGTGAAAAGAAGCATTCCCGCTGAGCCAGGAATTTGAGAACAAAAATACAAAGAGTGAGGACTCCGTTTGATGATGTTAAGTCGTCTACCCCATCGGCTATCAGATTCTACGTCACAGCTTCACCCGCCCTGGGGAAACAGGGAAAGGAAAGATCAGTGAAAGGGGAAAGGAAACGGCATGCTACTATTCAAACTAATTAACAAAGAATCTGAGGGGGGTAGGGGTCAAAGTGTGTCGACCCTTGGGACGCTCTCGAAATGGGAAAAAGCCCAATCGGGGGGGACAGGAAAAAGCGTCCAAAAGGGGGGAAGGGGAAGTCTCGTCAAGGCGCATGGGACTACGAAAAACCCAAAGCAGGCGTTAAGATTCTGTTCTATCACGCTCAATCGAAAAGGGGGGGAAGTAAAGGGGTGGGAAAGAGCGGCACAACGAATGCGATTGTACCGAGTCGCGCATCCCATTTACGTAAACTTGCTTCTTTAGAGGGTATAAAAAGGGGAGGAAAAAAGAGGGAAGTACGCGCAAAGTAACTACAACTTTAAAGGAAAGAAAGCATCGGCAAAACGGCCGTTGGGCAATCTTGGGGATTGTTTTTCTGACGCAATTTGAAGCTCGGGGCGAGGAGAAAAAAACGAAAGGGGCAGAGGGGAGGGAGAAGAGCCGAGGAAAGGGGATTAATCCGATGTCAGAATGATCGAGAAAAAGAACAGTTGACAAGGTCTATAAGGAGGTTAATAATGCGACTCAGGGTTGGACTTCCAAGGGATATCTCAGAGAAAAAAAAAAAAAAGAGGAGGGAAAAAGGAAGGAAGATGCACCTTGTCACACAGCTAAGCCACGCGGAAAAAAGAGGCAAGCGACAGGTCAACGGTGGAAACTTGCATCATCGGTGAAGATGCCCGCGGCCTGCGGGCCATACGAGGGGAACCCGCGGGAGAAAAAGAAGACAGTGAGAGAAAAGAGAAATGATCAAGGAGGCCGAAAAAACGTCTGAGCACGATGGATTATTTAAACGGAAAAGAAAGTTGGAGGAGGGCTCAAAAATTCCAGCTGTAGGGTGGAAACACGCCGTGATCCAAAAGTGAGGCACGAGGGAAATAGGGGAAAGTAGACTGGGAGTCGTATGATTTCACAACCCGGAGGGAAACATTTCCTTCATAAGGGAGCGAATCCACGAGAAACGATTCCTGTGGGTTGTAGGGGAGAAAAAACCGCTTCAAGGGGGGGGGGGAGGAAGGAAAGCATGGGAGGGGGGGTGGGGGGGGGGGGGGGGGGTGTAACTATTTAAAAAGTCTCCAGAACTTTGCGTCGCTGCGGGAGAGTCAAAAGGGAAAAAAAAGCGGTTTAACAAAGAAAAAAAAAGCTACGGGACCGTCAATTCTCACAATCAGAACAGGAGTCTTATTGCATACCGAAGAGAAGAAAGGGTCAAGGAGAACTTTCCGAACTTGCCTGCGTCATAACTAGGGGGGGCGACCGAGAATCGTCGTTAACGCTGGGGGGGAGAAGGGAAAGCCCTCAAACGCTAAAGAAGGAGGGGGGGGAGTTTGGGGAGAGAGAAATGGGAAAGGAAGACAGGGGGAAAGAACTCTCTGCCCTTGCGCAAATCGCATCTCCAAGAGGTCGGGAACGGACGCGAATAAGTAAGATTGAAAACTTAGCAGCCCTCTCAAGACGGGGGGGATCATCCAAGAGGGGGAACATGAAGAGAGGACGTTAGCCATTCGGACTCTTCGGATCGGCTTTCTACTAACCTCGCGAATATCACCGCCCTCTTTAACCATGGAAAGACGGTTCCAAAAGAAGGGAATGTGGAAGTATGGAAAGCCTAAACCAAGAACTCCAGGACTTCCGGTAAAGGAGGGGGAAAAAGGGGAACCACCGAATAAAAAGGCACGATCCCGGTGACTTCATGCTCTGGAGCAATGGAAACGGAGGGAAAGGATGACAGAGGAGGAAAAGAGGCGTAGAATCCGGCACAAGCGAATCCGAAGGTAGGATCCAGCCGAAAAAACCGGAAAAACGGGGAAAACAGCTGTCGCGCCCGCCGGCGAAAACTGATAAGGCGGAGAGGAAAGCCACTGGGGAAAAAAGGGGGAGGGGGGACGGACAACACGCTGATGTCTTGCGAGGGAAGAAGAAGGGCGAGGACCCAGATAAGAAAAAGCCAGCGCCAAAGCGAAAAAAGGGCTTTAGGGAGGGGAGGAAAAATACCTTGGTGAGGGGAAAAGCTGGGCAACGAAAACTCCATTATCGCGTCGCACAAGCAACCTGCGAATAGCCGTCAAGAGAGGCGTTAAAACCCACACGTCTGTCAGAAAAATGGCCGAGCACTCAACTGCGTTCTTGAGCAATGCAAAAGAAGAAAGAAAAAAGGATAGAAGGAAGGGGGAGGGACATAAATGAGGGGCCAAAAGATCGAGACGAACAAAAAGCACCCTCGAAACTGAGCGGTCCCGTCTGACCGGTCAGGGGGTGACGGACCCAAACTTGATCTAACCCAGGATAAGCTTCGGAAGGATAAAAAAACTTGTGTCGAAAAAAAAAAGGAAAGGCCATCAACTGGACAGTAGAGGAGAAGTGCAGAAAGGCTACGTCGTACGTAAGGCAAAGGTAGGGGGGTGAAAAAATCCTCGACTAGACGAAGATAGCAGAGGTGCCTCACCAGATGAGTCCGGGGAAGCGGCGTCATCCCAAATCGACCATGGGCGCAGTTGAAAAAAGAAGGGGGGGCAGGCAAACGGAAAAGAAGGGGAGAAACAGCGACGAGAGCGACTGGCAAAAGCAAAAAGCTCAGGGGGAGGGGAGCCATCAAAGAGCGCCAAACCGACTCTAAATACCAGTCGCCACATACACGAGGCCACATTGAGGAGGAAAAAAGAATGGCAACAAGGGGAGGAAGGAGGGGTATCAGAAAAGAAGAAAGCCCGATCAAAAGCCATCACTATAATTTAGATAGAATAGAAAGGGAAGATGGACCGGATCGGTGAAACTTCAGAGGCAGACGGAGGTCGACCTCCGAGCGGGGTTAAGCGGTGATTGGTGGAGCTGAAAACAAAAAAAGGAAAGGGGGGGAAAGAGAGAGGAAAAAGAAAAAGCAGGGAAGAGAACGCCGCGCGAGACCCCGTCTTGCCGTATAAGGACAGGGGGAAACCCAAAGTTCCATAGGCAGGGAAGGAAATCCCTTCACCTCTAGCGGGGGAGTTGATCAGGCGTCGGATCAAAAGAGGAAGAAAAACGGTGGAAAGGTGGGGCTGCCCCTCGAGGGTCATGATGAGGAGGAGAAGGGAGGTTCACGGGGAAAGGCGGGGAGGGAGACAGGCAAAGGCGGCTGGTGCTTTTGAATTTGCAGAGGAGCACAGGAGATCTGGGCCGGCGCCCGTTCCTGCACCCAGTATTTCCCAAGATGCAAATGGGAGGCGGAACGGGAAGGACCCGCAATCAAAAAGTGCTGGGCGGTGAAAGTAAAGGGGGAAAAAGAGGGATTTTCAAGATGCCCGCGGTACTTGGACACCTTCCTGCACCAGAAGGAGCATGAAAAAAAAGGGGAAAAGGGAACCCTAGGGGGAGCTCCGGGGAAGCGACCGAAGATCAGGGAGGCGGTGACGACAAGAAGTGGGTAAATCCTTCCCAAGAAACTCGTGAAAGCAGGGGAAAACGATGACAGAAAGGAGGATGTGACGGGGTTTGACGCCTAGTGTAGCCAGAGTTCTAAAGTTGGGAGGTCGCCGTCATTGACTGCAAAAAGACCTGAATATTCTTCATTGATCCAGCCTCTGATCTGAAAGCAAACGCGACTGAGAGGAGACGAGGAAAGGAGGGGGGGAAAACTCGTGTATGAGGGGAAACGCATCGAGTTAGGCGAGGAGAAGGTTAAGTGCGACGGCGGGGATCATGGCCCGACGGTGAGTTGCAACCCGAATCCACGGTATGTCCTCCTCAAAAACTTGCAAAGTTTGAAAAGAAGACAGATTAGAGGGGAAAGGGGGAGTCCGTCGTCTTCAAAGAAAAAACAGCGTGTGCGCGGACAGAGAAACCATTGCGAGAGACCTGTTTAACCGAGTTCGGATTGGGAGGGGGGAAAACGAGAAAGCTGTGGAACCGGGGTGGGGAGCGGGAAAAGTTCTTTTTTGATCTCTGGGGGGAAGGGAGAATTCGAAGCTTACTTTCGCTTCTAAGCGGGAATGAGCGAGAAAGAAGGGGAGGGGCAAGTCCGAGAGTTGGACCTGGTATTTAACGTAGGGGTAGCAGGGGGGGGGGCAACAACGATCGAGCCTGTATATAACTGCACGGGGTCCATCCGCATGGACGAAGAGAAAGGGGCAAAAAGGTCAAAAAAAAAAGGGAATATGGCTGAAAGGATATATGTGGAGGTATGCGGGAAGGGATCCAAGGCGATCGGCCGTCATGTTAAAAAATCGCGGAGCGTTTCCCCATTAAGGATGATTGACACCGCGTAGAAAGAGGGAAAAGAGGAGAAAACTCAGAAAAGGAGTCGCCCGTCACGAGATCGGCGAAATGGGAAAAGGGGGTGAGGAGCAAGGGAGAATAAATTGGTTCCCAGCCAAGGGGGAATTTAAGCGAAACAAATCCACGCTGGAGTCAAGTGAGAGGGGGAGTAAGGAAGAAAAAGAGGAACAAGAGTCTCGGTCCCACATCGAGCCTGCACTGAGAAAGCGTACGAAAGCCCATAGCTGAGTTTGTTATGCGTCAGATGCCGAAGAAAAGAGGGGGCGAGAAAAAAAAGTAAGGAGGTTAAGGTGCTTATACCAGTGTTGGAAAAGAACTCAAAACCTCTGAAGGACCTCTTCTGGTGGCGGTGTCAACGGCCCGTGTCCACATTGCTTCAAAAGAGAGGGAAAGCGGAAAGGGGGGGGGAACTTAGACACATGGCATCGCGTGAACGCATCAAGATGAAAGAAAATGGGCGAAATTAAAGGGGTTGGGGACTCAAAGACAAGCCACGAATCGCATGTACCAGAGTGGACATCAACATGGAGGAAGTGAAGCACTGGGGAATGTTTAGCCACCTCTGAAAAAATTACGGGACAAAGGAAACTCAAAACCTAGTAACTCACATAACCATCGGGACAGCAACGGGCAAAGTGGCCATCTTGATTGCAGTTTAACATGGGGGAAGAAAAGGGGGGGGGAGGGAGGAAAAAAAATCAGGCGTCAGCCGGCTCGCCGAGCCTCAACAGAGAAAGGGGACAGTGGAGACTCAGCAATCCCTTTGGAAAAGCAACTTTTCCCAGCGCGGACTCCATGGTTGATCCAAGAAAAGAGATCAAGAAACAAAAAAAGAAGGAAAAAGATGAGGAACCACCAGCCACTAGCCGCAAGGGGAGGGGAAAAAGCCTGTATAGGAACTGGTCTTATTTCGGGTCCTCATTCTGGGCGGAGATGCAAAGCTGATAGGGACGAAAAAAACAGTCAGGATTGAAAAAAGATGAGGCAGAGACTAGGAAAGGAGATTAGTCGACCAATCAGATTGGAAAACTAAAATCGAAGGGCTATTCACGATGAGGAGGGGGGGCGGGACCTAAGTTGGAGGTGAAAGGGCGCGTATCAAAAAAAAAAGCGTGTGAAGACGGTGTAACGCCGGAAGTACGCAATAGAGGAAAGCGGGTAAGAGGAAAGGATTGGAGGTAAAGCGTGAACAACCCCTGTAAGAGACCCCACAAAAAATTCATACATAGAGAACGATCGATGCGTGGTCGAGTCCCAAACCGCGACTAAGGGGGAAAGAGAAGAAGCAATGGGGGGGAAAAAAGGGTTGCAAACGCCACCAGAAATGGCGTCGCCTAGAAGAGAGGCAAAATAACAACAAAGCGTTGGAACCCCACACCGCCCTATTTGGGCCTGTCAATTCATCTATATTCCGGGGTAGAAAGTCAAAAAATCACGAAGATAGGGGCCCGCGGGGCGCTTGGCCGCGGAAAGAGGAAGATTGGGAAACGGAATCGTCTGGGAGAGGCTGGGGGGTCGAAAAGAAGAAAAAAGAAAGAAAAAGACTAAGCTGGGGATTTTTGTCGAATTCCCTAAGGACGAGGGAAAAAATAGCGCTGGTCACTGCGCCAAAGGGTCGCCACAATCGCC
>Ga0179593_1643431_pt1 | contig 12985 bp, 18 predicted proteins | sample CZODoug2_1_08_16_FD_185931 | JGI IMG/M metagenome (GOLD analysis project Ga0179593, IMG submission 185931) | Vadose zone soil fungal communities from Angelo Coast Range Reserve, California, USA - CZODoug2_1_08_16fungal (PacBio error correction) | ecosystem: Environmental > Terrestrial > Soil >...
ACGGTGAGGAGAAAGTCAAAGGGGTTTACCTGGGGGGGGTCGGCCTTCCGCCGGAGGTGCTTGTTTGTGTGGGGGGGGAGCATCGCCTTCGCGCAAATGACATCGGCAGGAAACGAGACGGTGGGGAAAACTGCGACAAAGAAAATTCATATGCAAAAAAAAGAACACAACGGCTACAGCCGATGCAAAAAATCGGAGGGGCAGTGAGCCACCGGTATGTATCACGAAAAAAAAGACAAAAACCAACCGACGGAGAAAAGTACAGTTTTGTCCGCAGGAGAAGAAGAGCGACAACCGACTCTTGACAGGCGGAGGGGGATCTTCACAAGACGGGGGAAGATAAGGAGGAAGTCAAGCAGGAGCTGTCGGATTCACCCATAAAAAAAAAAAAAAAAAAAAAGACATACGACGGGGGGGGGACGCTAGTTCGAAAAAACGAAAAAAAGTTGAAACACAAGTCGCACGCCATTTCCGTAAGCCACGAGGGGGTCCCGCACGGCGGCGCATAAAACGCGCAAAGGCAGCTTAGACATGCAAAAAAAGGGTGGCAGCAGGGCACAGGTTGAACCACCATCACGGTGAAAAAAAACCAGGGGGCAAAACGTCGGAACGGGGAAAAAAAAAATAAAGCGCTCCGACCCTTGGTAAGGAAATAACATCCAAGACGAAGGGGGATGGACGTAAAAAAGTGGGAATGCGCTCAAGCAACATAGAGAAAAAAACCTCCGACCAGGGCTGATCCAACCACAAAAAAAAAAAGAAGTAGGGGCGAAAAATTGAAAAACTGGCACAGGCCAGCGGAAGGATAACTTTGAGTCTGTGGGAGCAATTGGATCCAACAGCATAAAAAGTGCGGAATTTCCAAAAAATACACTTTGGGATCCTCGGAGTTTAGGGGGCCCAAAGCCGCGGGGATGCAGCGGGAGGAGAAAAAAGGTACATAAAGGAAAGGGGTCTTCCGTAAGGCCTCAGAAAAGGGGATCGAAAATTCCGCGAAAAGGGGACTCAACGTATGGCTATTGTGGGTGAAGACACTAGGTGGGGGCCACCCGATGCTCCGAAAAACTGGTGGGGACCGTCTTGGAAAAACCGGTACCCCTCCCTGGGGGTGGGGGGAAACAAGGCGCTTATCATAATGTGGTACGTCGGGGAGAAAATTTCGACTCGGTGGGGAAGTGGCAGGGGTGGCGGGCGATCTGGGAACGACCGAAGTGAAGGCCCGGGTGATGAAGTCGGTACGTCCAGTCGGTGGCATAAGGGGGTTGGAGATCCACAAAACCAGGCGTGCGGAGGGGTGGAGGTTGACAGAAAGAAATTTCGATGCCGGCGAAGGGATGGATTCAGCGGCGGACAAGGCGACGTCAAAAACAGGAAAAAACTGTACCAATTAGAAAAACTGGAGGAGATCTCTACATCGGAGGCTCCGAAAGGGATTCCCATGAGGGGTCATGGAGCGCGGCCAAAGTACAGGGGGGGGGCGTGAAGTCGGGGGTAAGAAAACCGCGGGAGCTCTTGGAAGGGTTAATGCGGTCAATCACAAAGGGCCTTTGTAAAATAAGTTGGGGAGCGGGAGGGGAGGGTCGGCATAAGGAGAGGTCTTGTTTTGTAAACGTGAGCGATGGGGGGACAATGAGGTTCCTTATTGTACTTCTACTCCAAAGAAAAAAGCAAACGGGGGGCCTGGGGCCAGCGCAAGGGGATTCTGATAAAAGCCAAAAAGACAGGACTCGTAAAGCCAAGACCTGAAGGAAGAAAAATGTTCTATGTCCTCAATCAGGTCAAAATAGGAAAACAACGCAGGGCACGCCAGGAGGCTAAGTCGAAGGCAGTCGCTTGTTATTGTCCCGACTCCTTCCCGCATGTAGTTTCCGGCGGACGACACGCGGGGTTTTGGACAGAAAACGGGGGGAGACTTCGCCATAATAAAAGAAAAACGTCCCTGAATGCCAGTAAAATAGAGAGATTTTCATAGGGAATTTTGAGTTAAAATACGATCGGCGGGGCAGGGTTTTTGGGGGGAAAAAAAAAAAGCGGGGTGCCTATCGGGCTCAAGGGAAAGCATGAGGGCAGGGTTTGCGGAAAGGAAAAAAGTAACCGTTCGCAGGTCAAACTTCGAGAGGAAAGGGGATAACGAGGACGGTCGAAAAGGGGGGAAAAAGGGGGATGCCTTCATGGTACCTCCACATGGCTGCGCCAGGGGGGGCACTAATTTGTGATAGAAGTATGGAATGCAAAGCGGTGCGGCAAAAAAAAGGAGACCCCAACGGGCCATGGCAGAAATTTAGTCGGTCGTGTAGATTACGGCGGTGCGCTTGTTAGAATGGGGTGTGTCCCCTATAGATACGCCGAATTGTTGCCAGGCCTCGGGACGAACACTTGATCAGGGGGAAAAGGTAAGCTGACAAACATCTTTAAACGAGACCAGGGACCTGTCACACCCTCCCCTCACGTGAAGCAGGACGGACCCTTGGCTTGAACGTGAAAAGGACCGAGAAAAGGAAAGCATGCAGCATGGGAGGTGACCACAACTTGTATTGGAAAAAACTGTAGGGAAACTCCCATCAAGCAGGAACGAAGGCTGTCCAAACGTCAGAGGGGGAGCTCGACCCGACGCAAATGAAGAAAACTAGTCCCATTAAAAGAACGCGGATCAGGCCCGGCAGGGGCCATGACGGGGGCCGCTGTCAAGTAGCGCTCCGCCGGAGAGTGGTTGGAAATTAAGTGAACGGCGAGGGGAGATAAGTCGAGCAAGGACCAAGTTGCAACCCAGCCGAAAGGGTTACCCACGCCAACCAGCGTTCGGGGGAGTGGTAATCGCAAGAAGAGGAAAGTGTCAGACTCCTTTCAAAAAAAAGGAGAAAGGGAGCAGGAGGATCTCCAAGGGGTCCTTGTGCCACATCGGGCGGGGAGTCTTGAGGAGCACGGTAACAGGGGGAATGACCTGGGGGACGGGGGGGTGTGAACCAAGGGTTGCTCCAAAACAACAATAACCCAAACGGTCAAGGTGGGAACAGAAGTGGGCTGGAAACGGGATTAGGCATGTCTACCCCGAACGCACGCGCATTCAAGTTTGCCGGGTGCGAAAGACAACTTCAAAGCAAAACTTAAAAAAACGAAAAAGGTCGTAGGGTGGGGAGGGATCAACCCCTCTTTGAACAAACCGCAGACACCCTGACTAATGGACAGTAGCAGAGAAGGGGAAAAGGAGAAGTCGTTCGACAAAGTCTGCCGAGGAAGAACCCACTCAAAGACAACGGTGCGGGATACTGCCAGTTTCACAGAACAGGGGTATGTCACTGGGTGAAAGTGGTTTTCGTCAATCAGCAAAAGGAAAGGTGAGTTACGATGCACACCCGGGGGAAAAAACTTCAACGCGGGACGCAGAACAATACCTCATCGCAGGTTTGGGCAATAATTCCCGCCCCGCGTGAGGGGGAACCAGCCGACGGTCAGGAAAACGGGGGGGATACCCCCAAATCCGGGAAAATAACAAAAAATTTCAAGAACTCAAGCCCCTCCAAAGATGGTAGGAATATCAAAAACTAAAGAAAAAAAAATGCATCAACAGTGAAGGGGGAGAAATGAAAACGCTGTGAAGAAGGATGGGGGGACCCGACCCTCCGCCGCGTGGTAAAGACGGATGGCAAGTTGAGTGCTCCGAACTGAGCCGCACCCAATTGGAAATCTAAGAGTGACATCTGACCTCGACCTATCTAAGTCGAACTCACAATACTTAGGGGCCTCGAGAAATCTCCCGGTGCGGGGACGGTCGTCGAGAGATCGGCGGAGACCTTGACGCTGGTCCGGGGGGGCGGGGGGGGAACTACGGAAAAAGACACATGCGGGGGGGAGGACAACAGGGTGGGGGAGGAGGGCGGAACGGCCACCCAAATGTGCGGCTCCAGGACCGTTTGCACGAATACGGAAAAACCCACATGGGAAACTCGAAAATAAAGGACAAAGGTGGAAGGGAAGGGGGATACTTACTAACACTGGACCATACACGAACCATTGCCTCTGAATAGGTTCGACTCGGGCCAAACCTCCCGGGAAAAGCGCAGCAAAGGCGGAAGGCCGTGGGAGAAGGGAAAAAAAAAAATGGCCCAGCCGTGTGACCCTTGCTTTCCGGGAGGCAGGAGCATCGTAAGGAAAACGAAAACACCCAGCCTGTGCAACAAGGAGAAGGGGCAGAGGTAGGGGAGGCATGAAGGCCCAAGAAAAGCGCGAACAGAAAAAAAGGAAGGGGCCAAAGGGAACGTGACACGGAGGCCAAGCAGATTTCCCCCGTACGTCCGAAGCCCCGGCAAAAGCCGCGACCAACCCAAAAATAGCGAAAGAAGCCGACAATCTAAGAAAAGGCTGTCATGTATAAGAGTCTACGTACAGCGGAAAAAAGAAGAACGCAAGACATGAAAAATGTGGTGTGCCCGCTGCCTGAACGACAGCAGGCGAAAGGGAAACGATGGGGAAAATCAGGGTAAAAGCCCGACCAAACAAGGGCAAGTAAAGATACAAGAAAAAAAAAAGAAAAACTTCGGCAAGCACGTACGGCGGCTTAAACACGCACAAAGCATGGCCAATTGAACGCAAGGTAGAACAGGAATACGAAGAAAGGGTTCAGAAAAATAGGCGAGGAATCACCGCCCAAACGCGCCAGCCGATAGGGATAAAAAAGGCGACCACCATCTGGGCACAATGACCTGACCGAAGGGACGACGTACATGAATCAAACACTCCGTGCTCGCAACGGGGACAAATCACCTTTACAGTCACCTGCACCCATCAAAAAAGATCATACCTGAAACTCGGGGATCATCGAACGAAGCCGCAAACGGGTCGCTCTAAGACATTTGAGGGTCGTCCCATGTGATAAAAAGGGCCCAAAGGGTATTAAGTGTGAAAGTAAAACAAAAGCCGCTACTGAAAAGAATAAAAAACAAAGTCAAAGGTCCGGAGCCGCAGGAAAAGCACCAACGCGGACAATCTCTATCAAAAAAAAAAAGAAAAAAAAAAAATAAAAAAATCAGGGCAGGCGAGGCCATCAAAAAAGAAAAATTTCACGGAACTAGAAAGAAACTCCTCTGAAACAAAAAAACAAAACTAGGTGTATTCCGCGTCAGGGAGGGATTACCAACCGAAACCCCCCCACACCTACACCCAACTCACAAAACACAGAGCAAAGGCCAACTTCCTACCCGGGGACGCATAGTAGTAAACACTCCAACATATCCCAACGGAAAACGTACCGCTTAAAAACAGCAGGGGTAAAGCATAACACGAACCAATGGTCTCTCCTTTGGTTGACCGGGCAACTGAAGCAAAAGTGCCAAACACGCAAAAGTCGGTTACAGGGTGGGGGAGTCCCGAGCCCCCAACCAGAACCTCAACCTACGCCTTCTTTCTACTTCCTCCCATCCCAAGGCAGGGGTTCGAAGGAATATTCGACGCCTCGTACAAGACAGGAAGCGTAAAACGGCTTTTTCTCGCAAGGCCTAGGAAAAAAGCAATGGCAAAACGGGGGGCACTATTGAGCACGACGAAAACCCTCGAGAATTCAGAACTGACCAATTAAAAGGGACTTTTAAAATGCGACCATGGGATGTAAACAAGTAACCAATTGGGGGGGGACCCACTAAAAACTTCACACAGCATTATAACCGCAGGGGTCCTACAGCCCTCCTTTCGGGGACAAAAACCTCACAAGGGGAGTTTCACCTAAAATTGGGAAACACCTACACTTTTGGTCTCCCCCTCCCCGGCAACTTACCGTTTGGCGCGGGGGAGACATTCTTGCATTCGCGAAAAAAAGCGCGGGACGGAGAATGTAGAGTGATTGCAGACTACAATTGCTGTGGCCGTGAAACTTGGAGATCCAACGGCCTCCAAAAAGAATCCGGGGTAGTGTATCGCGACAAGCAAGGGATGACGCTCATGCTAACAAAAATGCCAACCCCCGAGAGGGGGCGTCAACAACAAACCTCGTCAATGCACGAAAAAACCCGCCCAAACATCCACTCGCAGGGAACGCCTTAAAAAACCACTATCAGCCCTGCATAGCAACCAAGAGGTACCTCCCAAAGTCGCGCAAACCCTTCGGGGTCTCAGACCTGTTAAGGTGGGGGGGGGGCGTGTAAAAATTTGACCCCACCGTGGGATTGGGGGGGGGAGATCCCAAAGTAGGTTCACAGGGGGACTCAAAAACCGGAAAGCCGGAAAAAAAAACACGAGTGAAAATCTGGGACTAGATGAGGTGACGCGTCTACCGAAAACAGGGGGCCAACGGCTTGGGGAAGAAAAACCCAGCGAAATCTGACCTTATTGTGGCTAGTGCCAGCGCAGATGCTCCCGGACAAAAATAAACAGTCGGGGGGGGGTAGTCAAAAAAAAGAAGAGGGAAAAACAGAAAAAAAAAAAAAAAAAAAACGGCTCAAGCGAGCCAGGCGTGGCGCCCGTGCTGCCTTTGGAAAGGGGAAAAAAGAGCATCTGGGAAAAACTAAAGATAACACCCCAATCATAGGAAGAAAAAAAATATCGCTGGCAGGACTAGTACGCTTCCCTACCGCCCAAGCGCGGCAGAAAACTCTGTGAACCCAGGAAAACTGCAAGAAAAAGACTACTGAACAGGGACTCGACCGGGCATCTAACAAACACCACGGGAGGAGGGGGGGACACAAAAAGAAGATCCGGTCGAATATTGAAATCGAGGATTGGGGGACGGGGGATTCCTGGTCACGAAGGGGTCAAAGGGGCCCAAACTTTGGCAGGGTGGAAGAAAAGGAGAAAAAAAACGCCGGGGCACATGGAGAGCGAGAACGGGTAAAACCTTTCTTAAAGACAAAAGAATGAGTCGTAAACGGAACCAAAAAAACACAAAAAAACAAAACAAAATAAAACCAAGAGGGGAAGAAACACGCAAAGCAGAGAAGACGACCTGGTTGGTTATCACCGAAACTACAAAAACAAACAGCCCACGACGAAGATGGTGGGGAAACGACGGGGGAAGCCGCCGTGAGGGTCTCCCGTCAGATTTCTCGTAAGGTTCTCAAGCCCCCCTAAGGGACCGTAGCGGCAAAACGCTAAGCAAATCTCGGGTCACGAAGGAACGGGAGGAGAGGGGGACAGAACACATCCCAAAAAGTTGGCCCTGAATACGCAACTCCGGTAAAAACACCACAGAAACGGTGATCGCGAATGTAAAAGTCCGGGCGCACGAAGGGGGGGAGCACTTTAAGATCGAAACCTTAAGACCGAAACCGTGGGTCAGGGGGGGGTGGAAATGGCCGCGAGGCGTGGTTGGTGTGGATCGAAAAGAAAGGTTGAACAAAAAAACAAAGGTGGCTAAGAAAAAACAGATTGCAAGGAGCGCCCGACCACTTGTCAGCGGGGGGAAAGCCCGAGGGGGGAGGTGGAATAGAAAGTGGAGTTGCGCAGTCAGTTCGCCGCCGAAAAGAGTCAAGAACCAGAATGTGATAAAACCCCCTCTGCCGGCCACCGGACCAATTAAGTACATAAATTTGGCGGATCCAGGGGGAACCAATCGCGAAAACTTTTAAATATCGGCAAAAGACAGAAAAAAGAAAAACCACGCATTACAAACGTCAAGGGGGGGGGGGCGGGAGTCGGAAATGTCGATGACCGCAACACAGTGCCGGAAACCCAGACATGCGGAACCCACGAGGGTTTTCCGAACAACACGAGGGGGTCTTGACGGGGGGTCGTCGCGAACGGCGTGAAAAACATGATTTCGGGGGGGTCACCGGGAGATCCAAGAAAAAAGGTGTGGGGATCGAAGTGCCCTCTGGAATTAAGAAGGGGGTAATTGACGGGGTTAGGGAAAAAAAAGCCAGCCGTCAGGCGCATGACTAGGTGGGACGTGAAACAGGGTGGCCAACAGTTGACAAGGGAAAAGTCAAAGGCGGATCCAAAAGGGCTAGATTTTGGCAGAAGGCGGGAAGGGGCGGGATTACTCAGTGCCTTTGTGGGAAGGAAGGGAGTTGGGGGAACAGGGTTTGAACGACCCGGGGGGGGGGGGGTAGACCAGAAAAACTTGCTTGCGTTTTTGATGGGGGCATTCGAAACCTAGGGATGAAAAAGATTGTTGGTGCGTTCCCCGGAAACAATTGTGCCAATCATCGGGAGTGTAAGGACTATGAAAAGAGCACGTGGCCGACGGCCAGAATGGGACAGAAAAGGGGCCGTGAGCGCCGGGAAAAACTCCCATACCAGGGGGGGGCAGGCCAAGGGGCCCTCGGCATTCCTCAGGATCAAAAAAACCGAAAGGGGGAATGACGCGCCGGGGAATCGGAAAAATCCACACTAAAGGGAGGGTCAGCGGGCAAATCGTCAACCGCGGCTTCAGGTGGAACAAATACACCAACTGCGCGTCCCGGTTGTTTAGGGTAGTACCAAACTTGGAAGGGGAGGTCACAGAGGAGTTGTGCCCGGAAAAACCGTGCGGGGGGGGACATGCCTGTGTGAAAGAATAACAGGTGGGTCAAACGAAGCGGGCGAACACGAGGAGGGAACACTGAAACAAGGAAAATCACGGTTTACCTGTCACGATCTAAGCGAACCGACGCACAAATGAGCTGCTTGCGGGCAAAGGTGAGGTACTGGGGAAAACAACAATCAACACATCCTAAAGGCAGAAGGGGGAGGGACGCGCCCTGAAAATAGAACCCAGGAACAGCCATAGAGATTTTTGGGAAGTGCAGAAAGCTGTAAAAAAAGATTTACGGATCGACAATCGGGGGTGTTCGGACCACGACTGGGTGGCGGAAGAAGAACTGTCGCAGCCAAAAGACCTTTCGAATAGGACTCTGCGACGCGTGTTCTAGTCTGGGTGAACCCATAAATTCAATAACAAGACGCCCTTGGCAAACGGTGGAAAAAGAAAAAAATTGGGGGGGGGGGAGACATACGATGGCAACGCGCAACGCCCACAAGGACGCGGGGTAACGACGAAGGGGGAAAAAACGCCACTTAAGGGAAGGCAAACGCGAGATTACGTAACGGGCCAGGAAACCAGAGGGGGGGGAGTCTGAAAAAAAGGAGTGCAGGGGAACATGGTAGTCCCTGACAACTACCAGCTCAGCAGGTACCAGCGAAAGAGTCTAGGCTCGCCATATTACATGGGCCACTCACCGGCCACAAATCACGAGGAAGCGTCTTGCTTGCTGATCCGGGTCCTCATTGCAACAGGGACAATGGGGCATCAAGATCAAGCCCCAAATCAGAAAAGTCGCAAAAACGGAGGGGAGGGAGGGACTGCTGACCTGCGCATCAAGTTCGGGGATGACGCCGCCGCTGCTCTTTGGACTACAAACACAGATAAAGCGAGAACTCGTTAGAAAAATCAAGGGTGCAGAAAAACTCCGAAAATACGCCCCTCGAAGGGGCAGTAGGTTGAGTGTAAGCGGGGGAGAGTAGGGTCAAGAAGCGAAAGGGCCCCACACGACCGAAGGGGGACATGGCCGGAAGTCTGCTTCCTGGGGAAGGGAGCAGGTCGAGCCAAAAAAAGGGGGGGGAGATTGGAACACAACGATGCCACATAGCAAAAAGAGGGTGAGCACGGGGGGGGATTGAAAAAAAGCCGACGAAAAGGCGAAAATGTCATGACAGTCAAGTTTGTGATGCCGATGGGGCGCCCGGGCCAGGGTGCGGTACTGGTCACTGGGGATATACACGGACTGGGAGTGGGATTGAGGAGAAGTGGGGGAATGCAGGGGCAAAGTGGGTTCAACGAAAACCGTCCAGCTGGAAAAGGCAGGGGGCGGGACAGGGAGAACGATAGGAGAGGGGGGGAAACCGAGCACGTAGAAAGGAAATTTTTTCAACAGCGGTAAACTCGTACATCAGACCAACTTCCCCAACAAGATTGGGGAAGACCAATTAGGGGGGGAGTGACGAGGTACGCAACGACCACCAGAAGGCGAGAGCACTTCAAGGACAGGGAATTTTGGAATCGAGGATCTCTCTAGTCAAGGAAGGGACTGGTAGGGAGTGAGAGAGATCCAGAAAACTCCAGGATCTGATAAAAAGGTTCTCATGGGGGGAAGGGGGGTTGCTGGCCCCACGTGTTGGGAAGTTGAATAAAGGAAAATAAAAGGACTTTTTCCCCGGAGCGTGGTCCCTCCGTGCCCCGCCCATAAACATAACGCGTTGGGGGTCGTGGAAGTCAAGCCGTCCGGGAAAGGATACGCCATACGGGGAAAGAAGCATTTTACCAATGGAAGACGGACAATGAAACAAGGCCCCTACCAAAAGTAAGGGGCAGGACATCTAACCTGGAAAGACGCGCCATCAGGAAGGTAGGCAGTTGAAGCACTGGGGGGAAAGAGGGAAAAATCCCGACACGAGGAACCACCGGGGAAAAATCTGCCTAGATGTCTCGAGGATCACCGTTCGGAGTTCCAACAGAATCCGCCATGTTGGACAAAAATCACTACGTCCTAATGGGGTGACTCATCAAAAAAATAGAAGAGCACGTGGGGGCGCGTTTTGGCGGGCGGGCCGTCGAAGTTCCTAACGCGATGACGGTGCAACGGGGAAAAAAAGGGGATGGGGGGATAAGAAACACAAAGAAGCCTTTGGGACCCAGAGTTGGAACGGACATACAGGGGGGGGGAACACAAGCCAGCGGTATAAGGAACATACCACAGCTCTCTGGGCAAGTTGCACAGAAGAAGACAAAAGCGATGGGCCTTAGGGAGTGAAGGGAAGGGAGCCAGAGGAGGATAAAACGACCACAGGGCCTCAACACTGGTTTTTGACGCCACCTCGAAAAAAGGGGGAATTGGACGAGGGGTGCTGCGAGTAAATTCTCCGACACTTCTGGAAAAAAAAAGAACAATTAGGAAGCGTGCAGGACAAAACCATAGGCATCGTATGAAACGGGAGAAAAAAAAAAAAACCGCGCACGCGCGTGAGGTGATGGCCCATGAAAGGCAGTCCAGGGAAAGAAAATAACCGCTCAGCGCAGAAAAAAGGCGGGCCACAGAGCACGAAAAGCCAATAAAAACAAGATTGCACCTGGCCTCAGGGACCGAAGGGGGGGGCCAAATAACAAACAAAAAAGTCAGGCACATAGTAAAAATCTTATCGGCAGGGGGGGCATGTTACGAGGGGGGAAGTCGACTGAAGGGACATCTACCCGATCCGAACTGACTCACGGTTAAAGCCTTAGGGCCGCACAAGGACGTAAAATTGGCGAAGCCAGGACAGCCGAGTTATAAAACATACTTAAGGGGCTGTAAGGAGTCGCAAATGTAGGACGGGAAAAAAACGAATGCACGCCATCAATATGGGAAGCGAGCGGGAAATGCATACACAAAAAGGCTTGGGCGGGAAGAATGTAGACGACACGCGTCACACTAAAAGGACATGTTGCGGGTATTTCCAGAAAAGAAATCAAAAACTGGCTCCCTAAACCTAAAATTGAACCCAAAACAGGTCGGGGGAGGGGACCAATACTGGGAACAAATCCTATGATAAATCATGTAGACCGCAGCCCGTGGCAAGAGCACGATAAGGGGAGGGAAAACATGACTCGGGACCGGGCCGGTAAAACCGTGAGTCTGAGGTTATATAATGCTACGACTGATCAGAAACACGGGCAGGGGCACCGCGCTGCGGGGGTAAGGAAACCCTATTGAGGTGGGGGGAAAGATTCGAGAGTCAGACCAACTTTGATTTGTTTGTCTCCGGCAGTTTCGTTGACTAATCTACCCAAAAGGAAGGGAGCCAGGTATCGTGCGGCAAGACCCGTGCTCGAGGCAGAGAAAAAAGACAGCTGAGACTCCAGTGAACAAAAGGCCCGCATCCAAAGTGCGAACAACGAGGGGGGGCTGCATCGAAAAGGGGGGGTTCCCGTCCTCGGTTTCGGGAGATCCATCAAAAGAATAAAGGGGCTGGGGCTAGGGGGGGAAACAGGCGCGGTTCAGAAGCATCCGCAAAAAAAAAAAAAAGACTGCCAAAACAAAAAGGGGAAGAAAATCGGCGGGCAGGAACTTGAAGCAACCTGAAAAATTGGGAAAAATAAAAACGTTGTCAAAAATCCCTCGCGTCGGAGGAAAGGGGGGCCCCTATTTCTCGGAATACCCTTGCTTCAAAGGGCCAATTTTCGAGAAAAGAGGTTGTTAAGCCTCCCGACGAAGAAGGGCACCGAAAAAAAATGCGCCGACCACCGTATTTCGCCCGTGGAAAAGGGGGGGGACCTGGCACGCAAGGTACCAAAATGTCAAAGGCCAAAGATGGTATCCACTTGCCACTAGGGGGAAAAGCCCCCGCCCAGTGTTTCGACTATGCCGCAGGGAAAGTTCTGGAGGGACGATAAAAGTCGGCTGAAGGAAACACGAAAAAGATCGCAGAAAAAGGATCACTCCAAAGGGGGGGAAAAGCTGAACAAGAACGAAGCGCATTCCGCAAACCACAAAAAAAAAAACAACCAAACAAAAAACTCGCCCATAGGGGGGGGAAACATTGGTGAAAGTCGTTCCATGATCCACGGCCCACTGCAACCCGCGGAAGGAGCCGGAAAACGTCACGATATTCGGCCAAAGAAGGGGAGAAGATCCAACCGGAAATGGGGAAAAACGCGAGTTTACCGGGGAAGAGAGAACCGGTCGTGGGCCCTGCCGCAGGTCGGGGGGGAATCCGAAACGATATCAAAGGTACGCGGTCAGACCATTATCGTCGAACCCAAGGAAAAAAAAAGGGAACAACCACAGCCGCCAATCTGCAGGAAAAACGTGAGACTCAAGAAGGAGGGGGCGGACACAACTCGATTCCGTTCGTTGGGGTGGGGGGGAGTCCGAGTTGAAAAACAACCGGAGGGGCATATGACTGGTGCGACGTGAGACTTAATCGTGAAAGAGCATTCTGGGAAAGCTGACCGTCCTAAAGAACCTCACCAGAAGACGGCGACCCGACAAATGCGCTTAGATAAAACAATCCCCCAAGCCCGTTGAACACGCCGGAAAGAAAA
>Ga0179593_1326642_pt1 | contig 12984 bp, 16 predicted proteins | sample CZODoug2_1_08_16_FD_185931 | JGI IMG/M metagenome (GOLD analysis project Ga0179593, IMG submission 185931) | Vadose zone soil fungal communities from Angelo Coast Range Reserve, California, USA - CZODoug2_1_08_16fungal (PacBio error correction) | ecosystem: Environmental > Terrestrial > Soil >...
AGTTAGTCATCTTGGGAATCCGGACGCAAAGAAGTGTGCGCTCAGGGGTCGCTCGAAGACAAAAAAAGTGTAGGGGTGATTGGTAAGCAAAGGGTAAGGTTCCGGTCAAAAGGGAAGGGGGCGAAAAAACATCGCCTAACCAGGGGGTCTTCGAGGGGTCGGGGGCGCATAATCAAAAAAGTCGCAGTGCTACGCTCCGAATGGGCGGACAAATAACTGAGTCAGGACTTCAAAGCTAAGCAGGCCTAAGTGTAAGATAAAAATTAAACGACCGGATGGTGAAGAAAGGAAAGAGCGTCCCAGCGGGCACGATTGCTACGAAAAAAAAATAAGGGTATGTATTTTACCTCGAGCTAGAGTGGACAGGCTAGGAGCTTCTGAGGAGGGGAAACTTAAAAAAAAAGTAGAATGATCAATTAACGCCGGGGGGACCTTCATCGTCAGTTCGGCCCTGGGATCGTGACCTCCGGACTGCTATTCCGGCCGCCAATCTAATGAGGAAGTGGGTCTTATGTGACGCCGACCTTGGAGCATTAAAGTAGGAAATAAAGACTGGGCCCAGTACTCCATGAAATAAAAGTATAAAAGAAACGGCGGGTAAGCCAGAGCGCCACACGCTGGTCTGAGGAAATGCGAGAGGAGGAAGGACGCTCTCCTACTAGGCAAGTAGGAGTGCATTTAATGGGGTTGAAGGCTGTCAGGGTCAATAAAATGAGAAAGGTGGAGGGGTGGGTGTTAAAAAAAATAAAAAGGATAAAGCCGGGAAACATGGCTGGGCGGGCATCGGTGTAAAAAACGCTAAGAATATAGCTGACGAGGGGGGGGGACTTGAAACTGGCAGCGTAAAAAAAACAGGGTACGGGAGAAAACGCTCGATAAAAAATGATTCACGTCTGTAGGAGATACTTATCTTTTCTTAAGAAGGTAGGTCTGTGTAGAGCCCTTTAAAAAAAGAGAGGAATGAAAAGTAGGCGAGCGAAGGGGATTATTCTACGAGCTTCAACCCCCGGGGTTCAAAGGGACGAGCTCCAAAAAGACTACTGGGTGAACGCATTCCGGAAAAAAGAAAAGGAAGTATTTCAACGCTTGGCGAGTGAAACAGGTTAGTATGGAAAGAGTCTGCCTACTTCGGAAATTTCGGTATACAACGGCAACATGCGCACCGTTGGCAACATTGCCGGGGGGGGGAAAGAAAAGGATTACTGGGGATGGGGGAAGGTGCTCAGGTTAAGTCAATGCTCACAAACGGCTTAAATTCTAAGGGAAGAGAAAAAGTACGTGCAGTAGTGCTTGGCAACGGTACGTCAGCTCAGAGGAAGAGTGGACCCAAAGAACGCCGTCTTCGAAGCAAAATGGGGGGAGGAAAAAAATGCTCAGTAGGCAGAGAAAGTACGAAAGAAGGAGTATGCGGCTGAAAAAAGTGTACTCGCAGGGAGAACATGGAACACAGGATAGAGATGATAATTTTGGGGGGGTTTGGGTGGGGTGTGTTGTGTGGGTTGGGGAAACCTCTTGAATGGACGTAAATGCAAAAAAGAACAAAAAAGGGGGAAAGTGACGGGTCGAAAAACGTCCTGAAGCAAAATGGATATCAACTTCTGGAGGGAGGGTCTGGGAGGGTTGGGAGTGCTCCTGAAACCCGACGAGAAGTTCCCTCGCCTAAGGGAACTGGTTAACAAAGAGTACGCGAAAAAAGAAAACACCCATTCATCTGGAATACCGAAGAGTTGAAATTCCGAAAAACACTGTAGGGGAAGGGAGGGGGTACTATCAGACGGAGGGGAGAATCGGATAAATCGGATAAGACTGCTGTGGGGTCCTGAGAAAAACGTGGGACTACGGGCCATTCTCTATCTACCCTGAACTCACATATATAGAACACACTTTTTTAGGTGAGTAAAGAGAGTATTCATGTGTGAAGAGAACGGGGGCTGGAAACTACTGTAGGACCTACCTCGTCAGGAGAGAGGAAGGTCTACCGATTGCTCCTTAGCGAGCTCAATTCACCTCAAGACGACTCAGCGGGTGCGAGAAAAAAAGAGGCAGAGTGGAGGGGTTGGGTCCGGAGGCGCCGGAGGATGTGGGGGAAGTCGTCGAAAGGGGAAAAATATCACTCAAAGAGAAAGGGGTGAAACCGAGAGAGAAGGGAGGCACGTTTGAGGAGGATGAGCAAAAGTGCAAGAATAATAGTTTTAGCGGAGATGAACGTGACGAGGGATTGAAAGAAAGCGGGACCCGTAGTTCGGGAAACTTGGAGAAGGGGGGGTTCAGACCCTTCTGATTTCACGGGAGATCATACGCCTCAGATTTTCAATGAAAGAAAATAAGAAAATAAGGATCACTCGATTAGGAAAACACAGTCCAGAAGAGGAAATCTGCAGCGGGGACTCGAAAGGGATCAGCGTAGTGGAGAGGGGGGAGAAGTCCGTTGGGCCCCACAGAGTAAAGGACAAAATTAGAACATGTAGAGCGGAGGAGAATCAATGAGGCCGTAGGGACACATGCGAAACGGTACCTAGGAAAGTGAAAGCACAAAGGGGAAGGGGGTACGGCAGCGAAGGAAGGGGGGGGAAAAGGGAAAAAACTTATTTAAATGGTGCACAAAATCCCCAAAAGTCTGGCATGTTCAGGGAAAAGAAGAGTGATCAAAGAGAAGGAAAAGAAACTGAGGAAGAAGGTAGACAAGATGGACTGGAGATGCGGCTCGGTATACCGCAACGTCAGCACAGGAACGCATCAGACAAGCATCACTAAAGGGTAGAGGCGCCGGGGCTAAGGAAGAGGGGGGATGGTCTTGTATTCTCTTTACTTTGGGACCGATGAAGGAATAAAGAGTCGAGAAAGCTCAAATTTGGTGCGACACAGACAGGGAACCGTCGAGGGAAGTTTGGGGGGGGAAGCCGGGGGGAACCCCTCTAAAGGCTCAGTAGGGAGAAACTTTCATTAAGAAAACAGAAAAGAAAATAAGAACTAAAGGAGCATTAGTAAGTACCTAGTTCAGGCAGCATACGAGGGTCAAAGGGGGGGGGGAGGGTCTTAACCAAAAACAAGGAGGTTAAACTCTGTACGGGAGGGGGAAATAATTTATCATCAAAACAGCCCGGTAATGGATGACCCCAGCAGGAGATGTCTGTAAAGACACCGAGAGGGGGAAGAGTAGTGTTAACGTGCTAACGGGTCCTTTGGGGACTATCACGGACCGACGCATCATTTGGGAGGTGGAAAAGGGCTACTTCTCAGAAAAAGAACGAAAATCTCGAAAAAGGTCCGGAGAGAGAGACAAACAACTATTATATTATAAAGGAGAGATTGCCATCTGGTGCGGAGAAAAAAAGGGGGACAGAATGGCCGTATAATAGAAGGTCCGGGGACCCTTCTTCGAGGGTATGCAGGGGCGGGGGTTCCCAACAAAAGGGACGGGCCTACATGGGGTCCTCGGAAGGATACTTATTGTTGCCAGAAGAGTACGGATCAAAAAACAGGAGGCTTGCTGGCTGTATCAAACAGACGGCATCCTTCCTCTAATAACCACGGTATTGAAAACGAAAAACGCACGGTGGAAAAAGGGGCGAAACTGGGGTTGCTGTTAATTCGGGATTATAGGCAAAGACGATTAGTCAGGGTCGCTTACAGGGGGGGGGGCGTCGTAATCCTTGATTGAAAGACTCGACGAGGAATTAATTGTGGGTCTAACGAAAAACCTCTCCAGAAAAAAAGGATGTAGCTTGCGCGAACCCCGAAGAGTCGCTCGGACCGGCGTAGAACCAAAAGGATTGAAAAAAGGAGGGGGATAATATCCTCTTACGCTTATTCTGAGGCCACTAAACACATTCTCCTTGAAGGGCTGGAAAGGGGAGGAAACGCGGACAACATCGAGGAATGCCGCGCCTCATGAAGGGGGGAGCGGCCGTTTGATTTGCTACTTACACGTCAGTGGGACGCCGTTCCGAGTAGCAATAAGCTGATTGGGAGCAAGCAAGAAGGAGGGTCATGGCTACTGGGAGAAAGGTTCGGGGGCGGGGAGGGAAGAAGCAAAAGCATCAAAGAGGAAGGAGTAGGACCTCTAAGCAGCAGAAAATACGACAAATTTGTCAGAAAGGGTATAGGGGTGGTTCTGGAAGGGAAGAAAAGGTGACGAAGATACGCACCTTGAATGTCTGCAAGATGTTCGACTTTAAAACGTGGGCAGGGAGGCAAGAGTAAAAACTATTAGGGTGAAAATCAGTCAGGCATGAGGGCGGAGCGGGCGTCGAAAGACCGTCATCAGAAAAAAAAGATTAGGGGTGGGATTCACTCGAGGTCCTATAGGTGGATCAGGTAGGGGGATTTGGAAAGAGGAACAAACTCGAGGACGTAGCTACTGGCGAAGCCTGAGAAACTGGCGTAAGGGAATATAAAAAAAAAAAAAAACCAGGAAAAGGGGGGGGGGCGGTTTGCCTCTGCGTTAAAAACGCACCCTATCTTCAAGAAAAAAGGGGGGGAAGCAAGTCTACAAGCACAGAGGCCGAAAGAAAGGAGACCCAGCTTCGCTGTGGGGACTGGCGTAAGTAGGGGGGAAGGTGCGCCGGCAAGAAAATACGATCAATCAAATTCCTTATCTTGGGAGACTGCTTATACGAAAGGAACACACACCGAGCTTCGAGAGAATCTAGAGGGGGGGACAGGAAGAATCCCACGTCATTGTGCGGGGGGGTACTGAGCAGGGCCAGGGCGGCCTCGGTTTATATAGCGAATGCTCTCTTTTCGACAACGCACAAAAAGTGACGAAAAACTTTCAGGACTGAGTAATCAAAAAATGTCAATCGTCTGGCAGAAAAAAACAAACCTTGTACTTATTTACCAGAGATCTTTAAGGTGGAACGAAATGTAAAGGCACTTGAGGGAGGACACATACCAAAATTTTGCGTCGTACTGGGCCAGGGGGAAAAGAGACCGCGGCGCCTAAATCAGTAAAAAAAAATAAAAAAAACGCATGGGGTAGTCCGACAATACCGTTTTGTCTAGTGGAGTTCAAAGGGGGGGGGGGGGAATTTCCTTGAGTTAAGTGGGGCTTCAAGAGTGGGGCGGGCTACATCAAAGGGAAAAACTCAGATCTGACACTTGCTAGATAGGGGATCCTTAAGGTTGCTCAATGAAAAAATAGGATAGAAGTGTGAATTTTTTATGGCGACTCTTCTTCTCTAGGCTTGTCCAACTTAAAGGGGGTTGGGAAAAAGATGCGTCCGAGGTCACACCGAGTCGTGAAGACCTCCGCTCTCTGTCGTGGGGGGACAAGATATCGGAAATCCTAGCACTCTCTGGGAATTAAAACTGCGGTCCTACAAAGGATGCTGATCAGAGTAGAGAAAAGGAATCAGGAAAAGAACACTACGTTTCAGAAAAAAAAGGGAGTCCAACTGGGGAAAAAAGGTCAGTCAATTCTGAACGCTGAACAGGTAAATTGAATCGAGAAAAGAGCGGGGGAAAAACAGCTAATTATCCGAGGAACAGACGGGGCAACAAAAACAGGAACGGCGGCTCGTGCATAGCGAGAAAAAGGGGAAAAGCTGGTGACGTTTTCGAGGGTCTTCTGCTGACACTTCGCCAAGGGACATGACAAGGGAAAAATCGGGGTATCAAAGTCGAAAAGAAATGACGTAGGGAAGGCCGGCGGTAAAGGCCTAATAAGCGCTGCCCTATAAGACAGGCTCAATCACGTGGGGGGGAAACGGGCTATCACACCGCCAGAAGCCTAGATCCTGATCTTAAAACAGCTGGAGGGGAATGTTCCTACTTGGGAAAGGATCTTGGATTCAAAAAATGATTTCGGGGGGACTTTGGCTTCCAATAGGCTTCTTGGTATACTTCCTAAAAAGTTCAAGCGCTGGTCGAAGGGTGAACTGGCGAAAGGAAAGGAATATAATCAAAGCCAGACCGGCATCTTAAGGACGTTAACGCCGGAGAGGGAAGGGGATCCTGGGCATAAATAGGGGAGTTCTCGGAAAGGTTTATTGAGAACTGAAACATCCTACATAGAAAGAGAGAAAAAAAAAAAAAAAAAAAAAAAAGAAAAAAGAAAAAAAAAAAAAAAAAAAAACCCATCCAATTTGGGGTCAAAGAGAGGGAGGGGGGGGGGGACCATTCGGGCGTTTCACACCGTTGTAAGTGTTAGGGGTAATTGACCTGGGAGCGCCAAAGAGAAAAGGGCCTTCGCTTTTCGTGGTACTGAAAAAAAAGACCACAGATGGGGAGGGGAGGAACCATAAGTGGATACAACGGAAAGGCAAATTTCTAACAAAATGCTTTTTCCCTCTAACACGCCGGAAAAAGGAAAGGTCAGGAGATCTTCCGGATGCTTCCGAAAAAGCGCGACGACGCCGGATACCCATTCAAGGCAAGAGACGACAAAAAAAAAAAACACAACTCACAACGGGATGAGGAGTTATGGGAGGCGGGAAGATTTGGAGGCTAATGGAGGAGCCAGTATAAAGCCGGAGGGGGGGACTAATGCTTACTTCCAAGGGTAGCAGGAAGTTTCGCTGGGAATCTTAAGGTAGGTGAAAGCTCCATCGTAAATACGTAAAGGACATGGGGAAAAAGGGGTTGGGCTCCGATTCGGGTGGGGGGGGGCATAACAGTTATGGTTTCAAATGAGATTCCTGTCAAGTAAAACCATACCCTGAAAATCGGGAAACAGGGAAAAAATCCCAGAGGTGCTTAACTAAACGAAAGAAACATGGATTGACTCTTCTATAAAGGAATCTCCGAAAGAGCATATCTTCGGTAGTGGGAGCGTACAGGGAAAGTTATCAAAATGTTGGATACGAAGCGACACCGGGGATTTTTATTCTCGCTTCTACAAGCAGGGGAAAGACGAAACTGATTTACGGGGGCACTCAGGAGAAAAAAAAAAATAGGGAAGAAACGCGACGTCGTAGCCCGTGCGGGAAGATCCCAAGGACTGGTAAGAACTCACGAGCTAGGGGGAACCTTCTAGCGCAGTATAAAACCTGCTTAAAACGAAAATGGTGGAGGTCTGGGGGTCGGTTCCTCTAATCTTAGGGCCCAACATCGCCGTCAAGTAAGTTTCTTGAAGAGGTGCTCATCTCGGGGTGTAAAAGTATAGGGCAATTTTACTAACCGACGCGCTTTGCGTATTTTCCCATAATGGCCATCGTTCTCTCAAGTAAAAAGTGAAAGGATGTCACCTGACAAAGGTCACGGGGTATAAGGCGGGCTTTCAGAGGGGGGGGGAAAAACCACAGGAATGATCATGAAAAAGTGGGGGGGAGGAAGGGGGAAGGCGTTAAAAAAAATGAGAAAAAGTAGCGTAGGCGTTCAAAAACGCGCAAGGGCACTGCAAGAACTTCGCGCGGGTGGTTCAACGGGGAAAAGGTAAAAGTGGTGGGAGGAGCGCGTTGCAAGGCCCGGTGTGGGCGGACGGGCACAAAACAACTTGGACTGGGGTGCCAGTGCGTAATACAATTGCAGGCGGGTCAGTAGCAAGTACAGCATTCAAGTCCACGGCCTTTCACCCTTCGAGGTAATGAGGGGCAGCTAAAAGGAAACCTTACTCTCAATCCGAACGCGGGGAGGGCGGCGCCCGGAGTTTCCGGTGATAAGACTGGGTCAGGTGCTCGCAAAACAAGAAAAAAAACCCGCTAAGGGAAGTATATGGCTTGAAATAGGGTCCCCTTTTATCAAGCAGGTTTCAAGGTAGAAACTCTTAGTAAGATTTCTTTAAAAAAAAAAAAAATTCATGGACTCTCGATCTCTACCGGGAAACTCTCAACACTTTAATAGAGTTGGTCATGCTCATAGCAAGTTGCCGCACGAGGCGTTAGGGGGGAGGTGGATGGATTGCGGATGGACGCCTCACAGAGAGAATCGACAGCAAAAAAAAATCCCCATACATTTTAACACATTCGCCTGGCACAGTGAAATCGCTTAACCATCACAAAGCGTGACACTCGACTCCTCTCAGCACTGCTTTCGGGTTATTAAAGTATAACCGAACAAAATTCGGTCCTGGCGGGGGGGAGCGAAAATGCGGGGGGCAGGGGGAGAAAGAGGGAGGTCTATCAGGTACTTACATGGGTAAAAAGGTAAAGGGGTCACGAACGTTGAGAAGCAAAACGGAAAGGGAGAATGATACATACATGGGCACGACAGCTATCGAAAAAAACAAAAGGCTATAGTAGGTTAGAAGTTAGGAATGGTAGGGAAAGGGATGTCTAAAGGGGTGGACGGAACGTCCCGAAAAAACAACTGGCTTTCTGCTCAGAGGAGAACAGGGGCGTTGGAGAAAAAGCCAGGGGAGGCCAGTCGAATAAGGTGCAACAAGAACATTCATCTAGTTGGGAGGGCATGCCGAAACTATTGCGGAATGAAGGACTGTTTTGGCAGAGGTGAAGAGGGCGGGAGCCGTCAGAAAGGGGGAACGAAAATAGAGGGGGGGAGGCTAAGAAACGAGGAACTACAAACGGACCCTCTAACACGGGAAGAAGAAGTGAGGGGAAGTCGAGGACGTATTAGGAAATCACAGTTGATTTGGGGGTCATTTTCGAGTCATTTAGCGGCAGGAGGGCGTTGGCAATTCTCTGCAGTCTAAAAAAAAGTCATTCGGAATACACAAGTCGCAAGGGCCGAGCTCTTGGCTCTTTTATCAAGAAAAAGAACTGAGACGCGGAAAAAGCGGAGATCCAAAAAAATCACTACAGGCGACATAGAGAACGTGGCACGGGTCGAAGAAAGGCGCGCTAGAAAAAAGACAGGGGGGACAGCGTGACACGGAAAGGGGGAGGATAATTTTCACGCTGTCTCACGATCGTCGATTTCCTGACGGGGCTGTATAAATGAGGGGCGTAGAGATTGAATACTGGGCGAAAGGGAATATAGATGAAAGCAGAAACTTTTGCAGCAATGAAAAATGACGGCAGGTTATTCTTTCTCTGGGGTGAACGAAAGACGGGGGACATTGCGCGTCAGTAAGGAAAACTCTGCTCCACGGGTGAAAAAAGAAGTGCGGTTGGGGTCCTTGATCCCAAGGGAAAAATACAAAGGGAGAAGGGAAAATGCGACTAGACCGGGGCTAAGTGGCCGGAACGGTGACTAATCCTTCCTGAAGGGAGGGGAAGGGAGGGGCAGAAGCATGCCCAGAGGGAGGTTCCACTGAGGCGAAAATCACATAGACAGATTCTGCACATAGACGGGTAAAGTGGGAAAGATTCAAAGATCTAAGTGAGAGAGCGGACGTATTCAGAGGTGACCTATAAACGGGGATAAAAAAAGGGAGAGAGAACTAATACATGCTTCGGGGGGGAAGGACTCTCCTCTAGAGAAGACGTTCGAGGGGCAAAGAAGGTGGAGAGAAAAGCACTCACAATCGTCGCGTGGGCGGGAAAGAACTGGGGAGAGATCCCGGCAGTCAAAGACCGACCTGAGCTCGTTATAGTCAGGGGGGGTCGCAATACTAAGGGAAGAGTCAGTAATTCCCAGTTGTGGGCGCAGCGTGAAGAAAAAGAAAAAAGTTCTGGTGAAAAGGGGAAGGGGACAAACGGCAGGGGTGAGCTCCAGCGAAAAAAACTAGCAGGGGGAGAGCAAAAACCAAGGCTAGGCGGGGGGACCCATCAGATTATCGACTTCGAGCAATGGCGGAACTGAGTAATGGTGAACAGAAAAAAGGCAAGAACGAAATAACGTCGAAAACGAAGGGGGGGGGAGGCTACGTCTCAAGCGCAGAGGGGGGCGTAGGGGACTGTACCTTCGCAAGACGGCTTACCTGCAAAGAAGTCGAGAGACCAACAAAAGATAGGAAAAGAGGGGGGGAGGTTACTCATAGTGAAGTCGGGGGTAAGACGCGGGCGGAGGGGGGTCAGGTATAAAGTTGAGAATCGGGAGAAGGACGACAGAAACTCATTCACGGGAAACCAGTGGATCGTTGGACCAGGACTAGCTAGGGGCCATCAGGCCTATGCGGCCTAGGAGGATAAGGGATGGGAACGGGAAACCAGGGGGTTGGGTCTCACTAAACATGGGAGATAAAACGGGGGGGAGAGCAAAACCTTTCTCCCATGGAACCTAAGAACCAAAACAGAACAAAAATCACTTAAAAGGATGCGCAAAAAGGGAGAGGGGGACTCAGCGAAATAAGTAAAAAGCCTAAGAAAGCAAAGGGGAAATTTCTTGCTCTTACGGAGTCGTCTTTCTTTCCAGACTCGAAGAAAAAGGAGGGAAGTGGAGTTTTCTCAAAAGGAATGCGCAGAAGCCAAAACTCTCCCCTGTTGGACCTGTCGAGGAAGTCGAGAAGCACAGGAGGCCTTCTAAGAGGCTCCTCTTTCTAACTACCGCGGAGGACTGGGTCCACAAACTAGCTGGAATAAAAACAAAAAAATCCAATGCCTTAGCGCGAGGCGAATGTTACGCCTCTTCTCAAGGGAATGCTGGGGTGATACATCGAGAGGCGGGCCGCTCTAGGAGTCAAATAGGAAGGAGGCCTTAGGAGTAAAGTCGGCAGGAGTCTTAGCTCAAGGAATGCTCAATTGGTTCTTGTCTTTTAGTGAAGGCTAAGGGAAGGGGACGTTGATCAAATGCGGGGGAGAAAAGTCTCCATAAAATGAAAAATATGTAAAAGTGGCGATGGGGGGAAAACTTCTATTAGATAATGTCGCCAACTGTGCAACTCTTCTAACACGTCTACAAAAACCGGGGAATATGTCACTAGGTGTTGACGGGGGGGACACTAAACGTGTAGAGGGAGGGTGTGGCTGGATTTTAGAAAGGGGTAGCGAAGCGGACCCAACATGTACGAGGCAGCGTTGTGGGACGAACCCGTGTAGGGAGGAATTGATAAAGAGAAAGATGCGTAAGAAAACGGAGGGTCGAAACGGGGAGGGAAGGAACTGGCCACAGATAGGCCTTTGTCTTCGGCCGATTGTATATGGTAAAGGGCGCGTTAAACAGGAAGACGTTCGCTCTTCACACATGGATCTCAAGAGGCGAGGAGGGAACGTGCAATGCGCCATCCCGGGGGGAAAAAAGTAGCTGCGCACGAGGGTTCCGACGGCGCGCCAAGAGAAGGAACGAACCTTCTCTGAGTCTGGGGAAGGTGAAAGCTCTGGTCATAAGGGACGCCGAAGAAAGCGAAGATTACGCGAAAGGGGTCGGCGAGTAGTGCTGCGGCGCCGCTACAAAAAAAAAAAAAAAAAAACACACGTACGGTCGAACGCGATCACGCTAAACCACCCAGGCAGGGCATCGGGCATCTAGCGGGGGGGGGGAAAGGGGGACCTAAACCACAATCGGGATGGGGCTTGGTGGAAAGTCCGTCGTCTGTCTTCGCGGTAAAAGAGAACGAAACAGACCTTTTGTCGGCAAAATAATATTCCCATTTTGCGAAAAGAACATATGGCAACATAGGAAAAGTAACCGGGAACACATGGCGAGACTCTCCAACAACAATCACTTTATAAATAAAAGGAATGCTCTATTCGCAGGTGGGCCAGACGGGGAGCGGAGGGGCGGCACGGTCATGGGGGTTCGGGGCAAAAGTAATCCCAGTAGGGGGAGAGTAAATAGAATCTACCGGGGCGCCGGGGACGAAACACAGGGGCGACACCCGAAAAAGGGGACTACGAGGTTTTAACCTTACACAGTCGCTAGAGCGAATTAAAAGTAGTGTGGGCCGATCTCGGGAGGGAAGTAGCGTGCAGAAAGAGGTGGACTAGAAGAGGAACTCTTGACGCAAAAAATCTCAGAAATAGCGCATTGGAGGTAGGGCATTACTGGGAGATTACATCGCCAGGGAAAAAAGTGGGGGAGGGGAGGGGGTCTTTTCGTCAAACGGGAAGGGAAACTCCTTAAGGGGAGAAGCCTTAATCATTGCTCTTCAGCTCGAATCAAGCCGCAAAACGAGACGCTTTGTTAGGCAATTATATAGGGGCGAATCCCTGCTAAAAAGAGTCGGGAGTTAAGAAGAAGAAATCTGCTTAAGGCGGACGGGGGGGGGGGGGAATATAATATGCTAAAGCAAGTCGTCAAAGAACAAAGGGAAAAACGAGTGGAAGGGGTCAAGGACCCCAGGGAGGAGTACAAGCAGCGAAATAGGGGGCTTCTTTCTGAAACCTGCGAAATGGAAAGCAAAAAAGAATCACACAGTAGGAACCAGAAAGCTGGTAACGTGCATAAAAAGAAAAAGCAAAAAATCCTTTATCATGTGGTAAAAGGGGAAAATATGGGGGGGGCCGTTCACTTGCTGAAACAAAAGGAATTCGATGTCGTGCACGGAATAAGAGGAAGATAAAAGTCACGGCTCAAACAATGAAAGCCGAGGCAAGTGTTCCGGGAGGAAAAAAAAAAAAGGTATTCATGGAGATGCGCCATGAAAAAAACGGGAACCGAAATGGCCCAACTATTGCGGATCACAGAACAGACCGGCAGTCGTCACTGTATGTGGGGGGTCGAGATCGTCAATCTACGGGGGGGGGAGGGGTATAAGTGATTTCTCGTATTCTGGGTTTGACTCGATCAAAGTGCTACGACGGGGGGGTACGTGACGAGACGCTTCGCGCGGCTTTAGACCGCTAAGAGGGACAGCAGGGGAGGAGGGGGAGGAAATGGAAGAAACGCACCTGAAATTCTTAAGGCAGAAGGAGATAACGCCAAGTCAGGCATTAAACCGATGAGGCTAGGTGATAGGGGGAGACCTTAAACAACGAGTACATCCGACAGGTGGGTGGCCCACTTCCTACTCTTCTCTTCGGTACGTTTGAAACGTGTCAGGGAGGGGTAACTGGGTAGCTAACATTAAAGCATAACCAGTTCCGGGAGGGGAACCCAAGAAGGGGCAACTGCAGTCAACGTGATCCAGAGATCCTGGGACATACTGCGGAAAGGGTGGGAGATCACGATGGGCCGAAAACGAGCGGAGAGGAAAAACGCCTGGATCGACATTCTCGGAGAAACGACGTAAGACGAAAGAATTCCCTTGCCCTAGAAAAGAAAAAA
>Ga0179593_1342648_pt1 | contig 12984 bp, 18 predicted proteins | sample CZODoug2_1_08_16_FD_185931 | JGI IMG/M metagenome (GOLD analysis project Ga0179593, IMG submission 185931) | Vadose zone soil fungal communities from Angelo Coast Range Reserve, California, USA - CZODoug2_1_08_16fungal (PacBio error correction) | ecosystem: Environmental > Terrestrial > Soil >...
CACTTTAGGAGAGGATGAACGCAATAGGCTCAAAAATCGAAAAAAAGACTAATAAGAGAAAAAAGGGCCTGGGGGGGGAAAACGGAGAAGCGAAAGAAAGGTAAAGTTCACAAATGGGTACCTCGGCCAATTTAAAGAAGGAACAGACGATTGTATTAGTCCGCTTCACAACGAGAAGAGACAAAACGAGCAAAACGCTTTTTCAACCTAGACAGAAGGAACAGTCGCAGAGGAGGGGGGGGTACGTCGTCAGGCAGAAATTGCACCTATATCACGGCTGCTTACTCGTTGGGGGAACGTAGCAAAAAAAAGAGAGATCTTTTAGGAGGGGCATCACCGGGTTCTTGCAGGGGGCATGCGAAGGACAAGGAAAAGCTCGCAAGCCTTGTTAGCGAAACTAAAGGTCAAAGCTTCCAGGAAGAAACGGGGGTTATTATCGCGAGGAAAATCCCTAGACCTTGGATTGGTCATCTCTCACTACAAGTTGACTCGGGGAAGAAAGGCTGGAAAGACATGGTCAGGCCAGCAGATAGAAATGCTGTTTGATCGGGAAACAAAAGGGGAAGTCGATAAGGCAGGCCTTAAAATCGGGTCGCTAAAAGATTGGGGGGGAGCATATATACGGAAAAAAGACGGGGGTTAAGGAAACTGGGTGGGATGATGCCCCGACCTAGAAGAAGACATCCTATCCCTTGAAGAGGGAGGCATGAATTTTCGTATGTGATTCTGTGCGAAATCAGCATAGGATAATACACTTTGCTGACGGTACAGCCGGGACTTGGTAACGCGAACATGGGATGAAAAAAACTGGCTTCGCAACAAAAGAAGTACACTGGAACACAATGATGGTGGATCCAGACTCGCGGATCAACTTTAACATCAATGAGTCCCAAACCTCGTTACTCTATGATGTATGAGAGGCCAAGTTAACTACCGCTTACGTACAGGTTTTTCGTGAGGGGGGGCGCGCCAGGACAACGAACACGAGGAAAGTTCCGCGCTAAAAGTTGAACTTTTGGTGGGGGCCATCACATTGGGGGGGGTGAGGGGAAAAAAAGTCGCTCGTTAACAGTAAGTCGCGAGACAATGCAAAAGGGCCAACGGGTCTCCGAGGCCGTACAAAACTTTTGGGATGTGAACAAGCCAAGAAAAGATGGCCTCGGGGGGGGAAAGCCGGAAGGGGAAAAAGCCTTTCTAAAAAAGAGGATGGGCTTAAAGTTCGAAGACGCGCCACGAGAATACTCCATTACAAAAGAAAAAAAAAAAAAAAAAGGGAAAGAAAAAAATAAAATGCATAGCCCTCCCAAACAGGGTCGAGAAGCATCCTCTCTTAAGTGTGACTTCTTTGTGAAGAATATGGGGTCAGAACGAAAAATGAAAGAGTTCAAACATAGCTTACCCTAATCTGAAAGATGTTTAGTCCTGGGAAAGAGGATCGCAAAACAGTCCTATTGGCGGACCGGTTTTTTCGCTACACCGAACAGGATTGGTGAAGTAGTCTACCATGCCTGCTTGAAGGCAAAGAAGGGGGGGAGGACGGGAGAGAAAATAGGAAGATGTCTGGCCTACAAGGTACTTTAAGCGGCAGGCTGAGAATGGGGGATAACCACAGAAATTTTACGCTCAAGTCACGGCAAACTACAATAACCGGCTACGGGGAGATGACGCAGAGGCCCTCTATAGGGGGGGGCGACTCCTACTTGAGTCGAGGGGGAAAAAAGGAAGGAAACAGAAGCGCGCCTGGGAAAAATGAATTTCCCGGTTCCAACGCGGTAAGAACAAGTAGCAGAGTTGGTCTGAGAAAACTATAAGAGAGGGGGACGCCAAATCGCGGGAAAAAGGGAAGAAAAAAGTGAAGAATGGAGGACAGGGGGGAAAAAGAGTCGAAAGACAAGGTGACAGGCCCTGCGAGTGCTACACATGGATGGGAAAAACAAAAGGAGACAGGGCGTCTCTGGGAGATACGCTGCAGGAAGAGATAATCCAAATTTATAGATCTAGAGAAAAAAAAACAAGTAGGAGAAAAGAGAGAAGAGCGAGATGGGGGATCGGGGTGAATCAGCTTATCGAACTTATCTCAGGAGAGCTCTGAGATCTTTGGGACAGGGGGGGGGGAAAATAGTGGGGGAGGAGGAGGGCTCGAGAAATGAAACGTCAGGGGTCTTTCCGACAGATCACATTGAAGGTAGCAAGGCGTTGGTTCTGAAACTTCTTAGTTGCAACAAATGGCGCCCCACGCGATTCGGGAATCAAAGTGCGGCCCGCAACCAGATGAAAAAAGATGGACCTCTTCCCACGGTGGGAGAAATTGACAAGAGGAAGGTCGGGTGACTCCGAGGAAGGCGACGTCCAGTAGCCATAAGGGCCTCGAGGAAAAACTCGATCCCCAATCAGAAGAACAACAAAACGCTGAGAAAGAAAAATGGGAGGTGGCGTTATGACGACCAATGGAGCTTCCTCCTTGAAACGGGTGGAGGCCAGACAATGAGGCGAGGATGAAACCACAGAGGGGGATCGTTTACGGGTCCTTAAAGAAGCATGTAAGTGTGGAGAACGGTAAAACGCAACCCAGAATTAAGGTGGAGACGCGAAAAAACCCGCACTCTCACACTCTCTGGGCAGCCGTGATCCTAGGCATATGCCAAAGGAGGGAAACAATATACAGGTCGAATCGGGTGTGTGGCGTGGACGCAATAGCAGTTTACAAAAGAAAAGCCGACGCCGTAGAATTATCTCTAGGTGAACAGGGGGGAGGGCCTGCACTTTAGGAGGAAGAGGGGGGAAGAAGCTTCGACCACTCAATTGAAGGTAAACGCGTTTGAGAAAATGAAGGTTTCAGGTAAAGCACCAAACACGCGGCCAAAGCGTGGGCGCTTCGGAGTGGGTGACTATAAGAGAAAAAGCTAGTATCGGCAACGGAGAAGCGCCGGTGGTTGACAAGGTGCAACGGGTAAGAAAGGATGTACGAAAAGCTTCGAAGGGGGTGACGCCTGCTACCCACGACAGTTCAAGCAAGAATGGAGAGAGCCCTAAAGGGGCAGGACAGCGGGGGGTTGGCAGCGCAAGAAAGCAAGCTCGGGGACAAGCGGACAACTAAAAGTTGATGAGGGGCCTCACAAAACAAGACGTAACAGAGGGCCGGTGACTTGAGAAAAGGGATAATCTATCCAAACTCAAAACTCAAGGCTGGGTTTCGGAGTGTAATGTAATTGGTCTGCAGGAAAGGAACGGGTGTTCATGCTTGAATAAAAGCTGCATGCGGGAAAAGTCGACCGGGAACAAATGACCGCAAATTCGAGGAGCAGATAGGTGGAAAAAGCACCAAAAATCAGTTTAAAACCCGATCCCAAGGAGCTCAACGCGTCTTCCGCAGGAGGAAAAAAGAAGACAAAAAAGCTCAGGGGGATTAACGCCCCACGATTGGAGTGAGATAAAGATAGAGCAAATAAAACGTAGAGGAAGTTGGAGGACGGTAGATCAGAGAATAATTACTACGGGGGACCCGATTCCAAAATAGGGGGAAGAGGCGGGGCCGAAAACAGGTAGAGCAAGTTGTCGCATGAAACGCCGCCCAGTGGAGGGTGGATGAATTCATAGTAGTTTGTCAAGAAGAAATTGAGTTGAACATCGGATCCTAAAAAGAGGCCCGTACCTGGCAGGGGGAGACTTGGATTTGGGGAAGAAATCATCAAAATTGATGCGCGAATAGAAAGGGGTACACTGGTCTAAGTCAAGGGAGACAGCGACCGATTAATGGGATAACTTCTGATTCCTGAAGGCTAAAAAAACGTACAAAAAAGGTCAGCAGAAAAGGAAGATTCGAAAAGTGGCATTGGGGCTAAAACACAGACAATACCAATCTAGTGCTGGACCCGGGCAGGCAGCAAAACGTACTATCTGCGATGTGGGCCGCGTGAACGTGGAAGAAATCTTGCGATGGGTAGGGCAGGGAAAATTTGAAGAGGGTGTCTATCGGCTTTGCATCATGGTCCAGCGAGGGAAAGGAGTCTAAGGTGGTCCCCAAAACCCGAGCAGGGTGATTAGTGATTGAACCCGACATTGGGGAAGACCTTGTGAGGAGAAAGAGAGGGAACCACGTGGTAAGGATCGCGGAAACGAGGGCTGGCGATGCGGAAAATCCACTCTTGCTTCAGTACTTGCACCAGGCGGTGCTGGGGATTACGAACTGAGGAACGGAAAAGGAAAAACCAAGAGAATTCCGTCTTTCTCGCCTTACAACAAGCTAAGTGCGACTTCAAACGAGGTCACGCTTGAAGGGTGGGATAATTGTTCAGGAGATTCCCATTTGAAAAGGGAGGGAAACAAAAAATTGTCAGCGTGGAACTCAGGAAAGAAGGAAAGAACGTTACGGATACAATCGACTTCGTGGGGAGATAGGCACCAACGATACATGAGGCTAAGTTAATGCGTGAGCAGAGCTACAAACACAGGGGCAGATGACAATTTCGTCCAAAAAAAGAACAGAACGGGGCTCTGTCCGTCGCGACCACTCCCTGAGCGGGTGGAAAAGACTGGGAGCGTTTTCATGCGTTGGACTGAAGGGAGGGGGCACTAGGTTCGCATAATTTCTGGGCCAGGGAGGGGGGGAACGCAGAAGCGAACTACGACAAATGATAAGACTCGGTGAGGGTCGTCGTGGGGGGGACTCAACTCAGGGGACTAATGTATCAATAACTCTCAAAAGAGCCGGAATAAGAGAGCCAAACACGGGGGAAGGAGGAAGATCCACGCATTTGGAGTAGTTCACTTGAAGCAAAAATTGAGAGTCCCAAGGAAAGACGGAAATCCGGCACAGCGAAAGTATCTACTGCTTAAGTGGGGGAAGGAATGTCGGTCAAGGGTACAATAAAGGATTGGCGAACATGTACCCGCACACGGTCAACCTAACGGAAAAAACACGCCGGCGTTCAAAAATCCTGGGGAGGGTGGAGGATAAATAGAAGGAATTTTAAAGTGGTTTGGGGGACGATTTAGGGGGGGGACGGATCTGATACAACGGGAAAGGAAGGAAAACTCCGGCTTCAAATCCTCAGAGAGACGCCAATCAGGGAATCGTGGGGGGGGACTATCGACAACTAATTCTCTTAGGACATCCGTTAAAACGGATGTGTACCTGATGATGGGGGCAAACGCGAAAACACAGGGCGTAAAAACTGAGCCACTTGCATTTAGAAAAAAACATAACCACAAGGACTCGAAACCGTGATCACGTGGAAATGCGCACGTTCTCTCGTTGAAAGAGAAGAAACAGAGAACCATTGTCTGTGGGTCACTCATTTTAGAAACATACGCAGGTGCAATTTGACGAAGTGCAAAGAAACCGACGGTCAAAAGAAAAAACCAACTCACGTTCACTTACAAAGTGGGGGGTAATCTGAAGGGGACCGAGGGGTCACCAACGGGGACGTTCCGTCCCAGAAATGAGAAGGTGTTTTTGACACGGGAAAGGGGATGCTCGCGAAAAATGTAGAAGACAAGAGTGGACAACCTAGGGGGAATTTTACATTGAAATCGACCAGGATGATATCTGAACCAAGCGAAGGGAGCACAAGAACGCCGGGGTGGGCACCTTGCTTCAACCTGTTTCAAGGAAAGGAGGGGAAGAAGTGGGGGTGTAACATGAAGGCGAGCGGACTGCGAAGCGGAGAATATGTCGTGGTGAACTAGAGAGGGGGCAAAGGAGTCATTTTCTCGCCCAATCTGGGACACGCGGTGCGAATAGAGGGGCCAGTACGTAAAGATATAGCGGCCTCAAAGTTGGGAGGCTGATGAACAGAGAGTAAGGAAAAGTGGACTATTTTAGGATACGTGAAAAGAAACGAGGACCTGGTAAAAGACTAGTAATTCCCTGCCCACTTTTGGGTGTTTTGGTTTGGGGTGGTGTGGTTGTTTTTTGCGGGGGGGGGAAAGGGAAAAAAGAGGATAAGGAAAGAGGGGAGGGAGAAATTGGGAGGAGGGGAACAATATATAAAAAAATTGGCTTGCCCTTCCCCGAGTAGAGAAGGGCGCGGGCTAAAGATTCAAAGGGAAAACAAGGGTATTTGTCGCGAGAGAAGCAAGGCCGCGGGGCAGGCAAAAGACTGAGAGGTTTAAGAAAGATAAAAATGGACAGACTTGGGACATCGATCTTGTAAAGGCGTAACTTCGGGTGAGAAAAAAGAGCAGCATCGAAGCTAGGTCATATATGACAGGGGAAGGATCACCGGGTTGACGCAGGAAGGCACTTGAAACAACTAAATGGTGGAATGTCAGGAAAACAAATACGTACAAGGGGGACTAAAACAGCCTTATGAGAAGAGAGAGATCCCGGTAAATCAAAGGACCTAGAGACGGACCAAAAGAATGATTCCAAAGGAAATCCAAGGGGAGAAAGTAATCGGATGCGAGGTTGGGTGAGGATGTGATGGCCAGGAAAAGCACGAGGAGGGGGTAAAGCTCATAGTTAGAAGGTTCGGTGGTGGTTCAAAAAAACCAAAAGGGGGAAAACCAGTCGCCGGAAAAGGTTCCTAATTCGGGAGGACGTTCAACTTAAAAACAAAGTGGTCATCACTGATTCCTTATAAAATGCTTGGGGGTAAGCTGTTGTAACACAATGAAAAGAAAAACAAAAGATGGGTGCCGCACTCATCCTCTAGAAACATTCGCCTTCTCAACGGAGAAGGTGAAAAAAAAAAGTCCCAGGCCAAATAAAAAAAAGCAAGCCAAGTGACACCGGTGAAGCATAAGAGCGGAAGGGGCCTTTGAGACTGACTGACGAACAAAAAAAATCAGTGCTGGTGAACAGAAAACAGATATGTGTCCCTGCTGGGGGTTCCTTGAAGGGGATCACAGGGGGAACAGGGAGAAAGGAATAGGGAAGGCTTGGATTGGGGGAGACAAATTACACCGTAAAGAGAAAGGTTACCGGAAGGAGACAAAAAACTCTGCCGGCAAGAAAGAGCAGGTGGGTCATAAAGCTGAAGAGGGAGGGAAGAAAATCAAGAAGGTACGCAGGGGAGTTCCCCAAGAACAAAAGAAATTGTCAAGACAAGAAGACTAAATCGTCCTCAAGTAGAGATCGCACGGCACGTGGGGGGGGGTATAAAAACGAGGCAAAAGGAGGGTTTGGGGGGATAGGATCTTAAGAAAAAACAGGATGGCCCCGAGAAAAAAAAAAGCGCAAAGGGAAGAAAACTCAAGTGCACGGTAAGCGACGGGAATAAGTCGCATCTTTTGGGGAGGATTGCCGCGAAGAGAACCGAGGTGGGAGAAATAGAAAGGAGGAGCAGTGGAAGAAATTTCAGGCATTGGGAGGAAGGAAACTTGGGAAGGGATATTCTAATGACAGACGGAAGGGAAAGAAGGAGGAAAGAGCGACTATGCAAACACAAAACCGCTCCCGCGATCGCGCTCAAGAGATCTAGCGGGAGAGTAGCGGAACTTAAAAAAGAAAGAAAAAGGAGTCGAAGGTAGCTCGAAACAACACACGGAGAAGGGGAAGAAAGATAGGAAAGTTATTATGGCAACGTATCGGAACGATCTCGAGGCGTATGAAGTCCTTTTGTCAGGCAAATCCAGTGTAGCAGGCCTAGAAGGGAGAAGGCCAAAAGGGAAGTCGGGTCGGATAGACTTGAAAATGAAGGTTAAAAATGTTGAGGAAACTGGCGGCGCTGTGAAACAGGAGAGGGAGAGGTGAGGCACCAGAAACAGCTGCGAGCTTTGTATGACCGCGGTGGTCCCATAACAGGCAAGAGAGCAGTTCGGCGAGGTTGAGAGGAAAAGGAGGCGTCCGCTACCTCCAGAAGAGCCAAAAGATGGGGGGAGGGGGGGAAAAACTCGGCGTCACTTAACCGGAAGTGAAGCTCGGCCGATGAGGAAATGAGCGAAGGGTCTGGGTTTTAAAGCCCATGGAGAAAGCGCAAGAAGGAAAATTTTCGGAACGGAGAAGAGAATCTAACACCGGAAGAAAGCATAAGGCCATAATGGAAAAGAGCGGTAACCAGGGGATCCACAAGTTCCGGGAGCTCGAAAAACCAGGGGAAGAAGCAAAGAGGAAGAGGTTGAAAAAGAGAAACAGAAAAAGGAATAAAACAAAAAAAGCAAAAGGGGGGAAAAGAAGAAGGAGAATTTCGATGGGAAAGTTCGGCCATTAAATACCAAAAAGACGTCGAAAGGTAAGGAGGAAGCTCAGGGGGAAATTTGAGGAAGCTAAAACCCTGGAGGAGACGCGGGGACTCTAACAAAGCCATGTTGGTACTCATTGGAGAGACCAGGGGGAGGTGAAAGGGACGTCTTAGACCAGGAGGGGGGAGAGGGGGTAATACTAAAGCATTAAACAAGCAAGGGCCTCTGAAAAAAAACCGGCTGTGTGTGACCTGGGGGAACGGTATCTCGATTACTGAAAGAATCAGGCAAAAAGGGGGTGGGACCAAGGAAAAAAAAAAAAAAAAAGGAAAGTGAGCTCGAACCCGCAGTCGTTCAGGGAAAGTTCAAGGGCAGCAACAAAGAGGACCGATGAGTTCACCTTTGCCGACATCAAATAAAAAAGAAGGTAAGAGGGGAAGGGGAAACTCAGTGATTGTGACCGGGGTGAATTGAGCTGGTAGACACGCAAAAGAAAAAGGAGGGGGGGGGGGGTGGTTGATTTGGTCTGCAAAAAAAGGGAACGTTGGTAATGAGAAACAGAAAAGCGGGAAAAGAGGGGGGCGTTAAAAAAACGGGGGAAAAAAAAAAGTCTGCTCAAATAAAAAGGAAGAACTAGGGGATGAGGTGATCGAGAAGTCTCACCAAATAATTTGGAAAAAAAAATAAAAACTAGAGGACAAGGCGCCGAAATCAGATCTACCGGCTATTACGGAAAGAAAAAACCCCCAACAAAATGGAGACTGACACGCTAAAAGTGCTTCTCTATATCTCGAATAAGTCGGCGAACGGGGGAACATACGGGAGAGGGAGCCTTAATACGAGGGTACGAGAAAAAAACAGAGATTATATCTGGGGACCACGAAAAAAAAGAAAGGAGACCAGAGTATCATTCAAAGAAAGCGTCCCGTGGAAGGCGTCTACATAGAATGGGACAAAAGGGCGAGTGAGGAGGGAGTTCACGAGCGGGGGGAAAAATAGTCAACGGGATGGAAGGGAGCGGGAGGAATGAGGGAACCACGAAGAAAATGGGGGGGGCTCAGAGCTGGGGGAATTATGGGGCTACTCCAAGGGAAAACGGCAGCTGAGAGGGGAAGAAAAGTCATACTAAAAAAAAAAAGGGCCGCGCGGTTGAAGTGTCACCACATGAAAAAAAAAAAAAGGCCGGTCAAGGGGCAATTGCTCGGAACGGGAAGGTACAAACAGCCGAGGCTACTTACTTGGACCGAGTCCAGCAAAGGGGAAAAGGGGCGAAAGAGTTTGGAAGAGGCGGTGGAAAAAAAAGAAAAATAAGGGTCGATTGCTTCTTAAGGGGAAGGAGGGTTCATCATCGGCTTTTGGAAAATAAAAGAGACGCGAGAAGAAGGGGGTCAAACAGGCCCGAGAGGGGGAGGGAAGAAAGGGGGGGAGCAGGAGAGGTCAGCAGAATCCCATTGGGAGCGGTGAGTGAAATTGCTCGACGAACGGCAAAAAGGAGGGCTTGGGGACGGTCAAAGGAACCAGCGGGTGGTGATGGGCGAACGTTAGACCCTATGACACAGGGGGTTGGCCGGGAGGATCCTAAAAACAGAAGCTCTCAAGGGAGAAAAGGGAACACGGGAGAAAAGGTTGATCGGTTCCCGGGTGGATGAGTGGGGCTAAATTCACTAAAAGTGGCCGGGGTATGCCTTGATCCCGACCTGTATCGTTCGTACGTTTTGTCGAGACATAGCAGGGATAAGATGAATGAATAGTTGTAAGAGAAGACACGGATTAAATGGAAGAGAAGGAGATAGCAGGAGGCAAGAAAAGGAAGTAGCAAGGAGCCTAATCGAGAAAAAATCAACGATAGTTGAGTTGCGTCGAAAAAGACCAGGCCGGGGAAAAAACGAAAGGGCCAAAGAGTTGTCTGTGTGGGGGGTGCGACGGGTGTGTGCGTTGGGGGGGGGGGGGGGGGGGGGGGGGGAGGGGGGTGGGGGAAGTAGGGGCGGGGGGGGGGGGGGAGGGGCAGAAGTTCGCCCATAGGGTAGTGTGGGAAAAAACCGACTCCAATACCCAAGGAGAGCCGACAGGGAAGGGGATTTGGAGGGGTCGCCTTCTCGTGTGAAAGAAAAAAGTGGGGGGGAGAAAAAGTGATCAACTAACTAAAAAGGAGGACTCTCTCTCTGACCAAACAAAAAAACGGAGGGAAAGAGGAGGGGAGTATTCCGCGCATTTGAGGGGGGGGGGGGAACCAAATTGTCTGCAAAGGGGGGAGGAGCCCCAACGAAATGTAACGAAAGCCTCAAAGGTCTCGGAAGCGCGTGGATAGTGCGGGAAAGCGGACAAACAGGAAGTGCGATGAGACCATCCAAAGGGCCTTCGGGAAAAAAAAAGGAAAAAGGGCTGAACCCAAACGCTAAGGGGTGTCGCGAAAAGGAGCATCCTTTATTGGGGGGTTGGGACGATGTGGAATGGGACGATCCCTAACGGATGGGCTGAAGTACGCATTCGCAGAAAAACCACTGTTAAGCGGGGTGGTGCCCTTCCTACAAAGAAGCGGGTCTGGCCATACCGTAGCACGATTGCTTCGAGCAAAACGACGAGAGTCGGAAAAAGCAGTTAACTGGAGAAAAGGGGGGTGATAGGGCTCGATACATTCAATAACAAAGAAACGCTCACAAAAGTGGGAACGGAGCACCGCTAGCAGGAGGAAGGAGAAACCGAAGGAATCCGTTTGGCAATCGGTTTTAGCAGCCGAAACATCAATAAGGTCAAGGGGGAAGAAAAAGTCAAACAGGTTCCGGCCGCATAGGAAAGAGGAAAAAATAAAGATCAGCGGTCGGGTAGAGATGAAAATGGGGAACGCAAAGAGAAATTTCGGGACGCCCAATAAGGTCAAACGCCGCCTTTGGTGGGGGGGGGGGGGAAAAACGGTATAGCTAAGAGGGGGAAAGACAGAAAAAAAAGAGATTAACCGAGAAATTACAGAAGGCATCGACCAGGTGTATCGGAACACTTCCGGCAAGGAAAAAGACGGAGACAAATTGACACCTTGTCATAACGGTCCAGCAGGAAAAGGGAGGGGGGGAACCGGATCGTCAAAGCGAATACAGGGAACAAGGGAGAAGAGACTCAGGAACCATTCATGACTGGAGGAGAAGGGGGAAGAGCTTTTGTTAGGGGTCTCAGACCCGGAAAAACGCGTCAGAGGGGGGGGGGAAAGAAAAGGAAAGAAGAGAGCGCGTCAAGGGGGGAAATGGGAGGGAAAATCAAGTACAACAAAAGAGAGCCGCAAAGGGACTAGTTTAGTCGCTGAGACAGCATCCGAAAAGAAATGGGGGGACAAGGATAGAATTCAAAGGCATCGAAAAAATTTTAAGAAGGGGGGAAATGCGATCCTCTTCGGAGACCTTGAGGGGGCGAACTATGAACCGAGAAGGGGAGGAAACTTACCCGAGTTCAGAGCAGGGGAGAGCAGGAAGCTTTGCGCTCCAGTAGGGGGGGGAAGAAAAAAAAAGAGGTTCGAAAATTCGCGGAGAAAGCGCGCTGTTGTCAGATGTTCGACGAACGAATGCTACGAGAGAAGGCGATCGTAGATAGATAAAAGGAGGGACTGTGGGGGAGCGCAGAGCTGAAGGGGGGAGGGAAAATCGGGTAGCGACGGGGTGGGGGGGGTGGCGGCGGTGGGGGAGCCTGGGGTGAGCTTGGACGTGCATTGGACCCTGCACCACCAGGAAGTTCAAATCCAAAAATCCTACACAGAGAAAAACAGCCGGGGAGGTATCGAGGGACCACGGTAACATAAAAGAGTCCGCCTCCTCGGCAGAAATTCTCGGAAAAATAGGTGAAAAGAGGGACAAGGGTGGTCGGTGGTGCGAGTGGTGGTGGGACGCGGGACACCAACTAACCGAGGAGGGGGGGACGAGCGAAAAAAAGAGGTGACATGTTGAGGGGGTGCCCTCAGAATTTCGAAAAAAAGAAAAAGATAACGTTCAAGGCTACAACGGGGGGGAACTGTTCCCAGACCGCGTTTGACTAAAAGAGCTCAGTTTAAAGAGTTAACAAATAGCAAAAATAGGGCACGAGGGGAAAAGGGGCCACGAAAAAATTCGTGCCTTTAGCAAACGAAAGAAAAAGGGAGGCTTCGAAGAAAAGCGTAGCGCCAGTGGGCCAGAGCCTCCAATGACACCGGAATCATCTCTAAAGGGGGCACTACGTTGATGAAAGAAGAATTCCAATCACAACACGGGGGAGTGGGAGAAAATGGCTAGAATTCAAGAGCTGAGCGTGTTGAGAATTGAGGAGAAAAAACCATCTAGTGAATTTAAGTGGGGGAGAGGAGGAACCAACAGTCTTTTAAGGGGGAAAGGGATAAACCAAGTTCCTCGTGAGGAAAGGGTACAAGAACTATCATCCAGAAATCTAGGGCTGCAAAAAGAGAATACGTAAGCAGGAAGAGAGAATAGAGAACTCACCAGCAAAATTGGAGGGGGAGAGAAGTCGATATAAAGGCCGGGATCGCCGGCTACGTTTGGAACCGATGCCCAATTTGTGGTTGGTCAAAAAAAACGAGGGCTTAAAAAGAAGTAAAAGGGAAGAGGGACGAGGGCAAAGTATCAAAAGCCCGTTCGGGTACAAAAAAAGGGGAAGAAAAGCTCGCATGATTGGGGAGGCGTCCCATTGAAAGAACCGAGTGGCGCCATAGCAAAAGCCGCCCATGGGAGAAAAATTAGCATTTGCGATCACTTTTTCCCGTCTCGTCACGGGAAAAGAAAATGCCGGAAAGGCTAGAGGCGAAAGTCCAAGGGAAGGGGGAAAAAAGGACAAGCCAGCTCAATCGCCTCGGAGAGCGTCGAATACGCTGCTAAAACGCTCATCCAA
>Ga0179593_1388098_pt1 | contig 12984 bp, 10 predicted proteins | sample CZODoug2_1_08_16_FD_185931 | JGI IMG/M metagenome (GOLD analysis project Ga0179593, IMG submission 185931) | Vadose zone soil fungal communities from Angelo Coast Range Reserve, California, USA - CZODoug2_1_08_16fungal (PacBio error correction) | ecosystem: Environmental > Terrestrial > Soil >...
TGGGGGGACCGCAAGGCAAACCCCTCGTCGAAGAAGTGGCCAGCAGGGAACTGGAAGCCCCCAATCGCTTGACCTTGAGTTCAGGGGACTGCGGTCTGGTTAGTGGGGGCGGTAGGGATCACGGTTGTCGGGGGGGCGTGGGCCCATTGACGTAACTTGGTGGAAGTGATAGGAGGGCGAAGAACGTTGTGAATCACGGGGCGGTCAGTCTATGGGTAAAGTCCGCCAATACTTTGTAAGAACGTAAGGAGGTGAAATGAATTCGGGGCTGGGGATCCCGAAAGTCGCTGGAAGGCCAGGAGACGCTGGGTAAACAGAAAGAAACCACTTCTCGGCCCCATTGCGGCTGTGGCGTCGCGGCGGCCGCCGCGTTGCTAGAGTGAGACGACCGGTAGACGTGAGAGGGACCAAAACGGGGAGGAAAGCAAGAAAAAACGAGTGGGAGGGAGGAGTGTCGGGGAAAAGGTGAAGCAGAAAGCGGACTAGGGGGTGACCGTCACAAACACGGTGCGTGCAATTGTACTCTCTCCCCCGTGGATGTGGCTAAAAGCATGGAATTGAGATCGGGGTCGTGAAGGAAATCTGACGGCGGTTGAACGAAAAGCACCGAGCGCCAAGCGCCAGGCCAAGCGCTGCAGGGTGAAACGAGTGAAGAAAGAAGAGCCACATCGAGGACCCCTGATGGAACCGACGGGGGGCCAGGGGGGCTTGAGCGGCCTACCGGCGAGGTAGTCCACTGCTGCGATCACAGGTCCAACTCGAAATGGCCAGCACCACAACCGGGGGGATAGGGGCAACTCAGAAGAATCACGCCTGTTTAACTGATTTCAACCCCTCAGGTAGACGTTGAAGGGTGTGCACGTCCCGAATCTCAGGTGAAAAAAACACCGGAAAGTAGGGGAGGGGACTTCGCTCAAGAAACAAAGAAGACAAACCGAAGCGCAAAAAAAAAAAAGGGCCCGGGGACCAGTGACAGCGAGACGATGCCGGAAGCCTCTATCAACGCTGGGACGCCAGTGCTCCAAATCTCCCGCAGCACCAAAATGCCGTACCCACCGAGGTGAAAAAAAAAATACGAGTGAAGAAAAACGCTGCGCAACGACTTCACAAAAGCGCAGAAAGGGAAAACGGCCTCCTCGATCTAAGAAGGCAACAGAAGCGTGAACGTAAGGGACGCGCCTAGAAGTAAAAAAGGCCGCGCCGAGCAAAGACCAACAGGAAAGCAACAAGAAAAGACCAAGAAGAAAGGAAACGGGACGGGGGCCTGGCGCGTTCGCAAAGGGAGCCTAGCCACCGAAAGACACCCATCAGCAAGTGCGAAAGGGGAGAAGCCTGCAAACTCCGCAAAAACGCTTCATCGAAAGGGGGCTCGCCGGGCGCACTAAGGGGCAAAAAAACCGACCCGGAAAAATAGGTTCGTCTAATCCACGCTGTTCAAGTGACAAAATGGGAAAAGAAGACTACGTCGCATGGGTGACCCAGGAAGAGGTGACCAAGCGGACACACGAAGAAAAAGGCGGGACAGGGGGCCCGGGAGCAAAGAGGGCGTCTTCAAGAGAAAACTCCCAGCCCGGAAAGAACAGACGCGTAGAAATCTCGACGCATCAACGAAAAAAGCCGAAAAACGTGCCAAAAAGAACCAAGGAGAAGGAGTAAAATCCGCCGTCACGCAAGCCATCGGGCCTCAAAAAAAAACAGATTCTCGCATGCCAAGGAGAAGTCATGAACCCGAAGAAGAGAAGCAGAGCCAAAACAAAAAAAACAGTAGACAGCACCCCCCTCACGCGAAAAGGGGGGAGGGAATAGCTTATTTGGGGAACCATTTTTCGTCCAGAGCGTGTACGGTGAGCCTAAATCATCGAACCGAGCTAGGTTGTACCGGGGGGGGGGGGAAGTCCGTGACGATTGTTAAGAATCTGAGAGACGATGGAAAAGCAATTTTAAGGAACGAACTTAGCACTGGGGAGGCCGAGGGTCTCGGAAAAAGGAGCCGGAGGGAAGCCCAGCGAGGTGCCCGAAGCTGTCCTCGGGACAAAAGGTGCGAGCGAAGCTCAGGGCGTAGGCGACGAGGGAAGATGGGTGGGGGGGGCCGTCGACACGTTAAGGGCTAAAGGGCGGACCAAGAAAAAAGGGGTGAACTATCTAAACAACAAAAAAGGAGGAGTAAAAAAGTGGGGCAATATTCCATAAAAAAATAAACAAAACGTGGAAAAAAAGGCCAAAAGGCTGAAAACCCCTTGAAACCATCAGGTTACTGCCATACCTACTGGGACAACCGCAGCCGCTCACTCAGAAATCGACAGCGAGGGCCAAGACCCGCCCTCAAGAGACTCAAAAAACCCAAGCGACGCCAACACGTCGAAAGCCGCAAGTGACCGAGACGGCGCGGACTACAGAAATTCCCCGAACACGGATGTAAAAGTCACAAAGCACAAAAACATAGGCGGAGACGGGGAGAATCAACCCTACACTTACCTGCCGCTCGGAACCAACTGTGCAAGCTCCGATATATCCCGTATTACAGGGAGAAAGACCGAAGGAGGGGGCTGGGAGGGTCGAGATTAGGTTTGGAAAGACGGAAAGAACGCGGTGGTTTTCCGTAGCATGCGACGGATGGGGGGGGGGAGGGATCTTGGTCTTTGAAGTCCAAGTTGGCTGTCTCAACGGAGAGGTGAAACAAAAACGGTAGGGCGTCTGATGGGGCGAACGTCAGGGAAGAACGGCTGGGAGATGCAGGTCGGAGACGCTGTAGCAGCCGTCGAAGGGAAAGAGAGTTGTCGGCAGACTAATGGTTGATCAGGAAGTCCGAATGGAGGTGGGGGAGAAACGTACCACGACCCAAACGAGAAGAAGTCAAAACACGAATGGACACAGACAAACTGCGCAGTATTTGTTGCTCGACTGGGGAAAGCTTCGTCTGGACTGGACGAAGGCAGCGTAGTCGAAAGAGCCCACAGGGACGCCGGGAATGGGGGGGACAGGGCGAAGGGGCGTGAACTTGGCGTCTATGACTGCGGGGGCCTCGTAGAAGAAGACAGTACGAGGGGGTGGTCCTTTAGTCCATCACGAAAAAATGTCAAACATCGGGGAAAAAACGCGCTGAAAGGGAGTGATCGTGGGTAGGTCAGGGGCCTGATCTCTCACGTGGGGGGGGGGTGACTCACGGATACGGATCGCGCGGGGACGGACTTTCACGCCGGACAGTGTACTGGTAAGAGGAGGTTCACTGAAAAAAAACTTGGCAAGCAGACGGGGTGGATCAAAAATATAAAACAAAAAGCCGCAGAAAAAAGAGTCACAGAAGTGGCGGGATGACTGAAGGGCAATGGCATACGAGAGGCTTCCGGCATCGACGGGGTAAGGCAAGAAGGCCAGGTCCCAGGGGCCAAAATCGTGGGGGGAGGTTACGTACGATTACAAAAAGGGCCGACCGTGGTGGTGAGAGGACCAACAATCAAACTAGAGAGGACCGCACAAGGTCCCCGACATTGAGGAAACCAGACCGAAAAAGAACCGGCCGAAGGGATAAACAGAACTATGCACAGTTCGGGGCCCTGAGGGTGAAGCACCCGAACGAAGGATTCCTACTCAAACTAAAAAAGAGAAAGGAACACGTCGTTGACGAGAACGGGCAAGCTTGCTGAGGAAACAAGGAGGGCCCTAAGAACGACCGGACACCTCGCGAGCGCAGTTTTTTGGTTGAAGAGGAAACGTCTTTCACCGCGGAGGAAGGACACGACCGGGCACCTATCTCTCAGCCCTCCTAAAAAACGGACCAATAAACCAGTAAACGGTGATCAAGTACAAATAAAAAAAAGAAAGAGAAACCCGATCCAGACCGACTGTTATCTGTCACCTACCGCGACGGAAAAAGGGGCCCCGGCCGAAAGACGAAAGCTACGAAAGGAGGGAGGCAGCAGAAACGAGAGACAAGATCAAAGGGGGTGAAAAAAACGCAAAGAAACCGAACCCTGCTAGTCCAACAGCCCACCATTAACTGTGGGGGCGAGTGCTTGAGTCTAACTTCAAGACACACGGGAAAAAACGGGAAGGGAACATAAACAACCAGCCCAATCAACTTCACGCCCTGAAAGCCGGGCCAAGACACAAGGTCGGGGGAAATTTTCAACCACGCCCTGACCGGGCCAAAGATCATTTAATCGGACGCCGAAAACGCCAGGACAAGTTCACAAAAGGCGCAAAACCACCGACAAGCCAAAAAAGACACCGATCACCCCCCCACAAACCAAAAAAAACAAAACACACCCCCCCCACCACAACACAGCAAAACCCCCACAAAGGAAAGCGACTAATCAAAAGAAAAACAACACACCGCGGACCCTGACAGACAGGAACGGGGGAATCCAAGCGTACACTGTCCTGCGGTCCCTGCTAGGAGTTGTGAGAGCGTGATAAACAACAACAACTGATATGGGTAACGAAGTTACCGCCCTCAAAAACATCGAAGCGTGAGCAGAATACTGCAGCGGAAAAATTGGGAAAGAAACGGAATTGAATCGGTCAGGGTGACGCGTGGTTGAGTGTGGATTTGGAAAGGATGACGTAAAGGGGTTGAAGGGGCAGTGGAAAGAAGACAAGGCTGGGCGGGGAGAAAGTGCCTGTGCGGCAATCAGGTCGCGCCGAGTCATCTTGTCGGGCAGGTCGAGGGGGAGAAGCAACCCAACACATCGAGTGCGATTTTTTTAAAAGGATCGAAGGGGGAAAGGACCCCTCAAATCGAAGCGCGGACGAAAAGCGGAAAGAGGGGCGACCAGGTCTGGCTGTGGAAAGAGGGAGTCGGGCGCGTTAGAAATACCTTGGATCTAACTGGAGTCGACGCTGAGACAACGTGCGTAGACTCGGCGGGGGGGTCGGCGAGGGAGTAAGGACAAAGAGGTGGCCGTCGGGAGGACGAGTTTTGGGGAAGGCGGCTCCTCTGCGGGGTGGGCTGTGACGTGAACGGAAACCCAAGGACAGTGGGAGTCCGAGTGGAAAGGAGATAGTGGGACGTGAAAGGGAGTAGGGACGACATAAAGCGCGAGAGCAAAACAACAGCAGAAGAAAAGGCCGAAAAGAGTTAACGGTCAAAAACCACGGAGGCCAAAATGCCCGCTATGAACAACGAACCAGACTTTGGGAAAAGTGCAGAAAAAACCGAGAGGTCAAGACTGCGAGAACAAAAGTGCACAACACAGTGCCGCCGACGCACCTGATAGAAAAATGACTGGGACAGACGGGCGGAGGTTCTCAGCCTGGGAGAGGGAAGGTGCAGAAAATTCGAGAAAGAAAACGCCAAAAAACCCCATGGGCCGGAGGCATGCTCCCGCTCACCTAACACACCCGAACAGGCAAGCCTCCCCCGGGGTCAGGAAGAGACCCCGAGAGGAATTACTCAAAAATCTAAACAAAAAAACCGCGAAACAATGGCTAACACACAAGAAAAAAACAAAGAAGACCATCGTGACAACCGGGGAGGGTGAATTCACCACCACGCTCTTTCAAAAGTCACAGCGCCCCCTCATCGGAAAGGCAGAAAACAGGCAACTGACGTGAACGCGTCAACCTCGAAGAAGACGTATTCAAAGCTCAGGGGCCAATACCCCCACCACGGGATCAAAGTCCACAGCCAACAGAACGGGGACACTTAATCGACGGGGGCCGCCTACAAGGGTCCTGCAGAAGAAGTGCAACTAAAAAAAAAAGGACAGGGAAAACGGGAGATAAGTGCAAACTCCAAAAAAAAGCATCTAAAGAATCAAGAAAAAAGGCAATCTCACGGACCACCAAACCTTCAGCTAACTTGGTTGAGGACAGACGAACGCTATCCGACAAAGAGAGGATACGGCAAATGAGGAAAGCCGTCGAAGAGGGAAGGTCTTGCCGGTCACCAGGCGGACCTAGGGTGGAGACCGCAACGAGGGAGGCCCTCAAAGGGAGAGGATTAAAAAAGTCAGCCCGCCAGGACCGAAAGGCATCTCGGCTACTGAGCTACCAGAAGTACCGCATCAAAAAAACCAAAAACAAAAAGCACAAAAGAAAAAAGAAACTACGCGTCATAAGCAAAGAAAGCGACAGGGACGACGACAGCACAACATCAAAAGAAGAAAAAGATTGAAACAATGCCGGCAAAGACGGATGAACATCGCCAGTAAGAGCAGGAGAGCGCGACACAATCAACTCACAATAAAACAGCCACAACGAGGGGCGCCACGTGTACAAGAGTCCGCTTCAGCGTAAACCATTTTTAGTGGAAAACAGGGACGGGGGAACTATAAACCACAAACTCAGCGTGTGTGCTCCGTTGGGGAGAAAGAGAAGGAGGAGGGTTTCGACGTCAGTACGCATCCGACATTGCCGGAAGTGCAGCCAGAGTGCAAAGGCATGGCGATCTAGAAAAGGAAAACGGGGAATACCACGGAGAGAAGCAAAAAAACGCTGTCGTGCCCTCGTCGGGCAAGCGTGGAGTGGGGATAACCTAGGGGGGTCAGAAGGGGGGGAAAGAGACCAAATGTGGGGGCTCGTCGTTGGACCGCCGTTTGAAAAAGCTGGAAGGGAAATCAAAGCAAACAACAACGAAACTGGAGGATGAAGGAAACTAGGATATTCGAGTCCAGAAAAGACACACCTGAGACGAGAATCAATTCGAAAAGGGGGGCACCACCTCGGAAAAGCGGTTACGGATAACCAAATATGTACCCCCATCCACTCAAACCGAGGGACTCGAAAGGAGGCCCTGCGCCATCAGCAGACCCGTGTCAGGGGGAGGAAAAACGTCAGAGAAGAGGCCGCAATTTTCCTCGGGCCAAGAGAGGGAGACGAAGAACACGAAGAAAAAGGATAGCGAAAACAGCGCAGCAACCACGATGAGAGTTTATAAGAGGGGAAACACGGACCCATCGGCAACACCTTTGCAGAGAAGAAACGTTGGCGGTAAATTCCAAAAAACGGGGGAGGGTGGAAAATTGCGATTAAGTGGGGACAGCTCTCGAGAATACGTCAGGGGGGAAACAAGCCTGAGTAGGAAGTAAGAATCTTGTGTCGGGGGGGAGGGAGATGGCGTCAGAAAAAGGCTTTGGGAACAAAAGAAAGTTGCTCTGGATGATAAACCGCGGCCTAGGAGATGCAGATATCAGCGGAAGACGGAAGCAGCGCAGCGCTATGGAGGGCATGGGGCGTGGGTGTGTGGGGTGTTGGGGTGGGAAATAAGGTGACGGAAAAACGACGATTCGTTCGGTCCCGGGACCACGAGAAAACGGCGACGACGCGATCATGCAGGGCCTGCCACACCTGCGCACACTGAAAGTAGGGATGAGGGTGCCGGACTGGGTCTTGACTTGATCATCGGAAGGGGTCTAAAGAAACCAGGAAGAAAACGGAAAAGAGCTCGCCGGTTTGCGGCGAGTCTGAAATGACGGATGGAAAGGGACGCCGAGGGGCACGAAGGGGAGCCTTTTCTGCATGGTTATTTTGGGGGGGAAAGGCCAGATAAAAGAACCCTGTCTGTAAAGCAAGAAAAAGAAAATCGTGACCTGGCGGATCGTTGGTCTGGCAATTGGGGGCAAGAAAAGGAGGCTTAAAAAACAAAAGATCGCAATTACGGACTTTCCCGCATGACCTTGAGAGGATCTATGAGCACGGTGCCGCAACGGGAAGGGAGTTGACCTCTCGGAAAGTGGTCAGGAAACTGCCATGGAAAAAAGACGGTCGGTCGGCGAAAAAAAAGGAGAGGGGGAAAAACTGATACAATCGTGCCGGAGGTCGTACGCATCAACGTGGTCGGCTGGGCCAATGAAACAGGGGGTGCGTTGGCACGGGGGGTGGAGGACGAAGTGAACGAAAAGGCAAACCAACGGTCAAAAAAATGCAAAAATCGAAGCGGCTGCGTCACAAATTCAAAGGCCACCGTCGCACTCCGCCTCAACAAAAAAGGGACCGGGCCCGCAGGGGGAAAAGGGGCAGAGAAGAACGGAGGTGCGGCCATACCGTATCGAAGATCTGAGATACGGAGGCGGAACGCACCCGGGGAAAAATATGGTGAGAGAGGGGTGAGCGGCCAATGATTTTTTGTTTGTTGTTGTTTTGGTGGGTGGGTGGGGTTTGGGGTGTGGGCAACGCCGGTTAACAGACTTACGACCTGTGTTCACCTCATTCCTCGGGGTGGAACTGAAGATGGTGGGCTAGTTTAACTTCCCTTCATAGAAATGGACGACGCACTGATCTCAGACAAAGAGCCACATCACCACGGCGGGAATCTATGTACTTGCAAATCAAACAGAAGGGCGCCGACAACAGGGTAGGTAAAAAACTGGGACTTCCTTATCAACAATCTCAAGAAAAAAACGAAACCCCGGGAATAACTCTGACAAAAGACTGCACGTAACTGGACCAGCGAAACAAGATATACAGGATATCAAGTCTAGCAAGAAACGAAACTAAGCTCCACAACCAGAAAATGTTCGCCCATAACGTGGAGGAGGGAGTACTCCAAACAAAAGGCCACCGGGACCATCAAAAAAAAGAAAGAACACGCCCACGGGCACCCACCCATCGCAAAAGTTCGACGGTCAAAAATAGACAACCTTACTCCTAGAACATCGGGGGGAAAGCTGATCCAGAAGGTAAACGGCACAAAAGACGACGATCACCCAGCGCAACCCGAAGGGGAGGCAACCACGCGAAAACAGAATACAACCGCCACGAAAGGACAAAACACTACAAAGACCACCCTAAAGCCATAAAAGGGTCAGTAAGCGGTACTTTTGCCCTGGCGGAGGGTGGCCATTGAGGCCTCGGGACAAAAAGAAGCGAACGATGTTGAAGGATGAAAAAAGAACTCTCAAGGGGAGAGGAAAGAGATGGACTCTCCCCCATATTCAAACACTTGAGTAGTTTGGAGAGGACGAATATGAAGCCGGTCCCCCTGCAACGTAACTGGAAGGAGAGTGTGGGACGTCGGGGGAGGGGGGTTGCGGTGAGCGGGAGTTGATCTTTGCGGGGGCATTTGACTTGGGTTCGGTGGCGCAAGAAAGGGCGGCCGGGGGCCGTTGCAGGGGCGGATCAGATAATAAAAGATTTCAACGTATCTTGCCACTCGAGGGGGGGTAAGACCAAAAAAAAAACGATCTGGGCACGGCAAGGGCAGTGGTGGGAAATCTTATCTGGCTGTGTTAGTAAGGGACGCGAGAGGTAGGGCGTACGCTGTAGACGCAGAAAATCGCCCCCACAGTTCAGGAAAAGGAAGGGCTGTTGAAGGCGCGGGACAGTTGCTCGAACTGGAGACCGTATGGTTCGCTGTCACAACGGGCTAGAAAGAGAGGGGGGACGGGGATTTCTGAGGTCCGGTAGGACGATTGTTCAGAAAGGGCTGAGACACGGTGAAAGGGGAAAAAAGCCCGACGCAAGGCACGGGCTCAAAAAAAAGGATGGCGCGCGGAGTTGAAGAGGAGAGAGCCTTTGGTCTATACTTAGGCTGGTGAACAAAGGATAGGAGCGAACACAACACTCCCAAAGAAGGGGACAGACAAGTCGTAAAGATGAAAGCAGTCTTCAGTGCAACCGAAAGAAAGACGTGCTTTCGTCCTGACCTGCGAGGGGGGAAAAGCTGTGAGATGAACGCGGACTGCACACTAAAAACAAGAAAACACGAAGTGGGAGTCTTCCAGGAAGAGGCAAGGCCAGTTAGGACGCACATTCCTTGTCTGAGGGGGGGCCTAGAGGAATTCAACGCATGTGACGACATACCCCCGTTGTGGGAAAAAAGGGGTCGCCCCCTGCGCTTAAGAGCAAACGAGAAACAGGCAAAACCACACACAAAAACGGGGACCGGGGCATTGAACCTCGACCCCTTCTATGACGACCCACCCACGAAAAAAAAAACTGGAGCGGGTGAAAAAGATAACTCCAAGAAAAAAAACCCCTCTCTGACCGAACTAGCATCCACATGGCGATGAAAGAACAAGTACTAGCGACTTCACACACACGCGTTCCCGCGCAACGGCCAAAGAAGAGAAAGAAAGATCAGGGGGCGTGGCCGCGTACAAGCCGTCAAGGGCAAGCGCCGCCACCATATAACATGACATAAAACAGAACAAAAAAAAAATAAAATATCAAACCGGGAAAGAGGACTGAACCAAAATACCTCCTGACCAAACCAAAAAATGGCCCGCAAAATCGGAGACTTTAGATATCTGCGAAAGTCCGAGTCGAAAGCCGAAGGCGCAGAACAAGAAAAAAAGAAGTGACAACGAAAAAAAAGGCGAGACATGGGGGAAAAATCAGGCAACGCTGAATTCAAGCCAACGACAAACGAAATACGGCAAAAAGTACGAGAACGAAGGGAAGGGGAAAGGTGAGGGGGACGGGAGCGACTCCCGTCTCGCCAAAGGACCAAAATGCAAAACGTCACTTCCGGAAAGTCGCACAGCAGTCCCGACACCAGCGCTTCTAAGGCGTAAACGAGGAAGACATAGCAACGAACCTCCTATACCAGTAAACGGGCAGAGAGAAAAAAGCAACTACCGGTTCCAGGGAAAAGCTCGCACGCATCAAAAGACTCAAAGAACACAGATTCACTGAGACTAAAATGAAAGATGACATGCGGTGACGCAGCTCTTAAAAATCAGATCTAAGACATAAAAGAAAAACAGCGAGAAAAACGGAGCACGTGAGGTATTCTTGAACTTGGAACCTTTGCTCAAGAGGAGGACGGGGGAGTGGAAGTTCGAGATAAACAGAAAGCGCTCGGGGTGCTAGACAGGGAAGTATCCGTTGAGGAGGGTCGAACGAGGAACCGACGTGACAGGACAAAGTGTGGACACATGTCGACGGTGGGGTAATAAGAACGGATCAGAATGTCGAAGGAAGGAAGGGGGGCCCAACTGGGAGAGGCTAAAACGAGAAACTAAAGAGGGGTGATGCCTGTAATATGGGGGAAAATATTTGTGTGGTTTCCCGCACAATGGGGGAAGGGGCCTCTTCGTGAAACCAAGGGAAAGGAAATGTTGCCAGTCAAACTCAACCAACAAACAGAGAAAGGAAAGAGGAGAGTCATTCACTGTCCCTCGAAAAACTCATCCCACAACAGTGGAGAAAACAAAATCCCCTCGGTACGGGGTAAATCAAAAAAGATCCGAGGCCCCGCAAAGGGAAAACGAAAGAAGTGCACGCGGATCAAAGGAGCAAATCAGCATGAAGGAAGACAACATCATCCTACAACGCACAAGAACAAAGAGAAAATAGGTAAGAAAACGAGGCGAGAGGAAGGAAAATCAAGACAGAAGACTGTCACCACGGCAGCGAAAACAAATAGAGGGAAAGCGTTAAGAAAGAAATCAAAGGACCTCTTGCCAAAAAAAAGGGTACACCTAAGAGAACAGACAAAAAAAAAGCCCGAAGGGAAAAGGGGTGCTGTGTAGGTCGAGCTGAGGGGGGCATCTGCACGACTAAGCTGGTTCATGCACGGAGGGCCTTTGGCGGAAGGGGGGGGGCGAGAAAGATGGTGGTCTTTGATTCAGGAAGAGGGGAGGGTCGGCGAAGACGGTTGCAAAAAGGCGTAGGTCATAGTCTTGTGAATTACGGGCGCGGTAAACTAATGGAGGAGAGAATCGGATGAGAGTAGCAGACCGTCGCCGCAGATCCATAGATGGAAAGGAAGGCTACCGAATTGCGAGAATACTAAATTAGTTGAGGGTAAGCAACGAGTAACCTACCGAACTAGCTCGTAGCTTGTCCCTTCACAGAAACTGAAAAAGGCGAAGATCATCGACTGGACTGTCTTGGAGGAAAATAAGTAAGAGAAAAAAAGTTCACGAAAAAGGAAAAAGGCTCGGCGAGTTGCGGCGAGTAGGTAGGGAGCTGGACGCGGAGAGAAGATCCAAAGAAAGGTTGAAAACAGGGGGTTTGTCTTGGGCAAAGGAAAACAACACCTGGACGAACTGCATCCAAGGGAAAAAGTCTCTGATGTAGGGGATGGTGAGGGAAGGGGGCTTTTGGCTCGGACGTGATCAAGGGGGGGGACTTCAGCCGGCAGCGATCGCTTGGAAGCAGACGTTAGAGCGGGGACGTCGTGCGAGTACCGGGAGAGAAAAAGCTCTTGGAACTCGCTGTGTGGGACTTACAGGAACCTCGCCATGTGGAAATTCCCTCGGGTCGTGGTACGGCTGTGAGCGGGAGCGGGTGGAGCACGTCAAGGCTAGATAGTCCTAAGAGAAAAGGGTAGCTGTACAGGCACGGGAGAACGGGGATGGGGGGGGGCTTGGCCGACTTGGGGATCAGTGTAAATCAGGTAACGTCCACACCGGGGTGGGTGGCGCAACCTTCGAGGCACGAAGGAAAATAAAATCGTCCCACCGGAGAACGAAGGGGCCCGCTTACCACCCAAGGAGGAAGCCGGGCAATATCCAAGCATCTGAAGTAGTGGGAACCCTGGCCGGGATGTCATGTCCTTCGCTCGCCGCGTCGGAGAGCCTGGAAAAACGCGTTGAAGGGGGAGGTAAGCAAAAGACATGACTGGAAAACGGGCTTTCCAACAAATTAACGAAAAGCACCAAGAAAGAAGGCAGGGGCGCTAGGTTACGCTCGAGCGCAGTAGTGAACGGGAATCATAGAGCTTCGCCTATAGCTCCCCCCGACGGGCCACGCAACAGCAAAGGGGGGGAACGGGGTGAGGAACGGAAAAGGGCGTTGCAAAGCAAACCACAGGGGAACACTGTTCGACTGAGGAAAAAAAACCATTACACTCGCCCGAGACTCGACGAACTTCTCTTTACCATCAAAAGAAGAGAAGAGAGGGGCAAAGCGGGCGGCAAACTCGACCATTCCAACAGCAACCGTAGACCCAGGAACTGGGCGTGCGGGACTTCTAACATTCGTAAGAACCACCCAAAAGAAAAGAGGCTGACCCACCATCCAGAGACAGATAAACAACCCTGGAAGGACAACACTCAAGAGGGCGATGACCCCCAAACAGCCGCCAAAAGTGAGGAG
>Ga0179593_1429319_pt1 | contig 12984 bp, 12 predicted proteins | sample CZODoug2_1_08_16_FD_185931 | JGI IMG/M metagenome (GOLD analysis project Ga0179593, IMG submission 185931) | Vadose zone soil fungal communities from Angelo Coast Range Reserve, California, USA - CZODoug2_1_08_16fungal (PacBio error correction) | ecosystem: Environmental > Terrestrial > Soil >...
GTACGTACACGGTCATGGGAGAGCAATGGATCGCGAGTCTCGGAGGAGGACCGAGGGAAGCCAATGTGAAAAAGCTCGAAGAGACAGGACCTGCATGGTTTTGATAGGCGCGTTCGAATCTGCTCGACAGGAGATTAGGGATGAGGAATTTAGACTCGGACGGGAGAACGATGAGCGGCACCAACCTCGCGCTCGTGATTAGGTGACCGGAAACGATCAAAAGACGACAGGGCAGGGGCGGACAGCGTGCCGGAACAAAAACAGACCACCCCCTCGATCAAGTGAAAACCAAACCTCAAACATGAGGTCGGGGAAGATGCATGCAGATGGGCGGCGCGGAACACGACCGCTATAGAGTGGAAGAAGTGTTCTTGATAAGCGATCAAAGGAAGCCTCGATTCGAGGGTCAAAGATAAACGAGCCTTCTCACTTGGGGGGGAAAGGAAGAGGTGCTGTCAAGGGTAACTCATTGGAAGGAATAGAAAAAAGAATCGAAAGCCTTGTCAGTTCCAGAGGAAAAGGGCGGTCCGTCAACTAAGAGGTCAGGGGGTAAGACAGAAATCCGGCAGAGCAAAAGGGAGGGAAGCTTAACAGCCGCCTTATACTGTGGTGCCGAGTACACCATCCACGCCGCGTCTTGGGAGAAGGTCAACTCAACTGAATGGGAGGGGGGGAACCGGTCAGAGTACGATGAGCGAGCGACCGGCGAAAAGAAGGGACAACAATTGGGGAAAAGTGTTCAAGCTCAAATCAAGGGTAGGGAAAGACCAAAAGCAAGCGACCGGGATTGATGAAACCACTCCTAAAAGTATAAAATGGGAAGAAGAGGGGCCAACCCTGGTACGCGCAGTTTCCAAAAAAAGGGTCAGCAATCACTACGGGTCAATACTATAATGATGCAAACCTCAACAGGGAGAACTCCGGGGTATGCAGGAAAGAGACACAGGATAACACAGGGAGGCACGTAGTCGACAGAAGGTAATCGACCAGCGAATTTGTCTAAAGGGGGGGGAGTGAATCTTCTATAAACAACAATCCGCTCTAAGTAGTCTCAGGATTACATGGAGGGAAAGACTATCAGAGCGCAAGAAAGAAGGACTGCGTACTAGAGAAGGAGCGAGGCTCGGAAGGAAAATAACGGTACTTTCTGGATTCAGAGGGGCTGCGAAGGATCGCGTAGAATAAGGGCAAGCGCGGTGCTTGGGGACCGGGAAGCCTTTGGGCGAGATCGGCGACACACCAAGAGAAAGCGTCAGAAAAAGAACCTGCCCCCATCAAGGTCAATCGTTCCCATGAAAGGATTAAATGACGCGGACGCTCATCGGACAGCTGAAGGCCAACCTGAACCATCCCGCTCTGAGAAGAAGGGAACATTACTCAAAAAAACAAACGCGAAAACCGTCTCCATACCCGGGGCGCTCCTAAAAAAGCTTAAAGACGTTGGTTCGCAGGGGAGATTCCAAAGAGGCGAGAGGATGGTGCTCGACAGTCCTAGACTAGGGGAATGTCACAGAAGGAAGTGCTAAGGGGAGAACACACAAGCATAGACGGCGGCGGGGTAACTCCAGGCTGTTCTCAGCACTGAAAAAGGAAGCATCGCGATCCGGCCTACCGACAGGGCGGACCTAACAGATGCAACCTATGTGAGGGGAGCCTAGGCTCAATGCGAAGGACGCACCGAGAGGGGGACTCGAAAACCTGGAGTCCATGACCGCAGCCGAAGAAAGGACCGCCGCAGAAACAGGAGTGGCTAGTTCGTACGCTTCGTCGCGCGATTCCTCTTTTTGGAAAGGACATCGGGACCGGATCAAGCGAAGGGGGGGGGAAAACCGTTTTAAGAGGAAAAAAAATACACCCAGACCCGAAACAGCAATTGGTGCTGTCGAAGTGTCCGTAACCACGCAAAGGGGAGATACAGTGCCAAACCAACGAAGGGAGCCCAGGGTTGGCTATTGAAGAAAATCACCCATCAAAAAAGTACACTAGGGGGGATCGAGGGAAACGGTTGGGCGGTAAAAGAGGACGTTTTGCTTCCCAAGTCCCACCGATGCAGGAGGGCGCGCCCCAGGGGGGGGGGGAAAAAGGGGCATTCCTGGGGGATTTGTCAAACCCACACGGTGAAAAGACAGGGGGGCAAAATCGACGTTCCGCACATGGTCTAGGACACACGCGATGAAAACAACGACACAAGAGACATGTGTATGTGGTGTCGAAGGATGTGTAGGAGGGGTCGTACAAAAGGCCGATGAAGAGGGGGGGACGAGGGGCAAGGAATTACCCCCCGCATCTTTCCGCAAAACGTCACTGGGGGAATTGATGCCCCGGGGAGAGGGGGCAGAAAAAACGCTCAAAGGTGTAAAAATGTGAGGAAAGTTTCTGGTTGCGAAAAACACCCCCTCAACAGTTCACACCCTACCTCGTGCCGGAATCGTGGGGGAAGGGCCTGGTTGGAGTAAAAGGCGACGAAGGAGGGTTCGACATAAAGGGAATGGGGGGAGGTGTTGTGCGCAAACCGAGGCGATATCAACGCCACCTGCAAGGAAGCGAAGATTGCCAGGAAGCTCCACCCAACGGAGGAGGGTAGTAGATCAAACCAATCGGTTTCCGCAGGGCCGACGGCCACCCATTGGGGTTGGGGGAATCAGCGTCAAAAAGGGGGAGGGTATCCGTTAGGATCAGAAAAGGTCCCATTCTTCGCCACGTCCTAGTCGTGACGACTAAGGAGGGAGTGGGGAAAAGGGAGGAGAAGAAAAAACGATCGGAAAAACGGTGAGCAGAGAAAGGGGGGGGAGTCTTATCACGCACAGCAGTGAAAGCGGATGCTCCTAGACGCTACATTCTTCATTCAAGCTATCAAAGAAGAGGGAAAAGGGCGTAAGAGGGATTCGAGGGGAGGATTGTCTGGGTCGTGGTACACATCTCTTGGGAACCTTTGCAGAAAAAAGGGATTAATGAAGTGGGAGAGGAAGGGTGGCACCAGAGGGTTAGGGGGGGAAAGCCATGACAGAAAATTTTGGTCACCCCCTGTCATCGGGGACCGTTGTGGGGGGGCAGTCCTAAAGGAAGATGAGTCCCAAAGGGAGGTTAGAATAGAATGGCATGATGGGGGATGGGGGGGGTCTAACCGTGTTTCGAATGGCAAGAAGTGCTAACAAAAGGTCTAGGCAGGTGAGTGGTCACTTGCTCGGAAAAAAAGTGGAGTTTTTCCGTAAAAAGTCGACAACAAACAATCTTGATCCTCGTCGTTTGTGATCGAGGAGGGACGGGAATAGAGGACCACTGGGGAGAGTCGGCGGGATAGCGGTAAAAGAAAGGTCGGGAGACGAGGACCACGCGCCGTACCGTTCAAATTTGCGGTATCGCACTCACGAAAGGCGGGGGGTAACTTCGGCCTCATAGTGGGCGGTCAGCTCCCGGGGGGTAAAAACTGAGGGTAGAGAGACATCGATAGAGTTTCAACCGGTCTCTGGGTGCTTTGCGAAAGGATAAGACTGAGATTGCGTGTCAGGGAGAGATGAAATTGGGGGGGTGTCAAGCGAGAAACTTGCGGGGGGAGGGGAAGGAAAACCGGACGGGCAAGTGGGCATAGAAGTCGTCCCTCAATAGACAATATTGCGGGAGGGTACGGATGGTTGTTACTTTCGGGGGGGGAAGCGAGGAAGTGAACATGTCAAAATGATTGGAGGAGGGATAGGGCAAAGGTAATAGCGTCCCCCACACATAGGATGCTCTTTCGTACGGCACGACCATCTCCTCATCTCAGTCAACGGGGGTAAAGGGAAGGTTTCATCGCTGGCCTCATATTGTGTCGGCTTAATGCGAGGTGGACCCCTGGGTGAAGCAGTGTGGAGGGTTGGGCGAGTGGGACTGTTCTAAGGCTGTGGTCGGCAACCGAGACGAAAATGGGCGCTAACCAAAGAAGGAAACGAGATTTCCTTTTTCCGAGGAGAGGTGAAAATGTCTCGGAAAAGTACTGACCGATGAATTCTCCGTAAAAGCGCCGGGCGCGGGGTGCGAGCCTCTGAGGGCAGGAAAAAACTCGTTCAGTAGCGGTGCTGGGATTAGATCGTTAATCGACCTGAAAGGGGGCGGAGGGACTAGCCGAGAGGGGGGGGGGGGGGAGGGAGGATACTGTCAGTATACATAAGCGCTTGGGTCAGGAGCGCTTCATTCGCTAAGGGCTAAAATTCAGGGGGATAAAGCAAGGTTCAGGAAGGTCATAGTGCGTGCAGGGTTAAGAGCAGCGTCTTCTTGGGGAGGTGCACGGGGAAAGAATGGGAAGAAGGGGATCGGGGAAGAATTGAGCCACGTACATCTACACTCGTGAGGCGCTCATAGGGAACCGGGATGTATGGGCGGGAATTGGGGGGAGAAATGGAACCAATTTTGACGGCGAGCTGCAAAAAGGGCACTTGCATATCACAGGGGGATGATGGAAAAAGGAGGGGAGGGTAGGGGGTCGGAGTTCAGTCCGAAGCAATCGCGACAGTCCCCCGTCAAGGGGAAAAGAAATCCGAGGCCGTGTGTGGGAGGGGGGTGGGAAGAGGACAGGCGGTACAGGCGGTAGTCTCCGGAAGGCTTAAAGAAGGTACCAAAAAGGACTAGTTCGGGTGACATCGGTCTGTCTTCTTTCTGGGGGAAAAGGCCCTATATACTGGTTGTTTAAGGGGGAAACCTGAATCTCACGGCCCGACGAACACGCCGTAACTCCCCTGTAGTCGGAAATCATTGTGACAGAAGGACGGGGTAGGGGAAGGCTCTCGATCAGCGAAAAGGGGGTAGAGTGAGAACGGCTTGGGAAAGAGAAAGGTCTTTACACCGGATGATGGGCTAGGGGTCCAGTTCTCCAACAAGCTCATCCTAGCAAGAAAGTCTTGTTCACAGAGAGTAGGATCTCGGCATTCCAACAGCGAAAATTGACCGACCTGAGGGAATGGGGTTGAAAGGGCGCGAGGGACGAAGAGGGGGTTATCGGGCAAGTTCCGAGCAGGGTCCTATCGTTCCGCGATCTTGAAATAATGGCAAAGCCTCGAGGAGGCAAAAGAGGGAGTCTGCTAAAGGCGAAAAGCGGACGCCGACTACCAAACAGGACGCCGGCAAAAGGCGTGCAGAGGAGAGGGTGAAGTCCATGGGGGGCAGGGGAGAGAGCAATCCGAGACACGATAGAGAGCCACGACCATGTGTGACGATGAACCCGTTGGAATCTAGACATCGGTGAGAAAAAAGATCTCAAAAAAACAACAGGGGAGAGGAGGGGGAAAAAGAAATGGGAGGAGAAAAATCGTCGGTAGGGGTCAGCGCGTGAGCAAGGGGGGGCGGCGATCGAGAACAGGGATGGGGTGAAAAACAGTAAGCGCGCCTCTGAGCCCATGGGCACGCGACAAAGGGAAACCGACCAGGACGGTCTTTTGGAAGGGGCGGGAAAAGATTCGATAAGTAGCACGAAAGTAGGGAAAGGAGGCATGGGGGGGAAAAGGGACGAGAGCGGAAAAAAGGATGAGGGCAACCGCGCCGGCAACTTTTCCTGCCAAGTACAACGACCGAAGTGGAGGACCGGAGCACCGGAGGGAACAACCAAACGGCTCAAGCTAGTAGAGGTGGGCGGCCAAATGCAAAATGAGAGATGCGGAAGAAAAAGTAGATCCGGGGGGGGAAGACCGTTAGGGGGAAAAAGTGACAGAGACCAATACTCGCAGCCGCGGGAAGGTCACAATGCCGATAAAAAAGACGGCTGCCTCTGTTTAGCTTGGAGCGGGAGGGAAATCAAGGGCGGACGTAGAAGAGACGGGGTACGGTCGCGCATCGTGTGGAGGCGGGTCTATAATTGGGCAAAACAAGAAGAGACGTGTCAAACACCAAGGGCAGATCACGCTGGAGGGCGAAGGGGTACGTTGCTCCGTTAGGGAGGGAACAGGGGATAATAAAAGAGTACCCAAAGAAACACCAGCGGAAGCGGTCCTTCGTGAAAGGGACTCCGGAAAGGGGGGGGAACGAAGTTGCAGAGGAGGGAACCTCAAGTCCAGCCCGACAGCCGGTGGAAAAGGGGAAGGGAAGGTCAGCCTCCAGTCAGAAGCTGGTGGCAGGGAAAGCAATCACGCCCCATACAAGGACCTACACTGCAAGCACGAGCATGTATAGGACAATTGGGATTTGTCCAAGAACGAAAGGGACGCCGGAGAAAGTTCACGGGGGAAATCCTCACAGAAACACTTGAAAAGGTCTCCAGGACGTCACTCGCGATGAGCGGCGGAAAAAGGAGGGGAGAAAAAGACTGTGAGAAAGACACAATGACGCCCTGGCGCAGCGAATTTCTTCAACTGATGCTCTTACAGAACACCGAATCAGAGAGGAGAAGCGAGACCAAAGGGGATGGGGAAAGAAAGACTAAAAAAGAATAAGTGGTATCGGGAGGGAGATCCAAGGCGCGAAGAGGCTCGACGCGCGTCGCTAATACTCGAAGAGGGGATGAAATGTATCAGGGAGATCGTGACGCAGGAGAAGAGGGACCAGAGGAGTCTTGTTCCTCTCCATTTGGAGAGAGCGGCCGAAAAAAAACTAACCTCAATCTCCCCGACAAACGTCCCGGAAAGGTTCAGGTCAAGAAGGAGGCCAGTACAAAAGAGAAGAAGTCAGCAGGGGACTGCCTGGAGACGCGCGAAACGATGGTCCAGTGGGGACGGAAAGAAAAAGGCTTCAATGGGTAAAAAAGAGCTAAAAAAGAGACCGTCCTCCTAGCCGCGATTTATCTGCACACCGCTCGGAAAGGAGAAAAAAAGGGCGCGAAACCATGATTCTACCGCAGGGACCTCGAGCAGTTCACTAGAGACGACGAGGTCAGAGTGTCCGGCAGGGAAAACCCCAGCCAGCAAAAGGCCCCCACACCCTGAAGTGCAAACAATCTGGAGGCAAACGGACACTACTACTTACCAGATGGAGAAAAAGTACCTATACAGATAAAGACCGAGCGCAAAGGAAGCGGCCTGCGGGCGCTACCGGGAAAATTCACTGCTACGCCAAGAGGAGGGGGGAGGTCCAGATGTAGGAAGAAGGTCATCAGAAAAGACCTTTCTCATTTTATTAAGTGTTTGACGAAAGAAAGGCCCCCTTGGCCGGGGAGAGACACGTCGCCGCGAGTCCCCGACAACTACGGTATCAAAGGTATTTGGGTGGGAGGATGACGGGGTCAGGGGGGGGAAAGCACAGAGTGAAAAGTACACCCACGAGCACTGGTTTTCGTACGACCAATAACTCTTTCCGGAGAATCACAAGGAGGACCCAGAGCAAGAAGACGATAGCCTCGTTTGGAAACCCCAGCGGACGTGCGAGGGAACGCCCACGGAAGTACAGGAAGACTGCCACAAATGGCCCCCAAAAGAAGGTCAGGGTGACAAAGGTTTCACTGCTGCCAGAGAGCCTTCAAATCCTCAAGTCAGGACACGCGTGGGGGAAAAAAAACAGCGCAGAGCAAGCCCCTAAGGCAGAGGGGGAAAGAAGGAGGGGAGTAGTGAGAGTTATCGGAGCAATGGTCGAAGGGCAAGCGGCCTCGCGGCGGGGAAAGGAGTAGAAGTCCGTAACGTCAATCTCCAGACAATCACGGTGAGTCAAACGAGGAAGGAAAGGATGACTGGAGGGGGATCGCGACCAAAAGGGCACCCCAGACCTCGAAGGGGCGACAGGTTGTTTTGGAGACAGAGGGAGATGAAAAAAATTAGAAAATCGAATGGAAGGGGGCGGGGAAAAAAACAGAGGGCTCGGAGGGCAGAAAAGAGACATGCCAAGGTGGCAGATTACGATTGAGAGATCAAACAACAACGGAGGAGGACAAGATCAGACATCTTCAGCAGGGGACTGACCTTTGGGGCAGGGGGGGATCTCGGAAGAAAGAATTGGGGGGAGGGAAAAAAAAAGTTCCAGAGAAGCTTGACGTGACCAAAGCAAGTGCCAACGATGGGGGAGCCGACTGGTCGGGGTGACGGGAGGCAGAGGGAAACGATCCGCCGATCCAGCGACCTCGTGACACGGTGAAAAGGATGAGGCAAGCCTATCAGAAAGCGCAAAAAAATGCAGCAGCTCGAGAGGGAAAAGGACGTGCCCGGCCGACGAGAAACGAGCGACGACATGGAAGAAGGATAAGGTGCTTCGTGAGCTTAGTGTTCCATAGAGTGTGTCCCAGAAGGGGGGCCTCGACCTGTTTCACCACTGGGGAGAAAAACGGTCTGAGCGGTGCCATTTTTCAGGAGATGGAAAAATGGTGAATCATTCCCGTCAGCAGCCAGGTAAACATGTGTACGCACAGAGAAAAAGGGAATAAAGAGGGGCCGACGGGGTCGAAACGAAAAGGAAATAGGGGAGGCAAAAAGGCCACTGTAACCGGTGTCAGCACAGATGTTTGGGAAGGGAGCAGGGGGGAAACCAGACAGAGAAAAAAACCAAAGGAGGAAGGGGGGAAGCCAAGAGGGGGGTATGTTGCTGAGAAAGAGTTCATCGGGGACGTAGACGAGGAGACCAGATTTCGGCGGTCCCCCATCCGTCTTATGCGAAGAGAAAAAGGGAGCGACAATAGAGAAGAAGCAGCTGTGTCCTAGAGAGGGGAAAACTTGTACGACGGAGCCGAACGAAAAGAGGCACCTCAGGGCATATGTCACGTTCACCGCGGAAGAAGAAGGTGGGGGTCTAGAGGGGTCGTCTGAGGGGACGACCGCGAGCTGAAGTGGGTTGTGGGTTTCAGCTGCGAGAGTCTGTCCTCTGGGGGGAGGGAAAATAAGCAAGGGACAGTGGCCATACCACAGGCCTAGCAAGGGGACTCCGAGGGGAAGAAAAATGTGCTCGGTGCGCTCCGCCCCGTGGTCACTAAAGGTCTCAGAGGAAGGTCAACCATATCCGTAAGGGGGGCGAGGAGAAAGGATACAAAGAAGTATCGTTGTCGCGGTGGGAACGGTCCGAGGCAAGCGAGGGAAGGGATGTCAGACGCTTCCGCCACTAGGGAGAGGCTAGGGTGCTTCCTATCTTAATGGGGAGGGGGCCACGGGGGAAAGGGACGAACACTCTACATCGATGTTCTGTGTTTTCTTGAAAGGGGAAGGGGGTGGGAGGCTCTCACAAGCTAAGGGTGAAGTGGAAGTATCCTGAGGGGGTCCGTACTCACAGCGACGCCAAGGTGAGAGGAAGCTACCAGGGTAGAAAGAGATAGGGACACCGAAAAGGATCTGGTGAGGGAAGAGAGGCTTAGCCCTCGCGGTAGGGGAGGGGGGATTCTTTGGGGAATCTAGACGGGGAAGAGACGCAGGTGTCAGGAAGAATCATATGAGGTGCTTACTAGGGAAAGCCGCGAGAACATCAGTGAGAGAGCGCTCTCGCTCCCGGGAGGTCAAGGGGAATGGGAAGACTAAGGGGGATCATGGCGTTTTCAGAAGGGACTGACAACGTACCAATGTCGGAACCGGGTGGAGCAAACGCTTAATCGGAGAGAGGGGGGAGAAGGCTGAACTGGCGAGGCGTCTTGACGCCTTCCTTCGGCGGTAAGAGGATATGCTCCTTTGAAAGTGGAAGGGATCAGCCGGGTACTGGGAGGGAGGGGAGGCGTGACAGAAGACAAAAAAGAGGTGAAAAAGGGGACTGAAAACAGGTCGATGCGGAAGAAATTTTATCGGCGCGGTCGCTCTCAAGGCCTAAAATCAAACATCCAGGGGATAGGCCAAGGACCTGAAGAACTCGCTACTCTGGGGGGTATTTGGTCATTAAAACGTTGAGGCGGAGAGAACGCAAAGGCGGTGTCCAGACAAGGTGACCCGGTTGCGGGAGGGGGGGGGGGAAATGCCAGATCTTAGGGTTTAAAGTCTCTAAAAGGCAAGGTTAAACTGGTGCACACTGCCGTAAACTGGAGGAAATCTGCTCTAGAGGGCAAATAAGGTTCAATTCTCCCATCTAAAAAAAGACGAGCGCACGTGGGAGAGGTAGAACGGAATTGGTGGGGAAAGCATCATGCTGGCAGGGTCGGTAGAGTGTCCGGGGATCGAAAGAGACATGGAGACAAGCGAGAAGAGGGGGGGTCGTGGGGAAAATCAGTGAAGATATAAGGGAGGGGACCACATCAAGGATCCGTAGCCTTGGTAGATGATCTTACCGGGGGAGAATGGTAACGTAAAACGGGAGGGTCTTGGGAGTTATGGGACAACGTAATGTCACGAGTTGAGTGGGGAAAAAATCATAACGTTATAAAGATCAAAGGGGGGGGGACATGGGGCAATCAGTCGAAGGGCGAAGACAGGGCAGACGAACGGCCCTAACCACAAAACGAACTTCCGCCGGCAAAAATTGGTGAGAAGGCGATGTAAATGGCGGATCTTTATCGAGCACAGTCGAGGAAACAAACACCAAGGTGAAATCGGTCTACGGAGGCCGAGAGGGGGGGGAAATCGCTCAAAAAAAAAAAAACGATGAAGGAAAAGAAGGAGGGAGAACCCATTAAAGGAGTACAAGAAAAAAATACTCGGGGAAGACAAAGTCCTCGATCGTCTCGGAGGAAAAAGATAGAACTAAGGAAGAGAAAGGGGTACGGAACTAACACGGTTTGCGCGACATCGGGGGGGGTGTGGGCGCTCTAGTAGACGACCCCTCTTTTGAAGTGGGGGCAAGGTGAAACGGGGAAATAAATCCCCTCCACACGGTCAGTCTCAGGATCTTCCTTAAAAAAATGTGCATGAGGCTCGAGGAGCCTGCAGCCCCGTTCAAACCCTGCTACCAAAGAAGAGGGGTGAAATATGAAGATGGGTCACAGACCTAACTTTAAAGACGTCAACTTCATATTAGCACGGACCCGGAACGCGGGGGGAGAACTGCGGCCTTCGGAGAAAAGGACAGTTATGACAACACAAGAAGTCTCCCGGGGGGTGGGGGTCAATAGGACACCTTGAAGTCCTTGATCCGAAGACCACACGCGAAACTGGGAGGCAGTGTTCGGAGGCGTGAAAGGGCGTGCGTCGATCTGACTATATCGGGGGACAAAGACTCAGAGAAGCTAGAGATCAAAGTAGGGGGCTCGTAACACTGTGCAGGGAGGAAAAACCGAGAAAGAAGATGTGAAAATTTGGCCGAGGGGATCCCACGAAAAAAGGCGTCGCCTGCTTCGCTGTCCGGCCACTCTAATACTCGGTAGAGTGCTTCGAAGCCGTAGAGACCTCGGAAAGCAAGAAAGAAACCGCAGGCATATTGAAGGTGCCGGGCAGCTCGGGCCGTCGAACTCTTGGGGGCACTAAGTGACTCAACTACAAAATCCACATAAGACCGGCTTCAGAAACGAGAGAACACCAAGCACGCCTGGTGAACGAGAGATGCTTCAGACTCCTTGAAGCAGAGAGTGTTAAAAAGGAAGCAGGAAGAAATAAAACAAAAAGAAACGACGATTAGAGGATCAGATCAAAAGAAGGGCCGGAATCACATGGGACGTCGCGCGCTGACAGTTATATGTACACCGAAAGACCGTGAGAACGTATGACTCCGCATTGACATACAAAAATATACCGATAAAACTAGCTCGACGACGGACAAAGCCGCCGCTCGATAGGATCACCTGGGGGAGGGGATAACAAAGCACTATCGCAAGCGAAAGACTCTCACGAGGAGCTGTAACTCTAAAAATCCTCTTAGGAAACGCGGACGAAAGAGAAGAGGTCGCTTTAAACTCGGCCGTACTAAGTTCCGTGTCGTAAGAAAAGGGACGGCCAAGAGAGATATTATTGGTGATAAAAGGGAAGGGTATGAATGGGGGAGCGTGGGGATATGGGGCCTAACCTCGAAAAACAGACATCACGAAACTGTCGTCTTCCCAGCACTTAAGAAGATGAGGACACCGGAAAGTTCGCTCAGATCTAATCGAATGAAGGACTATTCCTGCTTGTGCGAAAGCATAAAAACAGATATTAAAACGGGGACGGGGTTAGAAGCCGAAGTTAAAACCTGCCTGGGTGCCAGGGGAAAAGAGGGAAGGCGAAACCCATGGCTCCCACTACTACGGAAGAACTTTTCCTAAAAGTTCCAGGAACGGCGTAACCCACCAGCAGTGACTCGCAGGAAAAACAATCAGTCGTGGGGGCGGGGGGGGGGGGTGTCCAAGACGACGGGGGTGGCCCAAAAATGACAGGGCACGAAGATTGACGCGGTGAAGCGGTTCCTATTGCGCGGAGAGCTCGCAGATAGCGGCGCGGATCAAGGAGTATAGGACGATGTACTAAGAAAAAATTGATAGACATAGGGAAGGGGACGTCGCCGCGATCCCTGCATAGACAGGTACGGGGATGGGGGATGAATAAGAATCGTCGACGAGAGCCCGAGGACGCCCACTTGAAGAAGACGCCTTCTGAGCAAAAAAGACGACAAAGAAGGGGGGGGCAACTCAAATTGGGTGTTGCGGTCAGGGAAGAGGAAAAAAAAACCACTGAGGGAGTCAACATTCCCAACAAAAAGAACCGGGGGCGGCCAAATCACAAATAAGATTTTCCACATCCGAGAAGGCTTCATCTATCTTCGAGAACGAAAGTTTGGTTCCGGCAAAGGTGGGGATAGAAAGGTCCAACATCGGTCGCCCCTAATGGGCCAGCTCAAGGTTCTTGACCTCACGGGACCATAATCTGCTCCACCACAAACATTCCTCCGTGAGGAAAGGGACTTAAGAAAAGAAAAGAACAAGCGACACGCGACTACTCTTTGGAATTCCTAATCAGGCATGGCAAAGGACAAAGGTCGAGCGAGCCATGATAGAAAGCTCGCGCGGACTGCCGATACGAAAAAAGCAGCGCAAGACGCTACGGTTAACTAGTATGCCATGGGGGAAGCGATTCTGAGCCCAGTCAAAAAAAAGGTGCACGTCCAGAGGGGGGGACGCTCGTTTACAGACGAGGGGGGAAAGAGAATGGGGCCCGTGGTGCGAAAAACACTCGTTGGCTAGGGGAAAGGGTAGAAACGATCAATGTGCGTTCATGGGGAACG
>Ga0179593_1486008_pt1 | contig 12984 bp, 12 predicted proteins | sample CZODoug2_1_08_16_FD_185931 | JGI IMG/M metagenome (GOLD analysis project Ga0179593, IMG submission 185931) | Vadose zone soil fungal communities from Angelo Coast Range Reserve, California, USA - CZODoug2_1_08_16fungal (PacBio error correction) | ecosystem: Environmental > Terrestrial > Soil >...
ACAATTAGCCAGTTTAGGGGAAAAAAAGAGCTCCTGGGAAGCCGGCAAGAAGGCCATGACCGAAGTTAAAAATTCCAGAAATTTGTGTTAAAAGGTCAAAGAAAACGTCTGCCAGCCAGCGAAGCGACCTTGTTTCGGGTTTTGGGGGGAAAGGTGCTGTCTAGTAGTCCAGGGGATGGGGAAAGGATTTGGGGGACTATTCGCATGAGCCTGCCCCGGGCAGGAAGGCGACTACACGAAGGGAACGCAAAAGAGCCAAGAAAGGGGGGGGGGGGAGGGGTGTCGGCAGGGAAAGGATGAAGGTTAACGGGGTGCTCTAATACTAATGAAAGTAACGCTCTGACAAGGAAAAATGGAAGAAGTGGTACAACGGGGGTGAGAAGAATATCAACCATTCTGAAGGGGGAAAAAAAAATGAAGTAGTGAGGAATCAAAACAACCACGCAGTCTGAACCGACATGTCACACGAAAAACGCAGAAACACGCCTTGTGTAACTACTATCGTTTGATTAGTTCGTCAGGTCAAGGGAAAAACGGAGAAAGCAGCCACCTGAGAAGGAAAGAAAGCAAGGAAAGCAACAATCCAATTTTCCAACCATCAATCCCGGGGGGGGCACCATGGAGGATGGGGGGGAGGCGCCATAGACGACCAGAAAAAAGTTTCCATGAAGGATTCCGAGTAAAAGGTACCGAAAAGGAAAAAAGGAGATTCAGACTGGGAGGGGGGGGGGAAAGGGATAAGGAAAAGGGGGGACGGAGGTGTTAACATCTATTAAGCGTGGTGTGTGGGAACATTGAAGTGGTGTGGGGACTGTAAGGCAATAGTAACCGAAGAATCTTAATTGTGCAGGGGAAGGAAGGGGGGGGTCTCAGAGGAAAAAGAAAGAAAAAAGGGGGGTTAACCCTGTAAAAAAAACCCCCACACTCCGGTGTTGCCTGAAAAGGAATAAATCGTAGCGCCACCAGCCGGAGAAGACGAGTCAGGGCATGCAATGCACGGGGAGGAGAGAGGGTGCCCTTTTAGGAAGAAAGAAGGAATAAGCAAAGGAAAGGAGCGACTCTTTAACCGACTGAACAATGGCGAAAAGGACAAGGGTCATGCTTGTCATGCCAATGCAGGGGGGAAGGACGCCATAACCTAAGATGTAAGACAGTTGTCTGGAAAGACACCAGAAAAGCGGTTATTCGACCGATCCGCGTAAAGGGGAAACCAGAAAGACAGGCAAAAAAGGGTTCAGTTGAAGAAGTGGCAAAACGACGGAAGAAAAAAAAAAAGGGGCAGGAAAGCCTCCTCTGAGAAAGAAGAAAGAGAGGAGGGGGAAACGCTTTAATGCCTTCTTATTTAGTACGGGACAGGAGTCGTAGGAAGGAATGATGGCCGGGAAGCTGGACGGAAGAGGAAACTAGCAGAAGAAGCCGACGGACGAAAGCAAGTGGAAGTTCAAGAAAAGTAAAATAGACGCCGTAGCTAAACAAACGGGGAAAATTATAAGAGGGGGGGGGGGGGTGGAAACAGGTCGGGACAGGGGAAGAGGGGAAAAAGGACGATGGACAACTTGACCTTTGTGTGACCCAGGTTACATAGACTACCCCAGCTCTTGTGGACAGGGGGAGTTGGGGGTGGGCTTGGGGAAGGGGAGGACCAAAAGAAAAAGGAAACTCTGACTCTACTGCAAGAAAGGTTGGAGAGAGGAAAAAAATTGAATTGGACTATACTCGGAGCCCCATGATCGACACCTAAAACGCTGAGGGCGAGTTAAAAAAACTTTGAAAGAGAGAACATTAACATTCAGGAGACGCGAAAAGGGGTGAGCGAACTAAGGGGGGGAGGCAAAAAAAAACCGCTGCCTAACAACCGGGAAATCTGAAAAAAGATATGAAGTGAGAAGTTCTATAGCGCAGCGGGAAAAAAAAAAAAAGCATGGGGATACCGTGGCATTGCCGATTAAAGAAAGGAAGGAAAAGAGCGAAGAAGTCAAACCGGCTTATGAGAGACGGCCATTGGAGGTTGGACAGAGGAAAAAGAGAGGAGGAGGAAAAGAGAGATGCGAACAAAGGGTACCATAATTCCAAAAAAAAATTGAAAAAAAAAAAAAACACATCGGAAAGGTTTGGCAGCGTTGGTAACGATGGGAGGGGAAGGGAGTCCTCATGTTGATCGTTTTCAGGGGAGATCGAAGGAAAAAAGATCATCTGCACGCCGCGACCTTTCAACCTGCTAAAGCCGAAGAAAAGAGACTGATCAATCTCAGCAAAAAACCACCAGAGGGAAAGAGAGATCAGACTAAAACGAATCTGGCAAGGCAACTGAAGCGAGATACCAGGGGAGGGCGTTAGCAAGGTCTACCAGATCTCCCAGGACTTCTAAACAAAAGAAAAAAAACCCGGAGCCAAAAAAAAAACGAAAGGGAAAAGCACAGAGGAACGGGGGGAGTCCCTTAAGGTGAGGAAGCAAGAAACAAAGACCTTAAGAGGGGTGTATGATTCAAACGATGAATCGATCCAAAAGCAGGTTGGTAGGGTGAAGGAAGCTTGGTCATACGACGGGGCACTGCAAAGCAACACGAAAGGACGAAAGCTTCTATCGCAAAGGAGTCACAAAGTCCGGCAAAGGAAAAAGGTGAGTTGAAAGGGGGAGGAAAAGGGGGGAGTCCCGGCCGCAACATCCCAACCTTTAGTTTAAGAACGAAGGGGAGAGGAAGACAGTAGACTGAAGGGGGGACATAGAACCTCAACGATTCTTTAAACTCATGGGGCAAGATAGGTACCTGTACATCGTCGGGGGAAGGGAAGGGAGAAATTCACAAAGTGGGTCTATGTCCCTCACGTCAAGAAAAAGGTGGCCAGGGGTAAGAAGGAAAAAAATCGTACAACACCCCTAAACGATGTGATGAAATAATCAATCCTGGCAACCAAGGGAAAGGGGAACATACGACTCATGGAAAAAAAGGACGATCAAAGAGGGAGGGACAACCACCTCGGGGAGGGGGGGAAGACGCGGAAAAGTCTTCATCGCTCGGCTGAAAAAGGGAAGAGAGCACTTGATTCCTTCGGCAGGAGGAGAGGGGGGCAGTCCGTCACCGCCTTCCGCAAAGGGAAAAAAGACTGTCAAGAAGCTCCACCACTAAAAAAGGAAAAAAAAGGGCGGGAAACAAAAAAACCGGAGAAGGGAACTCACCTTTCGGGAGCGGGATAAAGGGGCGGGGAAAACCGGGGGGGCTTTATTCAGTACGTCAGCAGGGAGCTGAACACGGGGACTCCTCAGGAAACTGGAGGGCACCAGCCCGAGATCGCAGAAAGTCACAGATTGATGTGTTGGACGGGAAAAATGAAAGCCGGTAATCTGAGGGTCATTTAACGACCTAAATGGAAAAGCGCAAGCCTCTCAGGACGGGGGTAAAAGAGGGTAGATGGTACCGCGGAAAGGTTAAGGAAGAGCCAGACGATTCACTTATAAGAAAGGAAAAAGCGAAAACGCAACAGGCAATGTACGGGTCCACTAGAATGCTATCAAATCACTGGGAGGGGGGGCACGAAGGAGGGAGGAAAAACGCGTAGGGGGGAGAGCAAAAACACACCCGCGTGTACTGGATATTGAAAACAACAAGGCTACAAGGCCTCTGGGCTGGGATTGGGAAGCGTGCAATAAAAAACACCAAAGGGGGAAAGCGATTCCTAAGGAAAACACGAAACGAGAACTGGGGCACCAAATCCCGAGCTCGGAAAAAGTTGGATAAGGCAAAGGGAAAAAGGAAGGCAACCCTGGCTACCGTGGTCGTCTAGGCAAAAGAGTCCAGAACCGAAAAAAAGATTTAGAGGTGGGTAAATATTCCGAGATGGGGGGAAAAAGGAGACAGAGCTGGAGGAGAAGGGGAAGTGCAGTAGGAAGAAGCACTAAAAGACAAGATCGTATTAAAACGTCACTTGCCGTCAAAGGAATTCCAAGAGTGGGAACACAGTTCCGGCAATCCAAAGGGGAAAGGAGATTCTCACCTCCCCGTTTGTAAAAGTTAAAAAGGGGGTCTTGGGGAAGAAGAAATTGAAGGGAGGAAACGACAAAATTTAAAAAAGGTACTTACTGGAAATAAAAAAAAATACACGGGGCTTGGAGGGGGGGGGCGTCAGGGCGAAGTGGGGTGGGGGAGTAGGGAGTCCCGGTAGTGAAAAAGTCAAGAAAGATAGCGACAAATCGAAACAACTCATAAAACGACGGGGAAAGCAGAAGCAAACGGACAAAGGAAGGGGTCCTAAAAAAAACCAAAACACCCGGAGAGACCTTATGGAGAAAAAGGAGGGAGGGTCACAAAGCTTTGCGGGAAATCAAAAAAACGGAGAAAAAGTGTGCACGAGGAAAAGCCGCCAGGGTGATCGCAGAAAGGAGAAGAGGGTCCCTCAGAAGATCAAAAAAGGAATAGAAATGAAAAGACACGTAGCCAGGTGGACTTTCGAGGAAGCGAGGGGGAAAAGCAGACAACGCCTCCCAGGAAGGAGGCTGAACAAAGCTTTTGGGAATAGAGGGCAGGAAGTGCTGTAAAAAAACGGAGCGAACTGGTGGACGGTGTTTGAGGAATGTCTCCCTGCGTTGCTGCGGAAGGAGGAAAGGGAGGGTTGTCCGGAGGGAGGTTCCTAAGGTGCGAACGCTGACCGCGCCTAGCTAAATACGCCCGATGGTCAGGAAAAAAGAAAAAACCCTTGTTAGGGGGGGGGGGGGGGTCTGTTTCATTAAAAAGGGGTGGAAAGAGTTTTACGTGGAAGAATAGAGAACACTAAAACACAGAGGAGAAAAAGCTTGATAGTGTAAGCTTGGAAGGTGAGAAGGAGAAGATCACCAGCTGTGGCCGGAGGAGGTGTCGATAAAAACCCCACAAAGAGGAGCGAAAGCACAAGCCGTTGTGAGAGAAGTGGGATGATTGCTTCGGAAAGACAGACAAGGGAACCACCGAAAGCCCACATAAGCAGGTCAGCCCACCCATAGAGAGTGCCCAACAAAAAAAAAAAACCGGTAAGACAACTCACATATAAAAATTAAGGGGGCCTTTAAAATCTAAGGAGACGGGACCTCAGAAAAGAGAAAGATCTAGGAGGGGTCCCGCTTCAAAAACGGCCGGTTCAAAGAAGAGGGAAAAGTTACCGGTGAACATTGCTGGGGGGTGGGGGGGGGGAGGAAGGTAAGCGGTACCCGCCCGACTAGACATGGAAAGAGGGGGGGGGGTGAAACTTGACTGAGGAAAAATTTTTGAGGTTTAAACCAACTGGAAAACAAATGGGTAAGGAAAATCCTCTTCGTCCGCCAAAATGAAAAGATACACGAGTTCCAGAAAGAGGACCTGTCTTGAGACCTCAGGAATATGGATGGAATCCTCATGGGAGGGGTAGTAAAGGAATGAAGAGGGAGACGTGGAGTGAAGTAGCGACAACATTTCTCTGACTGTGGGGGGGGGAAGGGGATGGAGGGAAAACCGGGTGTCAGGTACAAAAAAACCGAGAAGGCGCAGTGTGGGGGGGGGGGAAAGGGGGGGCGCGGGCACAAAGGTTAGGCGAAGCCGCGAAGAGGATGTAGATGCCGGCAAAAAGGGGGCGTGGTCAGAAATTACGACGAAAAAAAAAAACCGCTGTGGGGCCTGGGAAAAGACTCAGAAGATCAAAGAAAGAACGTGCTGGTGCCCTCTTTCAGAAAGAGGGGGGTGGAATTGATCCGTAGAAAGTGGGGGAGGGAGGGGAAGAGCCAGAAGGCGAGAGACGACCTGCCGAATCAACACTAAGGAAAAGGGAAGGGAAGCTGTACGACTTTAAAAGGACCATGTCCACTGGGTTGGACTACTCGAGGGAGGGAAGGAAGGGAGTTTAACAGGAATGGAGGAAAAGGGGGGAAATGTTGCCAGTCTGGGAAGGAAGTAAGAAAAGATCTGGGGTGGACGATTTTAGGGGGATGGGCTTGTCAAATTTCCGATACGAAAAAATGAGGGAAAAAATGTGGAGTGAGCTGCCAGAAAACTAGGAAAAGGATTACGAGGATCCCCATTATTCGAAACATGAGGCGGGAACACACCCGTTTCCATAGAAATTAGGGGAAGCTAAAACCACGAACTCACTGTGGTGAAGGTGTCGCATACGAAAAAACGATTGAATCCTACTCAATTTAAAGGGTACCACTGTATCAAAAAGGGTTCTCGCTTGCTCGAAAGAGAATACAATTGATGGGACGGAAAGAGTGCCACGAAGGCTCGGAAACATTCCAACCGGGATCCTGAGAGAGAAAGGAAAATCTTTTGTGGGGGGATAGCAAAAAAGAGGGGAGTGGGCGTATTAAATGGAGCTGAGCCGTAAGGAAAGAGGATATGCCAGCTGGAAAAACACGGAGGTCTCTTGAGAAATGAGGAGATCCTGGTCGAAAAATTAGGGAGTGGGGAGGGCAACAGCCAGGGCCTGGCGACATGTGAAAAGCTTTAGACACTCCATAACTGGAAGATCTCTAAGAAGGTGCAGAGACGCGTGTCGTTCTTGAATCGATCTCAGAAAAGAGGAGGGGATCAAGACAAACGAAAAAAAAGAAAGGAAACGGCGAATATCAAAGGAAAAAAGTAGCGTAGCAGAAGAAGAGAACCCAGGGAGTCCCGGAGAAAAAAGAAAAACCACTCAAGAACCAAAAAACGGACGACAAATCTACAAGAAACCGATGTAAATGAGGGGACAGCGCATGTCAATTCCGAATTTGGAGGTCTCTATCGGGGGAGAAGAAAAAAGAAAAAACTGAGAGGGGGGGCTAGTCCAAAACACATGGACGAAAAAAACTGGTTGAAGTCGGAAAAAGGGGGGCCAATCTGGATCCTGCCACGGGACAAGGATGGCGCAAGCGAGAAAACCTGCGGCGGTGGGAAAAGTGCACATGAAGAAGGGGTGAACTCCGGATCAAATCCAACAGGAGGCGTATAGGACTTTCGAGAGCAACAATTGAATGTTCTCTTTAAAAGGGGGATGAGCCAGCAGCGATGCTTCACTCATGGATACGAGTATCCGAGAATGGATCGTATGTCAAACTGAAAAGAGAGAACGTCACTAGGCCAAGAGGGGGGGGAGCAAAGAGCCACTCGACGGCCGGGACACAAGACAAAAAAAGGAAATCAACCACGAGAGCTGTTGAAGGAAGGACAGAATTGCGAAAGGGAAGGTGTAAACATCTAAGAGGGAAAAAATACGGGGCAACTCTCAAAAAATAGACCACCAAAAAAAGGGTATATTGAACTGGGATAAAGGGGGAAAAAAAAAGCGTATCGCGCTCTGCTGCAACGGAGGGGAGTTTACTAAAAGGGCTCTTGCTCAGCGCTCTGGCAAGAGGTCCGCACCGCCGTCAAAAGTAAAAAAAGGAAAGGAAGGCCTACTACTCCACCATCTGAACAGCCAGACCTACAGAAAAGAATTAAAGGGCACCAGCCGTAAAGGGCAGCCTACGGCCTCCTAGAATGAAAAAAAGGGGGGTGCATTAAAAAGGATAGAACACGGAGGCATGATGAACAGGGAAAAAAAAAGCACGAGGCTAGGGAGGGAAAAGAACAAAATATGGGGAAAAAAAAACACCTGGAAAGAACTGGGAAGAGAGTGTGGCGTGTAAAAAGGAAGGAAACAAACATCCACTACTGGGTCGACGAGTAGCCGGAAAGGGAGTAGTTTCAGGCGTACCGTCGGCAGACGATACAAATGATTACCTGCACAGGGCCACTGAAAGCGACGGCCAAGGCCATAGCACTACAGGGACACTATCACCGGAAACAGGGGGGGAGGTACCGAAATGCTTTTCATTCAAAAAGGAGTTGGAGGTACTTCACAAAGGGGGGAAAAAACAACAGTTGATGTGTCTCAGGGAACAACAAAAAAAAAAGGGAGACGGGGGCGGTTACCCGCGTGTCCCTAAATGCAACAAGTGCAGAGGGAAAACTACGATGGCCTCGCTTGGACCACCACCGACAGATTTCACAAGCCCGATCATCGGCAAAAGTTACCGGCTACGAGGAATCCTTCAAGCGAAAGGGGAGGCAAAGTAAAAAATATAAGGGATGGTGGCGGGGATGATGTGGGGTGGGGAAAGAAGGAGGGGGTAGGGGGCTTACATAAGGAGGACGAGATTGGCACTTAAAAAAAAAAGGTCTTTCGTGACGGAATCCAAATATGTACCCAGCTTTGACCTTCGAGGTCAACAAAAAATTGGAGAAAAACAAAGAAGACCGGGAAATCCATACGGGGGGGAGAGGAGATTCACCTCCACTTTTGTACCAATTCGAAAAGAGGAAGGGTCAAGATTCGGGAAAAGTTTCATTTATGAAGAAAAACGACAAGGGTAAGAATGCAGGAAAGCAAAAAACAAGGGCGTTGCTAGTTGGCGTCAGAAAATTGGGGGGGGGAGAGAGAAAGTCGTGCGGTGGGATGGCGCGAGAAATAGGACCACCAAAAGAAAGAACGACGGGGAAACTAAGAAAAAACAGGGTCAAAGTCCGCCAAAACCGAACAAACAACGGTCGTCCTTAGCGGAGGGAAGAAGAAAAAATCATCGCAACCAAAGCTTTGAAGGCACCGGAAGGAATGCAGTGGGTACAAAAGAAAGGTTAAAGAACCCTGGGGTAAAATCGACATAAAATCGGGGCAAGAATTCTCCACAAAAAAAAAAAGGGGGGGGGGGGGGGACAAGAGAGTGGACACGTAGCCAGCTGTCGAATGAGCACGCTGAAGAAACCGGTAACACTGCCTTCAATTCTGTGGAGGAAAAAAAAGGAGGGGGTTTCGCTATCTCATTGAAATTATTAAAAAAAGCGGATCAGAAGGGGGGTGTCGGTTTGGGGGGGCGTAATAATCAAAAATGCTGCTAGGGGCCCGGTTGGCACTCTTTGGGGGAATAGGTAACTACCTAAAACGCCGACACGGCGAAAAGAATAAAAATCAGAAGCCACCTCAAGGGGATGGGGGTAAGGGGAAAGAGTATTACCGGGTGGCGTGCTAGAATAGGAAAACATCTGACAAGTACATCTTGACTGGTCAAAGTGGGGTGAATAAATCTCACCAGGCAAGGACCAAATCTTGTGATTCTCACAAACAAAGAGGAAAAAGAGTGAGATCAATTGCTAAAAGGGGGGGGTTTACACTACTATCTGGGGGGAATTAGGGCGCAAAAAAAATGCCCACACCTGCCGCCGACAAAGAAACAGAAATAACCTAGTGCCCACAAATCATCCACACCAGGGGAAAGTAGGGGAGAGGACCGCAACATAACGAGCAGGTTCAACTTGGTTGGCGGGAATGCAGGCTCGTGCGGGAACTACCGGAAAGAGGGAGATGCAACGACGTGTTTCCAGAGGGATCCCCAGAGTCACAAAAAAAGATGACTCTTAGGTGAACAGATTGCAAACGTGGGGTTTGGCCAAACGAGGTTCCAGTCCATGAATGCGATTGGGTCAAGCTGTAAGGAAGGAATGCATCCCCTCAAAAAGTGGTTAGTTGAAAAAACCCCCCTGTCGACGACGACGCCATACCGTTGTGCCTGAAAAAAAAAAGGGAAGAGCAAAAAAGACAGGGGATAGCCTGAAGGTTCACGGACCGCAATGCTGGGGGTCGCTCGGCCCGTTTAGGAAGATAGGGATCTCCTGAAAGTCTACGCAGGGAAAAGGGAAATAGGGGCGACCCAATTGCTCGGACTTTTCGGAGGAAGGAAACCGGGTTGAGTTTAACGAAGAAACGGGAATATGACAGCTTCCATGGTAGAACAAAAAGAGAAGCTGTATGAACGACAGAGTCAAGGATCAAGGGACCAGACTCATGCCGGCCTCAAGTGGTTAAGAGGGAAAAATTGCCGAACGAAAAAGAAAACTGGGCATGGAAAATCCTCTTAGCCGCACCAGAAAATGTGAGCAATGCTCGGGCTGGTGAATGTAGGAAAGGAGGTATACGGCGGTTCCTAGGGGGGGAGAGAGGTGACTACTTTCCCCCTGACAGGGGGAAGGCGGGAATGCCCGAAAAAAAACCGGACGACCTGCAGAATGAAAGAACTCAAGGTGGAGCAGAGCTCTAAAAGCCGTATATGAGGGCGTATCCATTTTCCAAGGAGAGGGGAGGGGGAGCCATCGTGCCGCCCGAGAAAGAGGGGACAAAGGAGTAACAACTTTCCGAGGGGAAAAAAAGATCGAAGGGGGACTATTTTTATTGGGAAATGGCAGGTCCGTACCACAGTGCCAAAAAAATGGAAAAAGAGGGAATGCTTCAAAGGGGGCCCAAAAAACCCCAAAAAAAAAAAAAACCCACGTGAAACCGCCTTGTGATAAAACCATTCACGAACGGTTACGAGACTCGTAGGAACCGGAACACCGCGGGGAAAAGAGGGAAACCCAGGCCAAGACATTCATTTCTACTAAAGACACGGCAGAGGGATCGAAAAAACTGTTGTGAGTGGCTCAAAAGGAAAGTATCCTACTCCAGGGGCACTGACAAGGAAGATACTAAGCAGGCGAGAAGACAAGAAAAAGCTGAATAAGCTGGAAGGGGGAGGGAAAATTACCACGGCCTAGATAAAAGGGAACACCGGCAGTCCGTCGCGGAATGCAGTGGGTTGTACATGGAAAAATAACCATATCGCTCTTCTAAGCACCGTAGGAAAGAGTGACGCCCCTGGCTCAGCGCCAATCTGTCCGTGGGGACGCTTGGCGACGATTGTACTAACGAAGGACTCAATGGGGCGAAGTCTGGTCAAATAATGGGCCCGCTGGTCGAAACAGAAAAAACTAACGGCCCTCAGAAAGATCTTCGAAAGAGTTCATCGCGTTAAAAGCTGGCTCAGAGAAAAATAGTGATTAAAAAGAAAGAAGGAAAAAAAAGAAAGCAAGCAAACGTCTTCTACAGAGGAATTTCTTCGTTTAGCAGAATCGACAAGAAAGATGACTCAACCACCCTCCGAACCCGTACTGCCATCAAAAGCAAACGGCCTTTCCAAGATGGGAAAAGAAAAAACTCATAGGTATTAAGTTTTCTGCTCATAGAGAACCCTACGAAATCCCGAGGGTGGTGCTAGTAACCAAAACTCATTTAAGGAGGAGGAAATAACTTCCCAGTTACGTGGCCTTCGTGGCAGAAAAACACCAAGGCATCACGATTACCGCAAAGATGAATAAACGAAGAGACACAAAAATCCGTGTGTCCATGCACCAGGTGAGGCGGAGCAAGCAGGGGCTAGAAGGCGCCAAGACAACACCAAACCCCGTGCGTCTAAATACCCCGAGGACTGGAAATGGACGGTTCCTCTGAACGGGTGGTGGGACAAAGGTCGCCTCGCGAGTGCTGCGACTCAGGGGACGAAAAGTAAGAGGAACGGGGAAGCGTTTCAGGGGCCTGTGATAACTAAGTCGATGACGCAGTCATAGGAAGCGAAACGTGGGACTAAAAAGCACCACAAAGAAAAAACTCGGGTAAGAAAAAAAAAAGAATTGAAGCAGTCACTCAAAAAGGGAACAAAGCACGGGAGAATACAGCTACTCAACGGAGTGCAAAGAAACAAACAGGAGGAACCACCTCTGGAAGGGGGTGCCGCAGAAAGCACTCTGCAGCTCACGCTACTGAGGTTCGTTGTGGACGTAGGCATGTCTTCCCGAACTGAGAGGGGCTAAAAAAAACGACCTTCAGGCCAATGGCAGCAGACGGCAAGGAGTACTCCTAACAAGCCGGAAAAAAAGCTCCAGCAGAATGACAAAAGGGAAATCCCGAGCGGAAACGAACACGTTCCGTGACGCTACGGGAGGAAAAAAGCCAACAGCGTGTGCTTTAGTTCGTCGGGGGGAATGAATGGAGACGGCAGGTGAGGCAAAGGAAAACCAAAATGGCGGCTCTTTCTAGAAAAGGGGTGCGGGGACAGAAAAACAAGGAAACGGGGAAAATGATCTGGCGTGAAACTGAACACCGGATTGTTCAAAAGCAGTCAAACAATGAAGCAGCGGTCCCAGATAGCGTTGACAAAGTCAGGGCGAAGTCTGCAAATATCATTATGATACCTCAAGCCCGCAAATCCAGCAGGTTGCTGTCCGGCAACTAGGAACGGAGTAGCATCAGGCTTGTTGGCGGAAATACGAGAGGATGGGGAGACCAAAACCGATTGTGGTGGTCTGAGGAGAAAGGAAAAAAAAAACAACGGGGGCGGTTTGAGCATTGTAAATCCCTCTTGGAATGCAGAGGGGGAGCGGCTGAGACTTCCAGCAAAACAAAAATGCAAGAGTCACCTAGAGTACTCGAGGGGGGGAAAAAATCCAGCAGGGGGAAAAGCTGTCACCATACCGAGAAGTAAGTTGAAGGAAAAGTCTCGAGGTCAAGGAAATCAAAAAGGGGGCTAATCGTATTTTCCTACGAAATAGCTGGGTGCGGTTCGGAGGGGGGGGGAAAGGGCAGGATATTGGGGGGGGTTTCTTACATGGGTAAATGGAAACAGGGGCCGGGAAAGGAGAGTCATGTCGTCGGCATAGACCACAGATTCGTAAAAGAGTTATGCCGTGTCGAGGCGGAGGAGGGCAGCCTGCGGGGTTGAAACAATTCCGGAACACTGGGGTTGAGATTCCTCTTCTCAGGAACGTTGTAACACTTGTCAAGAGGAGGGGGCAGGTGTAAGTTTCAGGGAAAAAGTAGGAAAGAAAGTAAACAAGGTCAGATTAATGGGGAACAGACAGCAACGGGCGTGGGGGAGTGTTGGGGAAGTGCTACCTTTTCTTATTGGTTCCGCCGTAGGTCGGGGGACAGCGAAGGGGGGCGTACCAGAGGGAAAAAAACAACAAGAAAAACGTTGGAATAGCAGCAGGACAGGGATTGTTGCATTCACTACCACAACGGAAAAAAGAAACCTATGAGTATGTGTATGTAAGCCTTACATGGGGAGGACTCCCCAAAGGCTTGCGTTAACAAGGGGGGGATTACTGGAAAGGTCAGGGAAAGAAAATCAGGTGAGAATGAGAAGAAGCAAGTGAGGTG
>Ga0179593_1519125_pt1 | contig 12984 bp, 11 predicted proteins | sample CZODoug2_1_08_16_FD_185931 | JGI IMG/M metagenome (GOLD analysis project Ga0179593, IMG submission 185931) | Vadose zone soil fungal communities from Angelo Coast Range Reserve, California, USA - CZODoug2_1_08_16fungal (PacBio error correction) | ecosystem: Environmental > Terrestrial > Soil >...
GTGGGAAAGCAACTGGGGAAATCTGAACAGAAAGGGGGATAGATCCGAAGTGGGGGAGAGGAAGCGAAGAATCCAAAGAAACGGCCAGTCAGATCACTACTGTGACTAGTCTGGTCAGCGTAAATTCGACGAAAAATAATCCTCGCGTCCTCAAGCGGAGAAGAAAGGACTAGGAAAGGGAAAAATGGAAAACGGGCGACTTTTCTTATTCCTATCATTCTGCCTCGGAATTTTGGGGGGACCGATGAAAACAGGAAGGCCATCATGCCCCGGTCGAAATTGTTCGGGGAGGGAGGGGTCAAAACAATGAGGCGCAAAAGGGAGGACAGGAAATGATGGGGGTCCCCAGAAAATTTTGGCACTCAGCTAAACGTCCTCCACGTCGTTTCACTCCAGGTCTCGCCAGTTGGAAACCGAGGCGAAGAGGTAGCAGATAAAGGGGAGGGGGGCAACCCATCGAGAGAGGGGGAGCCCCTCCTAGGATGACATAAACATCAACATGTAATTGAACTTGCGACTGGAAAAAAAAACTTCTCGCAACGGTGGTGGAGAGCTGGGAAACAGAAGCAAAATTATACAACTGTGTCCTCTACTGGGGAGCTATAAACAAGAGGACCGGGGCAACGGTGCCTCATATAGTAAGGGGTACCGGGGGGGGAAAGAAGGAAGGGAGCCGTTGTAGTCTCCAACCCGGCTTGGGATTTACATTTTTTTCAGGTTCGCAAGGCTGCAAAAAAAGTAGACAAACACAACCCCCCAAGGGCCAGGTGAGGAGAAGTCGAAGGAGACTGGGTGTTTCAGTGTAAGCCCCGTGCGCGCCCGGTGCTGAAAAAACAGAGAATAGTCAAACAAAGTTCAAGAGAAAAAAAAAAGGTTTGGGAAGTCCCTGGGGTGACCAGAAAGCTCTGAGGGAAGAAGGGGAGGTAAATGAGGGGAGGGGTCGAGGTGCATCTTGAGACTTACGAGACCGGGAGGGGAAAAGATGGTCAAACTCCGCCCCGGATCGCCAAATACAGAAGGGACTGAGGAAAGGTGGCGTGGAGGAGAAGAGGGAGACCGAAAGGTGAGGGGGCTCAAGGAGAGACACGAGCCCGTACCATTCGCTACCCATCCAAGAAAGGGCAATGAACAAAAAAATCGGCCCACCCATCAGTATGAGGGGGGGGGAAAAATAAAGGCGTACGGGGGAGAAGGGGAATCGAAGAAGGTAACTCAAGGATAGCACCGGATTTCAAAACTGTTCAAACGTTGCTGGCTTCCCGCAAAAAAAAATGCGCGTCGGCCGGGGTAATAGCGGCGGGGGGGGGGAATTAAGGGAAAGGAAAGCTGGAAGGTTAGGACGGGCCCTATGGCGAGGTTATCCCAGTAGAGGGGAGAAACCTATGGGGGGTCCTTACCTGAAGGTCGAGGGGGAAAAAAAGCCAAGTATGCAAGAGGTCCTAGGAAAGAGGAGGCGCAAGTAACGGGGGAATAGGAAACGCGGGGTCAATGCCAAAAGAAAAAACCTCAATGCGTCAATTCGATTGAACTAATTTCATTCTCTCCATAGAAAACGAAAGAGCGAACGGCCAGGTAAGGGGAGACACAAAAATCTAATCAAAAAGTAAAGGGGGGGAAGGGGAAGAAAGGCGGGGTCACGCTGCTACATCCCTCAGAGGGAATTGGAGAGAATTATGGAGGGACGGACGCGGGGGAGAGGTTGAGCCCCCCTAAAAATCGAAAATAGAAAGGAACGGGGCCAGGACTTAAGCGGTAAGGAAGTTGAGATATTAGCTCGTCTGCCTTGCGCTAGTAAATGGCTTTCGACGGGAAACAAGAACCGCGACAAAGACTGGGACGGGAGAAAACCCCCTATCCGCCGAAGAAATACTTCCAAACTTCAGCTGCTCTTGGAAACCAAGCTGGAAGGGAGCGCTGAAAACCTACGGCGCACGTGTTTGATCTCAAGGGAAGGGGAGTCCTATTGAGGCAAAAAAGGTAGGCTCTTGGGGAAGGGGGTGGCCGCACCTGGCCTACCAACTTAAAAGGAAAAAATTTCTTCAACATCGGTCAGGGGAGGTGTGAGTCCAGCTGAACGCCCACCGGCAGCCGGACAAAAAAGAAGGAGTATGAGGGGGACACAGGGCCGTCATGTGCCTTATCGTGGTTAAAGGAGGCGACCTTTAAAAAAGGTCCTTCACTTGATCTCGACAAAGTTTGGAAAAAAGCAAAGGGAGACTCGGTGCCGGCGCCGTCATCCGCAAAATCATGCGCAGGAGCAGCGAGCGAAGGGCTTCAGGGAAAAGGGAAAAGAAAGGCGACATTGAAAAACAAAACCGAAAAGGTTGCCCTGCAATCCTTTTCCAGGAGGACCGTGACTGGATATATCCCCGAAAAAGAAAAGGCAAAAAACTCTTTGGGAGGCCTGAGAGGCCCGAAGGGGCGACGGAAAGGGGGTGGAGAAGCCTGATCCGGTGGGAAAGAACAGTGCTGGGCAATGCTGTTGCAGAATGCAAGACTAACGCCCAACAGGAGGCATATGAAAAGAATGCCGAAAATCGAGGCGCAGCATGGACGGCTCACAAAACCGACACAAGAAAGGAGGGGCAATGAATACTACGATTCGCCAGGGGGGGGGGGGGGGGGGTAAATGTGATACGACCCAGAAGAAGGGATCGTAGAATGGGACAGCGCAACTAAGCAAGAGACGGAAAACGAGCTCGGAAAAAGAAAGCCAGGACGAAAGCAAGGCTGTTTTCGAGACAAAGGAGTTGTATAGTTGGCGGAAGTCCGAAAAGGCATTGACAGCAAATAGACTCCAAAAAAAAGGGGGAGGGGAGGGAGAGAGGTTCAGGCACTGCCGAGCGGACTGAAAAAACCGAGCTCTCCGGGCTCGAAGCAAAAAGAGAGGGCAAGGAGAGGAACCATCTAGCTGCATTGCGCGCGTTCCTCGTTTAAATGGGGAAAGCCCGGAAGAAAACGGAAGGGCGTCGGGTCCCACTGAGGCCAAGAAAAATGAGAACGGCGTGGGTGGGAGCAAAAACTTTCGACTGAAGTCAAACTCTGTCTGCAGGTCGTCTGAGCCGTAAAAAGAAGGTGGTACCTGAGGGCGAAGGGTTCACTCGAAAAAAACGAAGGGAGGGGGGTGCGTTTGGGGGTGCGCCACTAGCGCAAAAGGGGAGGCCATTAGGGGGGAAAGACTGGGGGGGGGGATTGCCACCGCATATCGCCTCTACTTTCTCAGAATCCGCTAAGTGCCGAAAAGGCCGGTGATCGACCCGGGGCTTGCCACTCCAGGGGAAGCTCTGCGTTCAAAAAAAAAAAGGAGAGAAGCTAGGATGCTCGGCACATGTACGTGGAAAGCGGGGAAAGATTACCTGCAGACTCCATCGAGACGCGATGCGAACTTTATGTGGTGAAGAAAAAAAAAATAGTTCCCGCACAAAATGGGGAGGAGGAAACAGGAAGGAGGACAAATTGCCGATCACGTTGCCGCCTCCGGACTGGACCGAAAACTAGAAGGAAGGGGAACCGGGGAGCTAATCCCGGGCTGTTGGACCCCCACAAGACTTTTGCATCGTCCGCCAGAAGAGCAAAGAACCTTCAAAAAAAAGAAAATGGGGATGCGCCCGAGAGAGATGGGTTGGTCAGGTGGGGAAAGGAAGGGAACGCCAAGAAACACTCGTACATGCGAGATCAACAAACTAAAAGTTTGGGGACCTACGTCAGGTGGTCCTGAAAGGGTTCAGGCACGCGTTCAAAGGGGAGGGGCAATGGAATGATGGGGAGAGTCTGGTCGGGAGTAGGGTGACCCTCCATCTTTTACGTCAGGGAAAAATCGTACTGAAAGGGCGGGAAAAACAAAGACATTCCTTGAGCCGCGCATATCGACACTCGACAGCTGATTGAGGGAAAGGGTGAAAGCTCTATTCAAAAAAAGGTGAGTGGGTCTCAACAGACGCTACCAGCGAAAGAAGGACTATCAGTTCGAAACCAACGCCCGCGAAGGGAAGGACAAGGAAAAACCGAAAAAAGAAAGAAACCTAAGAGGGGATGGAATGAGGGGGTGTTGCCCAAGTCGTACCCGAAAGTAAAAACACTAAATCAGAAAAGCTGATGAATGGCACGATATCGGCGCTTGAGTCGTGGGGCTGATCAAAAAGAGGGGAAAGGAGACCAGGGCGCTCAAGTGCTCAAGAGCGGGATCTTCGAAGGTGGGGGGGGAAGTTGGGAAAAAAGACTTCATCGAAAAAGATGATCGGAGGGGAAATCGTAAAAAAAAAAGGGAGAGGAAGAGAGAGAAGCGAATAGTGACTTAAGGAAAGGGGGGTCGAGAAAAGAGCCCACACTGCTCACTCGCAGACTATTACCTCGCGCACGGGAAAAACTAAAACGCTTTTTGGAATCATCCAACAACCCGAAGAGAGGGAAAGAAAAACGATCAAATACGGTCGTGCTGCTACGTGCCTTGCAAGGGAAGTCCGGGGCTACCGCTGCCTAGTCAAAAAACAGGGGGGGATGTTAATGGTTTGAAGAGAGAATCCCTCAAAGCCTTGTGGGGCAACGTGCAGAGAAATCAGTAGGTGGGAAGTCAGTGGTGGCTAGATAGGCCACCAGGTTCGGCATCGAGCCGCCAGCAGCTGGTCGTTCCGATTGTCGATATGGCTCAAAAAAAGTGGAAGCGACAAAAAAACAAAAAGGAAAGGAAAACTAAAAAGATTACCCGACACGCGCCAACTGGGGGTACTAAAAACCGAAAGAAAAAATGCAAGCATAAAAGATAGGGGGAAGCTGAAAAAACGAAGAACCTTGCTGGAATCAGGCCCTCTGAAAAAATCAAAACTGGCTAAGGGGGTAACCGGAGCAGTGAGAAAGAGTGACCAGGGGGCCTTTTGGTTGAGCGGGACAACTTAAGATCGGAGCAGAAGCAAAGAAAGGGAGGTTGGTCAGAAACGAAGCTACGAACGCACCACCGGCAACCCGATGACAAATCCAGGGATATCAGGAAAACCCGCGGCCGACTGTCAAAACTTCCAGGTCTGTGAGGATCTGAATCCGGGCCAGGAAGCCTTTGTCGGCGGCCAGCCGTGGAAAAACTATTGTGCAGACCCTGGGAAGTACGCACCAAAAGAAAGAGCGATGCGCGAAGAGATGCGCAATAAATTCAAGGGGGGTACCCAAGTTGCCTACGGTCATCAGTCGAGTCAAAGAAGGAACCAGAAAACGGACTGGTGGCAGCCAAGGGATCGGTCATAGGCCAAGCAAACTCCGGGGGGAGAGAGCATGGCCGACAACTGCGCTGAATTGTGGTCGATCTGACCGGTGGAAAGAAGGGAGGAAAAAAGACCGGCAAAAAGGGGCAGAATTGCTGAAAAAGAGAAGCCAATTCTGGATTAAAACGTAGGTGGAGGATCCTCCCAAATCAAAAAAAAAGAAAGCCAGAAACGGGGGGAGGCAAAAAAGACCAGAAAGGCCGCAACGCCAACCGATGGATGACCCGCAGTAAGGACCCCCGGTGGACGATGTATGCAGTCGGGATGGAGGGGTCACAGACGGGAATAGACCCGCAGCGGACGTCGAAAGAGAGGCACTGAATAAAATTCGGTGTGCGTTGTCGAGCCAAGTCGAAGGAGGAGGGGGTCAAGATCCAGGCGCGGCAGTCTCAAAGTACTCTCAAAAAACAAGGGGGGGGAAGGGAAGAGATTTGAACACGCCCGCGCCATTGAACAGCGGAGAGAGATAAGAAAGGTGGCGCCCGGGGAAAAGAAGTCTTGGAGGAGGGGACGAGCAACAGGCTAGAAGGACGAGGGTCGAGCGGAGGTGACCGGCCATGAACGCAATAAGAAGCCTAATGCGTCGTTCACCACTCATGCGGAAGAACGGAGAAACTGAGGGTGGCGCGAACTTTCTGCAAGAACGCTGGCCGGCAAATGAAGGGGACGCAGGGGAGCGCGCATGCTGGGGAGGGTGGCCACGAAGGACGGAAATGCACTAAACTGGCGAATTGTTCGTTTATGTTGGGGCTCCAAATCGGCGCCACTGCTTGGGAGGCAAGGAGGTAAGTAAATGAAGGAAGGGATCAGCTTCGGGGGGAAACGGGTGAGGAAGAAAGGCTGGGTCGAAGAATGTATCTAACAAATAGGGTGAAAGTCGAAAGGGGACGGAAATGGCCCTGCCACCAGCCGCGCTCGGAAAGGACGGTGACCATAAAGATAATAGAAAACGCTTCCACAGGGTACGGGAGCAGAACTTTCGCTCAATTCTAAAACTGCGCTTCTAACATTTGTCGGAAGGAGGGTAGTCACTAACGGATGGCCGAGAATGGTAAGTCGATAGATAAAAAAAAACTACGATGACAGGCGGTCCTGACGTCCGAAAAGTAATGGGGAAAAGGCAAAAAGAAGGACGAGGAACGTGCGTCTAAAAATCCGACTGGGGAAAGGCGAGCCGGTGGTGAAAGGGAGGGTTAGTTCTCAGCTTGATGAGCACGGTCGACCGCCGGATCAGCAAATTGGGGGGATGTTCATTCCCGTCAAAAAAAAAAGAGAAGCTCCTGGAGGAAAGCTGAATCAAATGAAAGCACCAGAAACCGGATTGGTAAAGCAGCATCGGTTTGCGCTTAAAAATGGACCGAGGAGAGAAAGGAAAGGAACAGGAGTACTGGCGGAAACTGGACGGGACGAGGGGTGGGTGGAACCCAAAGCTAGTCCGGGAGAGGTCGTTAATCGAAGAGGGGGCGTCGCCCGATAAGGCTTACTCCAACTGGGTACCTCCGACAAAAGGAAAGAAGGAAGGGGGGGGAAAAGTGGGAGGGGAAAAAAGCAGGGAGGGGGATCAACCGAAGCACACAACTACTCACTTATATCAAGTGGATCAAGCACGGGAACAACAACTAACCGCGAGGAGTGATGCCCGGGAAAAAAAGACCAAAAAAACCCACAACAAAAAAAGGGCAAAAAAAAAAAACAAAGGGCGTAGTGCTGTTGTGCCCTGAACTCAGTGAAGGAAAGGGAGAAGACTGAAGGGGGAGGGGAACGAGAGCAAGAAAAAGTTCAACGTCCTCTACCGTATTTAACACGACGAGAAGTGAGGGAGGGGGGGGGGGGGCTCGACAAAGGAAGTGTCCAGCGCTCACGACGCAAAAAGAATGCAAGCGATGAGGGTGGGGTTAAAGGGAAGGGGACTTCGGAGATGTAGGCCGGATATCATCAACACAAAAAAGAAAATAGAGATCACTAAAGGGTCCTTACGGGGGGAGGAGAAGGGAAAAAGGGTAAAGCCCTGGAAAAAAAAACTATCGAATCTATTACCTCTTCTTGGAAAGAAGGATCGAGGTACCCTCACAGGCGGGGAGACAGCCCCCCTCGTAAAGAAAATCTAAAGACTCGTGAGTGGAAAGGGGGGTCGGTTTAAGACCAGACTCAGGTGGACACAAAAAAAAAAGGACCTATTAGGTGTCTTGGCCTAGGTGGCACGGCAAAAAGAGAAAGCCGGAGGGGGGGGAATGCAAGAGATTGGGAAGGGAAAGGTGGAATCGTGGCAAAGAAAACAGTCAATCGATACCCCAATAAGGAGGAAGGGAGCCTTGGTCCCTATTATTAAAGCAATGCCGGGGGAGAGGGGGGGAAGGAATCGAGAGAAATAGGGACGCTAAGCAAAAAAGGCTCTGCTGGCGGGAAAGGAAAAAAAATATGGGAGGATACAAAAACAAAAAGAAGCAGAGCCGCCAGCACGCCAAATGGAAATAACGCAGTTGGACGCGGAAAATAATTGCTTCGCACAAGAGAAAACCCTAACTCGGAAGGGGATGAAGAGGCTAGACAGCTTGATAAAAAGGGCTCTTGGACGGTTTGGGAAAAAAAGGACCAAGGAAACTTAAAAAAAAAGAGTCTTGGCATTCCCCTTTAATTGCGGCAAGGGAGTCATACGCCCACAGGGCAGGAAACGATGAAAAAACACCGTGCGGGAAAGAGAGGTGCCCGCAGGCCTTAATGTCCAAGCGGACTGTCAGATCGCAATCAAGGGGAAGAGAGAGAGGACGCTAAATGTAGGAGGGGGAAATCCTGAATCCTATGTGCCGACGCCAGTCAGGCACAAATGAGAAAGAGCGTAGCGAGCGAGGAGGGCAGCGACCGTTACCGTCCCATTCCGAATGAGGGAAGAGAATCATCAGGGGTCGGGAGAAGCAAAAAAAAAGGAAGTGGGGGGGGTCAAGCAAGAAGGGGATCCCGAACAAGGCAACTCTTGGGCGATTCTCCTGTAGGAAAAACGGTTTGGCGAAAAAACTTATAAGTGTACAATGGGGAACCCGGCCCTGGAGGGGGAAGGGGGAGGGGCAGAAATTTGTCTGCAAAGTAACTAACGAACCCAAATTCTTCCGCAGGTATGATGGGCCCCTTCAGAAGCTACAACCTCCTGAATAGCATTTCACACCTGGGGTTAGCAAGTAAAATAAAAGTAGCTCCAAAACAGAGTCGCAGGGTGTGAAAAAAGAAAACCGTGGGAGAAAAAAGGAGGGAAGCGAGGATTATGCGTCGGTCAAAAGGGAGGGGGGAGAGGATAACGCTTAGGGGTCTATCTCCCTACAGGATCCGGCTGTTCTTGCTAAGAAAAATAAAAGCGGATTCTTTGAAGGCATTAGGGGGGAATTTGCTGAAAGAGACAAAGAATCAAAAAAAAACCGTAGGGAGGAGGAAATAGATGGGGGAAACCCGGGGACCTTTACTCCAAGCAAGGGAAAATAACCACCGTGCGGGGACGAGACGGGGGCTCGCGGAATACAGGCCGATTGAAACGGAGGGGTAGTCATCTGTGGACCGCGATAATGAAGAAGGCAAGCGTCGAAAAGGGAAGCTGCAATCCATGGCGAGACTGAGGGGGGGGCAAAGAAGGGAGGGGATCTGCCGTCCTCTGGAACGCAAGGAAAAACGGTGCTAGAGACAATTGCGGGGGATTTGGCGTATTAAAGAAAATGAAAGGATAATAAGTGTTCGTATTGGGGAAAAGAAGGGCAGGAACAGAGGTCGGAAAAGAATGGGACGAAATTGGATTGGCAACGTATCAGCTGCCCCACAAAGAAGACGATCGGGCTACGCCTCGCCCCAAAGAAGAAAGGAGAGGACCGAGAGTAGAAAGGGTGAAATCTAAGAGACCAAGAAATCGGTGAGCTCCCGATGATCAAATAAAAGAAACAGGGTAAGGTGAAAGAGACCGCTGGCCCATAGCACTCACTGAGAAAAGTTATGTCGATGAATGAAGAAAGAGAGACAAAAACTATCCGCGAGGGAGGAAGCGGGAGAATCACGTACCGCAATCAAGGTAACTGGGGAAAAAGGGGGATCCGGCCGGAGACCGTTGTACTATCAGCGGGAATCGTAGTTTCCTCGGGAGGAGAAAAAACAAATCACAAAAAATCACTTGGCTAAAAAAAAAAGGGCGGCAGTCCCAGATGGTTTTTCAAAGTGTAAGGACGCCAAAAAAAGCCTCACGGGAGGAAAAAAGAAAAGCTCAGGAGAGGAGCTCAAATTCTCCAGCCTTAAAGGGGGTAATGAAAAGAGGTTGTGAAAAAAAAACAGAGAGAGGGGAAAGAAGGATGTGAAAAAGAAAAAACAGGGCAGCAGGCGGGGTTGGTGGACCGGGGCTTGTAGCTGTCTGTCAAGAGCAGCATGTAAAAAGAAAAGGGCTGGAACAAGCCCTCAACCGACAAGCGGGGAAAAGGACCGAAACTGCAAGGGAGCCGGCGCTCGAATGCCGGCAGGTGGGTGCAGAAATAAAAAGAAAGAGAACATACCTTCACACTCAATGATTCCTTTCTCGACGTACAACAAGTCTCTTGAAGAAACCAAGGAAAAACGAATCGAAAAAAAACGGCGGATTATGGAGTTGGGACAAAATACATCATTCTTTTCGGAAAAATCGAAGGTACTGTGAGAGCACGCGGGGTCCGATCTCCGAGGCATGTTGAAAATAAAGAAAGGGGGGGGGAGGGGGACCGAAAAAGAAGCGTGGGAAAAAAGGGGGAAAGCCAGACAGTGCGCAAGCCGCGGGAATAGGGGCATAGGGTGGCGAAGCAGGACCTCAGGTCTAAAAAAAGGAGGACGCCCTATGATCGGCATCAACAACAACGGAAATGAAGAGCAAATAGGGTGTCCGTCAACCTGGTTCGAAAAAGGAAGCCCTAAAAAAAACCCGAGGAAAGCTAAGCGGGGGCTTGACGTGAAGCAGGCGTAAACTCGAAACGCTGGGAAGCCGCACACAAACTACCCAATGCTCCGAGTCCTGAGTCAGAAAGGTCAGAGACGAGGTCCTTAAGGCGGTGAGGAAGAAAGGGACAGTGCACAAAAAAAAAAAAAATAGAATATTAGGGGCGTGGAGGTCGGGGGGGAAATAAGCTGAGGGGATAACCAAAAGCTTGGACACGGCAAGAGGGGGGGGTGGTATTGCAGGGTGTAGGAGATAAACCTCAACTGTTCGAATCGAGCCACGGCAATACAACGTTCGAGGTGGCGATAGATCAAAAAACAATCCCTTTTGCAAGCCTTGCCGAAAGGGGGGGGGGGAGGAAGGTACAAGAGACGCGAAAAAGACTGGCAGGGGGAGCCAAAAACCCGAAGCCTCCGCATCCCGAAGCCTAAATTGACAGCAATACACAAAAAAAAACTTCTATAGGGATAGAACTTTCTTCTCAAGAGAAACTCCTTCTCCTTTTGACTAAAGAGAAGTGGAAAAAAAAGACATTGGGGAAAAAACAAGGAGCTCTTGCAGGGGGGCGACCGGATACAACGGAAATAGGCATGCTGAGAAGGAAAGGCGTCCATTGTCAGTGAGAAAAACTAAACCACTTCCAAACAGCCTTAGGGGGACAGGGGAAAAGGGTAAAAGTAGTACGTACCAGTCCCGGAGGGGCCGTGTCAGGCAAAAAAAATATGGGATAGCAACCATTGTTCCCGTGTGAGAACGGTGGCCAGACGGAAAAATAAGACAACCACATCCAGTTTGGCAGCAGTAGAGCCGAGGAAAAAAAATTTCATCTAAGCGTAAGCCATTTTCCGACTTCCTATCCTTTAGGCTTAAAACTTGAGGGGTAAAAGATTCTCCTTCCGTTGTGAGGGCCAAGGGTCGATCCCCATCCGGCGCCGCGGCAAGCGTTGGGCAGTTACATTGACCGAAGGCGGTTTGGGGAAAAAGGGGACTTACCATGGGTGATCCAATTTAGGACCGCCGGAAAATACGAGGGGTGAGAAAGTGGGGAAGGAAACAGGAAACCCATTCTTACACTAGGCATTATGGACTAAGAAAAAACAAAGCGGCCCGCCGCGGCTCAACAATGTACCTGGACGACAGGCAGGAAAGAAACAAAAAAACAGTACAAAAAGGGGACCGAAGAGAACCTGATACGCCCTTGGAGGACGCCTTATTAGCGTCGTCGAATGGGCGGTAACGTCACGCAATCGAAGGGAGGGCGAAAAGACGCCTCCTACTGTCAAGCGGCGGGGAAAAGGAGGACGGGGGAAAGAGAGAAGCGGTCTGTGAGACATGCTCCTCAGGGGTGGGGAACCTCTAAAAGGATGAAAAGTAGGAGTTTTCAATCAAAAACCTGCAAAGCAGACAGAGGAATACGCGGCTGAATCGATCGAGTGAATCATACGAAAAAACACAAAGGCTTGCATTGAACGAGGACGAAGCTCAAATTCGCATGGAACGAGCTCGTAGGTCAAAAAGACGCCATTGGAGAAAACATAAAATCAGAGAGGATTCCATAAGAGAGGAGCAAGTTCACTCTGCAGGGTCGCAGTGGCGAACTGAGGGGGGGGAGGGGACTTACCTCTGCCATACACCGTGAGCAGTCCTGGAGCGAATGGCGAAGTTTTCCTTTTTCTTAAGGGAGACAGGAAACATTCGGAATAAGGGCGTTTAGTAAGGGGGTGGAAGAAAAGAAAGAAAAACACAAATGCATTGGAAAGGGACCATGGTGTTGCAACAGGGAACTTCTCCACAGTTCAACCCGCATGCGCCTGAGAAGGAAAAACGGGCGAATCCGAGAGAAGTGGGGGCTTGCCACCAAGAGCCTGACCGAAAGGGATCTGGGATCAATTGTCTTCACCTGGGGAAAGGGGAATCGTCGAGGGCTGGCTCTAGTCATCTCTTCAGCCGAAAGGGGGGAGGAGACCTAGGCTCCAAAAGGAGACACCCGTAGGGCCGCGAAAAAGGTGCGATCACTAAGAGGACAAGTCTGACGATCCGGTCCGCACTGACTTAAGTAAAGTTCCGTAAAAGGTCGAGATAAAAGAAAGAGGGGGGATGGGGGATGACCGGTGGCGGTCGTTCAGCTTCGCATGGCTGACAAACAAATTGAGACCAGACAGCAGCCATCAGATATAAGGGTCATTGGTAACTGGTTAACCTGCCAGAAAAAATCTGACAAGATAGAACCCAAAACACCCATGAGGGGGGAAGAAAAACGGCCCGTGGGGGTCAGGACGAGCCGTGTCGCGTCCCTTTGAAAGGCTAATCAGAGTCAACTTGCTTAGAGGAAGGTCAGGGGTGTTGGAAAACCAGTAGGGGAAGGGGGTCCGGTCAAAGAAGGGCAAAAAGATCGCCCATAGAGGAAACTCAAAGAAAAAAGGTGGAACGCTCATATAGAAAGAGCGGTGGGACCGGCCTGAAGTTGGTCGAGGGAAAGGGACATTTGAACTCCGAAACGGAAAGAAAAGCAAAAGAGAATCTATCCGGAGAAGTGACACAGACACGCCGGAAGCATTTAGGTAGAAGAACTTGAAAAAAGACTCCTCACGATTAATGCATGGGTGAAAAAAACTCCCAAACTTGGGAAAACGAGATGCAGGGGGGAAAAACGCACGGAACAAAAAAGTATTAAGGGGCGCTCTAAGGAGTCCCATATCGGCTCATTGGTCAGGTTGGGGGATTGCCTGCAGATTGACCCACCGCATAAGAGATAGGGTTTTTCGAATGAAAAGGAAGCCCGTGTAAGACGCAAAGGAAGAG
>Ga0179593_1585129_pt1 | contig 12984 bp, 20 predicted proteins | sample CZODoug2_1_08_16_FD_185931 | JGI IMG/M metagenome (GOLD analysis project Ga0179593, IMG submission 185931) | Vadose zone soil fungal communities from Angelo Coast Range Reserve, California, USA - CZODoug2_1_08_16fungal (PacBio error correction) | ecosystem: Environmental > Terrestrial > Soil >...
GGGACAGAGGGGGAGAAGGGAGGAAAAAAAAAAAAAAAATTGAATTCTTGAACCCAAAGGCTCGGCCGAGTACTATCTTAAACGTTTCCGGGCGTAGGAAAAAAAAGACGAAGAAAAGGAAAAGGAGGAAAAAAAAAGGGCCTCAAACCTCGGTGTGGCATTTCGTTTGGAATACGCCGGACGAGAGGAAAAAAAAAAAAGCCGCCGGACGGCAAGTCTCGTCGACTGTCGAGCGATACATTACCCGGAATGGGGGAAAAAAAAAAAGAAAGGAAAAGATCTCCTTTTCCCTTACGGCGCGATGATTGAGAAACGCGAAAAGAGGGAAAGGGGGGGAGGGAGCCTCTTTTTTTTCTATCCATTGGTATTCACCCCCCTGGGTGCAAAAAAAAAGGGGAGGGGGGAAAGAAAAAAGGGGAGTACGGCGGGGGGGGCCGCCGACCGGCCATCGTTCGCCATTTGAAGGGGGGGGAGGAGAGGAAAAAGGAAAAAAAAAAACTGTGCTTCTGACTCTTCATCACACGCTTGCATCTCTTTGATCATTGGGCCTCCAGCGTGCGGACCTGACACCGGGAGGGGGGGAAAAAGGGAAAAAAGGACATGATTGATGACCATATCGAGTCGCTATTGAGATCGTTGAGGTGAAGGAGGTCAGGGGAGGGAAAAAGGAAAGGAAAGGGAGTAGGGAAAAAAGAGGCAGTCATGCGGAAGAAGATCCTGCAAGCTCTGGCTAGGTCCTCGTGAGTGCCAGAAAAATCGGCGACGAAGACGTCAAGGCGTGTTGAAGCACAGCGGTCGGAGAAGAAGAGGGGAAAAAGGGAAAAAGAGGGAGAAAAATCACCGCGTGGCGATGGGAGGCGGCTGTGGCGCCAAAAAGGGAAGGGGAAAAAGCACACGTCCTGACTCTAAGTCCCCACCGGCATAGGAAAAAAAGGTCCTGATAGTTACTTCGTCATAAGAGGGGAAGGAAGGAAGAGACATCTCCTTTTCCTACCATCCTTAACGTTCGTCCTTCAGCGTCACAATGGGGGATACAAGAAGGGGGAAAAGGAAGAAGGGGGGAAGGAAAGAGCAACGTTTCCGCATGTATTTTCGGACGTGCCAACGAGAAAGGAAAGAATCCCTCCAGCACGGGTATGTGAATAAGCGACCGAGAAAGGAAAGAGAGGGGATTAACTTTGGGCTGAACTGTTTGAATAATTGAACGCTGCCGGACAAACCGTTGTCACTCTGATGACGCAGGCGAAAAAGAAGGGGGGAAGGAAGAGGGGGGGGAGGGAAGCATCGTGGAGGCAGCACTTGGGGCGGCGGGTAATGAGAAGAGGAGCATATGCATCACAAAAAAGAATAAAGAAAGGGGGAAAGGGGGGAGGAGGGGCCAGTCCCTTCTCCATCCTGCGAATGTCCGCCCTACACGCGGACCTGGCGGAAACAGATAAAGGACGGGAGGGGAAAAAAAAAAAAAAAGGGGGGAAAGTCAATACCTGACAACCTTTTCTCCTTTTCCAGAATACAAATTTGTAAGGGACGCCGAGGAGGGGGAAAGAGGGGAAGAAAAAGGGAAAAAAAAGTGTGTATTATTAAAATATATAGATCTCGTCCTCCGGTAGTATAGGAAAGAAAAAGGGAAAAAAAAAAGAGCCCATGTTTGTCGTTCTTGAAGCGCCAAGCGACTCCAACTCGGGGAGGTGGGGAGGGAGGGAAAAAGGAGGACTCATTCGCCTGTCCCCCTTGGTCGCGGACGGCCCGATACACGAAAAAGGGAGAAGGACAAGGGGGAAGGGGGGAGGAAACTCCTCCTTCTCATCCCTCCTCCCCATGCTTCTCCACGATGCGATAACGAGGGATGGGAGGGAAGAGAAGGAAAAAGGGGTTCTTCTCCTGTCGCTCCTCAAGTGACAACGGCCGATTCGTTTTCCAGAAGGGAAGAAGAGAGAAAGGGGTAGGAAAAAAAAAAGAACCGCCAACCTAACCTACTTACTTCTTGACGCGGATTCACATACCCGGGGCGGGAGGAATCTGGGTGCAGAAGGGGAAAGGGAAAGAAAAGAAGGGTCACCCGTCTTTATTTTACGGCTCGTGTATCCCCCATTGGTTCCGCTGAAAGGGAGGGGAAAGGGGGGGGGGGAGGGGGAGAAAAGGAGGAAAAGGACCGATATGACGACGTAACTCTCGGCAGTATCGGCGTGTAAGATGCCGGGGGGCCTTGAGAGGAAGGAAGGGGGAGGGGGAAAAAAAGAGAAAAAAAAAAAAAGGAAACGGTGAATTACGGCGTACGCCGAGCTGGTACTTATCCATATCGACACAAGGAGAGGAGAGAGAGGGAAGAAGAAAAAATTGGGTTCTTGTGGCCAACCCTACTTTCATTTAACTCCTCGAGTACCATAGCCAGAGATGAGGGAGATTATGTAAGAAGGAGAAGAAAAGAAAGAAGGCCCCTACTACAGTCCCGTTAATCCTCACACTGACTCAATTTCCCATAAAGTAGAGAAGAGAGAGAAGAAGGGAAAAAAAAAAAAGGAGAAGCTACTTAATTCCTCTCGCTTCTTCAACCGGGAAAAAGGAGGGGGAGGAAAAAAAGGGGAAGAGAAGCAAGGCCACGGCCGGATCAAAATGTTGATGTCGTCGAAAGGAAGGAGAAAAGGGGGAGAAAAAATGGCCATTTCTGCTTTCCTTATCCAAAGGGAGGGGTTCTTCTTCGCTCCACCACTACCCCTAGCGGTTGGTTGGGAAAAAAGGGGGGGGGGAAAATGAGGGAACCGTTCCACCTTTCCTCTTTTAGCTTGGCTCAAATCTCGCGACAGGACAGGGACAAGGAGAGAAAAGGGAAGAAAAAAAAGGCTCGTCATTTTTATGATCTTCTCCTGCGTTGTGCAGTCCGGGTAATGGATCGCGAGAAAGGTAGAAAGAAGGGGAAAAAAAAAAAAAAGGAAATGTAACTCCTCGTTGTATTTGCGCGATTCCGGCGTATGAAAACCGAAAGGAAAAAAAAAGAAGGGAAAGACTTCGTGAAAAGCCAATATGACGTTGCCCGTCTTGACCGCCTCGTAGCCGTGGAGGGGAGTAGGGGGGGGGCCGCCGTCCTTTTTGTTCAGGAGTCAAGTGAACGGGAGGACAGCGGAAAGGGGGGGGAGAGGGGGGGAAAGAAAAAAAAAGGGGAAATCTTCTCTCAACAACAACCCTTCTTAGGATTCAAGAGATATATTTCCATATCGACGTACCGACGGAAGAGGGATGGGGAAGGAGAAGAAAAAAAAAAGGAAAGAGTACTCTCGTCCACCTTTTCCGCCGTCGACAACCAAGACGAAAGGAAAAGGGCAACGTCTATTTGCTTTTCACGAGGGAAAAAAAAAAAAAACTTCTCTTAACTCTTTCCTCAAACAATCGGGGTGGCAATGGAGGGGAAAAAGCGCAAATACAACTATGATTTCCCTGCGAATTTTCCTGAAAAATCTGCTCAGATTTGTACGCCGCCGACGGCAGATCGGCGAAAGGGAGGGAAAGAGGAAAAAGAAGGAGAAAAAAAAGGGGATTCTTTGTATATCTCCTTTCCGTACTTCTCTATTATGAGAACGCTCAAAGCGGCCAGGGGGAAAGGGTAAAAAAAAGAAAAAAGGGAAGAAAACCAAACCGTGCTAGTTATTGTTTTTCGCGCCGCATTCAACCTGCCACTGGGGGGGATGTGAAAAAAAGAAAAGGTTCGTTCGCGAGCCTTCCGGGAGCTTCATGTTCGACGAACGAAAAAGGGGGGGAAGAAGGGGGAAGGGGAAGGTAGAGAAAACCTCAGCTTTTCTTACCTTACACCTACTTTGTGCAACAGGTGAAAAGAGAGAGGGGGGGGGACTCGGCTTCCATTATTTAGGAAAGAAGAGAGGGAGAAAAGACGCGGCTTAACGGTCACTATCAACTGAGTATCTTGAGGGGCAAGTCATGCGGAGAAGATCATGAAGAGAAGGGGGGGAGAGGGGGGGAAAAAAAGCTGCGTCCCTGTCAGTCGGGTGTCCCAAGCCCAACGTCTTGCTTCTACCATCGTCGAAGAAAAGTAAAAGGGGGGAAGGGGGGGGGGGAAAAAAAAGGGAAGAACAGGTTTATCTCTATTTCTCCTTCCCAAGCTCGGCGTCGCCGTCATTCAAAGCGGGCGAGGGGGAAAGGGAAAAAAAAACCTCGCCGGATTCGATAGCAGCTTCCTGCGCGAATTGCCCCACCGATCTTCCACGACGAGAAAGGAAGGGGGGAGAAGGGGAAAAAAAAGAAAAAAACCATCTTCAACTGGAGGCGTTCTGCGCCATACAAGAGAAAAGGGGGAAAGAAAGACGGAGGAAGGGAAGAGGGGGAATTATCGTCATCCCGGAGCACGTGCCGCATTGATTTTCAGACGTCCCCATCACGGCACGGAACGGAGAAGAGGTATGTGAATCCATCTCTCAGAAGTAAAGTAAGGTTAGGTTGGCGCAAGGAAGAACACGAAAAGAAGGAAAGGAAGACGCTTCTACTGCTTTAAAACTAATCTTGCCGTGGAAAAGAGGAAAAAAAGAAAACTGACATGATCGCAAGACCATCCCGCGCCTATCGCAGAGGGGGGGAAGAGAAGGGGGGAAAGGAAGGGAGTTCTCTTGTCATCGGACTCCTGTTCATAACGGTTCGGGTATCGGCAAAAAGGAAGAGAAAAGGAAGAAAGACCAAATCAACGCAACCAACTTCAACGAGTTGTGTCGCTTGGGAGAGGAAAAGAAAAAAAAGGGAAAAAAAAAAGAAAAAAAAGTCAATTTCGGATCTATATAACGGCGGCACGCGAGCTCTCTCAAACAAAAACAAAGGGGGGGGGGGAAGGAAAAGGGGAAAAAGAAAAGGACATTGTGGTCTTCTTCCACTGGCCCATGTTGTCGGTCTTGAAGCGCAAAAGAGAGACAAAGAGGGGAAGGGGGGGAAGGGGGGGAGGGAAAAAAAAGGTCCGCGCTTTATTTCTTCCATTCCCTTCTTGTGCCGGACGGGGCCCGATACCCAAGGAGGGGAAGGGGGGAAAAAAAGGGGGGGGAAGGGAAAGGAAGGGGGCCTCTTCTCCTCCTTCCATCCGCCGAAAAAGGAAAAAAAAAAAAAGAGGTTTTCCTCTTTCCGCATAAAGTAGAGACCGGCAGGAACAAGGAAAAAAAGGGAAAAAAAAAGAAGCAGCGCTTCAATTCTTCAACCGTGCACCCACGTTAATGGAGGGAGAAAAGGGGGGGAGGATGAGCTCTTTATTCACATACCCTTGCTGGAGGACCGGGGGGAAGGAAGGAAAGGGGGAAAAAAAGAAAAAAAAATGTCACCCGTCTTTATTTACGGCGGTGTATCCCCCCATTGTGCCGCTTTCAGAACGGAAAGTGAGGAAGTGTAGGAAAGGGGAAAGGGAGAAAAAAGGGGGGAAAGAAGAGCTACCTATATTTACTACTTAACTCTCGGCAGTATCGTCGTGGAAAGATTCCGGGGGGGGCAATGGAGAGGAAAAGGAAAGAAGAAAAAGAAGAAAAGCTCCCCGCGTTGAATGATCTTCGACGCCGATCTGGTACGGAAAAGAAAGAAAGAGGAAGACAAAAAGGGAGAGAGAGAGAGTGCGTGCTGAAAACAAAAAGGAAAAAAAAAGAAGGAAGTTCTTTTTCCCCCCGACTGCATGAACGCCGCGAGGACCAAAGAGAAGAAAGAGAGGGAAGGGGAGTGAAAAAAAAGGATCAGTTTATCTTTACCGTTTAAGCGCGTTCAAGCAAAGGAAAGAAAAAGGGAAAAAGAGAAAAAAACCTCAATCATTGCCTCCCTCGTGTCGCCCCACGAGTGTAATCATTAGGGAGGGAAGGGGAGGGGAAAAAGCGGTTTCATTTTCCGCAACGCTTGAGTTGGCCAAATGAGAAAAGGGGAGGAAGGAAAGGAGGGGGGAGGAAAAAGAGGGGGATTTCTTCTAACATTACTCTCCCCGAAGGGAAAAAGAAAAAAGGAGGGGGCCGTACTCTGTCTTGCAATCCCCAGTTGCCGTTGCTTCTTCGCGCCAACCACTACCTAGAGGTGGGGGGGAAAAAAGGGGAGGGGTTTCCAACCCTGTCCGCTTTGAGCGTTCTCATCAATTCGAGGGGGAAGGGAGAAAAAAAAAAAGGATCGTCCCCTTGTCTCGCATTTGGCGGATCTGCTCCTGCGTTGCAGTCCGGGTAGGTAGTAGGAAGGGAAAAGGAGAAAAAGGAAAGAAAAAAGAAAAAGGAGGTGCGCGAGTCCGTGCGTATTCCACCGAAATGCCACACCGAGGTTGGAAGACCAGGGAAAGAAAGGGAAAAAGGGGAGGGGGAACTCGTAGCCGTTGATGTCGTCTTGTTGTAGGAAGGAAGGGAGGGAAGAACTTTATGAACATGCATTGGCTCGAACCGGGTAGGAGGGGGGGAAAAAAAAGGGAAGGAAGAAAAAAACAACAACACTTCTTATTAGTACAATAGATATATTTTCCATATCGACGTCCGAACGGTAGAGTCAGACAGGGGGGGAAGAAGGGGGAAAAAGAAGGGGGAAAGAAGAACCTATTACTATCTGAAACCGTTTTTCCTGCGTCGACACCAAGAAAGAGAAAATAAAAGGAAGAAGGGGGGGGAAAAAAAAAAAAAGGGGGAAAGGGGCAACACACCGCCTCAGACGGAGCTGACCTGGCCTCAAACCCTCGGGGTGGAAGGGAGGGGGGAAGAAAAAAGAGAAGAGGGGCGCCTCCGACGTCAAGCTCGTCTGACATGTCGAGCGATACATTACACGGACTGCCAACGCAAGGGAAAAAAGAAAAAGAGGAAAAAGAAAAGGGAAAGGGAAAAGGGAAAAAAAAGCTCACAGTCTGCCAGGTGAACGGTTCAATCCACATACACATTTATCATAGCACCCGCTGTGGGAGAAAGAAAAAGGGTGGAAAAAAAAAAAAAAGAAAAAGGGGCCATCAGCTTTCCTTCCCTCCTACATTTCCATCTTTCTCCCAGTTTCCGGTTTCGTTCGCGAGAAGTCGGGAGAGGAAGGAAAAGGAAAGAGGCGGACTCTTCATACACCTCTTTCATCTCGTTGACATTGGGAATAGAGGGGGGGGAGAGGGAAAGGTCCTCTAATAGATCCCCTCTGTGGCGACACGCTGGCGGCAATGATTGGGGAAAGGGGGGGAAAGGGGGGAAAGAAAGGGGGGAAGGGGGGGAGTAATTTGCTTGGTAAAACACCACGGCGCTTAATCGGTCCCGATCAACTGAGTACGTGAGGAGGAGTCTAGGGAAAGAAAAGGAAAAAGAGGGCCCAAGCCCTCAACTTATTGCCGTCTACATCGTCGACGAAGACGTCAGGCCGTGGGGAGGGGGAAAGGGGGGAGAAGGGGAAAAATCTCTTCTTCTTGCGTCATTCACACGCGGGGAGAGGGGAAGGAGGAGGGGGAAAGGAAAAAGGAAAAACCTCTCCTGCATTCGGAGAGCAGGCGTTCCTTACGCGAAAGGCCCACCGAATATGTAAAAGAAAGGAGAAGGAAAAAGGGAAGGAAAAGGAGGAAAAAAAGGGAAAGGAAAGGTACTACATCCTGACGGTCCGTCCGGGAGGAGGGAAAGGGGGGGGGGGGGACTTATCTTCATCCCTTAGCACGTCCGCAATGGATTTGTCGGGAAAAGGGAAAAGGAGGAAGGAAAGAAAGAAACAGGGGGGGTTTAATCCATCTGCTCAAGAAGTAAGTAAGGTTATGTTGCGAGGAAAAGAAGAAAAAGAAGCCAAGGGGGAGGAAAAAGGAGGGGAGAAAAAGAAGAAGGCGGTAACACCTACTCTTCTTTTTCACTCTATTATCGCGGCGACGAAGGGATTAAAAGGGAAAAAAAGAAAATGGAAAATCATTTGTTCTTCTTTATTATAATATTATGTCATATGCAATCAAGAAAAGGGAGAAGGAAAGGAAGGGAGGGAAGGGGAATCTTACTCCTGTTGCATAACTGTTCGGGTAGAGGTCGGGACAGTAAGGGAGAAAAAAGGAAAAAAGGAAGAACCTCCGCTTTACCATCAACTCAACCAGAAAGAGGAAAAAGAAAAGGGGGGAAAGGGGGGAAAGGGGAAGAGGATTATTTTCCCTTTTTTATCTATACTACCGGAGGAAAAGGAGAGAGAAAAAAAAAAAAAGAAAAAAAAGTCCCTTCCAATTTTTATTCTGAAACGGGCCCAGTTGTCGGTCTTGAGACAGACAAAAGAGGAAAAAGAAAAAAAGAGGGGGGGGGAAAAGAAAGGGAGTGTGCCCGCCAGGTCCGCGCTGTAGGTCGTCCATTAGACGTAAGGGGAGGGAAGGAGGGGGGGAAGAAGGGAAAAAGGAAAAAAAAGAAACCGACCAAAACACTTTTCAGTCCCTTAGTCGTTCGGGGGGAAGGTAAGAAAAAGGAAGGAAAAAAAAGAAAAAAAAAAAAAAACACTATTCGATACGCGGATGGTCAGGGGACCGAGAAAAGGGAAGGGAAAAAAGGAAAAAGAGAGACCTTTCTTCCCGCGCTCCTCAGAGTGACAACGGCCGATTCGTTTGAAACGACGGGAAGAGAGGAGGAAGGAGGAAAAAAGAAAAAAAGAAAAAAAAAAAAAAAACACCTTACTTACTTCTTGAGCGCTTGATTCACATACCCGTCTGGAGGACAGGGGGGGGAAAGGAAAAGGAAGAAAAAGAAAAAAAGAAAGGGAAAGGATAATGTAATGTCACCCGTCTGTTGTGAAGGAGAGGGGGAAGAAAAAGGGGGGGAAAAGGGAAGAAAATCTCTTTCTGGCGCAGAAGCGACTAAAGGGGGAAAGAGGGGGGGGGGGAAAAGGGAAAAAAAAAGGGAAGGCTCTCCTCATTCCGTCGAGGGTTTCGCCCGCCGCCGCGGCATTGGCGCCCACAGGGAAGAAAAGAGGAAAAAGAAAAAAAAAAGAAAAGGAAGGGAGTGCTTCAACAACTTCCTTTACTTCTTCGTCGCCGATGTATACGCCATCCTTTGTGCTTGGTCCAACCCGAAGGGAAGGGGAAAAGAAGAGAAAAAAGGGGAAAAGAGGAAGAAAGGAAGGGAAAAGCCCCTTACTAAAGTTCACTTCATCCTCACACCTTACTCATTGCAACATCACGGGGAGATAAAAAAAAGAGTGGAAGAAGGAAGAAAAAAGGGGAAAAAGGGGGAAAGTCTGTGTCATGTCCTCAACTCTGAGGGCCCAATGATCAACGAGATCCCGCGTGTGCTGACGAGAAGAAGAAAGGGGAAAAAAAGAGAAAAAAAAAGGAAGGAAAAGCTGCTTGGCAATCCCCATTTCCGTTGCTGCGGGCCGCCAACCACTACCTAGAGGGGGGGGGGGGGGGGAAAAAAGGAAGGGGAGGGAAGCTTTTGATCTTTCTCAATCATCCGCGCCCGTCCGGCCCCGAGATAGAAAAGACGAAAGAAAGGGGAGAAAAAAGAAGGAGAAAAAAGAAGGAGGAGAAAGGAGACGAGCTTTCCTTCTTCGGCTGTCCCACATCTGATCGATTTCAGGCAAGGAGAGGGAGAGGAAAAGGAACGAAATTCTCACACCGAGGTTTGAGGCCGGTCAGCTAAGGAGGAAAGAGGGGGGGGGGAAAAGGGAAAAAAAAAAAAAGGGGGGGGGTTGTCGACGCCGAAACGGTTTCAGATAGTAAGAGGGGAAGAGGGGGAGAAAAAAAAGGAACCTGCGCGATGACCGGTCGGTACAGGGGGAAATATCTACGTACCACCGGTCCTCGCTCAGGGTCCGTCGACGGGCTAGAAATAAGGGGGAAAAAAAATTTAATTCCTTGACCCCAAAGGCTGCGGCCGAGTAAGATCTGACACAGGGGAAGGGGAGAGGGAAAGAAAAAAAGAAAGAAAAAAAAAAAGAGGGGGACTGACCGGCCCTCAACCTCGGTGGTGGCATTTCGGTTGGAATCGACGGAAGAGAGCAAAGACAAAGAGAAAAAAAGGGAGAAAGAAGGATACATTACCCGTTACTCCACTGCGGATTCAGATCCCTCCAAATGCGAGCCAAGGGTAAGAAGAAGAAGAGGGAAGGGGAAAAGAAAGAAAAAAGGAGGTTCAACCACATACCACATTTATCATAGCACCCTCTTTGGTGGCGTATCCATTGGTATGTCACCCACATGGGTGCAACAAAACGAGAAGGGAGTGGGGGGGAAAAAAAAAAAAAAGGGAAAAAAAGGGGAAGGTTCGTCGCTATCTTTCCTTTAGCTCATGTTCGACTACATCAACATTTTGATCACGGCAGGGGGAAGGCGGGAGGAAAGGGGGAAGAAAAAGGAAAAAGAAAAAAGGGAAATGATTCCCTCTAATATATCACTCTTTTTTCTACACGCTGCTTCCATTATGAGGTACATATCAGAGTAGGAGAAGGGGGGGAAAAAAAAAAGGGGGGAGAAAAAAAAAAAAGGGAGGGAGGTCATTCTTCTTAATAATGATAGAAAAAAAGAAAAAAGGGATGGGGAAAAGCACCACCTGTCTTTCTTCTAATCGGCGACTAATGACTTCAAGCCGTGTTGAAAGAAAGGGAGGATAAGAAAAGAAAAGAAAGGAAAAAAAAAAAGAAAGGAAAGGGGAAATGTTAATGCGTCTTGTGGCTCCAATTCCGCGGCGGCGGTCGAACCCCTCGCCCGGAGGAGGGAGAAAGAAGAGGGAGAAAGGAAAAAAAAAAAAAGGGAGGGGCTCTACCCTTATCACATGTTGCACCATAGTAAAAGAGGAGGGAGAAGGGAAAAAAGAGCGGCCAATGTTTGTATACACTATCCTTTAAATAAAGACTGTTGACATTATCGGTCAGAAAGGGAAAAAAGGAGAAGGGGGGAAGGGGAGGACTGATCTTAAAAAGGTCCTCCAGCACGGGTTTGAATCAAGAGATGAAAAAAAAAAAGGGGGTCTGAACCTGTTTGAAGAATTGAAGACGCTGCGTAAAGGGAGGAAAAGGAAGAAAAAGAGGAAGAGAGGAGAGATACTTATATTTCGGCAAAGATCCCCACCATCCTGACATTGATCGGCAAGACAGAAAAAAAAGGAGAAGAACGATAAAACTACTCCTTTCCTCCCCCATTTTTTTTTCGTTGATTTCTCTTTTCATCGGACGCCGGTCATAAAGGGGGAGGGGGGAAAAAAAAAAAAATGGTCTTTCCCCCGCTCCCTTCCTCTTTCAACCAAATCAACTCGCCCTAGAGGGAAAAGGAAGAAAAAACGGTCCCGTTTCCCGAATACAAATTTTAATTGACTTGCCGCTGAGGGCAAATGGGAGGGAGAGGAAAAGGAGAAAAAAAAAGGAGGATAGGAAAATCTCTCTATCTCGTGCCGCCGGTGTATAGAGAAAGCAAGGGAAAAAAAAAAAAAAAAGGGGGGAAAAAAAGAAAACGAGTTGAATTTGGTTGTCGTTGATTTGGTCCAGCGGCCGGTATCTGGTGACAGAAGGACGAAGGGGGGAAAGGGAGAAAGACCGATTACACTTAAATCACCTGACAAAACCTTGGTTCAGTCATTAGTCTTTCTGGGAAGAAAGAAAAAAAAAAAAAAAGGAGAAGAAAAAAAAGATGCGATATCTCGTGTATTGTCTTGCCGATCAGTCAGGAGGGGGGGAAAAAAGAGATTCGTCCCGCGAGAAAAAAGGAGGGGGAAAAAAAAAAGGAAGGAAAAAAAAAAAGGGGAAGGAGAAAAGAAAGGATGAGTGTTGCTGCTTCGCGCCAACCTAACCTGAATGACGGAGAATGAGGGAAGAGGAGGGAAGAAAGAAAGGGGAAGAGAAGAGGAGAGGGGACTTCCTACAATCCATGCTTCACGTGCTCCGTGATGACGATAATGTCAAAAGTAGGAGGGAAGAGGGAAAAAGGAAGGAAGGGGTCGTCACTTCGCTGTCTGGCGAGAACGCGAAAGGGGGGAAGGAAAAGGGGAAAAAGGGAGAAAAGGAGAGACCCTTCTTACGACGTAACTTCGGCATATCGTCGTGTAAGATCCGGGTGGGGGGAAGGGAAAAGGGAAAAACGGAGGGGGGGGGGGGGTTTTTTTTGGTTCGCCGCAGCCGAGGAAAGGAAAAAATAAAAAATACCCTCTCCCCCTGTTGAATTACTTCGACGCCGAGATGGGAAGGAGAAAGATAGGAGAGAAAAAAAGAAAAAGAAGGAAGGGGGGGGGGGGGAGGAGGGAAGGGGCCCTTTACTTCTTCTTCTCCTATGTTGACTCCATCCTTTGGGTGCGTGGGAAAAAAGAAAAGGGGGGGGAGGAAAAAAAAGAAAGAAGGGAGGGAAAGCCCTTACTAAATTCACGTTAATCCTCACACTGACGCAGGCAAAGCAAAAACGATCGCAAAAGAGAGAAGAGGGAAAAAAAAAAAAAGAGAGAGAATCCTTCTCTCTTCAACCGTCCACCGTCGGTCAGGTCCGCAACGCGGAGGGAAAAAGGAGAAAAGAAGAAAAAAAGGGAGGAGAAAAAGAAAGAAAAGCTTCGCACATGTGTCGAAACCAGGAAACTTTGCGACTATGGCCATGTCGCGGAAGAAAGAGAGAAAAAAAAGGGGGGGGGAAGGGAGGGGGGGGGGGACAGAAAAGACACTACCGATCTGTTTTTTTTCACCCTTTGGGTTAACATAACCCCGGGATCGCAAAAAAAAGGGGGGGGAGAAGGAAGGGAGGGAGAAAAAAGGAGAGGGGGGGAAAGACCGGGCCCCGTAGATATCCAACGCCTCCCTCCCGCGTCTTCTTCGTACCCTTGGAGAGAAGGGGAAAAGGAGGGAAAAAAAAGAGGGGAGGGGGGAAAAGAGGAGGGAACTCCTCTTTTTTATTTTCGCGAGTCCGGCGTCTTCCACCGAAACTGCCACAAAAAGGAGGGGGGGGGAGGGGGAAGAAAAAGGAAAAAAAAAAAGGGAAGGGAAAGAGAGAAGGTCTCTCCTTTTTTGTAAAAAAAAGGGGGGAAATTCAAGTGGAACGTGATGAACCTGCATTGGAGCCGACAGTCGAAGGAAAAAGGGGGGGAAATCTCTCTTTCC
>Ga0179593_1471779_pt1 | contig 12983 bp, 23 predicted proteins | sample CZODoug2_1_08_16_FD_185931 | JGI IMG/M metagenome (GOLD analysis project Ga0179593, IMG submission 185931) | Vadose zone soil fungal communities from Angelo Coast Range Reserve, California, USA - CZODoug2_1_08_16fungal (PacBio error correction) | ecosystem: Environmental > Terrestrial > Soil >...
AGAACTAAGGGTGCAAGACAGGGGAACTAATGGTTCGGCAAAGACTCGATGGAAAGAAAAATACCGGGAGAGAGGTTCCACTGGAGGGGGGAAAAAGAAACAAGATCTCGCCGGACACTGTGGAGTTCGAAATGGAAATCTGGTTTCAAGAGAAGTGTGGGATGACGCTGAACTAGTTGCCAATCCAAGAGGAAATAACGGCGGAAAGGAGGACTCAAGGCTGTAAGGCACGGGGCATTAAGGAACAAAAAACACTATCAAGTGGCCTAGGCAGTATTACTTCAAGGACTCTTTTTGGAAAGAAAACAAGGAAAGAAGGGAAAGACTTGAGGAAAAGTGGGGGACGAAAGAGAAAAGTGTAAAGAGCAAAATAGAAAAAGCCATTTCGGAAAAAGCCTGAGGGGGGGTATTGGAAAAGATAAAAAAAAGGGGGAGGGTGCGATCAATAACATAAGATCGGGCTTGGGAGGGGGAATTCAAAGGGAAGGGGGAAGCGGATCGGGGCAAAAATTACAAACGGAAATTGGCTGGGGTAGGGGGGAAAACATAAAAGGGGGGAGAAACAGAAAACGAATCCCTGCGAAAAAAAGTCCTTTGAGGAGTAAGAAATTTCTAAGAGGAAGTGTGAACCCCGCAAAAAAAAAAAGACGGTTCAAGGAAAGGAGGAGGGGGGGAGAAAAGTTTCCCGGTGTCGTGAAAAATAGGGTAAGATAAAACGGATGGGGGTGCTCAGGGTCAGAGTAAAAGGGCTCTGGTAGCGGCCAACTAAAAGGGAAAATCTGGAGAGCAAAAGAACGGGGAGAAAAGGACAGCTCGGTTCAGGAAATAGAGAAAGACTAAATAAAGGACTTGCAACTTATAAAACAGTAAATGAATGCAGGTGCGATGAATAGAGGGAAACGGGACGAGACGGACCCTGGGGGACTGGAAGGCACTTGAAACAGTGGTTGTTTTGGTGTGGGGGGGGCGTGGGGGGAAAGGGGGGGGGGAGGAATCACGGGGAGGGGGGGGGGAGGGGGGAGAGGGGGGGGGGGGGGAGGCGAGGGAAGGGGGGGGAAGGAGGGGGGGGGAAAAAGGGGGGGGGGGGGGGGGGAGGGGGGGGGGGGGGGGGGGGGGGGGGGGGGGGGGGGGGGAGGAGGGGGGGGGGGGGGGGGGGGGGGGAGGTCTCGTGGGAAAACAAATTGGGGGACATGGGAAAGAAATCTAAGGGACAGGATGTCTGGGGGGTCGGAGGAAAACTTTAACCTTAAAGATGAGGAGGGGGGGACACTAAAAGTGAGGAGGACGGTGGAAAAAGAGAAAAAAGTGGGGGGAAGAGTGGCGTCCGGGCGGTCAAATAGGGGGGGGGCAGAACGGCATGGGAAGAAGAAGGCCATAATAAGCCAGTGAAGGAGCGGTCGGGGGGAAAGTGCGAATGGAGGGGGGGAAGAGTCCTGGGGAAGCACAAAACGGGGGGGGGAAAAAACTGGGGGGGGGTCTTCGAGGGGAACAGAGGCGGACAGGAAAACAACAGGCTTTGAGCTCAAATGCCAAGTTGGGGGTACAACTGGGCAAAACACAACGAGAAGACGGGGGGGGGTCTAAAAAACAGGGGATGTCCGAACGTAAGAGGGAAAGGAGAGTGGAATGGGAAGCAAACCAAAAAAAAAGAGACGTCGGTCGGGAAACTTCTAAAAAAGGAACCATCGAAAAAAGAAGGACAGTCAGGACCACTAGGCAGGGGAAAGTCAGCGGGGGGAATAAGGGGATCGGGGGGGGGGGGGGGGGGGGGGGGGGGGGACGGGGGGGGGGGGTGCCGGAGGGGGGGGGGGGGGGCGGCGGGCGGGGGGGGGGGGGGGGGGGGCGGGGGGGGTGGGTGGGGGGGGGATGATGACGGGGGAGAACTTGGACGAATGGTCGAGTTGTGAGCGGTGGGGGGGGGCCCCCCACAATACGGGACAACGTTGGGTTTAGGGGTAGTTCGTCCAGTAGTGTGAGGAGAAAGAAAAAGTTAGTTACTTCAGGGGGTGGCGAGGGGGGGGCAGAACGAGTACCGGAGAAAAACCAGCGGAAAGCGCATTTCGTGGGGATTTTCCCAAAAAAAGGGGAACGATTCGGTCCGTGGGCACGGCAGTTGGTCGGAGCCAACTTAAGTACTAGGACAAACCCGAGAGGTGGGAAGGAAGAAGTAGACCGACGACGGAAACGGAAGGTCAAACCCACACTCAAAAACACCGAACGAGATCCCGAGGGGGGGACGAAACAGTTTTTGCCAGCCAAAAAAGATGATAAACGAAAAGCTCATTGTGTTACAAAAGGGAGGCAAGGGGGTGCGTGCCCCCGATGGAAGGACAAAAAACGCAAAAGGAAAAAAAAATCCTTGAAAAAGAGGAGAGAAAAAATCGAAGACCTTTAAAAAAAAAAATTTCGAAGGAAAAGATGGACCTCGAGGGAATAACAAAAGGAATAGGAAAGTGATCAAAAATTGTCCTTGGGGGAAAAAATAAATAATACCCCAACCACACCTGGCATGAATTGGGCTTGGGTGTGCAGGGGACAAGGGAGAAAGGTTGCTTGGTGGGTTAAAAAAAAGGTACGGGTGTTTGGGGGAACGACTATAGAACAACATACAGGGGAAGTAACCAAACAGAGGAGTACGATAAAAAAAATCCCACAAAAAATGGAGATTGCAAAAGGGTCCGGGGAGTCGAGCACCCATTATCAAATAGCGAGAGACCTAGGCGCCAACATCAGCAGCCAGGGGCGAACAACGTGCCACAACTGGGAAAAAAGGGCCACAATCAAAACAGGGTCCAAGGAATGCCGAACCGACGGCATCCCTCTCGCGCTTCCTATAGCAAAGAGGCGTAAACCAAAATTTGGCAAGGAAACGAGCCGTCAAACTCGCCTGGGGGGGGGGTACAGAGAAAAATAGACGGTTGGTCAAAGCAAGTGGGGGGAAAGACTCAAGATTATCCTGTGTGGGTAGATCGGACAAGACAGCAAAGGTGGGGGAGCTTTAGGTAGGTGAAAGCAAAACTGGGGGGCAAACACTCAATGAGCAGGAAATTCTTTAAAGAACAAAGGGGTTGGGAAAAGGAAGGAAAAGAGATCAAGCCGGGGGAAAAAAGACGGGTAAAAACATCTCAAGGTAAGGGCAGATCAAAAATCCAAAAAAAAGGGTTCAAATGACCGATGCGGACGTAATCGCGCATGCAAATACCATGAGAAAATCCTAAAAAATGGGGTCACCAGAGGCAGAAAATCAGTCAAAGAACGAATTGCCCCGTGGCAAAAACTGGTAAAGCAAAAAAGAAAGAGGTATTTGAATGGAAGGAAAATAAAAAGTAGGGGGGATGAACAAACAAAACCAGGTGAGTAAGGGAGAAGTCAAATGGAAGTAAGGAATGCAAATAATTTCCCGGAAAATATGAAGACCCGGCGGAGGGGTTGCGAAGGAGGGGCGTCAAGGGGGGACCGTGTCACACTTCCAAAAGGAAGAAAACGACATTCTCAGAGAAACGGTGTAAGACCTTCCAGGGGGGGCGACAAAGTGAGGAGTTCAAAACGGGGGAGGGGGAAAGCTGACAGATCTTTGGTGGAAATCAGCCTGGGCGGGGGGATCACCATTCAAAAGGAGTCGAGGGGAAATTGGTAGACTCAAGAGCATCGATAAACTACGACCGCGAAAAAACAGAAGTTTGACAACTTCGTCATTGTGCAAAAACTGCCAGAATTCGACAAAATAAATCAGACGAACAGAATGCAAGGTCCTGACTCAAAAAAGTAAAAAATGTGGTTGGTAAAGGCTACTCTAACAAAGAGTGGCACGCTACACTCCCATGAAAATACTGTAAGGGGGGAACCGCGTTTAGCAAACCACACAGGGTAAACGGCGACTATACTTCGAAAAAGACCTAATTCAAATAAGGGGAGAAACATTTGTGGAAAAAAAAAAAGCGCCACAGGGAACTTTAATACCACGTTGGAAGAAGGAAGCAAATTATAATGTCGGAACGGAGAACAGGGTTGGGTGTGCTACAGAAGCCGCGAAGTCGCATGTACATACAACCCTGCTATGCTAGTTGCTAAACCGGTTCAAGGGGCAAGTGCAGTGGAAGGAGTGGGGGGGGGGAAAAAGTAACCATGAAAAGACAAAGGGGATGTAGTGCAAAGCCAAGGGGGGCGTCGGTAAGAAGGGGTATTGCGTTGGGGGGGAACAAAGAAAGGGGGGGGGCCAACCAGCAGTGGTAAATCACGCGTGGTAAGAGCGAAAGAACGGGGGGATGTAGATAAAAGGGTACGGGGGTGGCTGGGGAAAATTCGAACGGGGCACGAAAAAACCATCAAATAAAAGGGAAGAATCCATATAAATAAATGAAGAGCAAAAGAGGCAGAGATAAGGGCGGGGAAATCACGCAGGGGGAAGGGCTGTGCCCGCGGATATAAAAGGAACCAAATGACGTAGAAAAAAGTCCGTAACCGCCCAAAGGAGATTTACTTGGAGCATGAAAGGGGTGGGAGGAATCCATCTGTTTCCACGGGGGAAATGACTGCAAACAAAAATCAGGAAAATTAGCTCTAGACTATTGAAACACCCACCCCAAAAGAACCCACAATAGCTGGGTGTCCGAACATTGGTCACAAATCGGTGGGGACAAAACAAAAAAGGACCGGGAAAGCGGGGAAGGAAAAAAAAACAAGAGACTAATTCAAAATCCATTAACAGAAGACGAGGACTTTGATTGTCAGCCCGTCGATGAGATAAAAAAAATAAAAAAAAAATCGTGAATGGTGGCCCCCAGGAGCAGAGGGTTTGCATATCCACAAAATTCCGTTTTCTACTGGGGGAGTCTCCCGATTTTAAATTGGGGTTACTTGAGGCTTAGGAGAATCTACAGAAAAAACACGGCAAGAAGATAAGGGGCTGGCATGGAATGGGTGGAAAAGAAATAAACCGGGGAGTAGAACTGTTGTGGTAAGGAAAGTGGGAACGTCGGTAATGCTTGTAATGGTTGGAAAGCGGGTGACCTCCGGGACTAAATAAGGCAGTGTCCCGGAGGAACTTTTTTAGAAATGGGAAACCTCAAGGTCAGGGCGGGCAAAAGGAGGTCTTTTTTCAGGGGGATTGGAGGGATGCTAAATGGTACGGGCAAAACGTTATTGGGTACGGACTGGACGAGGGGGGGGGGAAACTGGAAAGCAGTCACAAAGATGGCGGGTGGTTTGCCTGGGGGGGGGGGGGGGGGGAAATTTCAGGGGTCGACTAGGGGCACGCCCATAGGTGAACACAAAAGGTCAGGCACAAAGACACAGTTGAAAATTTAAAAAAAAACTAAACTAGCGCGGACAAAAATACCATCATTTGCTGGGGGAAGGAAGTTAAAAAGCAAAATAAGGGTCTCAACGAGAATTCTTGTTCGAGGAAAAAAAGGTGTTTGTCGTTACTGCGGGGAAAATGAAAGGGGGGGGGGGTGGGGAAAGACTTCCCTGTGGACGCCGGTCAATCCAGAGATGGGGGGTCACTTTTTGAAATGGTTGTAGAAGGGACAAATAAAACACCGAAGACTCGAAAATAAACCCCTCCAAGCGACCTGAAAGGGCCTCTAAGCCATAAATATCTTGGGGGCAAAACGCCCTTCGGCTTTAAATTATCGTCACATACAACAAAAAGGGGAGGATTACACACGCGATAAAGAAAGAGTAGGTCAATCTCGGGGGGGGGGAGGCATGGATGAAAAACGCGGTCGTCAGAAATGTGCGGCGAAGTCCACCATGGAACACAAGGGAAAAGATTGGACCCGCGGCACAACGTGGGACGCTGGGCCCCCAACCCGAACATTCAAAAGAACAACCAGGGGTTTCGCGATTGAGAGGGAGGTGGGAAGGGTATTGTGGGGTGAGGGAGCTGGGGGGGCTCAAACCAGCCCAAGGGAATGGATTGGGGGACTGAGGAAGTTTAAATTGTGGGTACAATGTACTCAAGGCGCTGGTTGGGAAACCGATTCTGTTCAATAAGAAGAGAGGGACAAAAGGAAAAAAAAAAAAGGCCAACGGCGAGACATTCAAAGCGTCCGGAACTCTGAAGCATGACTGGTAAGGGGAAAGGGACATCAGAAGGTGCTAAACAGACTACAGGTCATCCGAAAAAATAACGAACCTCAATGTGCCCCGAACAGGTCGCAAAATCAAAAAAAAAAGGTGGCTCAACTCAGGTAACTCAGCCAAAGTTTCTAGGTAGAAAACACACGTCAAAACTATAACCCCACAAAGGAACAGAAGGTGCCATTACGTGGCAAACACATCCGGGAAAGGAACCCGCCAGGTATCAAAAAACAAATGAACTGGCAAGCCAAACGGAAATAGGTTCATCGGGGGCGGCAACAGGCTGGTTTACGCTGGGAAAACCTGAAAATTGAACTTTGGGGAAAAACCTGTGCTTACTGTAACAAAAACGGAGGTGGAGGAGTAGATGCAAAAAACTATGCCATGGGGGGGGATAATTCATGGGGTATGAGTGTCTGGATCGTCAAAACACCTACGGGATATTTACAAAGAAAGAGGTGGGGGGGAAAAAGGGGGGAAAGCAAAAAGTACATTTGTTAGTCTTGGCAATCCTGGCATTTGGAACCACTGGGAAATTTGACCAAGGGGGAAAAGGCGGGGGGGGTGGGTGGGTAGAATCTTCCAGAGAAATAGATATGGAAGGAGGTACGCACCTCCAGTGGAAACTGAGTTCACTCCCAAAAAAATCGAGTACATGACAAAAAACGTGAACTGCAATTAGGAGTAACCGACGGGCTACGGTGGATGGTGGGTCCAATTGCAGAAGAAGTAAGGGACCCGATGCAAGCCTAACTAACACAAGAGGCCTGGACCCCACTGAGTGTCTACATGAATCTCCTATGATGGCAAAAAAAAAGCAACACTGAAAAAAAAAAAAATGTGCAGGAAAACGACCGTTATGTAGAAGGCATGTAAAAGGATAACCAGAGGTATCCAACTGGGGGGAGGAACCATGACAAAAATCAACATGCAAGTCTACAAAGCAACGACCTACATAAAATCGAAATGTTAGCCGGGGCCATCTGGGAAAAAAACAAAAAGACTAGAAAAGGCCAAACGCAAAAAGAAAGCGTTAAAAGTGTGTGTACTGGGACGAGGATACGTTGCACCTTGTATTAGGCCACCGGGTGCTGGTTCAGGGGGGAGAAAGAAATTGACTTATACTCAACCAACGTGGTAGTGGTTTGAAAAGCAGCTGTGTGGGCGAATTGGTTGGGAACTCCAATGGTTGAATCAAAATTTTGGGGGGGGGAAAGGGATCGGGCAAGGCACGAGCCCCGGGGGGGGGCAACATGAACAAGAGGTTAACCAACAAGACGATTATGAGGAAGGATCCTTAAGAAGGATAACTGGAGAAGGGGGGGGGGCGCGGGGGGGTAAGGGGGGGGGGGGGGGGGGGGGGGGAGGAGGGGAGGGGGGAGGGGGAGGATGGGGGGGGTGAGGGTGAGTGGGGGGGGGGTGGAGGGGGACGTTGAGGGGAAAAAAAGGGGGTGGTGCGGGGGGGGGCGGGGGGGAGATGGGGGGACGGGGTGGAAGAGAATGACATGGTGGGGGGGGGCAGGGAGGGAGTGGGGGCAGGGGTAGAGAAGTATAAGAGAGGAAGGGGGGGTATGGGGAGGAGAGAGGGGGGAGGGGGGGGGAGGGTTGATGGGGGAAGGAAGGAGGGTGTAAACTGGGGGATGGGATTAGAGGGAGGTAGGGGAGCGGTAGCGGGGGGGTGGGGAGGAGGCGGGGGTGCGGGGGGGGAGGGGGGGAGGGGAGGAGGGAAGGAAGCTGGGAAAGAGGAAGTAGGGGGGGGGGGGGGGGGGGGGGGGAGGCGGACGGGGGGGTGGTGAGAGGGAAAGAGGCAGGGGGAGGAGTGGGTGTGGGGGGGGAAAGATGAGATAGGAGGAGGGGGGTGGGTGGGGGGGAGAATGGAGGAGGAAGTGGGGTGGGGTGAGAGTATGGGGGGGGGAGGAGGGGGGGGAGGGGGGGGGGGGGAGAGAGGGAGTAGGGGAGGGGGTAAGTGGGCGAGGGGGGAGGTGCGGAAGTGGGGGGGTCCGAGGGGATGTCGAGGGGGGGGGTGGGGGGGGTTGTCGGAAAGGGGGAGGGGGGTGAAGGTGGGAGGTTGGTGGGGGGGGGAAAAGTGGAGGAGGGGGGGTAAGGGGGAGGGGAGCAAGTGGAGGGGAGGGGGAGGGAGGGGGTAACAAAAGAAGAAGGAGCGAAAGGAGCGAAAATGATGAAGGGGAGGACAGAGTCAGCGGAGGCGGGGGGGGTGTCGAGGAGGGGGGGGTGGGTATAAAGGAGGAGGGTAAATGGGGGATAAAGAAATTAGAAGGGAAGGATAGAGACAAGAGACTGGGGGGTGGGCACCAGGAGGGGCGGAGGGAGGGAAGGGTAGCATTAGGAGTGGGCCGGGACAAGAAAAAGGGGGGGGGGGGCGAGTAATGAGTGTGGGAACGAGGAAAGGGAGGGATAGGGGGGGGGTGGGTGGATAGGGGGAAAGAGGTAAGGAGATAGGAAAAGGATGGTAAGAAGAAGAGGGGATAAGGGGGATAAGGGGGGAGGAAATACGTGAGGATAAGGGGGGGGACGAGTGAGATGAGGAGTAGAGAGGTGGAGCGTGCGGGGAATAAGTATGGGGGGGGGGTGGGCGGGGCGGAGACGTGAGGCAGGAGTGGGGGAGGGGGGGGCGACGGAGGCACAGATAGGTGAAGTAGGGAAAGAGGCGCGGAGGGGGGTGGAGGGGGTAGGAAAAGGGGGGATGCGATCCAGGGAGGGAAGTATGAGTAAGGGGAGGAGTAAGGTCAGGGGGAGAGGAGTGGAGAGGGGTAGAGGGGAGAGATTCTAGGGAAGAGAGGGAAGGCTGGAGGGGGGGTGGGGGGTAGGGGATTGGGGGGGGTATTGGGAGGCAGGTGGGGTGGGATGTTGGTAGGAAATGGGGAGGGGGGGAGGGAAGAGAAGGTGTGGCTGGGGGGGGGCAGCGATGGAAAGGATCGGTGGGCGGGGAGCATGGGATAGGGTGGGTGAAGGGGCTGGCAGGAGGGCGAGAGGGGGGGCGGATCAGAGGGGGGGAGGGCGGGGAGAAATGGGTGTGGGGAATGGGGGGATGGCTGGGGCGGAGTCCAGAAGAAAAGGGTGGTAGAAGGTAGGGGGTGTTGGTGGGGGAGAGGGGGGGAGGAGGATCAAGGGGGTGGATAAGAAGTTGGGGCGGAGGAGAAGCACGGGGGAGGAAAAGGGGACGGGAGGGGGAGGGGGGAGGGACAGGTTGGGAGGAGCGATAGGAGGAAGGAGGGAAGAGGGGGGGAGAGGGTGGAGGTGGGGCGAACGGAGGGGAAGAATGGAAGAGACGACGGAGGGAGAAAGAGGAGGATAGGGGGGTGGACAGAGTAGTGGAAGATGGGTGGGAGGGAGGAGGGGTGGTTGTAGGTGTATGGGGGAGGAATACGAGAAGAGGGAGAGGAGCGAAGGGAGTGGGGGGTGAAGGAAGAAAGGGGGGGCGGTGATAGAAGGCGTTGGTGAGGCGGAGGTGAGATAAGGAAGTCCGGGAGAGTGGAGGAAGGGCAAGGAAGAAAAAAAGAGGGGGGAGTGAAGTATCTTCGTGGGACGAGTAATGTACGGCGAGAGGGGTAGGGGGGGGGGGGGGGGGGGGTAGATGGGGGGAGGGGGGGGTGGGGGGGTGGGGGGGGGGAGCCTGGTGAGGGGAGGGGGGGGGGGGGGGGGGGGGGCACTGGAGGGGGGGGGGGGGGGGGGGGGGGAGGGGGGGGGTGGGTAGGGAAGGGTATGCGAGTGGGGGGAGTGAGAGAAATGGGTGGGAAATGGGATGGGGGGGGGTAGATGAGTGGGGGTAGGAGGGTGGGGGGAGGGGGACGTGGGGTGGGGGTGGGAGGATGGAAGGAGGGTGGCATGGGGGGGGGGGGAGGGGGGGGGGGGGGGGGAAGTATGGGGGATGTGTGGTGGGGGATGTATGGGGGGGGGAAAGGGGAGAAGGGGGGGGATAGAGGAAGGGGGGGGGGGGGGTGGGGAGGCGCGGAAGGGGGGGGGGGTGAATGCGGGGTGGGGGGGGGTGGTTGGGGGAGGATGAGGGGATGAGAGGGGGGGGGGAGGGATTCATTAGGGGGGGGGGTGTGGGGGGGGGGGAGGTGGGAGAGAAGAGCAGCCAAGGGGGGGGGAAAACAAAGGGGAGAGGGGAAAGGGGGGTGGGGTTGGGAGAAGGAGGGAGGGGGGGGGAGGGGCAGGTGGGAGGTTGGGGGGGGGGGGGAGGGAGAGACGGGGGGAAGATGGGGGGGGTAGAGGGTGATAGGGCGGGGGGAAAACAGTCGTGCCGATGGGGGGGCAACAGTGGGAATGGAGTTCGTCCCGAAGTACCGAAGTCCCCAACAACCCAAACGAATTACAAAGAAGAAAGGGGGGTCAACTTCGGGTGATGGCGCGGAAATTGTCGGAGGGAGGAAAAATGATGCCTCCAAAAGTTCCCCGAAAAAACAAAGAAAAGGGAAAGACGCAAGGGCAGAGAGGAAAAACAATCTAAATGCCAGCAAAAGACAGAAATTTTTGGGGGAATTGATTACAGAACAAAAAGGACAGGATGACAAAGACGAGGCAATAGGAGTAAAGAAAAGTTTAAGTGGGGACAATCTGCTACGACACTCTGTACTCCTAGAAAAGTGGGTAATTGGGAAGAGACTATTGGGGATTTCATGTGTGGAATTCAGGAGGCATGGCCTAAGGCTAAACTAGTGGGTTAGCGACAAACCGACTTTGAGTTTGAAGGACCAGCAATCAAGAAAAAGAGAAGGCGGGAAAAAGAAGTGGGTGGACACTTTTATTATCTCAGGTCAAACGAAAGAAGGCACGTGAACACAAGGGCACCAAGTGTGGGGGGGTTCGTAAATCGCAATTGCGCATCGATAGAAAAAAAGGTGAAAGATGCGGGGGGTAATGGGTGACGGGTGGAATGAAAAGTCCGTGGAGGTTTACCGACTAAATGAGACGATTTTAGGGGGAAAACTGGAAAGCAAGTTGCTGACAGAAGTCAATGAGCTCGTCAATGGGCTCAGTGGCGTTGGGGGTCGGACCATCGTAATAGACAACTCCGAGTTGGGATTGACCCGGGTATACAAACAATAGATCTGTGGGGGCGACTGCTCAAGATGGTGAGGGGAACCCAGTAGGCCCAAAAGTGGCCTTCTACATTCGAAGGAATCGTCCCTGATATAAATGGGGGGGGGGGAAAGTACGCGGGAAGAATTTCTCAGATGGCAGGCTGGGGACAGACGGGTATGTTTGTCATGAAATGAATGGAAAGGAGCTTGGAAGTCAACAATGGGGGGGGGTAACAAAAGCTAACAGGTCCCAATTACCTGAATACATTTCCAGAGGGCCGTCCGATGATATGAGGACTGAAAGGGGGGGGGGGAGAGGAAAGAAAGGAATAAAGGTTTGAGCTAGGGGATTGATTTTCCGCAAACGTTGAGGCCACAAAGAACCACCAAGGTGTGGGGGTAAAGGCGCGGGAACAAAGGAAGCGAAAACCAATCAAAGGAGGCCGGGGAAAAAGACACGCAGTGGGGGTGACCGATACGAGGTGGGAGAAGAAAGGGGGGGAAAAGTACCAGCACTGGAGTTGGGAAAATCGCACCCCGATGGGAAAGAGTGCCGGGGAAGAAAGAGTCCAACTACGCTAAGATCGGGAATCGGGGGGGATATATTTCTACGGTGTGTAACAGCTCTGGGGGAGAGTGGCAAGGTGTGGCGGGGAAGGTTCATTAAACTCCGTCAAAGGAAAAACAAGAAAGAAGAAAGGGTGAGGGAACAATGGAAGACGTGTATTGAAAGGAGGCCAAATAGGGGGACTGGAAAATCGGTATTATAAAAAGACGAAATAGGGGGTGGGGGCTAGGGGGGGAGCGTTGTGGGAAGCATCAAAAAATTCTGGCGGAAAAGGGAGAAAACTCCCAGTCAAACAAAAGACCGGGGTAAACTCCAAGTTCCAACTAGAACGAAAAAGGACCCGTCCTGAATACGTGAAAGAATAAATGGAAGCTAATTCGCACGGACACGTCTGCAAGGAATACTGTTTGCAATGAGGACCAAGTTTGGGAAGGAACTGAATTATATGTTTTGGTACAAAAAGCACCACAGGAAGAAGAACTTTAACCGGGGGGTTCGGATAATGTGGGCGGAAAGGAAGAAAAAGAGACGAAACTACGAACTCGAACATACAAATGGGAGCTCAAAAACTCTTGAAGATTACGGGCGAATGGAAAAACTGTCCGGAAGGGGGGAGAAAAGAAGGATCATCCCATTGTTTTTGAGTCATCGCCGGAGCCACAGGAGGCTTAAGGAGAGGCAGACCGACAGAAAGAGTCAGGAAGAGACATGGTGGAAAATAACTGAAGATCAATTTTTGTGGAGAAGGATGAGGGGACACCAACGGTAGGATGGGGGGGGGTGATCTACAGACCTGGGGGTAACACGGGTAAGGTCTGAAACCGATTTAGAAAAAAAAGGAAAAACCTTTTCCGAAAAGGGCAGGACACGCCAAGTTTGACGAAAAAGGGAAGAAAAAAAGACCGCCGGGTGTTCCGCCGGGGAAGACATACAGGAAGAGTTGAAACGTTAACTCTACATGCTCGTTGTGAAAAAAAGATGACGGGAGACGCTCAAAAAGGAGGGACAAAAAGGGAAAAAAACGTCACAATGGGGGTAGGGGGGGAAGGTGTTGCATAAAGGAAAAATTCTACAAAAAAAACGAAAGGAAACCTGCGAGTCTTGAAAGGAAATACGCATTCGACGCGATGGGTTGAACTCAAAAGACGCTCCAAAAACCGTCAGAAAGAGGAGGGAAACATTACCTTTTTCGAAGAGAGAACAGGGAAGAACGATTACGGAAAATTTTCTCAGGGGGTAAAGAATTGCAAAAAACTTGGAGACGGGGGACGAGCCCGAAGGCGAGG
>Ga0179593_1653473_pt1 | contig 12983 bp, 17 predicted proteins | sample CZODoug2_1_08_16_FD_185931 | JGI IMG/M metagenome (GOLD analysis project Ga0179593, IMG submission 185931) | Vadose zone soil fungal communities from Angelo Coast Range Reserve, California, USA - CZODoug2_1_08_16fungal (PacBio error correction) | ecosystem: Environmental > Terrestrial > Soil >...
CGTGTTTTCGATGTCGGAAAAAATAGTAGGAGGATCGGGATTATTTTCTTCACACCGCCGAAAAAAATTATGATAGCAGTTGTTCAGGGGGGGCCTCTATACTTTGAGGTGGAAGGATGAGCGATTCCTCCCTTCGCACGGGGTGTGAAGGGAGGGGGTTCCGAATGTCTCATTCTGTGCTTCTGGAGCCTCCATCTTCTGGCTCGGGAAACTGGGAAAATTATTGATCCATCTCGACAGGCGCTTTTTTTGCCCTGGTCGGAGGGGAGAAGAGGACCCTCCCTTGGTTCAGGCCGATCGGGGGGAAAAATAGTGATCGGATTTGCTTAATGGCGGACAGGGAGGCGAAGAAAAAAAGGGGTCGACTCCCCACAATCAATTCTCGACTCTAGAAGTGAAGGCTAAGGATGCCCGCATGCTGGTATGTAGAAAAGGGGCTGGTCGAGATGTGCACTATTTCAAAGAGGACGAAATCTTAATAGGGGAGGCGACCGAGGGGGGGGGTGCAAAAGAAAAAAGCTTCCCCTCTCTATTAATGGGACCTCTTTCTAGGTTCGGGGGTCCTTTCTCTTTAAATAGGGATCTCTTCTATAAAACAACTCTATGGAGAGGAAAAGGCTCAACTTTAACAACAGTTTCTGATTTTTACTCTCCTCACTAGGGGACCGAAGAATTTTCCTGGATTCCGCATTCTGCGCGCAGGAAGATTTCAATCTCTCTCACTAACCCTCGGGAAAAAAAAAAGACACTATCCTTACGCTCTGCCGGAATCTGTGCTCATGAGTCTCGTCGGGAAAAAACCTCCAAGGGGGGAGGTTTCGTATCGTTCGTGTCCGGTCAAAAACCCCCAAAAAAAAAAAAAACCCCAAAATGGTCAGGAAGAAAAGTTCATAAAGCGCAAGATCTTGTTCTAGATGAGAAGGGGGACATGTACCTCCTGCTCCCGACCGTATTGTTGGGGGGCAATTGAAAAAAAGAAGTCTTGTGAACGTCTCCACCAGTGTGCACGAAAAAGTCAAGGGAGAGAGGGCTTGAGGATTTTAGTGCCGGGGAAAAAAGAGGGAACCGTAACCGCGTCGCCATCCGTAAGTAGTGAAGAAACGGGCGGTAAAATTGGTTCACCAAGAGGGCACTCGATTTATGAATACATGCAGGCCAGTTGCGCGGAGAAAGAAGGGGAGAGCGGTCCTAGCTCTTGCCAAAATGCAACGAAAGGCATTATATGACGTCTTACTACGACTCGGACACCCAGGGAATTCGAAAAGTATTAGGAGCAAAAAGGGAACCCGCCGCTTCTAAGTCGTGTCCGAGGAAAGGAAAAAAAGGGGGGTCTTGCAGGTGAGCGATCGCGGCTGCGGAGGGGCGGCTCCCGCGCGGAGACACCCAATTATCTCGTCTGTTTGGGAACAAAAAGCCATCGTTATTTCCTGCCGTCCCTAAGAAAAGAATCTGAGGGGGGGAAAAAGAAAAGGCATCTCCCTGGCTCACCATTATCCCCCCTCACCCTTCATGCCCCCCCCCCCCAACCCCCCCCAAAACCCCCCCCCCCCCCCAAAAGAACCTGGGAAGGAACAAACTCATACGAGGAAAGGACTTCTTTTTCCCTCCAGGCCATACCGTCCCGAGCGATGGGGGGGATGGTTTAACAAAAAAGGGGACGTCTCACCCCGGGCCGAAGAAAAACAAAAAGTATGTTGGCTAGATCTCGCAAACACTGAGGGAAGAGGTCTATCGGAGGTTGTGACGGGTGAGACTTCCAAGACCGTCTTGCGTTAACCTGGGAAGTCATGAGACTTTCCTGTTCCGGACAGAAAAGACCTTTTGAAAACCCAAGTCTTCTTTTGTCTCCTTTCCTCCATTTGGGATTCAAAGAGACTTTGGTTCTCTAGGTTGGGTCCCTTTCTTTCCTGAGCTTGAGACCTATTCATCCTACAAAGGCGTTACTGAGGAAGAATTTAAAAGGAAGGGGGGAAGTGATTTTGCTTCTTCCCTTAGGGTAAGGGACTACCTGATGGAGGTAGGGGGGAACTGAACGCTTTTGCTCCAAAAAGATGGTTGGAAAGATTGAGCAGCAAAAAAAAAGGGCTCCACCCGTTCCCGCCCACGTTTCTAAAAAAAAACTCAATCCTACTATGTGATCAGAATAGAAAAAAGGGCGGGTGCATCTTTGATCCTAAGAACGACATCAAAAAAAACAGGGCGTTTTTCCCTCACAGGGGGACGCAAGTTCATCATATGACGGGAACGTCCAAGGCTGCTTGGGCCATGGGGGAAAATTTACCGCCGAGCACATCTTTTTTCCTCACGTTTCGTGAAAACGGAGATCGGTTCTTCGACGTCATGCCTGCGATGAGAGGGAAATGGGATTTTCCCGCAGGTCACGGGGAGAAAAAAGAAAGAAAACTTACGCGATGGACCGGTTAAGGTTCCCGGAAAAAAGAAAAACCTCTGGCATTTCATCAGGCCGACGCGGAGGGCAAAAAAAACGATTGATGTCCTGAAAGCGAAGTCACAGTGGGCCATTGAAGGGAGATGTAAATGTCAAGAAAGAAGAGGCGATATAGACAGATCTATAAGTCCCCAGGAAGGAGGCGTGATGATATCCTTTCCCACAAGGAGGGACTCTGAACTAACTATCGAAACCGAAAAGAATGAGTAGGGCCGCTTACCTACTAGACTCAGGGAGAAGGTTCCAGATCTGCGTCATGTCGTCCAGGCGGACTGACCTATGGAAAAAGGAAGGGGCGTAGCTTTACAATCGAGGGACAAACGCTCGGAAAAGGAAAGAAAGTCGCTCCTCAAAAAAAGGAGAAAAAATCGTGCGAGCTGACAAAAGCAGCAAAAGGTAACCAGGAAAAAGAGACTGGACGTATATCGCGGGGCAACGGAGAGAAAAAAGGGGACGACAATAATGGCCAACAAGAAAATATATCAAAAGATTGTCCGCAAACAGCGGGCCTATCTCTATTCGATTGTGTCGAAATAAAAAAAAGTTGTAAATCTTAAGGGCGGCAAAGGCGACATCCACTGCCTGAGGAAAGGGGCGGAAAAGGCAATAAAAAAAAAAAAAGATCGAAAAGGGTTGAGGAGACCCCATATCCTCTAGAGAGAGAAGGGAAAAGGTCCGCATTAAACTCAATCCCTCGAGAACAGATTGAAAAAAGAAAAGGTCTGTGCTAGAGAAAGGACTGTATTATTGCCACCAACAGCCGAAAAAAGAGAAAAATAGGTTCCTATCTTTATCAATAAGGGACGGTAGAAAAGAAGGTAGTGGCCGATACCAGCAGATGGAGGAAGAAAGCCGGCCTACGGACCCTACCAGAGTAAAAAAAACAATTTCCCTCTTGCTCAAGGGGAAGGGCTTTTCTATTTCCACATCCCGTTATAGATTGAAAAGGAAAATGGGAGGATTTTCTTTCTCGAGGGGGGTCCCTATATCTCTCGACTGAGCGAAAGAAAAAAAAGTAACAAGAAATCTCTATCCCAAAAATGTCAAGGAGGGGGGGTGAGGAGCAATGAAAGAATCTATCTCTGAGCGGGAGGAAAAAAAACGCCGCTCCTAAACCTTATTGATAGCCCGGACCAGAATTAAGAAGGAGGGGGGACCTACCCCTATTAGCGATTGCCATTGTACGGGTGGGGGATGAGTCGGGACCACTTCCTTCTTCTTTGTATCGGGGAGGCCCGGAAAGAGATGTCTTCGTCACTACGTTGAAGCGATGAGGTATGGAAAGGAAAAAAGGGTTGCCCTGGTCTTCTGTTTTGGCAAGAAGAAAGGCATCATCCCTCCTTGGGGGTAAGGAATCATAGACTGAGAAAAAAAGGGATTTCAGTAAGGGAGGAAGGGGGGCTTATCTTATCTATATAGGATTGGGAAAAAATCAGGCAAAAAGATTCTACTCACGCGGATGAAGAAGCAAGTCGGGGGGGGGAAAGGGAAAGATCCTGCTGTTCTAATATGTGGGGAAAAGATGGGGGGGGGGGGGGTCTCACGCGGATGAGAGGAAAAGAGACGACCCTTTTTGCGGGGAAAAAAGGGGCCATCGATATTATTTCAGAGATCTTTCTCCTGCTTGGAGTTTGGGGAAGGGCCATTACTCTCTTCTATCCTTTCCCGCTCTTAGACGCTTCTTGCGGCAACTGGTACGACCTTGAGGAAAATTAAGGAAAAGGGAGGAGGACCCTATCATCTTTTGAGGAAAAAGAGAAGGTCCTGTATCCGCAGGATTGAAGCTCTGTGTAAGAGAGAAAATCTTTTTGATGTGCGAGGAAAGGAGGGAGAAACTATCCTGAAGAAGATCTCTTTCAACTTAATCTGTGTAAGTAGAAAAAAAGAGGAAGTTCCTCCTACTCATCTTACTAGGTGGGGGGGGGGGGGGGGGGGGGGATCGTCTTTCCGCGTTCATCAGGGCATCCAGCATCACGGAAAGGGAGAGGAAGATCTTTTCTATATGAGAAAAGGGGGGAAATAAGTACATCCTGCTCCAGACCGTGATGGGTTGGGAAAGAGGAGGGACCCTTCCTCAACGTGGGAAAAGAAAAGTGCACTCCTCTTCTTAAGGAAAAAAAGGGAAAATGGCGGGGGGGGAATGTGAACCGGAAAGGCCTCCGTTAAAAAGGTGCGAGAAAAGGGTTTTCTCCTTCTTTAAGGAGGGAAGCCCGGCCATGGGAACCCGGGGAGGGGGGGGGGGGGGGGGAATACTCTCATTCCATTACTTCTAAAAAGAAGAAGCCTCCCTAATTGCTTAAAAAAAAAGCTGGAGGAAAAAGCTCTTGCAAAGGCCAAACGAAGAAGAAAGGAAAAAGTCATTATTAGACGAGGAAAACAAACGAAAAAGAGGATTTTTAGCGAAAAGGAGGAGGAAAACCCAGAAAAACTTGTGAGGGAAAACCTCTTCTTCTTGAGGAGAAAGTGGGAGGAAGCTATCGCTTTCTCGGTCGGCCGGGGATGGGTCCAGTAGAGGAAAAAAAACAATTATCTCTGCTTTTTTGGAAAGAGGGGAGGGGACCGTCCCATCGGAGACCGTACCTAAGTCGCAAGAAAAAGAAAGAAGAGGAGAATCGCACGTCATCTCACGCTCAAATAACAGGGAAAGCGCCCCCAAAAAAAAAAGGAAAAAGGCCCAATGATTGAACGATCACATGAGACGTCGGACGCAAGGTTCAGTGAAAGGGGAGAGCACGGGAAAGCGTGTGATGCTTAATGTGTGAAGGGGGGTCCTCCTCCCGTGGACGTCGAAACCCGAGAGGGGGGCTATATCTCCTCTCCCCCCCCGAAAAAAGATGATCTAGCCAACCTACTCGATAGCGGCAGCCCCCGGGAAGGGAGTTAACCTTGTCTTAACCATACACATGAAAAGCCCGGGCAAGTGCCTGTAATTCAAAAGAAAACTTTTGAGAAAAGGAAAAAAGGTGTGGCTCGCTTTATTAACGGTAGGGGGAAGAAGAATCTGCTTTCAGCTTTCGCGCTGATAGGGGGGAGGGACTATGGGGGATTTGTTCCTGAACGCTTTGCGAAAAAAAAAGTGTGGTGGATCAAAGGCTCCAGGCGATGGGGAGAGAACCGCGACTCTGCAAAAAAAGGGGGCCGCCACGTTGCTCAATACAAAGAAGTCCGGAAAAGAGGGGGTCCTATCCTTTTAGAAAGCCTCGGCGGCTCCTTGAAAAGTTAGCAAGGGGGTGGAGAAGAGTCTCTTAATGAGACCCTTCCTTCCGGAACGGAAGGGGTATGAATGTGTCCCTTTTCAAGGAAGGGAAGTAAGGGGGGCACTTCTTGCAGGCGCCAAGGGAGGAAAAGCAGTTTATTAAAAAAAGGGGGGTGATGATGGAAAAGCCGACTAAAGGAAGGGAAGGAGAATTCACCCTCTCTTCTCGCTAGGGCGGTTTAGAGGGAGGAACTTTTGAAAAAGGAAAAACAGTCCTCCCTGTCCTCATCCAAGGAAAATTTGGACTGAAAAGAAAAAAGAGGGGGGGGGAAAAAAAGGGAGAAGTCACCCCTTGTCTTTCCTTTCACCGCGATTAGGGGGAAGAGGGGGGGGAAGAAAGTTTATAACAACCTCACGGTCCCCGGGTGAATAAGGGGAAAAGGAGAGGGACATATCTTTCTGCTTTTCTGAAAAAAAGGAAAAGAAAGAACTGGCCACATCCCGTTATGGCTCTTACAAGAAAAGGGGAAACTCATCACTCAAAACTAGTTCCGAGGTTTAGGAAGGGACCGACTAGTACGGAGGAGTACTTTCCAGAGATGAAAGGGGGACAGTCTAGTGGGGGAAGAGGTCCTATTATCGTCGGAGTGTAGGGAGGAGGGGAAATCTTAAAGGAGGGGCACTCTCTAAGTGACCTTGGAACCCTTCAAAAGGGGACTCCAACCGAGGAGAAAAAAATCAGAAGCTTTCTTATCTTTCAAAAGAAGGAAGGGGCCATGTTCTCACGGAATACTTTAGGGAGTCTTTTCCGAGGAGGAACCTATCTTAATGGGAAATACTAGGAAAAAAGAGAAGATTTATCTCTAAAATATATGGGGAAAAAAAAAGTTGTGCCGCAAACCGAGGGGTAGAGAAGGTTACTAGGGGGAAAAAAGAGAATCCTCGTTCTCAACCAACCAGGGGGGGGAAAAAAAGAGGACCATCAGGATGCGTCAGGGAAAGGCGGGAAGAAGAAGGGTCAATCCGCGGAGGAGAAAGAAGGGGGGGTACTTATTAAGGCCTCTCCTCGCAAGGGGAGCCAAATTTCCTTTCCGCTGAGACCTAAAGAAAAAGAAGGCGCTCTCTAAAAACGAAAAAAAAGGCCTTAACCCAAGGGAGGGGAAACTCTAGAGATGGGGTAAAAGACCGACCATTTGGCAAAAAAAAGGGAGGGAAAGAATAAGGTTCCTTATCATCTCTTCAACGTAGTGTAAGAGAAAAGAAAGAGAATTAAATACATAAGAAAAAGGAGGGAAAATTCGTAACCCCTACCATAAATTCGATCACTCAAAAAAAAAAAAGGAAGCTCATAGTTGCTAGGTCCCCATCCATTATGAGGACACAAAGGAACTGCTAGAAAGAGGAGGAGTAGAGGGGGGTGTGCGCCACTCATCCTATCATCTCTCTACCTAGCGAAAAAAATAAAGGGAAGGGGTCTTCCACACGATCTCCTCAACAACAACAAAGGGAGGGAGGGTGGGGGTTGGGGGGGGGAGGGGAAAAAGCTATTTCGCTCATTCTAGTCGCTGATACAGGGGATGAGTGAAAATTATAGAAGAATGAGGAGGGGGACTCTATACTTTATTTGGACCTAGCCCCGGAAGGAAGAGGGAAAAGGAACATTGTCGTGTTTGTAGTGACGAAGGGAGGGGGAATGGCGAGGAAAAGGGGGGAGAGAGTTTAGTAACTCTATCCAGAGAGGGGGGGAGTTAATCGATTATCCTGACCTGAATGGAAAGTTGAAAAAAGGGGGGAGGGGGGGGGGGCTTACTCATAAATTTTCGCAAAGGGAAGAAAAAAAAAAATTTTTTTAAAGGCCGAGCGGGGGGGCAAGATTGGCGGAAGAGGAAAAAGGAGAGGGATCGTATCTATCAGCGAGAGGGGGAAAAAAACCCACATCGATCGCGAGCAGTTAGGACCAACAGACTGCCTCTCAAAAGGGGGAGGGGGGTCTCCTTTCCGCCTCATGCTGGGGGCACGATTTACAAAGCTTGTGGGTTGAAAGGGGGGAGAAAAACATCCTGAATAGAGATCAAAGGGAGAGGGCACAATCAGGTGCTCAGCGTGCCATGTATTAGGGTCAAATTATTGGGGAGGGGAAAATTAATCTCCTTCTCTCCGGCAAAAAAAGGATCGTCGTCTGGCGCAAAACTGGAATGGGGGATCTAGACCTGAGCAGCGTTTTGAGGAAAAAAAGGAAGAAAAAGGCTCGGCGGAATGGCGCGCTGGTGAACCACGGGGGAAGAAGAAGAAAAGGGAAGGGCGGCACACTCTCCTGGAAAGGAGAAAAGAAGCTGTGGCGACATGAGTCTCGGACAGGAAAAAAAATTAGATTTGTTGGGGGGGGAGGGAGACGTTCCTTGTCAGAGGGAAAGGAGACACCGTGATGTGGCATTTATCATAACGCCGAAAGGGCAAAGGCTGCCAGGGGGGGGAGGAAAAAGGGGGCCATCTGGCTTGACATTACATCCTGAAAGAAAAGGGGGAGGGGGGGGAAAATTCGCTTTTCCCGTACCTCAATCGGTGAAAGCGGAAAACGGAGTCCTTATCAATTCATATGTCGGCGGGAAAGGACGCGTTTCCTACGGGAACCTTAACCGAGGACAAGAAGGGACTTCTAAAAAAGGGAATCCGGTCCTGTCGGGAAAAGGAAAAAGCACCAGTTCAATCGATTGGAAAAGGAAGCGTCATGCAATTACGGGAAAGGGGAGCCCCTCCCAAAGGGGGGCATGGAAGAGTTCACTAGACGAAAAAGGAAAACCTCAGCACGACCGGCGGGCCATAAGCTGAGGAAACAGTCGAAAAAAAAAAGGAGCCTATTCTATTTTGAGAATGAAAAGGACCCCCTCTTCTGAAGTCGTGAAAAGGGAAAAAAAAAAAAAAAAGAAGAAAAAAAAAAAAAAAAAAAAAAAAACAAAAACGAGTCTTCTTTTCTTTCTCAACGTGACAAGGGTTTCTTCGCTGAGGAGGGAGAGGGGGGGCTTTTCTGCTCAGAGCGTCGAGGGAGAGCCTTTTCTCCCCAAAGAGGCGTTTTTGGAGCAAAGCGTTTCAGGAACAAAGCCAAAGAAGAAAGAAGAAACGGTAGGTCCCGGAAAAGAAAAAAAAATCATCAGCGCGAACGAGGGGAAATGAAAGGAAAGTCATCTCCCACGATAAAGAAAGATACTCCCTCTATGCCCCACACGAAACCAAAAAAAAAAGACGGCGACCAAGGTCTTTACGTTTGGAAGAAAAAAAAAGAGATGTTTAGGCTGAATGTGTATAACAAGGAAGGAAGGGGGATGGGAGTCTCACCCTTTACTAAAGAAAAGGAGAAAGGTTTTTTGCCTAGATCGCGAAAAAAAAAAAAAAGGGAGAAGAGAGAGCCAACCTACTAGAGGGGCGTTTTTTTCGTCAGTAGGGTGATCGGTCCAATACGAGGGAGGAAAAGGGGGAATTAACCCTACACATTCCGCCTTCACAGAGGGATACACCTGGAAAGCCGTAGGAAAGGAAAGAGGGGGGGCCTACTTCTGCGGGGGGGGAAGAGGGACAAATTCGAATAGAAGAGAGGGGGAGGAAAGGTATGTCTTATCTTTATATTCCTTGCGAGGCGAAAAGGAGGGGGACTGCTTATTATGGGCGAGGGGGAGGAGAGGGGATTTGGCTTGTTTTTTGGGGTGGTTGGGACCGGAGAGGGAGGTGTGTTGTGTATCAAAGTCTCTCAGCTTTCCTCCGAAGTTGAAAGGCAAAAGAGGAAGCACCTTTCCTCCCACTTTTCGCAATAAAAAGGGGAAAAGGAGGGGGGGGGGGACACTACTTCAGGGAGAGAAGTTTCAGGATCTTTGATTCCTAATCTGGGGAAGAAAAAAGATCGCCTCGGTCGCCGCACAAGGGAGGGACTGGGAGTAAAAGAGGAAGCCGGCAGAAAAAGAACTTCCTTTAGTGGGATGGAGGGGGGGGTGCAAATAGGGAAACTCCGCTACATGGGGAAAGTCACATCTTTTTTTCAAAAGAGGGTTGAGAAAGAAGAAGAGTCTTCTACTTCATTCCTGAGAGGGGGGAAGTGGAACTGGTGATGGTGGTTGCCCCCATTTTCAAAAGGGAAAGGGGAAAACTAATGGCAGAAGGAAAGGGCCGCGCTCTTTGGCCTCGGTTAAGGGAAAGGGGAAAAAAGGCACTAAATTCCCTCAGCCTCGCGAAAAACGGGACATGAGGGACAGCTGATTGCACACTTTGTCTACTTTCAAGGAAGGGCTAATTCACTTTTGCGCCCTTGGAAGGGAAAGTACATTAGGGGAGGGGGAACGTTTTCGAATATATACCATATCGTCGAGGGAAGAAAGGCCTTCTGCGTGATGGAATAAAAAAAAGGAGGAAAACTGACAAAACCTATACTAAACTAGAACCATGGAAGGGGAAGGAGTACGCTACTATACTCATGGAGAAGAAAAGGGAAAAGCTTCTGCAGCTAGGAAATAGGGGAAGAGAGGAAAAAAGGGGTCTTCTCTACTATCTGAAAAGAAGAGGAGAAGGGGAAAAAGGATTAAAAGAAAAAAGTAGATAATCCAACCCTCTTCTTGGAGAGAAGAAAGGGATACATCTTGAGGAATAGCAATTGGAGTGAGCTCCCTACTCTCTCCTGGAAAGGGAAGGCCCTTACTACTACTTAATGGAAAGGAGGAAGAGTAGGGGAAATACAATCATATCAATATTTCTCGGGAGGAGAGGAAAAAGGAAATCCCCCTTATTGGTAAGGGGGGAAGACTGAAAAGAGAGATTAAGGAATTTTTTCTCCGAAGAAGGAGGTTCTCAACCACAATCTGTGGTAGAGGAGAGAAGGAAAATCAGAGGGAGGAAATCCACTCCGGAGGGGAGGGGGGGGAAGGAGGATTTCCTCCTCTTATTCGTAGGAATGAACTAGGGGGGAAGGGGATTCTACCCATATCCGCTGAGGAAAAAAGGGGCAATGAAGTTTCCTCATTAAGAAAAAGAGGGGTATATAAAAAAGAAAAAAGAGGTCTTATTTCGAGAGAAAAGAGAAGGGAAGATTTCCACCACATCGCTCCCCGGGGGGGGGGGAAAAAAAAAAATAGTTCTGAGATTTATCATAGAAGATTCAACAGGGGGGAAAAAAAGTTGGGACGCGTTACTAAAGAAGGAGATCGCCATTCGGAAAAAAACTGCAAAAGAAAATTTGCATCGTGAAGGAATCTCTCAGATGGTCTGAATGGAAAAGAAGAAGGGGGAAAAAGGAAGGAGCCCTTCTATCCTAATGAGTGGGGGGGAGGAGGGGGATCAAAAAGAGGAGCCCGATAAGAAGGAGGAATCTAAATATTCGGAAGGGAGGAAGCCAAAAAAAAGAGACAAAACAACAAACGATTATTATTCCCTCTCTAGAGAGAGGGGGGGGGGGGGGGGGGGGGGGTGTCGAGGAAACAGTTTCAAAGGTACGCTCATTCGGGAGTCTCTTTCTTCTTTTCGAAAAAATTTAGAGGGGCTAAGTTTCACCTCCTAGGGAGGGGAGAAAAAAGGGACCTATCCCCAATGAGACAGGAAGACTGCTCACTATTTCCAGGGGAGGGGGGGGGGGGGGGGGGGAAAAAATGTTCTTTTTTCCTAATTGGAGAGAGGGAAAAATATTTAGGGAGAGGAGGCCCTACTTTTGAGGAGGAGGAAAAAGAGAGCCTCTTTTGCTCTTTGGTTTGAAAGGGGGGAAGGACTGACAGGGGGGACTCTCTCATCAGCCCTCCCTTGGGGGGGGGGAAGGAATTCCTCTAGACTTCTCGGGGAGGAGTAATTCGGAAAAAGAAAAGGGAGAGGATCTATATCGGATCTGGGTAGAATCCTTCCGCCACCTCTAAGACGCGAGAGAGGAGGAGAAACCGACCCCTCAAGGGAAAGGGGGGGAGAAGTGCCTCCTCTGCTGGTAGGGGGGGAAGCTTTGTTGAGTCTAGGAGGATAAGAGATCATCTCTCTCTAAAAAAAGGGGTGATCAATTTTCCATCTGAGGTAAAAGGACCACATCTTGAGAAGGGGGGAGGGGCCTAATTATTTCCGGAAGGGGAAGGGAAAGGCGCTTCTATCGTCCCCGCGAAGACGAAAGGGAGAAGAACATTTCGGATAAAAAGGGTATGAGGACTCCTATTCATTCTTTTGGGGGGAGAGGAAAAGATTCTCTCCTGAATGGGCAGGATTGAGAAAAGACCCCAAAAAAAGGAAGGGGGAAGCGGACATTTCATTCTCACACTCCCAGGGGGGGGGGTTGGGTGGGGGGGGGAGGGGGGGGGGGGGGGGGGGTGTTGGGGGGGGGGGGGGAAAAGAGCTTCCTCATCTCTTGTACGTAGAGGGAGTCTCTTCTTCCGCTCCCTGGGAAGGAGGTATAGGTTTAATTATGAGGGGAGAAAGCTTGTTCGTTTCGCCGGGCAAGAAAAGGGGAAAAAAAACGCAGAGGGGGGAAAGGGAAAAAATCTCAATATTTTTCGCGTTAGAAGGGGGGAAGGGGAGAAATTTACTCCTGCACTACCCAAAGAAAGTGGGTGTTCAGAAAAGTCTCCCATTTAAAGGAGGGAAAAGAAAAAAATGTGAACTTCTCCACTTGTGCCCTAAGAGAGGGAGAGTCGAGATATGGGGAGAGTGGAAATACGGGAACCTAACCGCTTCCATCTTTAAGGAAAGGGGGAAGATCCCTCCTGGGGGGGGGGAAAAAGCATCACCATTTCAATCGAGGGGGGGGACATTATTCCGACTAACTGCCAGTGTGGAGGAGAAGTTCCGGGGAAAAGGGGAGATTTCCACATCCCAGAAGAAAGGAAAGAAAATCATTGATCGAAAAAAAAAAGGATAAAAAAAAGCCCTGTACTTCTTATCCTATTCTATGGGGGGAGGGGGGATTATCAACTATGAACAAAAATAGATATTCGGAATCTTTTACCGGGGGGGAGGAAACGTTATTCTCTATCTCTTTCCAGCGGAGAAATGGGGAAAAGGAAGAATTAATCCTTTTACCGACCAATAGAAGGGAAATGCAAAATCAAATGAGAAGAAGAAAAGAGGTATTCCTTACCTTTAAGGGGGGGGAAAAAAGGGGACTCTTACATCTATGAGAAAAGAAGGGCAGAATCATACATAACAGGACCGGGAGAAAAAAGTACCTAAAAGGGAGCAAATGATTACCCTCGCAAAACATACTTCGGCAAAGTCGGTGGTTTAAGAGAAAGGTGCCCTTCCCGCTCTCTGGAGGGAGGGGGGGATCCCTTTCCCCGCACAGAACCCCGGTCCAGAAGAAAAAAAAAAAAGGGGGAAAAAAAAGGGGGCTAT
>Ga0179593_1686933_pt1 | contig 12983 bp, 17 predicted proteins | sample CZODoug2_1_08_16_FD_185931 | JGI IMG/M metagenome (GOLD analysis project Ga0179593, IMG submission 185931) | Vadose zone soil fungal communities from Angelo Coast Range Reserve, California, USA - CZODoug2_1_08_16fungal (PacBio error correction) | ecosystem: Environmental > Terrestrial > Soil >...
CACTGCCGGGTGAGAGACTTGTTTCCTTTCAAACTAATACTGAAGATAGGGTAGGAGGAGATACTAAGAGTCCCAGATGGGTCATTTCCAAGAGGAAACTCACATTTCTTGGGTTCGCCCTGACGGAGAGTTATAGAAAAAGAATAGAAGAACGACGAACAGGGGATGCCTTGAAAAGGTGCGGTCCATAATAACTCGGTCCTACTCAGAAAAATTTTGCGAACCTCCGGAAACTAAAGAGTCAGGGGCGGGAGGTGGAACCACCCCTTCTCCGAGAACTAGAAAATCCAAGTCGCCGAATAAACGCGCAAATGAAAAGACTCTGAAAAGGGAACTTGACCCGACTGTAAGCTCAGGGAGAATAATACATTCATGCGTAGCAAACAAAACGAGTCCAGAGAAAGTCGGGGGCTCAGAGGCATAAGTCGGGACAGTACACCGAGCCTTGAGAGGGAAGTAACGGTGGAAGGGACCATTAGTGGGAAGTGGATTTCATGCCAGTTAAGTCCGGAAAGCCCTTCATTAAAAAATAAAGAAATGGGAGAGAATAGAAAAACACAATCTCAACGAGCTTAAATTCAAGGGAAGAGAAAAATAGGAGACTTGAGATAAGAAGAACAAAAGTCGTTCAAAAAGGGGAAGAAATTTACCTAGAGAACTGTGATCACAAATCGAAAAGAGAACGAGAATGGAAACCGGGGTTCTTTCTCTTCTTAGACCGAGTTCGGCTGACAGGAAGGGGGGGGACGCGATTCCTCTCCGGGATTGGCGAGGTGAATAAGCCCAAAACTACGCCATGGGGGGTAATCAGCGGACAAGCCACCTTTAGAGAAGAGAGGACTGGCCGGGGGGGGGTTCCGGGACCACGCTGGGAACCACCCGTCGCTCAAACAAGATCTGAAAAGCGGAGCGGTCAAGAGACTATGTAGGGGGGAAAACTAGAGGAGAGCGGGCTATCTTTCCCGGCCCCTTGCAGCCTTTATGATCGACAAACTAGAGAGGGAGGTCATACGACCTCGTGAAGAAACAGATTCCCGGAGGGAGCGGAAGGGTGGGGGGTCGCTTGGGACCGGGTCAGGTCTGGGGGAAATTAAGGGGAAAAGGTGAGGGTAATAACACATACCTATTTAGGTTTTAAGATTATCATGGAAACGATCAAAAAAGGGGTCCAAGGTCTGCGGAACCGAATCTAAGTCGAAAACGTAGGGAAAAAGAGAGGGTTATACAGGAAAAAGGAGCTGGGGGAGGAAGATGGGCAAACTAAATACTCGTTTATAGATCGGAACGTCACGAACAGAAGGACAAGGGACTGAATCCGTTAAGCAAAAATAAGATGAAAGGGGGTGAGAGGGTCTGGGTGTAAAAGGGGGATTCACATAACTAAAAAAAGTGTTTTGTGGGGGAAAGAGGCTGGAATTAGAAGGAAGGCCATTGCCTCCCTTTGGGGCGAATCATCAAACCTCGGAAGAAAACTAATATCACCATTATCGCCCCGGGGTGTCTGGAATCCCAAGGGTCCCGTATCTGGCGATGCAGGCTCCTTTTGGGGGGTAGACTAACCAAGGAGTTGCCGAGATCTGCCGAAGAACCTTTGATCGGTCCTGCTGTGGGGACCTCCCGGAGGTGACGAGGGGTTCTAGGGGCGAGTCGGGGGTGGCTAGGGAAACCCCCGTTACGAGTTCCTATCCTCTGTCAAAAATATTGGGGAAAGAGACTTGTCGAGAGAGTTATCGGTAGGGCTTGGAGCCACAGCAGTGGGATAAAAAAGAACTTGAGTGCGTAGCTTGTTCTTAGAAGGTCACGGTGTTCTAGGGAGGATGCAAAGGGAAAAAAAAAAAGATGGGGCGAAGGGGTGCTAGGTTACCGAACTGCAAATGTCGACTGTGAAGAGGGAGGGGGGTCAATAAGAAAAAACGACTGGGGAGGGGGGGGGGCGATATCACTGGAGGAGTTGAGGGCAGACACTCTGAGAACGAGGTGTCCATCTGGAATGCAGTTTTAAGGTCGAAGGAGTTGCCAGGGGGCAAAGCGGAGCAGAAGGTTAAATACTGAAAGGGGGGGACTTAAAGGAAGGACTCGAACCTCGATCAGAAAAAAACGCCTTCAGAACTGGCGCGAAAAAAGGTCTGCACTCCAGAACTGGGAAAATGGAGGGCGCTCTCAACCGTTGGATTTGAACTCGAAGAATGGGGAGGATGGACGGTTAAGGAAGTCCACCGGGGATCCAGAAGGGCGACAAACTCAACTCCGAGGGCACGAAAGGACCTTGAGGCATGTGCTAGATGCTTCGGCGGAGGGCACAACTTTGGAAAGAGTAATCTCTCCAAACACAATAGGAGAGCCATTCACAAAACGTGGAAATGCCACTACTGAAGAAAAGGATAACCAAGTTTCCGATAAGGCTACTACGGCAAGATTGCGCCTCTCCATGAGGGGGGGGAGAGGAGCAAGGAGGAAAAGAACTCTGAAAAAAAAAGGGTCACAAAGGTGAAACCGTGGTCCAGAATAAAGAGGGGAAAGCGAGCAAGAAATAAAAATCAAGCTTCCGAAAAAAAATAGGAGAAAATGGGGGTGGGGTTCCCATCAACAAGAAAAGCCGAAATTTAAAGGTCCGGGGGGAGGATCCAAGAAGAAATCTGAGAAGAGGCGTACACCCCGACTGCGTGCACTCAGTAAGCTGCTAACAGGAAAATTCAAGAGGGGCCAGAAGGAAACCCATTCACCCTCCCATCAGGAGCGGCTACCGTATAGTGGGGGGCAAAGGGGGAAGTTATGCAGCCTACCTCACTACTTATCTAAGACTACTATCCTCCCGGTCTATCAAAAACGCTCCAAAAAAAAAAAGAAAAACCAGGGAGGGGCATAAATTGATTCAACATCGGGGAAGGGACGTTGGAGGGAATACAGACGACCGCGCCCCCATCTCTAGTCGAACGATTGAAAGAAAAGCGCAAACGGGGGGGGGGAGGGGGTTGCAAAAAAAAACCGCGCAGGGCGTGCCCGACTTGGGGGTATCTCCAAAAAGTTGCTCCGGGAAAAAGAAGGTGAAGGGGGAGGGAAAGACTACAAGAAAAGAATCAGGGCACTGCGCTGAGGGGGGATGTGAAGGGGGTATCCGGACATTGACAGCAAGTCTTTCAAGGGCCAGAAAAACGAAGGCGATACGTTTTTTTTGGTCGAACTGCGAAAAAAAAACAGACAAAAAAGGTGCGGCCATGAGCAGGTCTGAGAGGGGTCTTAGAAGCTGGAAAAATTAGTCCCCGGGTTGCACAAGCCATCGTCTCCAAAAAAAGGACCGTTAAGGGAAAAGGAAGCTCCCAAAGGTGGCGGGGCACCTCTATTCCTCCTGAGAGGGGTCAAAGCTTAGTGGAGACCAAGTTGCCGGGGGTGGAAATGAAAAAGCATCAACTATTTCCTGAGCACTGAAAAAGGAAAGGGAAGAACGAGCTTTCTCGGTGTTTGAAAATGGGAACAATAAAAGATCATCCTGCTTCCCAAAAAAACCCTTCTAACTGAGGGGCAGTGAGACCTAGGAATAGGTCGCTAGGGGGTACAAATGAAAGACGGCTCGGAACAATTAGGAAAACTGAGATGCCCATAAAAAACCAGGAAAAAGAAAGAGATGTAGATAAAAAAGGAAGTTCTCTTTGCAAATTTAATAAAAAAGAAGAAGAAAATTAGATGAGGTATGGGTGATCGTGTGGGTCCAGGAAGAAGAACTTGTGGTCAGTCCAGGGCTCAGGGGGGGGGGTCGCAGAGAAGAAAATTGATGCAATGGCGGTCAAAAATCGGACAAAGGGATGTAGAGTTTGGGAGTTGAGGCGAATGCTAGTTTCCTGTTCTTCAAAATGACCCATGGCCAGAAAACATAGGCATCGGAAGCAGGGACTTTTCGGGATGCAAAAAAAATTCACGACCAAGCAGGGGCGCAGAACGCGAAATTTGTCAAAAAGGGAAGGGACCGTTTCTCGTACGTGGGGAAAATGGCTATACGGTGACGTAGTACCAAGAAGGCAGTCGAGGCGAGGGGGAGCGGAGTGTCTGAAAATTGGGAACCCTCGGTGCAGAAATTTATCCGAAGGGGGAGGCGAGGCGGGGTGGGTGTGGGGTGGGGTTGGAATTCATGTTTTAATCAACGAAGGAAGAAGAGACGGTGACAAAAAGGGGGGGGACTCCCGTCCGCAGTGGGGGGCGTCAGCTCAGCAGGCAATCAGCATTCAGAAATTAATCGAAACAGTAGAGAGACCTGACGCAGCTTAGGCCCTAAAGAATTGGCCGAAAAAAGACAGGCCAGCTAGGTGAAGTTACGGGACCTCCGCAAAGACCTACGTGCAAAAAAGGAAGGAAAAAAAAGTTCTCAGTAAAAAGGGTCTAGCCGACGGTCGCCGGTTCACCGGTGGAACAGAAGGAGAGGAGAAAAGCTCTGTCCAGAAGAACCTAGGGAATTTAGATGAAAATAGAGTTAGATTCGAACGTCTGAGGGGGCTATAAAAAGAGGAGTACCGTCGGGGCAGAAAGAGTTAAGGCTCTAAAAAAAAAACAATGAGAAATTCACTTGACTTGGGAATCTGGTTCGACTGAGGGGGGCCTAAAGAAGCCAAAACGACTCGGAGAATACTGCAGACGCTGTCATTGTTGCGGAAAGGGGAAAGAAGGAACATGAGTGAAGGAGGGAAGGCCAAAAAACACCCAAAAATGTAATCCGGTTGTAATGCTGAAAGCGTCATAAGCTCCGAAAAACCTTTTTGTCTCAAAAACATATCTAACGAAGGAAGAAGGTCCAAAAATAGTGGGAGCGTGAGGGGAAAAAAAAAAGATTCGAAAATGGGAAAAAAAAAACGACTGAATTTGTGGTAACTGCGAGGGGGAGCCAACAAGCTGAGAGCCCTTAAGTACCAAGGGAGAGCCATTGCGGGCGCCTGCTTCCAATCCATATGAATCTGAAGAAGGGAGAGCAGAGACGAAATTCACACAAAAACTGCAAGAAAATAACGAAACCCCGGACGATTGATGTGAGAGGGGAATGGATACCGAGACATAAACTCACGCGGACCTAAGTCCAAGGGACTGGAGAATTGAGAAATTTCAGCAACACGTTCAAAACGGGGAAAGAGGAAGACTAAAGGCAACCGAAGAGGATCCGGGTAAATACATAGCACAAAGGTCAAAAAAAGGGGGATTTATCGAGAAAAGTGACACACCAGTGGGAACATCGGCGTGGAGAACAAAAGAGGGGACGTTCTTGATAGTCCCGGGAAAAAGGGAAAAATTCGTGACTCCGAAAATGGCCATACTGCCATTGTGGCAGAAGAAACGAACGGGGGGTGCCAAAATTAAAAAAGAGAAAAAATCGCCACTGCGTCTACAAAGGATTTAAATCAGAGGGCGCATCGGAATAAGACCCATTGGTCGGCTAAAGGAAGGAGTGGGAACTCTGAGGTCCTTTCTGGATCAAGTTGGATGATAATCCGATCCTCCACCAGGGAAGGAATGACATGCAAAAAAAAGAAAAGGTCATTACGAACGTCGGGACGACCAAACCGTCCTATAATCTGGACGTTAAAGGGAGAGTCTGGTCGGGGAGTCTTACCTTGGGTAGAAAGGATGGGAAAAATCATCATCCTATCTGAGGACCGAAGTCTTTTTGGCACCATCCTCATGCACAAACAGAAGGACACGAAGTTAAAAAAAACGAAGAAAAAACAACAAAAAGGAAAGATTTGGAAAGGCATTCAATAGACTCAAGCTGAAGGAGAACCGAAAACATAGAATAAATGAAAAAGTCTGCCTGACACAGGGCCGGCAGACCGATTATAAAGCTCAATAAAAAATCCCAAAAGTCCTGTTCCTCAACGCCGTCGATGCTACAAAATTTGGAGACACAAGGGCCTCCGGTTACTCCTGTCAGATCTTGCAGGAGCCGATCCGAATTGGGAGGGGGGGGGGATCTGGGGGAAATGTGGGGGGAGGAGATCCGCGTCGGCCTGTAGCCCTTTAAGAACTCTCCAAGTCTGGTGGAAAAGACGCCTTCAGGGGGGTAATGGGATCCAAGGGATGGTACGGCGGAAAATGGCGCCCTAAAACCTTCTGGGGTATGGATGGGAATTCGTAAAAAAGAGTCGAAGGTGCTTGTTGAGGATGGAATGCCTCTACCATGGAGGGGGTTCCTGCGAATCTTAAAGGGTCGAAGACAAAGAGGGGACGCCATCGATGGCATCGACGGGAGGGAACTCACGGGAAATACGGTATTTCAAGGTCGCCCACGAAAAAGATTCCGAAAACGGGAAAAAAGCCTTTGAAAATCTTCAGGAGAGGGACTAAGGAGAAACCGATAAAAATCAGAGGGGAGGTCTTTTCAATCGCCAAAAAGAAGAAGAGATACTGGGTTAGTCAGTCGAAAAGAGAAAACTGAAAGACGTGTAAAACTGAAATTATCGCCACCGGCCTGGTGAAAGAGATCAATCAGAGGGGGCTAGAAGGTCCCGAAAAATCCTCGAACGGTACGCTGAGAAAAAGGGGTTCTGAAAAGAAGGTTGGAGAAACGTCAGAGGGGGAGGGGAAAGGGGAAGGTTGGCAGAGTTGAATGGGGGGGGGGAAAGGGGGGGGTGTGAGGAGTGAAGGGGGAGGTAGGGGTGTGTCGTAGGGGGAAAGGAGAGGAAAAGGGGGGGGGGTGAGGAAGGAAGAAGGGGGTCAAGGGTGGGGGAAGGAGTAAGGGTAGAGATAGAAGGGGGGAGCGAAGCAGGTGGGAAGAGGAGTATTGGTGGGTGAGGAAAGAGGTAGGGTGGGAGTGGAGGGATTACAAGATTGTGGGAGAGGGGGACGGATAGTAGGGGGTAACAAAAGGGATGTGCGAGAAGGGGGGAGAGGGGGGGGGGGGTAGGCGGGGGAGGACCAACTGGCGGGGATAGGAGGGGAGAAAAAATGGTGAAGGAATGGTAGGTCAAGAAAGGAAAAAAGAGAGGGATACGTAGGGAGTGGAGGGCATAAAGGGTAGTGCTGAGGGAGAGAGGAGGGGGGGGGTGCGGGAATAGGGGGGAGGACGGTGGGGGGAGGCAGGAAGAGAAAAAAGGGGGAAAGAAAGACGCTTTGACCGCACTGAGCCGCAGCAGGATTCGGAAGCTCGAAAGAAAAAAAGGGTGGAAATCCCGAAACCTCCAAAGACTCGGACAGAAAAAGCCTCCTTACCAGGCCGCGGCGCCTGTGAGATGTACAGGCATTGGACCTCAAAGGACACTCCTAAAACCCGGAATTATTAATTTATCAAAAGAGGGGAGGAAAGGTCTAGTCTCTTATTTTCAGAGGGGGGAAACCCCATGGGGCGGCACACTTTCCACGGGGGAAGAAGGAAGATTCAAAGGTTTCAAGGGAAATTTCCCTTAAGAAAAATAATGAAAATTTCCTGGAATGCTGTCCTGACGTATGTAGGGCTTCGAACGGTACAGAGCATTTCTGAAAAAGAAGAAAAAGGCCCAGTAAAAAAAAGCCTAGAGGAAAGGTCAAACAAGGACCTAAGGGAGTCACAACACGTGTTACTCGTAACTTGCGAACAGGCGACTGGGGAATCCATAGAAAACAGGGGGCGGTCCATCAGAGACGAGAACCTTCTCAGCAGGAACTCTAACAAGAAAGGTCGGCAACAGCCCTGAGGCGACGACCCCCTCAATGCCAGCCTCCTTCGGGGAACTTGGAAACAACCTCCTGGAAATACGCGAAAAAAAAGAAGAGACCGGAAGGGGGTCTTCTCATATCTGCCTTACGTACACAAAAAGGGGGGGCAAAATCACTGGGAAGGAAGGCTGGAGGGAAAAAAATCAGGAAAATAGGGAAGACCTTTCCTTCTAGAAAAGCTTGGCCTGTACCGGACGGGAACGTGAGAAGGAAAGAATCTAGGAGGATACTGGAAAAAGAAGGGACACCCAGGGGCTAGAAGACATAGACTCGTTCGGACGGAAAATCCGAAAAGTTATGTTGCATTGAAGATAGAAAAAAAGCCTACGGGGATCAAAGCCCGGTCATCCAAATATATTGGGAAAAAAAGACGCGGAAAAGAAGTGGGATGGAAGGAATTAAGGGTCCTCGGAGGAACATGAGAGCTAAGCCGCATCCGTCTCAGCAAAAATCCAAAGGAAACTTGTTGAGAAAAAGGGGCGGGCAACAGGAGGAAGGACACGTTCAAAGGAAAAAAGGAGAAGGGGGAAAAATTGCGAACTCCGAACCTCTCAAGCGGGAGCAGGGGGGGAAGACTATACGGTCGCAGGGGGTATTGGGAGACCTTCGTCCGAAAAAAAAATCCAAGAGGAATTCAAGGGGCGGTCCGAATGGAAAAACAGCCAAGGAAAAATCGTAAGAAGGGCAAGCGGAAAATCCGTCGAGGCCAAGCCAGCCTTCGAACACTGGGAAAAAAGGTATCAGCACTAGAGGAAAAAAGAACCTGCAGGGACTCTCCAGAAGGACACGTCATTTCGTACAAAAACCTAGGAGGGATCCTACGGAGGAGAGGGGGGGCCTAAACGAGAAAAAGGGCTTGTTGAGCGAACGGGAATCTGGGAAGAGGGTAGAAAGGCCGGAAATTTTAAAGGAAAGTGCGGATAAAAAAGCTTACGAAAAGAGGACTTCAGGTTCCAGAAGAAGTCCACTTTCGAGTCTGTAAAAGAGAGGGGGTAAGATGAAAGCCGCGTGTTATCATCACGGTTGAGGGCTTAGGGGGAGGGGAAGGGCTTGAAACGTAAAAATTCTGAAAAATAGGAAGTTCACCGCCATCAAAATTTCTGAGGGTGCTCCTGGGATCTTGAGAAAGGGGGAGGGCTCGAAAAAAGCCTACGTACAGACCGATTCAGATGCTGGGGACGAATCGGTCCTAGAAAAAAAACCCAAGAGGAAGGTAGATGAATGAGATACTAAAGGAAATAGACCGGGTTTTGCAGTTCGGCCACGGAACACCAAAAAATCCGAAAGGGAGCGGACTTCGAAAGGGAGACAACTAGCGTAAAAAAAGGACGCAGAAAGAGCCCGACCCGCCCCGACTCTACAAATCCTGCCCAACAGTGCGGGAGCCAAAGAGCCTGTCTAAAAGTTCTAAGCGAAGGGCGTAGGGAACACGTTCCTTAGGGTCCTCACGGGGGGGGGGGAGTTAGTAGGAAAAAAATTCCCGGAGAGCACGGAGTTAGGGGCCAGGTAAAAAGCGATCCACGCGCGTTGCGTCAACTCCAGGGAAGGGAAAAGGGGCGCCAAGGGGAAGAAGACCCGTTACCGAGGTCGAAAAAATGTCTCATCTTGGCTAATGCGTGGAGGATTCCTGAAAAAGAGGATTGAGGGGATGCGCAGGGGTGTAAGAGGGAAAAAGTGCCAACCGCCCTCACTCCGGCAGGGAGAGCCGGCTGGTTTTGGGGAGTACTTAGGAAAAGACAAGATTTGGGTTTCCCAGAAGACACTCGGGAAAAAAAAGGAACGTCCGGGAAAAGGGTGTACGGACTTGGAGAGTTCAAGGACGTTTCTTCTTTTGCCTAGGTCGTCGGCTGGGGAGAAAATCTGACGAAAGGGAAGAACGGGGAGGGGGGTGCGAGGCACAGCAGCGAAAATTGGCACGTTCCGCCCCAGCGTGCGGAAGATCAAGTAGAGAAAATTCAGGTGGGGGGGGGCTGAAGAAAAACTCAGCTTCGGAGGAACCTGGATTTGAAGGTCAAGGAGCATGGCAATAAAAGGTACAAGAGTGGTCCAAATAGATTCTTGGGTGGAAAGAAAACTTACCTGGAATTCCGGGGAGAAAGTCGCGAGATCCCTCGGGGATGGGTGTTGACCTGCGCAAAATTATTTCGAGAGTCTCCATATCCGGGAAGTAAAAGGGAGCCCTCTAGTTTCGGGGAATCCTTCCGTTCCATGCCAGAAAGGTTTTGGAAAAAAAAAATTTTGAACAAAAGAAAGGTCAATACCAGGGAAAAAACACTTGATGGGGGAAATGAAGAAGGCGCGGAATCTAGCCACCTGTAAATTATGACACACGGGGAAAAGGAACATACGTCAAGGGAGGGAACTTAGGGGAGAGAAAGGAATCCTTGGAAACTCGAAGGAGAAAGGTTCAGGGTAAGGGGGCATCAGTATGTGACTTATCGGAAAAGGGGGGAGCAGGGGGTACATCATGGAGGGGAAAGAACCTAAGGAAAGTGACACGAGGGAAAAGGACATAATGCAAAAACCAAGGAGAAAAGAAGGGATCAATTGCCACTTGGGGCTAGGAGGGCGAAGACGGGGGGGACGAGGAATAATGCTTGTAAGCAAAAGGGGGAAATCCTAAAGTGACCTATGAAAAAGTCATGAAAACTCGCCAGGAGCCTTCGGAGAGGAGGCGAGGACTTGAAAGGAAAGGAGCGATCACAATAAAAAAATTGAAAAAGATGGCCAAGGTCCTAAGTTTTGGCGGAAAACCATACGCCGAACAAATCCAATTTGCTAAAGATCTACTACTCCTAAAAAAGGGAAACCATCACGGGAGGGAGCTTGGAGGGAAAAATCGGGGGCAAAAAAAAAGGGGCCTAGGAGTCTCCAACGGATCTCAGAGAAAACGTTAATGAAAGGGGGGGAAACCCAGATCGGAAAAAAATAATCCATGAGATGCTTCAAGAAAGAGCCGATAGCGACGTCCCGAAATTCACCAGGAAGCAGCAGCAGACTAGAGGTGAAAACCCTACAAAGCTTAATTGTATGGGAAAGCGTGGCCGGGGGAAAATCCTAAAGAAAAGAGGTAAAAGACAACGCAAAAACCCGACGTTGGACCCCCTTCCGGGATTGGCGGAATTTGAGAAAACACATGGGGGAAAAACGGGGGGGGAACTGGGTGGAGACGTCAGGCGATACAGAAAAGAAAGGGTCTTCAAGCGCTTTCTATGAACCGCCGGTTAAAGAGAAAAAGACGGGGGGAGACCGTGGGGGGGTGTCCAGATCCCGAAAGGAAGAAACCAAAGTGTGGTATGTCGTCACGGCCTCGGATGGGGAAAAGATCTTGGAAGGGGGAGGAAATCCGTCGAGGAAAATACCGAGGAAAGGGCAAAGCGAAGAATCGACTGCTTTTGCTTTAGACCACTGGGAAAAGGGGTATCGCAGAGAATTCCAGTGAATCAGGAGGATCTCACACGGATCAGACCACCGGCCTCTCCAAACTAAGCTCTACGGCAGAAGAAAGTGAAAGGAAGGTAGGACTAAATAACTGTAGGGATCACGAGGAGACGATCAGATCTGGGCCACACTTTCTGACAATTGTCGCGGGATGTCATGGAAAGTGCGACGAAAAAATCGTACGAGGGAGCATTAGACCTTTTGTTGCCTAGGGAAGAAAACAGGGGAAAACCTTAGGGCCTGGGAAGAGAGTTTGAGGAGGGATGGGGGAGTTAAGTTTTCGGTGTATGGGTCGGGCATTAGTGAAGAAGACCTATTTCAGGGGAGAGGTCATAAAGGGGGAAGAGGTCTTCTGGAAAAAGCACGAAGGGGGAGCCCCAGAGCTGAACGCTATTAGAGGGGAGTATCAGACAACACAAACAATGAGGAACGGAAGAAAAAGAGGGCGACGGGTTTTAAGTGAAGTGGAAAAAAGAACAGACGAAAAGGGAGAGGGAAAGGGAACTCAGCAAAAATAGGAAGAGGGGAGGAGGATTCCAAAGGGAAACAGAAAGTCACGACAACTGGGAACCCAACGGGGCAAATACTGCTAGAGTTTTTGTCGCCGCAGGGGAAAAAAAAGGGAGGGAAGAGATGAAAAGGGGAAGGGGGAGAAGGATACGCAAGTGTTATAGGGAAGGACAAGAATGGTCAGTGTCACAAGATCCGCTAGCGCTCCAACAAAGAACTAAGAAGAGAAAAAAAACTGGGGCCTCAAAACGTGGAAACCGTCGGGTTGAAAAAGACGTGGGGGGGGGCGAAGCCGTGGAAAGAAGTTGAGGGGGGACCCACACCATGGGTTTCCGAAAAAGGCTGGGATGGCCATACCCATGGCCAGTGGAAAAAAAGCCATCACGACAGGAGACTGACTGGGGCGGGGGGGGGGGGGGGGGAGACCGGGGTCAAGGGGATAAGAAAAAGGAGCAGCCATGTCCCGGACCAGTAATCCTGGGGAAACTTCGTGGAGGGGAAGGGGGCACTTGAGAGGGAAAACAAAAAGAGGGAGTCGGGAGAAGTTCAAATCGAGAGAGGGATCTGCGAAGAGGGAAAGGGGGTGGTCAGGGAAATCGGGGAAAGCTTAGGGAGAATTGTAAAGGAACACCGTTGACCAGAACATGTGATCAAGGAAATCGAAAGGAAGGCGCTTACTTTGGGGAAGGGGGGGGGGGAGGAAAACCGAAGGGGTATACAGGGGGAGGGCGCACGGAAAAAGCTGGGCGTATGGGGGCAATCTCTTAGGGGCTGCTTACGGGAGATGTGGGCTAAGGGGGAAGTAGGAGGCAATCAGGGCGAGCTGCCGGGGGAAGGTTTCAGAAGAAGCCTCGGAGGAGTCTATGAAAGCCCTGGGGGAAAGAAGAGGATCTGGTGTTTGGGGGGGGGGGGACCTCGATGGATCCAGAATGCGAGTCCAAGAGGGAGGGGAGTTGGCCTTCGAGAAAAGGGGAATAGCTGATGTGCACTCGGAGGAGGAGAGAAAGATAGGAAAGTATTTTCGGAGAGAAGAGGGGGGGGTGACGAGAGAAAAAAACTTTTAAAGGAGACAAAAATGGAACATAGCAGATTTCTCGTCCCTCCTGGGACAGGAGAAGAGAGCTAAGGTCAAGAAAGAAAAAGAGATATTTTTCAACTGGAAGAGGGAAACGCATGATTGGAGGTAGAACGGAAGAAATGCTGAAAAGAGAGACCGCGGGAACTCCCGCGCACTTTCAAAAGAAGAAAAGTTAATGGAGAAGAAGCGTCAACAACAAAAAAAAAAGGAAAGAAAGAAAGAGAAAAAGAAGAGTGTGACTCGGGGGGGAAAGTGGAAAAGAATTAGCGACAAAACAAGGACGGGA
>Ga0179593_1758281_pt1 | contig 12983 bp, 16 predicted proteins | sample CZODoug2_1_08_16_FD_185931 | JGI IMG/M metagenome (GOLD analysis project Ga0179593, IMG submission 185931) | Vadose zone soil fungal communities from Angelo Coast Range Reserve, California, USA - CZODoug2_1_08_16fungal (PacBio error correction) | ecosystem: Environmental > Terrestrial > Soil >...
GAAGGCCAAAAAGGAATAGGCCCTCGTTGCGACGCCGTCAGGGGCAAAAGTCGAAGAGGGGGAGGCATCCGTAGGTAGGAGAAAAGGAACGAATCCCCTTTCCCGACGCGAAGCAAGAGAAGGATGAAAGAGATGTGAAAGCTTTCGCAGTCGAGATAGGGTGGGCAAGGATGCATGACATAGAGGAACCGTAAAGGGGAGAAGGGGTGGAGTTCAGTTTTCACCAGGGGAGGGGGGGGCCGCGATACGAAGGAAAAAGGAGAGGGCGTTGGGGGAAAGCCATCACGGACAGTAGCTGAAGTTGGAAACGGGAAAGGGGCCCGCAGTCTCTGTTACCGACGCACAGGGACTTATCAAGTTAGCTTAAGTGGGGGGAACGCGGGGGCTGAGGCCGCGAAGTCGAGAGGGGAGATCGCGCGCTGATGACGTCAGGTTTTCGGGTGCGGGAGAACCGTATCGGAATGAACCGGGGCAATATCTCCAACTGGGAAAGCCTTTTGAAAAGGGGGAAGGAGAAAAAGGACAGGACTGCCGTAACGCTTTGTGCGATCTGAAGTCTATGGTGATTGATGGGTGAGAGAAATTAGAATAGAAAGTGTCCGGCTAAAGGAAACGAATTCTAGGGGACCCTGAAACTACAAGTGTCGTTCGTCAGAGAGTCCTTCATCATGGGAGGGGGGACCTAAAGGCCTTCGGAGCGGCAAAAGGACGACAAATAGCGAATCCTGATAGTGAGGGGGCAATGAAGGCGGATGCTGCCGGTGTGGAAGGGGGAGCGAGAGGGAAATGTAAAAAAACGGGATACAGGAGATCGGATGGTAGCCAGGGCCCGGGTGGAGGAAATAGTGTCTGTGAAGAGATTGATCGCAATCCCGGAGAAAAAAAAGATAGCTTGTGAGAAAAGCGTCAGAGCATCCCGCGTTGATTTCCAGAATATGGGCGGAGGCCGACCAGAAAAGGGAAGGGGAAAAAACTTTATCTCTGGACTAGCAAACTGTGCTTGGAGAAGGGATCGGGTTAAGAGAGGGCGGGAAGGGGATCTTTAAAAAACATCAGAAGGGGGCTTTGGTTCTAGCAGAGAGAAACAAACTGTGAATCAAATCTGGGCGGGAGAAATGGTGAAAGATTGCATCGGGGAGAAGAGGGGGAAAAAACGGGACGTGAAGAGAGGGGAGGCTAAATTTGGCTGGAGGAGAAGGAGATGATCTTTCAGGGGAACTCGAGAAGACAGCCGGAGAGGAGGCATTAATATTGGTGACCATAGATCAAAGAGCTCTTCCCGCACACTAGAGAGACTTAGATCGCGTCGCGGGGAGGAATCATTGCATGGACTAAGGTAGAATCCATTCTGAGAGAACTTCAAGCAGCCATAACCGCGCGGCCTGAGTAAGTTAAGGCCTGGACAGGGGGTACGTAGTGTTTTCTTAAAGGAAAACGAAACTGGAAAGACAGGAGAGGGTTTCGGATTTGCAAGAACTGGGAAATAAAAGTCCTTTGTTGGATCAGAAGCAGCCCGACAATGTGGACACAACACTACAGGCGAGCAGGACATCTGAAACAAGGGAAGGTGATCATCTCAAAGAAAAAAAGGGAAGAGGATCGGCCTTGGACGGCTGCTAGCAGCTGGGGCAGGCCTTGGGGGAAGGGTGTTGAGGCTAAAAAGGGAGGGCAAGGGACGAGCGAACAATTAACACGGGGGGTTATGGTAAGGCTTTGCATATTAACAGTCAAATGTGACGTCACGCGCAAATCAACGTTTGTGGGGAAGCACTTAGGACACCCACTCGGGAAGATGACCAGGGGAATAATTAATCAGTCGAGCGTCGAGGGGGACATTTGATAGAACGGGCGGACACATAGGCCAGGCCTCTGTGGGGGAAAAATGAGATGTCGACAAACATCTAGGCATCGGGAGGGGGGAGGGCTGTGCGCGGTCACTCAGGATCAATTCGATAAGAAGCAAGAAGAAGCCATAGGACTCCGAATAGGGGGCCACATATCAAACCGACGACTCAGATAACCCAGTCAGAAAAATTGGGCATTAAAGGGGGAACAGGAAAGAGGAGAAATATTCACCCGACGACTACCGAAGGCGGTTGATTCCCTTGTGTCCTCGAAAAAGAATGAAACAACGAATAGGAGAGTCGTTCGGTCAAAGCGAAGCAAGGGGAGACCGACAGTCTCGAGGGACACATCAAAAGTGGGCAGAAAGAAGACGCTGCTTGAGATTTTAGGAGGTCGCCTCCGATCCAGGGCGACGGAGCTGGACGCTTTTATGTGTAATGGGGGGAACAACTGATGTGTGCGAAAGCGGAAAAGAGAGGATTCTCAAAATAAATAAAAACTCGATTCCAGAAGAATGGCATACTTAAGAAGGTTAGCAGGAGGACGCGCAGTGGAAGAGGGGACTACAGATAGCTCAGTCCATTACAAAACGGACCTCGCAGGATTAAATGCCCAGCCTAAGGAATCTCCGTTAGAGTTCGTAAAGGGGCGTGCACGGAAAAAAAAACAAATGAAAAGAAAACGGTCGCCAGGATGGCAGCGTGGAAGGACGACGTTCACGGGGGAAAGAATTTACGAAGAAGGGAAAAAAAATTTCACAAGGACCATCATCACCAACAGGAGGATCGGCCAGGAAGAAGGACTTCTGGGGAAAAAGGGGGGGGGGAATAAGGGGCTAAAAAAGGGGGAGAAAATGTTGGGAAATGTGGAAAAGGAATTCCGATTGGTGTCTCAAAGCCCAGCAAAAGGGGTACGGCAGACGCGGTCGAGGAAAAGAAAGTGGAATCGAATTCAGGGCCTCGTAAAGCGGTGGCCAATCTGGCTTGGGACAGAAAAGAATGGCAGTCCAGAGGAAGGGCAGGCAAGGGAACGAGTTGAATAAGCAGTACAATAAAAAAAAGGCCTTTGCGGCCGAAGCATCGAAGGAGAAAAGACGGCCAAATAGTAAGGATGCTTAACCGGGATAAAGTGACACCGGGGCCAAAGAAGTACAGGATGGAAGGAGACACGATGTCACGAGCGAATCTGAACAGAGGGAAAATATCCCGGGAGAGCGTGATCCGTCGAAAAGGCGAAGAGGTCTTCCCAAAGCCGGAGTGCAATAGTGGATCATGTTTTACTAAATTCACCCGATTCCGGGAGTGTGGGACCTGAAGAAGGAATCGTAGCGCTTCTAAAAAAACAAGGGAGAGGGGAAAGAGAGATACTAAATCAAAAGCGGGAATGAAGAAAAAGATGCGGCTAGTTAGAACAGGAAAAAAGTACAGAAGTGAGAAAGCCCGAGAACGGATCTGGGACACAAAGGGGGACGAGGCGAGGATCTGAAGAAAAGAAGGAATGGGTTCGGTCGAATTAGTGAATCTGAGGGCACGTCAGTGTAGTGGGAAGGAGAAATCATGTATTAATCCGTCAGATGACGGAATGGGCCAGTACGGAAAGTTCAGCATGGGGGGTGGCCGGAGGAGCGGGGGAAGTGTAGGACGATAAGCAATGGACATGGGCTGACGTTTAAATCGGGAAAGGGGAACCTTAATTCAAGGGGGGGATAGGTGCATTCAGAAGTCCATGCGGAATGAGGCAAGGTGGATGATAAATGTGGGGAAACGCGGAAGAGGCAGTCTAAGGGAATAATTTCTTGGTTCATCTACCGAAAGCTTACTAACGTTTGTTTCTAGAAGAGCCCCAAGGGCCCTTCGAACCTGTTTCCCCCTCGGAGCAAAACTTTCCAGCCTTTGATGAGCGTAGGACCACTGCATACGGCGAACGCAGGGGGGAAGGGATCTAAGAAGCGGGTCATGTTGATGGCGGGCGAGGAAAAGGGGGAGGGGCTCGAAAAGTGTTGCCACCTCGGGCGGACACGAAAACACGTGGAGAGGGATCCTTAGCAAGACTTCCATGAGGATAAAGGGCCTTCCATTGAGGGGGTCGACGACAAGGCCTAAAGACGGCGAATTAGGAGGATGCTGGAATGAAAAATGAACAAAGAGGACGGGGTGGGGAGAGGAAAGCAGATCTGGAGAACGGAGTTCCAAGGACCGGGAGAATCTAGGGATGAACGTAAAACAATGGAGGATGGGGAAGATCTTTGAGGAGAGGAGAAAAGAAAAGCATCCTCGATCAACGCCACCAAAGGGCGGCCTTAAAAGCAAGGAGCTTGCGGGGGGGAAAGATGGGCGCGCGTAACTCAAGCATCCGATAACACGTCGGGCTGCGGGACTAAGTGGGGGCGAAGCGGCTTGATTGGGCAGCGTAAATCTTCGAGGAGGTGCTATTCTTAGCTCGGAATACACACTGGAAGAAGCTGGGCATTTATCACTGTTCCGTGTGCGGATTGAATAAAAGAGGAGTGACCGTTGAATTCTCGCGAAGGGAAGGGGTCTAGGGCTATCGGTCGAGGTTCAGAGGCACGAAAAGAGTGCTAAATGAGACAAGCGGCTGAGTTACGAATCCTATGGAGAAAGCGATCAGCGATGACTCGCACAACAGACGAGGGGATCAGGCAGGTGACGCCTATGGGTGAGGAATCGGATAGAGCACTGAACCAAGCAACTCGGCGATATTTTCGAAAATTCGTCAGCTAAGCCAACACGGGGGGGTCCTACAGTGCAGTTAGGAAATAAACTAGGGGGGCGAGTCACAGAAAATGGAGGTACCTATTGAAGCTTACCTAACAGGGTACTTTTGGTTGTGGTAGCACGTCCCCGCCTCTCACCACACGACAGGCCGAAGTGACCCTGGGACATTTAGCTAACAACGGATATAGAGAGGATCACCGCCTTGCGGGAGGCTAACCGGGGGGACGGTGTAACGACGTCGCGAACGTTTGGGGTGACTGTTGAAAGGGAAACCTTTTGCAGATAGAAAGCGCCACGCGGTTTGGTAAGTCTAAAGATTTACACCACCGGCGTTGAGTTGAAAGGCAGTCAAATGGCGCGGAGGGTTGAGCTGGCTAATCAAAAGGCAACTAGTCACCATGCCAAATTCCATGTCTGGGGGGGCGTGGTCGATCGCCCGTCATCGCTGCGGCATAGCAGGAGCGGAGGCGTTGTCAAAGGGCGTAAAGGTCGCCGTGGCCCCCTCGTAGACATCGGCTGCCGGGGGCATGCACATCCATCCGCAAAACAATCCGCCATGCGCGACCAATCAGACCGTGGTCGCCGAAGGCCCTCGAGGGTACCGCCGGGGAGAAAGTGTAACCTCCCCCAAACGAGGATCGACGCCCAGGGAGAGTCGCACACGCGCCGACTTACTGGGGTAAAAAAGGAAGTACAAAGTGCTTTAGGGGCAGCTCCAAGAACAGGAGGGAGGGAGGACGCCGCTACTCTTAGGGTACCGGGCGCGTTGTCATCGGAAGGTCGGAATCATTATGGGGCGCGCAATCGAGCGAAAAAGAAGCTCCGCACCTATTCTCCAGCCCGGGCATAACAAGTAGCAAGGCGGCGCCCGGCTTGAACGGGTCTCAAGAAAAAAAGCTATAAAAGCCACCAGTACGCAGAGAAAAGGAAACAATGCCGAAGCTCTCATGATTCCAATGGGGAGAAATTTAAGGGCTGGATGCCCTAGGGAACCGCTGGGAGCGACGCGTGCTGGGGGACGAACTACTCAAGGGGATTTAACGGGATAAAAGAAGGGACACTTTCGACCCTACTTCGGCCGCCCCTGAAAAATCCGATTCGAGAGCCTCCAAGCCGGGTCCGCCGGACTGTAGGAAGGGACAAAGCGGAAGTTGGGGGCATTTGCCGCGGAAGGACTATTACTGTCGGAAGAAACAAGAATTGAAGTCCCAAATGGGCGGTCGGGACCAAGGGAAGGAGGAAGGGGTCTCCGGTGCCTCCTTATCGCGTTTCCCAAAATCAGCACTGGCCGCAGAGCAAATGGCGCGCCAAAAGAATGCACTGCTGGGGAAAGATCGCACGTCAAGAGCGAAAGGGGATGCTCGGCCCCGCCGCATCGCAGGGGAAGCCAACATGAAAAAACCGTAGACAATTCGCGGACCCTTCTATTATCCAGGCTTCAGGACCAAATAGAATAAATGCTAACAGCAGACAAACGAAAGAGGTCTCAACTGTGCTCAGATAATGGGAAAGGTACCTGAAAAACGTTGCTTAAAAGTGGGGAGTGGCTAAGGTTGGGGGACATAGCGAAAAGAATAGAATCATCGCAGCTTTTGCAGCCCTAAGTTCCGGCTGTCTCTCTCCACACACAACTAGGGGAAGAGATACGATCGCGAACTCGGAAAGGAAAAGAATATGTAAAGAGAAATGGGGGAATAGACGTTTCTGTCAACCAGAGCCGAGTGCGAAACTAGATGGTCATTTAATCTCAGACGTATCTGACGCAAGAGACGGAGTTTTCGTGACGTGAAGCGGTATTCCTGAAAGTGAACATCCGAGAACTCGAAGATGGGGGCATGGCAGGTTAAGGGTCAAGCGGAATTGGGAAAGATCGTGACTTCGAGTTGCTTGGCCGCGGAATGAGCTGATGGCGACGAACCGAAGTGCCCGGACTCCATGTAACGCCAGCGGTCCTGCAAGTGGCTGCTGAGGGGACGGGGGGGGGAGGGCCGCCAGGGAGGAGTAAAGGTCGGGGGGGAAACAAAGGCGGACTTCACGGTTTCGGGTTTAGTGAGAGAACAAGGAGCAACGCGCAAAAACATTCCAGCCTTTGGGGCAAAGCGGTTCTCACCACAAGTAAGGAGGAATGCAGAAGGAGAGGAGCGTCTGGTGAATTTGGATGGGGAGGAAGTTACGTGTCCGGCGAGGGTCAAAGGGCGTCACCACAAAAGTGAACTAAAGGGGAGGCGTTGAAAAAGAAAGGGGTCCCTGAATAATGGAGAAAGAAAGTCCCTGGTTCAAGACGACAAAAATTCTAAAACTGGGGATAGGCGTTTTGTGCATGAAAAAGCAGAGAGGAGTAAGGTTAGGGGAGATGGAGAACCGTCCAGAGGACGTCGTACCGGATAATCAGGAGGGCCGTGAATCGGGGGAAAAAGGGGAGGGTCGGGAGAATCAACCTCGATTGGGAGGCGGCGGCCAAAATACTGCTAAACCGACATCAACGGTGATTGCCATCGGAACTGAGGGCGGAAAAAGAAGCAGAGACTAAAAAAAAAAGAACTAGAAAAATGCTAGGAACGATCCACTGTTGCTGTTAAGAAAAGAATCTGTTTAAATCGGGGGTCGTGCAACAATGCTCCTGGCGGTTGGAATTCTGCTAGAACAAACTGTGATCAAGGCGGACGGTAGCAAAGTTCAGCCAGGCCATCGCAAAAGAAATGGAAACGTTAATGAAGGCAACGGGGCAAATTGCGGGGAGGGCGAGGAGGTGTGAGAAAATGCCGGAAGCGGAGGCGTACGCAAAACAGGCGGATCAAATTACGAAGCCGGGGGGAAAAGAGAACCCTGAAAAAAGGATTAACAGCGAACGGCCGACGCGATGTCAGCTATTGGCGGGAAAAATGGTACTATGGTGGGAAAGCCCTTTCAGGTGAAAGAGAGAAATCGCTTCGCACTGTGATGGTTACCTGGAAGAGGACGCAAAAGAAGGGGGGCCTAAAAGGATGGAGGAAATAAAAAAAAAAAGGACTGCGTGCGTCCGGGAGGGACGTGGGGAAGGGGAAACCCCCCACCCTTTTTTAAAAAAAACTAAAAATCCTTTGTTGTAGCGGGAAGCCCGCCTCGAAAGAAAAAAAACAGAAGGAGAGGCAATCGGCATCAACCAGCCGGGATCCGAAAAAAAAAACAAGGATGAGAAAAAGAAAGCACGGCCTGGATGCTAACCACGGGGAAGATGGCTGGCGTGTGGGGGCGAATCGTCGCGGAAGACAATACAAAAAAAGGAACAAGGTTTGAGGGGGCGGGGAATCCCTTGTGCTCTTCTAAGGGGGAAACACTCGCCACGTCGTCGGGTGGGTATGGAAGAAAAGCCTTGGACACCCGAGTTTGGAGCACAGTAATTAATCAGCATAAGCTTGGCGAGGAGAGTCTAAAAAGAAAAAACGGGGACGCGTAAAAATCGTCCTGCCAGCTTCAATGCTCAGGAGGCGTCATCGCGGGGGGAGCATCGGGGGACAGGAGTGGGCGTTGAAAGAGGAGTAAGCGAAGAAGGTGTCCCGGTAAGCCATCAGCAAATCGTGGCCAGGCAGAACAGCGCTACTCGCATACCCCAGGGAGAACTCAGGACGGACCCAATCGCGCGAGTAAACACATCCTCTGGCACCAGTGCTACAGCCAACGTTTGACAAAGTTGGGAGTGCGATCAGAATGAGACAACAAAAAGAGAGAAATTGAGGAGGACACGTCAAAGCTGCTGAAAAAGGATCCTCGGTTCGCCTGGAGATAGGACGACGGGAGGTGATCGGACTAGGTACGCAGAAGGAAGGAGTGCTTCAAAAAAGGGGGAGATGGGGAAGGAGAAGCTATGGTGGCGCTTCACTGAGGTGAGATCACCTCAGGGATCCATCAATACAATGGCATACTTGATCAGAAGGATATCCGGAACACCCCTGAAGTATCCAATGCAGGCACAAAAGGACGCCTCAGCCTGAGTTCATGCCATGACGAAGACTGCAATTCATATATTGGGTCGTCGACCAAAAAGAATCAGGCCCTTTAGGTCCACATGCGGGGAAGGAGCTTAAAAAAATACGGTGGGGTGCACGGTGAAAGAGATTGGCCCCGCCAACAATTTCGACCTTCGCCTCCCAAGAGAAAAGACCGTCAGATCGCCAGTACAGCCCCGGGAGAAAAGGAAGGGGGAGTGGTCTGAGAAAAAGGGAGACAAAGATTAAAATGGCGTGTTTGCCGGCCGAATTCGGGCGGTAGAACCCCAAACTGGGGAACCTTGCGGTCGATGACCCAAAGAGGGAGGGAAGTCAGTCATCAAGAAAAAGGCGCGGTTACCACCAAATTCAAAGAGTGCCGCAAGAAAGCATGTGTCGCCGATAAGGCTGCGTTTCAAGATAAGTCAGCTCTCCGGGTCCGGGGAATAGGGGAAACCAAAAGAAAGACCTGCAAAAGAAAAACGGATAAAGAACCTTGGCTCCAGACAAAAAACCGAAACATAGGATGTCAAAGGCAGGAACAACAAGAATCTGCCGAAGCTTCACGATCGAAACAAAGCGCGTTACGAAGAAAGGAGAAGAGCACCTTTTTTCACGGAATGAAAAGAATCCCGTTCATCAATCGGGCTCGTGCAGCAGTCGAAAGGAGGAGAAGACTACGCTTCTTTGGCCTACGAGGACGCGCTCGGACGAGAAAGCAACAACGGATTAGTATTAGAAGAAAAAGCAACGGAAGAAGAAGGCCGAGGGGAAGAAAAGAGGGGACGAAAGTTTCTGGCCAACATGACCACGAGGCAAAAAGAAGGGAAAGTAGAGAGCATGACGATCTCGGACGGAGAAAGGCATAATCAGCCTTAGTGGGTGAAGAGGGAGAGCGAGTGGTCCCCTGAAAATGACAGAGGATTCTCGAGTGGAGGGAAGGAAAAGGGCAGGGAAAGAAGGGTAAGTTCCCTTTCTTTGGGGAAACGATTAGATAAGGCGATTCGTGGGAGCCATCAAGGGGGGGTGAGATAGGGAACAATACCGCAGGCTCTGTAGAGGACGCCATTGCGAAATGCTTGTTTGGTGGGGAAAGAGTTCTGAGTGCCGGCGGAAAAGGAGAGGCTAAAGGGGAGGGGGAAAAGCTACATATGGGAAAAAAGTTCAACTCGTGTGCAGAAAACCAATCGGGAAAGCGGGAAAGAGACAAACTTTTCAGCCTGGAGCGGATTCGTCACTAAAGGAAGGTGCATTTGGAAAGGGGGGGGAATCGTGAATTTGTGGGGGGCGCGAAAAGGAATCTCTACAGGGGAAAAGCGGGTAGAAAGGTCAACAGTGAACCGCCCGAAGTTCGGAAGTCAGGAACTGACAGGGAGGACCGAAGTGCCACGTGGTCGACGACAAGCGAAAAAAGAGAGACCTGAGGAAAGGGAGTCGCATTGTTCATGAAACCAGGCCAGGCGGAAGGTGGAAGGGAGGAGGACGGAAATCGGAAAGAAAACGGGACCGGATCCTGAAGAGGGAACGAAGAAAATGCTAAAGGAGAGGCGAATCCTCTGTTCCGCACACATCAAGTCGGAACTCCAACTAAGAAAAAGGAGCAGCTCGGTGATGGCAAAAGGAGGAAAGGGGGGGACCTGAAGAGAAAGCAGGGAAAGCGTCGTATCTCTGGAAAGATAGCACTGTGCTGTGGCGAGCCTGGGTAAGGGGGCGAGGGGGGACGTGCAGAGAAGAGAGGAGGGGCGGGGGGAGGGGAGTGATCGTCTTAATAAAACACGGGGGAGCAAACTCCTTTGGTAGCACTGGGTGGCAAGGGGTCCGCGAAGTGGCGGGGAACGGAGAAAAGGTCACGAAAGGGGGAGGGGGGAGTTCATGTGGGTGTGCTGAAGGGATGTGGAGTAAACCGAGAGAACACTGGGCGGTCGCAATTAAGGAATCCGAGGGGGAAAAGTACAGGGGGAGAAAGGCTTCCCCGATGACGGGAAGAGAAATCAGATGAATTGAATAAAAAATTCATGCTAAGTGACGACCTTGGTTTAGGGGTGTGGGGGGGGGGTGGGTGTGGGGGGGTTTCTTGACGTATAGAATCACTTAAAAAAGGCCGAGCAGAGAGAAGAAAGGAAATTTCGTACCCATAAGAGGGAAGCAACCTCTGTTCCTAAAAGTTAAAAAAAATTTGACAGAAAAATACAGGGTACTGTAGGGGGAAGGAGAAGGGGGACAGGGGGGGACTGCACACTTAAACGATAAGGGGGGTGTGTAAAAACGGCAGACCAGCTTCGCTTTCAACAAAAAAAAGAGAAGGGAAAGGGAACAAAAAGCAGGGAAAAAAAAAAAAAACAGGGAGGATAGGAAAAGAAGATCAAAAACGGCGTGGCGCTCCCAGCTGGGATCGGACTTGGGGGGGGGTTAAAATGCAAGTGCGGCGACTACAACACAAAGGAAACGGTGGGGGGAGGTAGGAGGGGAAAAGGAACCTCCTTCTAATGGGGAAACACGCCACGCAGTTGTAAGGGCCTAAAAAAAATTAGGGACACAAACCGTTTGCGGCGAGGAAAAAAAGAAGAGTTAAGTAAAAGGAAACGCGGCGACTTAAGTGCGTATACTAAAGAGACAATATTCGTCCATGAAATCAGAATGCGCGATCGCGAAAGAAAGATGAGGGAGGGAAAAAGGATAGTGAGGGGGCAGTGGTAAAAATCAGGGTTGGCGGGTGGGAAGAAAAAACGGTTTCGCGGCAGCTGCAAATCCATACCAGATCCACCAACAGACAAGAAGGTCGCGGAAAAGAAATACGGTTACTCCAAGAGGCCCCTCATCACTCTGAACATTTATAGCTTTTTCAAGGGGTGGGAGCAGAAGAAGGAAAAAGAACAACGCACTAAAGAGAAAGGGGCACTATGAACCGGGAACTTAAAGCGCTCGACCAACGGAGGATCGTAATATTCACTCCTTGATAGGCGAGAGGGACCACCGAAGGAAGTCGGCAACGCGAGGCGCGGTGATTCGAGAGGTAAGCAGCGATGGGGGGCGAAACCGCGCAAGCTAGATTCGCGCAAAGACGCTCCAAAAAGAAAGTCATCCCATAAAGGAATCAAACAGGATTAGACGAAACTTGGAACTCGTTTCTGCGCTCAGCAATTCCCCGGGCGAAGAGCACTTTGCGGGAAAGGACCCAAGAAGCATCTCCTCCAGGTGGAGGATTCAGATTGTAGGTCGGAAAAAAAAAAAAGCCATTTAGGAAGAAAGGCTGACGCTTGCCCGGACGAAAGAGACCAGGTAGGGCAAGGAGGAATTCTAAAAGGAAAAAGGTCTACTCCTACTCGACCCCTCAGTAAAAAAAAGGTCGAGAGAGCAGGCCAAGAAAAGGAAACTGCATACTGTCGAGTGGTCGCGAAGAAAGAATCAAATGGGAAGGAAAAGGGTTGTGGTCACAAGGCGGAATTCCTATTCGTCTGGTGCGGCAACACACAAGGGGAAGGAACCGAAAGCAGGGGAGGCGACCGACCTGGAGAAGGTGCAGAACACTAAACTTAATGATGTTTCCCACAGACCCAAAGGCAGCGGAAAAGGCGAGCCCAGGGATCAGGGCTGCTGCATGACGTTCAAGATCGCACGGCAGCAAGAACTGGGTATGGAAGAAACCAAGTACTTCATCGAGAGGGGAAGAAAAAGACCTCCACTGAACACTACATGAGAAAGGACCAAGCCAGCTGTCGAGACGCCGTCATTCAGGCACACTAAAGGGGGAAAGGACAATCAAGAGAGGAAAAACAGCTAGAAAAAGCGCAGGGCGAGTCCGTCCTGAAATACCCGTAGACGAAGACCGAGGGCTCATGGTTGGCCACAAGAGCTCGCCCGATTCCCGCAAAAGAGTCTTTTGGGACCTCAAGATGAAAGAAAAAAGTCAACACAATAGAAGAGGATTAAAGCGAATCGGGGAAACAAGGCGGAAGGGAGAAAAAAAAAAAAGAAATTTTTGTCTTCTGGGCCCATGAGCCACGAGTGAGGAGAAGGATCGGCAGGGAAAAAAGCCATGGGACGACGGATCTTACAAGGCACGGGAGTTTCGTCGAAGGTGAATCTGGTCGGGTTCAAAAGGTGGGGTTTTTAAAACCGAAGGAACTCTCGAAGATGGGAAGAGAAGGGAACGAAAGAGGAATGGGGGGGGGTCCTGGCAGGGGAAAGGGCTTTGCGGTCAAGACGGAGAGAATGGATCTTGGGAAGTGCCGCAGGGGGGAAGGAAAGAAAAAATGCGGAGAAGATGCGGACCTTCCGTTGGTGGGAAAAAACGCTATTAATTTACTAGCACGGGCGAGTCACGGAAGGGTCGGGGATAACGCACTGCTGATGACGGGACACGGCACGGGGTTGGGGAAACAAGGGGGGAAGATTTCCAGGCAAAACCTTTGGCCAAAAAAAAATTAAAAGAAAGCGG